>OWIT01000175.1_pt1 | contig 38439 bp, 17 predicted proteins | sample 1732681 | NCBI WGS metagenome assembly OWIT01 (sample SAMN05065741, study PRJEB22554) | human gut metagenome | biome: ENVO:2100002; feature: ENVO:00000062; material: ENVO:00002003 | host: Homo sapiens | place: USA | reverse complement strand
AGCGTCAGATGTGTATAAGAGACAGGCGGCACTCCGTAGAGATCGACTCCGAAGTACTGCGGGTCCATATTTTTACTCACTTCAGGATCCCAACCGGAGTATTTGGAAAACAACAGCAGGTTATCTCCCTGAACATACAGGCGAAGTCCCTTCATCCGGATCTTCTGCAACATCACTTGCGGGAAGGTGTAACTGAATGTCAACGAACGCAGGCGGATAAAAGAGCCGTCCTCCAGAAAACGGGTGGAGTTCTTGCTATTATGTCCACAAAGCGTATTAACCGCACGGGGATATTTGTTCGAGCTTCCCGGAGCAGTCCAGCGGTTCTTTGCCGCATCCTCCGTGATGGCCATACGATATCCCGGACGGGTAGCCGTCACCGCCCATTCGGCATATACATCGTTGCCATACATGTAGGTGAAGAACACGTCCAGTTGGAAACCTTTATATTTGAAAGTATTGTTCCATCCGCCAAAGAAATCCGGATTGGAAGAACCCACCAACTGGCGGTCCGAGTCATTGATAATACCGTTATTATCCACATCATGGTATTTCACGTCACCGGCACGTACTCCCAAGTCGTACAACGGCTGCGGCACTTCGCCGTCATACTGATAAATGCCGTCCATCTTAAACAGATAGAACGCTCCGAGTTCCTCACCCACCTTCAAGGCACGGTTAGCACCAATCGGGAGCAGGTCGTCTCCCAACAATTTAGTCAGTTTGTTCTTATTGTGGGAAATATTGAAAGAAGAAGTCCAATTCACTTTTCCTAGATTCATGTGCCCGTTGATAGAAAATTCCACGCCATAATTGCGCATCGAGCCGATATTACTCGTGACACTAGTGAAACCACTTGTTCCGTGCAGAGGCATCGAATACAGCAGATTGTTCGTATTCTTCAGATAAACGTCCGCAATCATATTCAACTTTCCGTTCCAAAAACCAAGATCGAAACCAAAGTCGTATTGGTCGGCAGTCTCCCATGTCAGTGTATTATTTCCCATACTGGTGACAGCCATACCGCTATTATTTCCGTAGTTGATACCTCCGGACATCAGCGGCTGCCATGCATAATTGCCGATACCATCCTGATTACCTGTCTTACCGTAACTCAAACGAAACTTCAAGTCTGTACGGTCAAACTTCCAGAAAGGTTCTTTTGAAACATTCCATCCTAAGGAAACGGAAGGGAAGTATCCATAACGGTCCGAAGGAGCAAAACGGGAAGAGCCATCCGTACGCATCGTCATATTCAGGATGTAACGGTCCAAATAAGAGAGATTGACACGTCCGAAGTAGGATTCCATTGCAAACTCCGACAAACCGCCCGAAGCGTCATAAATCTCGGAAGCGGTGCCCACCGTATCAAACACCGGAGAAGGGAATCCGCGGCCATCGATGGAGGAAGTACGCGTGGACATCTTCTGAAACGAATGTCCCAACATCAAGCCGGCTTCAAAATCACCGAACTTATCATTATAATTGAAGATATTCTCTATCAATATGTTCTTTACCAGCCGATTGTACTCGACGATACGTCCGCCACCGGCTCCATACGGGTGGTTCTCATTATAATAAACATAGTCATACGTATATCCGATATCGGTGCTGACGGAGTTTTTCAAGCTGAACTTCTTATATTTCAGATCAGCGTTGAATGTGCCCAGATAACGGTATGTGTCAATATAGGACACTTCCTCGTTCAATATCTGAAGCGGATTGTGACGCGCCAACTCGTCGGTTCCTCCCAAATAATAGTCACCATTCGGCTTGTACGGACGGTCGAAAGGACGCTGCTCCACAGCACGGGCCACGATAGTAGAACCGATATTGGCACCCGGCACCCGGTTGTTTTTCAGATAATTGCCACTAACGTTGGCGCCGACCTCCAACCATGAAGTCATTTCATGACTGATTTTCGCCTTCAAGTTGATTTTGGTTATATCGTTTGTTTTGATGATACCTTCCTGATAATTGTAGTTCGCCCCGACATAAAACTTCGTTTTCTTGCTGCCACCGGAGAAAGACAAGTCTACATTATAAGAATGTCCTACCTGAGTAATCAGATCCAGCCAGTCCGTATCCGGCATTCCCTGAAAAGGATTTGAGATAGGAACGACATAACCGGAAGTCCCTACGGTATATCCGTTCTGACGATTGTAACGCTCCACTCCGTCATTATAGGTCTCTACGTATAAATCGGAATCCGCATATTTGATCCGTCCTTTATTGGCAAATTTAGAGATGCCCGTACTGACATTCAAGCGGATGTCCGAACGGCCTTCCTTGCCGGATTTGGTCGTTATCACAACTACACCGTTGGTAGCCCGCGATCCGTAGATAGCAGCAGAAGCCGCATCTTTCAGAACTTCAATGGATTCGATATCCGTCAGATTCAACACTGCCATCGAACTTAGATTCTCTCCCATGTTAAATAGAGAAGCGTTGCTGTTGAGAATAGGTATTCCGTCCACTACGTAAAGCGGCTCATTGCTGGCGCTCAATGAAGCGGCTCCACGAATACTCATCCGTTCGGAACTTCCCAAGTTGCCGGAACCTGTCGATACCGTGACACCCGCTACGCGTCCTTGCAACAGTTCGCTCGGACTGAGCACCGGACGCATATTCGACTCTGTCGGTTTGAAGGAACTGATAGCATTGGTAACCAATGCTTTGCGTTGCGTTCCGTAACCAACCACAACTACTTCATTCAATGCCTTTGAATCTTCACTCAACGTGACATTGATGTTCTGCTGCGCTTTCACCGGATATTCCATACTCTTGTATCCCAAAAAAGAAAAGACCAATGTAGCATGCTCGGGCACTTCAAGGCTATATTTACCGTTTATATCGGTAATAGTACCTATCGTAGTACCCTTCACGGTCACATTACATCCCACAACCACCTCCCCGGAAGCTTCCTTCACAAGCCCGGTTACTCTTTTCTTGTGTTGCGTGGGAGTCAGTCCCTCCGCTTGCTTCTTGGTAAGAATGATGTGCTTTCCTTCCATCGTGTAGGAGAACTCCGTACCTTTCAACGCATCCATCAACAGACTTGCCACCGTCCCGTTCGGAGTGGAAATAGCCACTTTGCGTTTCAGGCTAACTTCACGTTCGTTGTAAATAAACAAATAGTCCGTTTGCTTTTCAATCTGTCTGATGATTTCAGCCAGTGTTGCGGTTCCTTTATTCATTCTAACCTTCTGATTCTGCGAATAACTATTCACGGAATACGCCTCAAAAATGATGAATAACAGGAAAAAGACAGTCAACCTCATAATTCTTAAAATTTGAGTACAGTGTGTTTTTCTATGGGCAATACGCCCACACCAAAGATTATTTTTCATATCTTTGCTTCGAGTTATTAAGTTAATACATAAAGATTTGTAACAGGTGCGAGTCTTTCTTGTTGACTTCTCACATATCGGTAAGTGTTGCAGCACTTACCGATATTTCTGTTCTGGACGGGCCGGTTCTCTAGCTCTCATTTTCGGTGTTTTTTTAGATTAAATACTAGGGTTAATAGATAATTATCTGATTGTTCTCTTCATCCAAAGTATAGTCGAAGCCGACATACTTCTGCAATACCTTTACCACGTGCTCTATCCCCTCTTTCTGACGGAATTTACCCGTACACGGACGAGAAGCAATTTCAATGTTCTTATTGATAATACGCACTTCATAATATTGCTCCAGTTTCTTGAATACAGCTTCCAGCGGCTCATTCTTGAAAGAATACACACCTATCCTCCACAAGAAAGCATGATCCGACGTAAAGGTCTCCTTACAAAGTTTTCCATCTCTCGTTTCTACTTTCTCATTAGGTTGCAGTGTGACTTCATTCTGTGTATCGGGCTGATACACGGTAACCTTACCTTCTATCAAAGAGGTTTCAAACAGGTCGGAATCCGGATAGGCGGAAACATTGAACGTGGTTCCCAACACTCTGACGTTATATTTCTCCGTCTCAACAATGAAAGGATGTTTCTCATCATGCGCTACCTCAAAATATCCTTCGCCTTCCAACAGCACTTTCCTCTCTTTGGAGTGGAATCCGGCAGCAGGATATCTCAAAATGGAATTCGAGTTCAGCCAAACGGTTGTTCCGTCAGCCAGAACCAGACTGGCTCTTTGCCCAGCGGGAACGGTCATCACCTGCATTTCCGTAGAGTGTTCCAACCGGTATTCCTGATATTCTTTATGAAGAATAAAGGCAAGCATAGCAACAACAGCGGCTATCTTTATGGAGGTCCGGAGATAATGAATCACGGTCTTTTTCTTTTCCGGTTTTTCTTCCTTCAGATTAGCATTCCAGACAGTCGCATCATAGATATGGCGTAGTTGCATCAACTGCTCACGGTGTTCTTCGCTCTCTTTCAGCCAACGTGCCACTTCCTTCTTTTCTTCGGGAAGGACATCACCGGCAATATATTTATTTAATAGTTTCGTGTCCATACGGTTTTGAATTAAAATATCAGCAGTTTTCCGCCTTACATATATAAGACACGCCACTCGCGAAGTTCACTAGTGGAAAAATGAAAAAAGTTAGAAAAAGAGGAAAGAGGAAAGGTAATCCTTGAGACTTTTCCTCAAGGCTTGGAGCGCTTTCCCAATATGATAATCCGCTCCTTTCACCGTAACATCCAATAATCCGGCAATCTCCTTCACCGATTTATTCTGATACCGGCTCATCACAAATGCCTTTCTTGTCTTCTCCGGCAGTTCTCCCAAAGTACGGTTTACAATCTCAACGATTTCTTCCGAGAAGAGCCGGTTCGGATCGGAAGAGTCCAACGATGCAATACGGAAATCAAGCTCATAAAGTTCATCCGCCAATATGCTTTCACGAGCTTCCATACGTAAGTGTTCATTGCGCAGATGGTTCAAGGCCTGGTTTTTAACTACGGTCATCAGGAAAGAACGAACATTTTTCACCTCTTCCGTCTTCATCGTGGTCCATAAGGTGATCATTGCCTCGGAGGCTATGTCTTTGGATAGCATTTCATCTTGAAGATAAGATTTGGCAAACAAAAAGCAGCGTTGATAATACTCTAGATAGATATCATCAAATGGCATACTAGTGTTTATTGTATTATCCGGTCTTTTCATTTTAGCAGTTTCTCATCTATTCAGCTTTTCGTTAGCGAAACAAAGATAGATAAAAGAAGCTAGCTTCCAAAAAAAATCTTTTGATTCCCCTACCCATTTCAAACCCTATAACTGTTAATGTTACAAATCAATTAATTTAATCACCATGAAAAACTATGCATCAAAAGGCAGACGAATCGGATTGTTACTGGCTATGCTATTCACAACATCCTGGATGTTTGCCCAAGTTACCGTGACCGGTAATGTTCGGGATGAGAGAGACGAAGGGGCCATCGGTGCCACAGTCTTACTTGTCGGTAGTCAGAAAGGAGCTATTACAGACTCCGAAGGTAATTTCAAGTTAAGTGTACCGAACGCCCAAACGGCAGTATTACAAATCTCTTACGTCGGCTACGAGACGCAGACGATCCCCCTCAAAGGAAAAAACAGAATCAGAGTCATCCTAAAGGAAGAGGCCAACGCGTTAAATGAAGTAATGGTAGTAGCCTACGGAACCCAAAAGAAAGAGACGCTGACGGGAGCCATCTCTTCTGTCAAAACGGACGTCCTGCTCCGCTCTCCCAATGCAAGTATCGCCACCTCCCTTGCCGGACAAATCACCGGCCTCTCTTCCGTAGCCACAAGCGGGCAACCGGGAAAGGAAGACCCGACAATCTACATCCGCGGAGTAGGCTCATTGACTGAAAGAGCTTCGGCTCCGCTCATATTGGTAGACGGAGTGGAACGTTCCTTTTTCCAGATGGACCCCAATGAGATAGAAAGCGTGACCGTATTGAAAGACGCTTCCGCTACGGCCGTATTCGGTGTACGTGGGGCCAACGGCGTTATTCTGGTCACCACCCGTCGAGGAGAGGAAGGAAAAGCCAAGATATCCATTTCCTCTTCTGTCGGTATCCAACAACCCACACGGATTTTGGAGATGGCGGACAGCTACACCTACGCCCGGCTCTTCAATGAGATGAACGACAACGACAAAAAGCCGAAGCACTCTTTCGATGAATATGCATTGGAACGCTTCCGGCTCGGTGACGACCCGATCATGTATCCCAACGTGAATTGGCGGAAATATATCATGAAGAGTTCATCCATCCAAACCCAGCACAACCTCAACATCAGTGGCGGAACGGAGCGTGTCCGTTACTTTATATCGATGGGATTTTTATGGCAGGACGGACTTTTCCGCCAATATAAGGAATTGGACTATAACAATAACTTCAACTACACCCGTTACAACTATCGGGGAAACCTCGATTTGGACATCACCAAAAGCACTTTATTGAAAGTAGGACTCGGCGGTATCGTCGGTATCACCCACGAGCCCAATGACAATAATTACGCGTACGGTCTCTTCTCGCTCATCAACATGGCGCAGCCATTCAACAGTCCGGGAATCATGGACGGGAAGCTCGTCACCATCAATCCGGGAAAGTATGAAGGTATCTTGATGAATAATAATGCGTTGGCACGCTATTATGGGCAAGGATACGACCGGAATACCAGCAATACCATGAATATGGACTTGTCGTTGACGCAAAAGTTGGACTTTATCACCAAAGGATTGTCCGTAGAAGTAAAAGGCGCCTACAATACCTCTTACTCCTTCCTACAGCAACGTCACGGTTCTGTCGAATCGTACACTCCTTATTACCAGTCGGAACTGGAGAATCCGGATTTGGATATCAAAGACCCCGCTTACAACAAAACCATCGTTTACCGGGTAGACGGACAGAACAAACGGCTGGGCTATGCCGAAAAGACCTATCGGGGACGTAACTGGTATTTTGAGGCGAGTCTCCGCTACAACCGGAAATTCGGTGACCACAATGTAGGCGGACTATTGCTCTATAACCAGGATAAAAGGTACTACCCCTCCGAATTCACGGATGTTCCGACGGCATACGTCGGTCTGGTAGGCCGACTGACCTACGATTACAAATCCCGGTATATCGCGGAATTTGACTTCGGATACAACGGTTCCGAAAACTTTGCCCCCGACAAGCGGTTCGGTGCTTTCCCCGCCGGTTCGGTAGGATATGTGCTTTCGGAAGAACCGTTCATGAAAAGACAAAAGGTAGTGGATTATTTGAAACTGCGTGCTTCCGTCGGCCTGGTGGGTAACGATAACATGAACGATAACCGTTTCCTCTACCTGCCCAACGGATGGACAGTAGACCAACTGGGCAACGCCGATCACTGGGGAGCTTACCAGCACGGATACAACTTCGGGTATAACAACAGCAACACGATGTTCGGAGCTATCGAAAGCCGTATCGGCAACCCGAACGTCAGTTGGGAGACAGCCTTAAAACACAATTACGGCATTGATGTCAACTTCCTGAACAATCGTCTGAAAGTGAGTGCCGACCTTTTCTTCGAGAATCGGAAAGACATTCTGATCAAGCGGAAGACCATTCCCATCTTCACCGACCTGAACAGCGACATCATGCCTGTGGTCAACATGGGACAGGTGAAAAACCATGGATACGAAGTCGATATAAAATGGGAAGACCGGATAAAAGGAGACTTCCATTATTATATCAATGCCAATGTATCTTACAGTAAAAACAAGATTATCTTCCAGGACGAGATAGAGCCGAACGAGACTTACTTATGGCGTACCGGACAACCGGTAGGAAGTATCTTCGGATATGTGGCCGACGGATTCTACAGCGGGGATGACTTTACGAATGAAGGAGCATTGAAAGACGGGCTGCCCGTCCCCGACGCGGATGTGCAACCGGGTGACATCAAATACAAAGACCTGAATAACGACCATGCCATCAATGAAGATGACCAATGCAAGATCGGCCATCCTACACGTCCGTCCTATACTTTCGGTCTGAATTACGGAGCCGACTACAAAGGATTCTTCTTCAGCATGAACTGGACGGGTGCCGCCGAACGCTCACTTCTGCTGGAAGAATTCTTCCGGATACCTTTCGGTATCAACTCCAACAATGCATTGATGCAGTTCCATGCCGACAACCGATGGACTCCCGAGACTGCCGGGAGCGCTACTGTGCCCCGATTCGCAACGAAGACTATGACACACAACAGCAAGACTTCTTCGCTATGGGTAAAGAACGGCAACTATCTCAAGCTGAAGACTGTCACACTAGGGTATAACTTCCGCAACGTGGCTGCCTTGAAGAAAATCGGAATCTCCGAACTTGCCATCAAGCTAAGCGGCTACAACCTGCTCACATTCGATAAATTCAAGATTATGGATCCCGAATGTACGCCGGGACTGACCGATTCATACCCCATCAACAAGATCTACAATCTAGGAGTCAACATCACCTTTTAAAACATCAATATCATGAAACGAAGGAATATATTACATACCGGCATTGCAGCCATGCTACTGCTTTCCGTCAGTGCGTGCGAGGACTTCAAGTTCGGCAATGACTTCCTCGACAAGCCCATTACAACCGATGTCACTATCGACACCGTATTTTCACGCAAAGTATATGCCGAACAAGCGTTGGCGGAAATCTACCGTTCCCTGCCCGACTTTCTCCCCACAGGCGGAAGACTGTCCTGGGCGACACTGGAGTGTATGACCGATCTCGGAGACGCTTCCAAACCCGGTGGCATACGCGCCTATCATGCGGGAGATGTCAATGCCTCCTCCGTAGGTTCCCTGCCCTACCGACTGGATGTACCGCCTGCCGAGGACGGCCCTACCGTAGGCATGGCTCCCATGACGGGCATACGCAAAGCCTACATCTTTCTGGAGAATGTCGACCGTGTGCCGGATATGACAGACCGTGAGAAAACGATACGCAAGGCGGAAGCTAAAGCCATCATCGCCTTCCATTACGTACAAATGCTGCGTTACTACGGCGGAATGCCATGGATAGACCGCTCTTACCGTCCGGATGAAGAGATGACATTCACCCGTATGACTGTGGAAGAGACCGTCCGGAAAACCCTCGAACTAATGAAAGAAGCCGCACAGGATTTACCATGGAACGTTTCCGCATCCGACGAAGGACGAATGACGGCAGCAGCCGTTCTCGGTCTGAAGTCGAGAATGCTTCAATTTGCGGCAAGCCCTCTGTTCAATAATAAAGACCCTTTCATGAGTGGGGAAGCTGCCGACAAGCATTACGTGTGGTACGGTAATTATGACCGGACCCGTTGGCAGAACGCCTTGGACGCCGGACTGGAATTTCTGCGCGCCAATAAGGAAAACAACGAATATTACAAACTCGTCAACACGGGAAACCCCAGAGAGGACTTTATCTCCGCCTATTTCGACCGTTACAATGGCGAGGTACTGCTTGCCTCTCACCGCTGGGTTACTTACAATGTATGGGGAAATGCTTTCAACGAGCTTATTTATGGTATGGGCGGCGCTACCTCCAACTATGCGGATATGTTCGAAATGGCCACCGGAGAGCCTTTCAACTGGGATGATTTTGCTTTGGGAGAGCCGGGCAAGTACGCCAATCCTTTCTTTGACGAGCATAACAATCCGATCCGGGATATCCGCCTGTATGAAACCCTTTTCGTCAACGGCGACCGTTTCAGAGGACGTACACTGGAAATATACAAAGGCGGACGGGAACAATGTGACGGATATTCGGACGAACTGGCCAGAGCCACTTACAACGGTTACGGTATGCGCAAATTCCTAAGAGACCGGAGTACGGAAGTCGGCGGCAAGTTCTACTCCTGCCCGCTTATCCGTCTTCCGGAAATCTACCTGAACATAGCGGAAGCCATGAACGAACTGGGGAAAGCGACTGATAAAGATGAATTCGGGCGGGATGCTTACGATTATGTCAATCTGGTTCGCAAACGGGTAAAAATGCCTGCACTGACCAGTCAGAAAGCGGCTCCCGGCTTGCCTTTGAGAGAAGCCATCCTCCACGAGCGTGCCGTCGAAATGGGATTTGAAGAGGTACGTTATTTCGACTTGGTACGTTGGAAGCGTTCCGACCTGTTCAAGACTGACATCGAGCGTCTCGTTATCACCAAGAACGGAGATGAAAGTTTCGATTATGTAAGGGACAACAAGCCGGCCAACCCTCGCGGCTGGATAAAACGATGGACAGACCGCTACTTCCTTATTCCTATTCCGCTGGATGAAATCAACAAGAAGTACGGACTTGTACAGAATCCGGGATGGGAATAAACAATCAACAAAAGACTAATTAAAAACGAAAGAACGTATGAAACGTAAATATATACTAATGGGGTTTGCCATGTTATCTTCCGTCGTCGCAGGAGCGCAGGATATAACGGATAGCATTGCCCGGAAGACACAGGCCGTCTCCACAATATCGGCCGACGAAATATCAAAGAATGCCACTCCCAATGTATCCAATACATTGTATGGTTTGCTACCGGGACTGTCAGTCATGCAGCAGACGGGGTGGACGGACGACACCGCCACTCTTTTGCGGGGATACAATAATCCGCTGATTGTAGTCGACGGATTCGCACGCCCGCTCTCTTATCTGAACACGGCGGAAATCGAATCGGTCACCGTGCTGAAGGACGGTGCCGCGACTGCCGTGTGGGGAACACGCGGAGCAAACGGTGTGATTCTGATTACCACCAAAAGAGGGCAGTACAACACCAAAATGCAAATAGGCGCCAGCTATAAGTTCGGTATGGATTTTCCAATCAACCAACCCAAGTTCGCCAACGGATACGAGTACGCGTCGGCACTGAACGAAGCGCTTTATTACGACGGGTTGGAACCGCAATACACACGTGAGGAGCTGGATGCGTTCAGAAGCGGAAGCAACCGGGATTTATACGCCGACACCGATTGGATGAAAGAAGGGCTGCGCAAGCATACCATCAACAATCAGCTCGACATCTCCTTCCGCGGGGGTGGCAAACGTCTTCGCTACTTCACCCTGTTAAGCTACAAGAACGACTACGGTATCCTGAATGAGACATACGCCAAATATTCCGACCGCTACACCGCCCAGATGAGGAAATACGAACTGGGACTGCGGATGAATATTGACGTGGACATCACACCGACGACTTTGGCGCAATTCAGTATGTTAGGCCAGCTCCGCGAACGGAAACGTCCGAATACAAGTGAATACGACTTATTCGCCGGGCTTTTCAACACGCCGTCCGGCGCCTTCCCCATGCAAACGTCTCATGGATATTGGGGCAGCAATGATGTACTGAAAACGAATCCGATAGCCCGTATCGCAGACATCGGCTATTTCAAGGAAAACCCGCGAACATTGCAAGCCGACTTCCGTATCCGGCAGGATTTGTCGCTCGTCACACCGGGATTAAGTATGGAGGCTGCCGTAGCGTATGACAACAATGCCGTCTACAAGGAAGAGGGTTACAAGAAGTTCCAATATGAAGTCAATACGCCTGTCAGAAATGTAATCACAGACAAGATAGAAGCGGATTCCAAAGTGTATGGTGACAACAGTACCTTGCAAGTAAACAACCTCGACATGACGGAACAATACATAAACGCCAATCTGGAAGCCGCCTTGAAGTACAACCGTTCTTTCGGGAGACATACCGTCAGCGCTTTAGGTTCGTATCGACTGGAATCGGAGAGAGGAATCGGACGTAACAATGCCCACAAACGGATGTACGTGAATGCTTCCGCCGGATACAGCTACAAAGACACTTATCTGATTCACGCGTTAGTCAACCACACAGGGACAAGCGTACTTCCCGACGGGGATAAATTCCGCACCTACCCTGCCGTATCAGCCGCTTGGGTCATCTCCAACGAAAACTTCATGAAGGAAGCTACCGTCATTGACTATCTGAAGCTGCGTGCTTCTTACGGACGCGCCGGATGGGATGACATCAGTTATGAACTGGACCGCCAATATTGGGCATGGGGTGGAGCCTATTGGTTTGGTGACGCAAACACCCAGTCGGAGGGTATGAAAGAGGACAAACTAGCCATGAATAACCTGACGCTCGAAGTATCCGACAAATATAACGTCGGTCTGGAGATGCGGTTATTCAAAAGACTGAACCTGTCCGTTGACGCTTATATGGATAAAAGGAGCAAAATGCCGGTAAGCGGCAGCAATGTCATTTCTTCCGCCATCGGTATCAGTATCCCGCAACAGAACAACGGTAAGACCGAATACAAAGGGATTGACTTGGGAATCGACTGGAAAGACAAAGTCGGCAAAGACTTCACTTACTACGTGGGTGGCACACTGAACTATATCCGGACTGAAGTAATAGAAAACGGGGAAGGATATATTCCCTACAACTATCTTTCCGGCAAGGGACTTCCCGCTGGACAACTTTTTGGTCTGGAAGCAATCAGTTATTTCCGGGATGAAGCGGATATCGCCAATAGTCCTCAACAGATGTTTTCCGAAGTGCGACCGGGCGATATCAAATATAGGGATATGAACGGAGACCGGATCATTGACGACAACGACGTGCATCCCATCGGACATTCAAGTTCCGTGCCGGAAATATATTATGGCATCAAACTCGGATTCGAATACAAGGGATTTGGTCTTGACGCTCTATTTCAAGGAGTGGCAGGCTACAGCAGAATGATGAATGTAAGCAGTGTATATTGGCCATTGCGCAATAACACCAATGTATCCGACTGGTATCTGCACGACAAAATCCGGTGGACGGAGGAGACGAGAGACATTGCCAATGTACCGCGTCTGACAACGCTGAACAACAGCAATAACTTCCGCAACAGTACCCAATGGCTGGTAAACGGTGATTACTTTAAGCTGCGCAACCTTAACGTCTACTACAACCTGCCGCAGCGCTGGATCTCAAAAGTCAAACTGGAACAGTGCCAGATTTTTGCCCGCGCCAACAATGTGTTCTCCATCGACCATGTGAAATACATGAACTGCGAAGATTTCAGTGTTAACTATCCGGATATGTTCTCCGTATATTTCGGAGCGAGTATCAAATTCTAATAGATTGATTGTATGAAACTGACTAAATATATCACAATAGCTTGCATAGTGACTTCCCTGTCGGGATGTGACTATCTGGATTTCGACGAATCCATCGGTAAGACACAGGACGAGATGTACACCTACTTCGAGAATATCTCAAGCCTGGCAACCTACATTTATTCCCAACTGCCTCAAGATTACGGCGCCATCGGCGGTGCTGTACGGGATGCGGCAACTGACAATGCCGTATATACATGGAACAGCAACAGCGTATACGACATCTATAACGGCAACTGGAGTCCGCTCAACCCCATAGACGATGTATGGGGCAACTATTATACCGCCATCCGTGCCGCCAATTCTTTTCTGGAGAACTATTCGCTGGAAAAGCTGGAACGCTTCCAATGGAATCCCAACTACAAGGAGAACATGGAAAAGGCCAAGATGTATGTGAACGAGGTACGTGCCTTGCGTGCTTTCTACTATTTGGAACTGGCCAAAAGATACGGTGACATCCCTCTGCTGACCCGCACTTACGGAATTGACGAAATCAACACTGTATCCGAAACTCCTTTCGACAAGGTAATCGAGTTCATCGCCCAAGAATGCAGCGAAGTGGCTCCGGCATTGCCCATCTCACAAAAGGAGTTTTACAACGAGTCCGGACGGGTAACACGCGGCATGGCATTGTCCGTCAAGGCACGCGCCCTGCTCTATGCCGCCAGCAAACTGCACAATCCGTCCGGCGAGAAAAGCAAATGGAAAAAAGCCGCCGAAGCCGCTTATGACATTATCAAAGAGAACTGGTATTCTTTGCCCAATATTGATGTAGACCCGCTCTACAATGTGAATGGGGGAAATGATGTCCTTAGTTCTTCGCAGCTCATCTTCGAACGCCGCAATGGCGCAAGCAACTCATTCGAAGGACTGAATCTGCCTATCGGCTTCGAGAACGGGAACAGCGGAAGTACGCCTACACAGAATCTGGTAGACGCTTTCGAGATGTCCGACGGAAAGCCGTTTGACTGGAATAACCCGAAACATGCCGCACGACCTTACGTGAGACGAGACCCGCGTTTCTACAAAACGGTTCTCTACAACGGAAGTTCATTCATGAATACCCCCATCGAGACTTACGAAGGCGGCAGAAACGGTGCTCCTCTCAATGGCGCTACACTGACCGGATATTACTTGAGGAAAAACATGAACGAAACGGTTTCACTCTCTCCGACCGAGCCGGTGACCAAGCCTCACCATTTCATCTTATTCCGTTATGCGGAAACATTGCTGAACTATGCAGAAGCCATGAATGAACTAGGCGGACCGGATTACAAGATTACCGGCAGACCTACAGCCCGCGAAGCCTTGAACCAGGTACGTGCCGCTGCCAATATGCCGCTTATAGAGGACACCGGAGAAGCTTTCACCAAACGTTTACGCAATGAACGCCGGGTAGAGCTGGCTTTCGAAGATCATCGTTTTTGGGATATTTGCCGTTGGATGGACGGGGACACGGTAAAAGATATCTATGGGATTAAAATCACCAAGAAGGGCAGCAAGTACACCTATACCCGCACGAAAATCCAGACACGCGTATGGGACAAGAAGATGTACCTGTATCCCATCGCCCAAACAGAGCTTTACAAGAACCCTAACTTAACACAAAATAGTGGCTGGGAGTAATCATACTCCCTCCACTCCCCCTTTTTAATCAACTAAAAGTGAGACAATATGAAACAGATCATTGCTTTTTTAGTCTTCTGGATCAGCTTTCTATCCTGCCAATCCGAAGAAATAAATATCTATACCCAGCACGTGAAGGAGGTATCGAAAAACAAAGACGGATGGAATCTGGTATGGTCGGAAGAGTTTGAACAGGAAAGTAACATTCCGAATACCAAAATCTGGTCATTGGCGGCCAAAGAGGTTTCTCCGTGGAATCGCTATATGTCCGAAAGCTATGACCAAGCTTACGTGAAAGACGGGAAACTATACCTGACAGCCGAAAAGAAGGACGGTGAATACAAAACCGGTGGCGTGTGGACAATGGACAAAATGGGGTTCAAATATGGGAAGCTGGAGGTCTGCGCCAAGTTCACCAGTTTTCAAGGTGGATGGGCTGCTATCTGGCTCATGCCGCAAGAACGGCAATATCCATCGGTAAACAATAGTTACCCCGGTGAGATCGATATCATGGAACAAGTTAGTATGGATAAGATTGCCCAACATTCGGTGCATACGCATTATACACTGGATTTAGGTTATGACAAGAACCCTCCCCGCAACGGCTACGGAGAATATCGGGACGGTGAGTTCAACATTTACGGAATTGAATGGACAGCGGAGAAGATTATCTTTACGGTGAACGGGGAAGAGACTTTCAGCTATCCGAACCTGCATCTTCCGAATGAATCGCTTATGCAGCAATGGCCGTTCGATGTGCCCTATTACTTGATTCTCAACTATTCGGTAGGAGGTGAGGACGCATGGCCGGGACCGATTGACGACAGAGGACTGCCTGCACACATGGAGGTGGAGTATGTCCGGTATTATGAGAAAGAGAATAAAGGAAATGACGATGACGGAGATGAGGAAATTCCTGAAGACCTTATCAAGAACGGTGGTTTCGAAGATACCTTTGCAGAAGGCAAACAACCCGGTGTCTTTATGTCCGGAGATATTGAATGGGACAAGACTCTAAACCATCTTGATCAATGGGTATGCCGATGGGATGCACCGGATTGCAGCCTGACCATAGACAATAACGAAGGAGCGAACAATAGCTATTGTTCATTGAAATATGCCGCATCGGAAGTCATGAACACTTGGTGTGTCAACCTATCTTATCCATCACAAAACATTAAAGCCGGAAGATATGAGTTCAGTTATTATGTCAAGACCAATCAAGACGACACGCCATTTACCCTTAGTATTGTTGTCTGTGAAGATACCGATGAAATAGGCTGGGGACTGACCGGACAGAAAGTGATTGTCGTCAAATCAGACGGTTCGCAGGAAATCTCCACCGCTCCAACTTGGGACGTGGCTTGTACCAGCGAATACCACGCCGGGAAAGAGTGGACCAAATGTTCCGTAACAGTAGACATACCCAACAATGTATTAGTGCGGTTTGTTTTCAAACCTTGCGCCTACAAAGGGAATGGCGATCCATACGACATTTGGGGTAAAGGTACTTGGGGTGGTGTCACCTATTGGTTCGATGATTTTGCACTGATACCGGTGGAATAACAGACTCTCTATTCATATCTTATCTAATCCTTATTAATATGCGAAAGTTCAACTTGACAATCTTATTTCTTCTTGCCCTCCTTCCCGTATTATTTGCCGGACAGACAACCCGCATTCCATATCGGGGTATCTACGCCGACGATCCGAACGGCACTGCCGGAATATATAATCCGGAAAGAGGCTTCCGCCTGGAAATAGCCGTAGACATCGCTAAAAAATGCGATGTGTGGAAACCACAGGAATATCCGGGAATTACCGACTATCTGGAATCAGAGATAAACAAATACGCTTGCGACAGTGTCTCGTTAGTTCAAACTTATTTTTATCTGCATGGATATATAGGCCGACAGCTACCTCCAGAAGCTTTTACCACAATGAATGTCTACTTCAACAAGTTGCGTCAACTTGGCAAGAAAGCATTGCTCCGGTTCGCTTACGAAACAGAACCGATGGGAACCGTCTCGTCAGGTCCCACAATGGAAGATATGTTTCGCCATATGAAACAATTGAAACCTTACCTCGAGAAAAACAAAGATGTCATACTGGCTCTTCAAGCCGGATTTATCGGTGCTTGGGGAGAATGGCACAGTTCAAAGCATAATATCGAAAGTTCCGATGCGAACAAACGTATTATCCTTGAAAAGATCTGTCGGATGACACCTCAAGACCGGGTGGTACAAGTCAGAGTGCCGGACTACAAGAACCTGTTACCCAAAGATAGCGAAGCCTACCGGAAAACCTCTTTCCATGACGACTTTATCGTAGTAGACCCACACAGATGGGACGGAAATATGCATGAAGGTACGCCCAACTTCGATCAGATTGTAGAAGAAGGAGCATTCATGCCCGTAGACGGCGAACTGCCTTGGGGAACGTGGAGCATGAACAAAGAGAACGGAGACGCGAACGGCTGGATCATAGACGGCAAAAAGACAGCACGACAATTATTCCTGGAGCATTACACCTCATTAAGCGTCATCCACAATTACAAAGAGCGCGGTGCACCGGACAAGTATTCCATGATGTACTGGAAAGAAACACCCATCAGCGAAGAATACCTGAAAGAGAAGCACATGCCCGTCTCTGACGGATATTTCCAGAAACACGACGGCAGTGCAGCCCAAAGAAACGCTTTCGAATATGTGCGCGATCATCTGGGATACCGTCTCGAATTGCAAGAACTGCAAATCGACACACTCAAGCATACGGATAACCATATCCTCGACCTTTCGCTCACACTGATAAACCGTGGCTTCTCTACGCTGTTCAATGAGCACCCTGTCTACTTCGTATTAGTGGACGAACACAACCAAGTGAAAGAGTTCCTGACCAATGCGGATACCAACAGTTTCCAGCCTTATCGACCGGGAGATAAAACCTACACGCCTTTGATTCACACAATCAAAGGACAAGTGACTCTCCCCAAGACGGCGAACGGCATTTATAAACTCGGTTTATGGATACCCGACGGTTCCCGACAGCTTCAACACCTTTCCCGCTTTGCTATCCGCTGCGCCAACGGAGATATTCCTTGGTGGATTTCGCCCGACCGACGTTATGGAATCAATATCCTCACCACTCTGCAAGTGCCTGTATCATCAGCTATCTCCTTTTCATCAGCAACAGCCTCACCCAAACTGCCTTATCAAAGAGCGGATCTACCTATTGAGGAGCGGGTAAAAGACTTGTTACAACGAATGACTCCGGAAGAGAAACTCGCTCAAATCAGACATATCCATTCTTGGGAGATATTCAACGGACAAGCGCTGGACGAACGCAAGTTGGAAGAAAAAGCGCAGGGAATGAGTTGGGGGTTCGTTGAGGGTTTTCCCCTGACGGCAGAGAACTGCGCAAAGAATATGCTAGCCATCCAACGCTTCATGGTCGAGAAAACCCGTTTAGGCATTCCTATCTTTACCGTAGCGGAATCACTACACGGGGTAGTGCATGAGGGAGCCACCGTCTTCCCGCAGAACATTGCTCTAGGAAGTACTTTCGACACAGATCTCGCCTATCGCAAAACATCCATGATTGCTGACGAGCTCCATGCAGTAGGTATGCGGCAAGTGTTATCCCCCTGCATTGATGTGGTGCGCGACCTCCGCTGGGGAAGAGTAGAAGAGTCTTTCGGAGAAGATCCTTATCTCTGCGGAAGATTCGGCATAGCCGAAGTGAAAGGGTATATGGACAACGGTATATCCCCCATGCTGAAACATTATGGTCCGCACGGCAACCCTTTAAGCGGCCTCAACCTCGCATCCGTAGAAACCAGTATCCGTGACCTGCACGAAGTCTATCTGAAACCGTTCGAAATGGTAATGAAGCAAGCGCCTACCCTCGCCGTGATGTCCGCCTATAACTCATGGAACCGCATCCCTAATTCCGCCTCGCACTATCTGCTAACGGATGTTCTGAGAAAAGAATGGGGATTCAAAGGATATGTCTACTCGGATTGGGGGGCCATTGAAATGCTGAAGAACTTCCACTTCACAGCCCGCAATTCGGAAGAAGCCGCCTTGCAGGCACTGACCGCCGGTCTAGACGTAGAAGCTTCGAGTGACTGCTATCCGGCCATTCCCGGACTGATAGAAAGAGGAGAACTGAACCGCGAGATAGTGGACGAAGCTGTCCGCCGGGTATTGTATGCCAAATTCCGGATCGGTCTGTTTGATGATCCGTACGGAGAAAAATTCGCCAAAGGGGCTATTCACTCCGGGAAAGCGATAGCGCTATCGAAAAAGATAGCGGACGAATCGACCGTCTTATTGAAAAATGACCGGCAGCTACTCCCTCTCTCTATCGGAAAGTTGAAATCGATTGCAGTCATTGGTCCGAACGCCGACCAGATACAATTCGGTGATTACACATGGACACGCGACAACCGTTTCGGAGTTACCCCCTTACAAGGTATCCGGAAATGGGCAGGCACAAACGTGAAAGTCAATTACGCTAAAGGTTGCAGTTTGGTATCTATGGATGAAAGCGGAATCCGGCAAGCGGTCGAAGCCGCCGAGCAAAGCGATGTCTGTGTGCTTTTTTGCGGAAGCGCCAGCGCGGCTTTGGCACGCGACTATAAAAGTTCGACTTGCGGAGAAGGATTCGACCTCAACGACCTGACCTTGACAGGAGCACAACCCGCCTTGATAAAAGCGGTTCAAGCCACAGGCAAACCTGTCGTTCTTGTCTTAGTAACCGGCAAGCCTTTTGCCATTCCCTGGAAGAAGAAAAATATACCGGCTATCCTGATACAATGGTATGCCGGGGAACAGAGCGGGAACTCCATAGCGGACATCCTGTTCGGAAAGGCATCCCCCTCCGGTCGGCTGACATTCTCTTTTCCCGAAAGTACCGGACATCTCCCTGTCTACTATAACCATCTACGCTCTGACCGCGGATTCTACAAATCCCCCGGCAGTTATGACTCACCGGGAAGAGATTATGTTTTCTCCGCTCCTGTCCCGCTATGGTCATTCGGACACGGACTGACGTATACCACTTTCGAGTATTCCAACCTACAAACGGATCGAACGTCTTATCTGCTCAACGATACCGTTCACGTACGGATAGATTTGAAAAACACCGGGAAGCGCGAAGGAAAAGAGGTGGTACAATTGTATGTATCAGACGTATACAGTTCGGTTGCCATGCCGGTACACCAATTAAGAGATTTCCGCAAGGTAGCTCTCCAAGCAGGCGAGACTCAAACTGTCCGTCTCAGTATTCCTGTCAGTGAGCTTACCATTCTGAATGAGAAGAATGAAGCCATCGTAGAACCGGGAGAATTTGAGATACAAGTAGGTTCTGCCTCTGACCATATTCTCTTACGGAAGACTATCCGAGTGGGACAGCCTCAGCCGGTCGTGAACAGGCAGGAACAGGTTCTACCCAAAAGTGAACGGCAAATAACCGTGCAAGGAGTCATCAGAGACGTGCAGGCCACCTTGATCCCTGAAGTCCGGATTTATGAGAAAACGACCGGCAAACTGTTAGGGAAAAGTGACAATCGGGGAAACTTCACCGTAAAGACCGGCAATCGGGAGATACTGCGCTTTCAGAAGAAAGGGTATCAATCTCTAGAAAGGTTTGTTGACAATCAAGAAAATATAAATATAAGGATGGATTACGGAACCGACTAGATTTTTTGTACCATTCACACGGAAAAAGTCCGGCACCGGGGAAGGAGGTGTTCGGCACCGGGGAAGACCTCCTCCGCCACCGAGGAAGAAAACAGACGGTAACGGAGGGAGTTTTCTTATTGTTTCAACAGTATCTTTTTTCCTTTATCCGTCAACTGCCAATAACCTGTTTTCTTTGAACCTTGACGAATTATAACCCCTTCTTCAAGGAATCGACCAATAGCTCTGCTGATTGTAGGGACAGAAATAGACAAGGTACTGGCAATGACCGGATATGTAATAACAGGATTATCAACTATCAAATGGAGAATAGAAAGCTCCTTTTCTGATAGATTTATCTTATCATTTATCTTATCATTTATCTTATCATTTATCTTATCATTACTATTACCCGCCATCCGTCTTGGCATTGTAACCAACAGGCCGCTACAATGCTCTTCAAATGTTGGTGCAGGCAGACCTGCCGACAAAAAGCCATCAATAATCTTACCGATCCCCCGCCCCCAACTCTCAATGAAACCGGCTTTATAGAAAGCGGCTGCTATATGTTTGTTTCGTGGCTGCGAAGAATGCGGAGCCAATATTTTTTCCACCGTCCAACCGGTAGGTAATGTACCTTGGTTCCATAGTTCAATACGGTCATTAAATACTTTCATCTGAATATGCACACCACTATAATCCTTATGAATAATGGCATTGAAGATGGCTTCACGCAAAGCTTTCTCCGGTATTTCCAATGGTTCGAATCGTCCGAGTCCTTCGTAATGAATGGGGGTGGTAAGATACTTGGAACGCAGCACTTCAATGACTTTGTCTGCCATACGAAGAATGTCGCCCTCTATCACATCTTGAAAGATAAGATCAGTCTCGTCCTTAATGAATCGTCCAATGCGAAAATCACACAGCGTAAAGTAGCGCGAAGGTAGTTTACCGAACAGAAGAAGAGCAGCATTTCTGAAGTGACCCTCTTCATCTATCAGATCAAGACTTTCTAATACAGCCTTTACATCCAAAGAGTAGTCACTCTCCATCATTCTGCCATGACTGATAGCCGAACGCTGTAAATAATCAACCGCCGCCGGGTCAATGGCATCGATAGAAGCAAACGGCTGGACGATATCATCCCAACTAATTCCCATTTTCTTTAAGATAAATTGTTGAAGCGCCACCCCTTTCAGCTCCTGTTTAGTAGATCCACTACGAAAATGATATTGCCCATGATAGGCAATGGGGATATTGCTTGGTTCCACAACAATTTCTATATAATCCTTTCCTTCATCAGATTGCATCAGATTAACATCTGCCACAATACCCAAGTAATTGACAATCTTATTAGGAATATCTTCCATCAACTTCTTAGAATCGGTCACACCAATCACTTGTTGGTTATCGCTTATGCCAATATAAATACGACCACCTTGCGCATTGGCAAAGCCGCATATCCACTTCAAATATTCGTCACGCCACGACTCCTTATATTCTATGTTCTGACTTTCGCTCATAGTCCGCTTGCTTTATCAACTCACAAAAGTAGATATTTATCTCTATAAACCATTTAATATCAATCATATTTTATTATACCGAAGTCCTACCAAAGAGGATTCTGTACGATTTTCTTATTCACTTGAAGTTCGTCGAAGGGTATTGGATGTAGATACATCGCCCGTTTCCAGGGGCGGTTTTCAATCAGTGTCCGGTGATAAAAAGATTGGTCTGTACCCAAAGGGCGGTTTCTTTCTCCGTTCATATTCATGCCATGTACAAATCGCTGGTCGGCATCCTCCCCTTCTCCGCAAATCATCCAGCGGCGGATGTCGAAGAAACGTTGTCCCTCAGCAAAAAGCTCTACCCTGCGCTCTTGTTGAATAGCCCTACGTTGTAATTTCCGGTCGCCTATGATATTCTTTTTCCCGGTGGCTGCCAGCTCACGATATCCAGGCAACCCGGCACGCTCGCGTATCTTATCCAAATAATCAATGACACATTCGTCTTCGGGATCAATTTCATTGCAGACTTCCGCATAATAAAGATAAAAATCCGCCAAACGGAACAGGATAGACGGACGTGCCCATTTCTTGATATAATCACCGGTGTACATAATCTGACGATTCTTGAACTTATAAAGCAAATATCCGTTTCGAGGATAATCGCCAACCGAGTTGTCGCTTCCTTCCCCTTTTGCAAAACCGGCTCCCCAGTCATAATTGAAACGTGGCTGTATATGCCAGCTTTTCCCCTCATAAGTGACAGCAGCATAGAAACGAGGTTCTCTGTCGGCATACATCGTAAAGATATTCTTATCGGTACGTTTTCTATCGTTGCACGGATTGACGACCTCCGTAAATCCGCTTTCATCGTATCCAGTGCCCGGATCATCAATGGTCAGTCCGTCCTTCATGAAAAAACCGTCGACCGACTCTTGAGTGACACAAACGTGCGCCCATCCTTTATAGAGATCACGCGGAGTCGTATTCTCCTCCATTACACCATCCTGGCTTCCGGTGTGATAATAGTTTCTTCCGGTAGCCCAGATTATTTCATCATTATAAGCCTGGAACACCTCATAAACAGAACGGTCGGCATCTATGGAGCCATCGGTTTGGTAAACCTTGTACAATCTGTATCCACAAGCTTCCGCATCTTCCAGTACCTCTTCGAGGCGCTTCTTGGCTATCTTCCATTTTTCCGGATCATAAGGAGGAAACAGATGTTCTCCATCGTTGTTTTTCACTTCTAAAGCTTCCGCATATCTTCCGTTGAATAATGGAGAAGCGGCATATACCCATAATTTGGCGCGCAGCGCGATAGCCGCCGAACGGGTAGGACGGACAATCTCATTCAAATTATACCGCTCGTTCCCGTCAGGGATGGCGGCATTAATCAATGTAGGCGGCAAATCGCCCGACTGAATCACCTCTTCGAGCAGCCGATCGATATAATCCACCAACTCATCCACCGTAGCCCGGAGAAAATTCAAATCCTTACTTTCCGGATCAACCTCTTCCGTCAGTAAAGGCACCGGTCCATAAAGTTCAAACAGGGAAAAATAGGAATAGGCAATCAAGAACTTCGCTTCCGCTTTCATACGGCGCACACTTTCTTCCGTCAACTGCTGCTCATCTTCCACCGCTCCCAACGGCGTTACCCGTTTCAAGAAAATAAAAGCGTCACGTATCTCCCGATAAAGCACCCACCAACGATGGAGAGGAGCGTTACTCGAATTGTAACCGGCTTCCATCAGCCGGGAAGAAGGTCCGCTGCTTATCAACGTTTCACCACAAAGAGACGACCAGACATTGGTGAACCCACTGGCATTGTTACCGCCGGTACATGAATATTCGGAAATACAGTTAAAAAGATTGGCGTGCCATTGCCGTGTATATGCCGGATTACGGAATACCGCTTCCAGATCCAACGACTCCGCAATCTCATTCGAGACATCCAGATAATCGGAACAAGCCGCCAAAGCCATGCAGAGCGTAAAACCGAGTGTCCCTATCGTTTTCTTCCAAATTCGTTCCATCTTGTTTCCTTCCCTTAATTTAAATAAGTGACTTTTCTGTTTTTAATGAGTGACCTTCCGTTTTAATAAGTGATTTCCAAACCAACGGTAAAGTTCCTGCAAAGCGGATATTTAGCTCCCGAGTTAGCATTTCCCAATTCCGGGTCCCAATATTTAATCTTGTCCCACACCGCTACATTGTTCCCCTGCACATAGACACGCAGATTCTCCATCCTCAGTCGTTGGAGTACCGTCTTATCGAATTCATATCCTACTTCTATATTCTTCAGACGCAGAAACGCCGCATCACGCATCCACCAGGTACTAGGCAACTGGTTGTGCAGAAATGCTCCTGTGTGAAGACGCGGGAAAAACACCTTTTGATTGAAAGGCGCTTCAGCCGACCAGTGGTCACGTATAATATCGCGGGCGGAACCATTGTCCCTGCCCGACGTAAAAGGAATGATATTACTAGGAGAAGCTATCAGACTGGCAGACGCATGAGATACCCCCTGAAAAAAAGCCCCGACAAACAGTCCGTTCCAGGAAAGATTCACCCCGAATCCATATACAATTTCCGGTATGCCCGTAGAGTAGAATCCGCTGTCGTAGGTCTTATCGTAGGAATCGATAATACCATCCTTGTTCAAGTCTCTATACTTGATATCACCCGGAGCCACATTTGCCGAAGGTTTCGGTAATCCCTCCCTCAATTGATAAGTTCGGGGACCGTCTTCCCGTTCCGTCACATCGAAGTCATCAGGAGTATACAGTCCCTCCGCAATATACAGAGATTGTTGACCGATAGAGGTTCCCACCTGTGACATCCAACTATATTTAGGAGCAATTTCATCACATTCAATGATTTCATTCCTTGCATACGTTACATTTCCGCGAGCGGAAAGACCGACCGGTCCCCACTGATGTCGGAAAATGAGATTGGCGTCCACCCCTTTATTCGTCGTAATACCGAAATTCTGATACATCCCGGTACGGAAACCCGTAACGGCGGAAATGGTCTTCCGCTGAATCAGAATATCTTTTCTACGGTTGCTGAAATAATCGACAGAAAAATCAATCCTGCCCTCCCATAAGCCGACGTCCAACCCTACATTCAACTTCCGTTCCGTTTCCCAGCTCAGATTCGGACTGGCAAAGCTCCGTTCGTACACCCCGCCCACCCAATTGGACATTCCGCCACCGGCGCCGGGCGTCAGTCCGAAATCATATCCGGGACCGTCAGTCGTTACTTGCCCCCGATATGGAAAACGTACCAACCCGCCATTTTGGCTGAACACATTGTCGTTGCCCGCTATTCCGTAAGAGGTTCTCAATTTCAGCTTGGTCAAGCTGTTTCCCACCCCCTGCATAAATTTCTCATGACTGATATACCAGGCCACTCCCACTGCCGGAAATATTCCCCAGCGATGATTCCGCGCAAAATTCTCACTTCCGGTAGCTCCCATACTGACTTCTACGATATACCGGTCATCATAAGCGTATGAAATACGCGATACAAGGCTTTGTTTCCGATAGGGAAGTCGCAACAATCCTTCTGCCTGCTGGTACTGAGTCTCTTTCTGCATATACAGAAACAAAGCGGAAAGGTCATGCTTGTCCGCAAAGCGTTGCTGATAGTTCAGAGAAGCCTCCAGATAAATCCTTTTGGCTCCCGAAGTCTCTCCCTTAACAGGATCGCTCAAAGCAGTCCCCTCCTCCATCGTTTTCTTCTCCAGAGTACCATCCTCTTTCCGGCGCAACGCAAAATAAGTTTTAGGAGACTTGGTTCTCTTCGTCGAAGCTCCGAAGTCCGCATCAAACCCCATCATTCCTTTGACCGACAAGCCCGGAAGAAGAAAATCCATCTTTTGCTCCAAACAAACCTTCGACTGAAGATATGTATCCCACGTCTTGGTATATCCGCTATGATTGAGCATACTGTAAGGCTGCTTGTCGTGTCCGTAGCCTAAATTACTGTAAATAGAAGCTGTTCCGTCCGAATAATACATAGGAATAACGTGAGTAGGGCTATGGGTTATGTACGAAAATATCTGGTCGGAACTATACCCGGGATTATTCTTCATCACATATTGCCCGCTCAAATCTACGGACAGTTGGGTAGTCTTTGTGATTGTCATATCGATGTTGGAGCGCAGATTAAAACGCTTCAAGTCAATATTGGCATCATAGTCCTCAATAGGATTTGAACGATAGATTCCCTCTTCCGCATAATAAGCTCCCGAAACGAAAAAGCGTGTTTTCTCGGAACCGCCCCTGAAATTGATCGTATAACGCTGGCTTTGGGTGTGTTTCTTCAGCAAATCAGTCCAATCAACGGAAGGATATAAATCGGTATCCGCTCCCGAACGGTATTTTTCTATAACCTCATCGGTCACTTCCGGCTGAAAATGATCTTTATCCGGATTTCCCCGATCATTCCACACCGCCTCGTTATACATGGACAAATACTCACAGGCATCCAACGATCGGGGCATTCTGAAAGGAGTGGCAATGGCATATTGTGCGCTGAAGTTAACGAGAGTATTCTGTGGCCTTCCGCGTTTGGAAGTAATCAGCACGACACCATTTGCCCCTTCAGCTCCATAAACGGCAGTGGCAGCGGCATCTTTAAGTACCGTAAAAGTCTCTATTTCATCTACATCGATATCTTCCATATTACGGGGAACACCATCCACCAGCACCAACGGGTTGGTTCCTCCCGTATACGAACTCTGTCCGCGAATGTAAAACTCCGCTTCGTCATTTCCCGGTTCGCCGCTACGCTGTACGGAAATCACACCGGCAATCCGTCCGGCAATATTGGTTGCCAGATTACGTTGTTTCACGTTCATATCCCGCGATTCCAATGTCTGTATAGACGAAACGACGCTGGATTTCTTCTGCTGTCCATATCCGACTACCACCACATCTCCCAGCCCAACCGGTAATTCCATCATACGCACATTAATGACCGGGACCTTCCTCACGACCCTTTCCTCGCTATTATATCCGACATAACGAAATTCCAACCGGTCACCCTCCGTCACCTCAATCTGATAACGGCCGTATAAATCGGAAACAACACCCGTGCTTTTCCCTTTCACCAGAATATTGACACCGATAAGCGGGTTTCCGTCTCCATCCGTAATCAAGCCGCTAACGATGACGGAAGCTTTTTCTTCCGCCATCGTTGGCAATTTACCGGCAGTCTTGTCCGAAACCGGTTTTGGCCGTTTGGAAATAGCGATATAGTCATCAATCTGCCGACAGATATAGCCGTCGCCCAATACGGCATACAACGCTTCCAAAATATCGGATGTCTCTATCTTGACGGTCACCGGCTTCTTCCGGTCGAGTACCTCGTTATTATAGGCAATCTTGATTCCAGTCTGCTTGGTGATGGCGTCCAGTACGGCTTCTACCGGAGTATCCTTAAAATCAAGCACAATAGTGTATTTTTGAGCAAGTACATCCCCATAAAGAACAGCGCAATGCAGGTAACTGCCTGCCGTATACAGCAGCAGGAACAACATCACTATCCATTTCATCTTGATCAAGGTCAGCATAGGCTCTATTTTGTTTTTTCGTGACACAGTTCTTTCTTACTTCATTGTATCCTCCTTTGTTTTTTTACATTAATACTCTTTCCTTGTTTCTCCAATTTAACATCCGAAGTGTAGTTTATCACTTCCAAAAGTTTGTCTATATCCGTTTTTCGGTCTGCGGTAAGAGAAAAACGGGTGTGTTTCAATGTTTCATCCTGATAGGTAACAGAGAAATCATACCATCGGGAAAGTTTCTCCAATATTTCCTCCAAAGGCATATTCTTAAAGATGTATACACCGTTGATCCAGGAAGTATAAAGTTCAGTATCCACTTTCTCCACAGATAACTGATGACTTTTCTTATTATACGCCAATCGTTCTGAAGGCGTTATTGTCCGTTCCGCACCATTGGTCGTGCTCACTGCTACCGATCCCTCCACCAATGTCGTACTCGTACTCTCGCTATCTTGATAGGCACTTACGTTGAAAGAAGTTCCCAGAACACGTATATCCATTCCGTTCGCCTTTACATAGAACGGCCTTTCCTTGTCTGGAGTGACTTCAAAGAATGCCTCACCCAATAACTTTACTTCCCTCTTGGTTCCGGCAAACCGGCTCGGATACGAGAGTTCCGTTTCTGAGTTCAGCCATACTTTCGTGCCATCCTCCAACACCAGTCTGTACGTTTTTCCTCTCGGGATAATCAGGCGGTTATGAACAATCTTCGCTTTATCCGTCCCGTCTTCCGCCTCATAAGAGAGCAGGTTGTCCGCATCGTTCTTTATCAAAGCCTGATCACGCTTCATCGTAAAGGACTGCCCGCTCAAATCAATCTCATCCCCCCCTTCCAAAAGCAGGGTAGGCTCATTGTAAGCCATCATATCTATCCCATCCGGACTGTCCGCACGGAACCAATCTGTGATAAAGAACAATCCGCTTGCCACCACAACAGCTACAACGGCCGCATAGCGCACCCACATAGACAGATACCAATTTTTCTTTTTATATATGGTATGGTCGGCCACCTGTTTCCAAGCCCGGTCTGCATCAAATTGTTTGGGTTTACGAGGAGCCGTCGCTTTTTCATACATACGACGCATCCCCTCATATTCCTCTCTGTTTTCCTCAGACTCACGCAGCCACTCGTCAACAATCTTTTGTTCCTCATCGGTAGCCTCATGAGCTAATGTAGAAAGAATAGCTTGATAGATCAATTCCTGTTTCATCATTTTCTTTTTATCTTTCTGTTACTATGACAATTGCTTTCCCTAAAATGGGTAGGTACAATCAGCTAAAAATTAATATTAATAGTATCATCAGGTCTTTCAGTTCTTCCCTCATGACACGAAAAGCCTCTCCCAGATGGTATTTCACGGTATTGACCGAAATATCGGAAATTTCCGCGATTTCTTTATAGCGGAGTCCGGTGACACACTTCAGCAAAAATACTTTCCTGCATTTCTCCGGCAACTTCTGAAGAGCGGCACGTACCTCCTGTTTATATCTGAACTCCTCTTCTTCTTGCAGTTGTAATTGCCATTCCTCCGCCAGCACAGTGAAAAAATTCTCTTTGGCAATCTCTGACTTATAGTAGTTGATACAACTGTTCTTGATAGCACGATAGGCATACGGAAGAAAAGTATCCTCCGTTATAGATAAGTGTTTCTTCTCCCAGACGGCAATAAAGAAATTCTGTACGATGTCCTCTACCGCCTGCTCATTACAGACAATACTATTCGCATAATTACATAGAAGGGAATAATGCTCCCTAAAGAGCTTCTCGAATGTTTTTTCATCAGTATCTAGCATATAAGTAGGGCTTTATTGGATGATAAAGTCCGCAATATTATAAATAAATAAAGTAACGAACAAATTTTCCCTTTCAAATTCTTTGCCCGCTTTACTTGTGTACTTCGAATATTATTCCTAATATTGCAACGTGTTTCTCTTCTCCAATTAAAATCGGGATGTTTCCACATCCCCTGTTTGTCTGTGTAAATAAGAAAAGTCTGCGGTAATATTTATTAATTTAACTCATAACAGACTTTAAACATGAACAAGTTTATCTTTATAACACTATTCCTTGTGGGAAACGTGTTTTCGGTATGCCTTGCACAATCCTATCCTTATCAAAAGGAATCCATCCCCGTCCCCCAACGGGTGAAAGATCTATTGTCACGCATGACACTTGAAGAAAAAATAGCAGAACTGAACTTAATACCTTATTATACGAAAGACGACTCCATCTGCCGGTCTCTGATACGTGCAGGGAAAGTCGGTGCTTTTTTGAAAGCGAATGGAGCGGAACTAAACCGTTCTCTACAAGAGGAGGCTCTGAAACATAGCAGGTTAGGTATTCCTTTAGTTTTTCATGAAGATGTCATTCACGGATATCGCACCATTACCCCCATTCCACTAGCCGAATCGTGTAGTTGGAATCCGGAACTAGTAGAACAAAGTGCCGCTATGGCAGCGCGGGAAGCCGCCGCAGCAGGTATCCAACTGACCTACGCGCCGATGGTTGACATATCATACGATCCTCGTTGGGGACGTATTATGGAAACATCCGGTGAAAATGCTTACTTGTGCGGAGAACTGGCTGCCGCAAGAGTCCGAGGTTTTCAAGGGGACGACTTGACAAGTCCTCATACGATTGCTGCCTGCGTAAAGCATTTTGCCGGTTATGGGGCAGTCATGGCAGGAAGAGACTATCAAGAAACGGACGTATCTCTGCGCAAACTTCAGGAAGTTTATCTCCCTCCTTTTCAAGCAGCCATTAATGCAGGAGTAGCAAGTGTCATGTGCGCATATACCTCCTACGATGGAGAGCCGCTGACAATGAACTATTTCATGAATGAAGAGGTGTTGCGTAAACAAATGCAGTTCAAAGGATTGCTAATGACCGATTGGACAACTTTTCAACATGCGGTGACGGAAGGAGCCGCCGACAACGGACAAGAAGCTGCTGAAAGAGGCATCAAAAGCGGAATAGACATGGATATGAGCGCCAAACAGTTTATCGAATTCCTGCCGGAGCTGGTAAGAACACAGAAAGTTCCGGAACAACTGATTAACCGCGCTGCCGCCCGTGCCTTAGAACTGAAATTCCGGTTGGGTCTGTTTGACAATCCATTCGCCTACTTTAATACCGAACGGGAAAAGCAGACACTTTATTCTAAAGAAAGCCAGGAAGACGCATACCAAATGGCTTGTCAAAGTATGGTACTCTTAAAAAATGAAGATCGGACACTTCCCTTATCCGACTCTAAAAGAATAGCACTAGTTGGTCCATTCGCCAATGCACGCTACCATTTGCTGGGTTCCTGGAATATGAAAGGAAACAGTAAAGAGGTAATTACGGTAGAAGAAGGCTTCAAAGCCTTACGTACCGATATCCCGATTGATGTACGGGCTTGTGACTTCTCCGGTATTACACCGGACTATTTGTCGGATGTTTGTGCTTTGGCACAAAAAAATGAAATCATTATAGCTTGTCTCGGAGAACCGTCCAACTTATCTGGAGAAGCTGTTTCAACCGCCAAAATCGAGTTACCAGATCAGCAGATGAGATTGCTGAAAGCATTGAAGACAACCGGAAAAAAAATCATCGTGGTGTTATTCAACGGCCGACCGCTAGTATTGGATGAAGTCATCAAGAACTGCGATGCCCTACTGGAAGCCTGGTATCCCGGCACTATGGGAGGAAAAGCCGTAGCAGCCTTACTGACAGGTATCGAAAATCCCTCAGGGAAACTTTCGCAGACTTTCCCCAGACATGCGGGGCAGATTCCTATTGTTTATAATGCCAGAAGAACTTTTTACACAGTACACCACGCCGACATACCGCAAGGAGCCTTATTTCCATTCGGATTCGGTCTGAGTTACACGCAATACAAATATTCCTCTCCCGTTACCGATAAGACAGAATATCGAAAGGGAGATTCCGTCACTGTACGGATAAAAATCAAGAATACAGGTTCCGTAGCGGGCAGAGAAATTGTACAGCTTTATATACGTGACGAAGTGGCTACCGTCATTCCAAGAGAAAAGGAATTAAAACGCTTTGCTTCCATCCATCTTCAGCCCGGCGAAGAGAAGGAGATTCGTTTTACTATTCCTTCCGCAGATTTTAGCATATACAATAATAAAATGGAAAAGGTACTGGAACCCGGGAGCTTTACCATCGGCATCGGTCCCAATTCTTCTGAATTAAATCAAACTAAAGTATATTTCCTTTAATCACCTATTAAAAACAACTCGTATGAACATTAGAGTAAAAGCTATCGTCCTCATCTTCTCCGGACTTTGCAGTCTGGGAAGCCTGAACGGACAAAACCCGATGGGAGTTACCCACTCCGGGCAGTCAACCTCGCAAGCTCCTTTCCCATTGACACAGTACACGGAACTCAAGAATCCGGCCCCAACGGACGGGGAGTCCTGGAAAGACCTTTCCGGCACTCGTTGCGCATGGGGAAACACTTACACCCGATATAAGAAAGAGGTAAATCTACGTCTCAATCAGAAAAAGATTGATATCAAAGGATGGAAAGGAGAAAGAGTCGCCGCACAGTTGGTAGTTTCTTCCGCTATCGATTTGGATAATGTTTCCGTAGAAATAGCTCCCCTGACGCATTCCTCCGGTAAACAAAGTATTTCGTCAGACCGTATTCTGAAAGGGTTCGTCAGATATGTGATGACAGATGAACTGAACAAGAACCAAAAAGGTACTTGCGGTCCCCGACCAGACTTGTCACAATTCGACTCCACACTGGTAGCTGACCCTATCGACCATCTCGCCGCTGCCTTACCGATAAAGGCGAAGACCTCTCAAGGATACTGGATACGCGTCTGGATTCCTGAAGATGCAATTAGCGGCAATTATTCATCCGATGTACTTATAAAGAATAATCACGAAGTGATCGGGAAGTTAAAACTGACCGTACAGGTTCAGCAACGCACATTGCCTCAACCCGATCAATGGGCTTTCCATCTGGACCTTTGGCAAAACCCATTTGCAGTGGCCCGTTATCATCAGGTTCCTTTATGGTCGGAGGAACACTTCAGAATCTTAAAGACAGAACTGCAACCATACGCGGAGGCAGGCGGAAAAGTGATTACCGTCCCCATCATGCACCACCCTTGGGGCGGACAAACTTACGATCCATACGAAACGATGATCACTTGGGTTCGGAAAATAGACGGCAGCTGGTGGTTCGACTACACAATCTTCGACAAATGGGTGGAGTTCATGATGGATATGGGAGTAAAAAAGGAGATCGGATGCTATTCCATGATTCCCTGGAAACTGTCTTTCCTCTATTTCGACCAAGCCACCAACAGCATGAAAGAATTAAAATCCAAGCCGGGAGAGCAGGCTTATCACGACCTATGGTTAAGTATGCTGAAAGACTTTGCCGCTCACTTAAAATCCAAAGGCTGGTTTGACATTACGCACATCGCTATGGACGAACGCCCCATGCCCGATATGTTGAAAGCACTGAAGATTATCCGTGAAGCAGATCCGAATTTCAAAGTTTCACTTGCCGGCTCACTCCATAAAGAACTTTCCGACGAACTGAATGATTATTGCATTGCCATCGCAGAGAAATTCAGTGAAGAGATGAAAGCGAAACGGAAAGCAGAAGGAAAAATCACAACTTACTACACCTGTTGCGCAGAATCCCATCCCAACACATATACATTCAGCAACCCGGCAGAAGGCGCTTGGATAGCCTGGTATGCAGCGAAAGAAAATCTGGACGGATACCTGCGTTGGGCATTGAACAGCTGGACTATCGAGCCGTTACTAGACAGCCGCTTCTACACATGGGGAGCCGGAGATACTTACCTTCTCTATCCGGGAGGAAGGACTTGTCTGCGTTTCGAGAATCTGGTGGCAGGCATACAGGCATACGAGAAAATCCGAATCCTGAAAACGGAACTGCAAACCCAAAACAAGACTGCTACACTACGCAAACTGGAGAGAGTACTTGAAAGTTTTGATGAGCTCCAACTGTTAAAGACTCCGGCAAACGTCGTAGTAGAAAAAGCGAATCTGTTTATCAACGGGCTCTAGGTTTCCGATTGCTTACAGAACACATTGTGCCACTCTATCGCTATGAGGGTGGCATAATAATTTGCGTTTCAACACACCATCATGAAATATTTTCGTCATATCTTATCCTACACTTCCGCTTTTTTTCGTACTTTTACCCCTTGTTGGAAAGAAGTGCCTTTCTGACCCTTGAGAACAGAAAAAGAAAAAAGCAATATATAAAATGAATCACAAATGGAATTATCGACCCATTACACCCGAACAGGCAGAGACAAGCCAGATATTGGCCCAAGAATTAGGGATTAGCCCGATACTTGGACAACTTTTGGTGCAACGGGGAATTACGAAAGCGGCAGACGCTAAGAAATTCTTCCGTCCGCAATTGCCCGACCTGCACGACCCATTCCTGATGAAGGATATGGACGTTGCAGTAGAACGTCTGAACAAGGCGATGGGAAAGAAAGAACGCATTCTAATTTATGGAGATTATGACGTAGACGGCACTACTGCGGTAGCATTGGTCTACAAGTTTATTCAACAGTTCTATTCGAACCTTGACTATTACATACCCGACCGTTACAATGAAGGGTATGGCATTTCTAAAAAAGGAGTGGACTATGCCGCCGAAACCGGTGTAGGGCTTATTATTGTACTCGATTGCGGCATAAAGGCTGTGGAGGAAATCACGTATGCCAAAGAGAAAGGAATCGACTTTATCATCTGCGACCATCATGTGCCGGATGAGATGCTTCCACCTGCCGTAGCCATTCTGAATGCCAAGCGCTTGGACAATACGTATCCGTACACACACCTTTCCGGTTGCGGGGTCGGTTTCAAATTTATGCAGGCGTTCGCCATCAGCAACGGCATCGAGTTTCATCATCTGATTCCGCTGCTCGACATCGTGGCGGTAAGTATCGCATCGGATATCGTGCCCATCATGGGTGAAAACCGTATTCTCGCCTTTCATGGGTTGAAGCAGCTGAACAGCAACCCGAGTACCGGAATGAAAGCGATCATCGATGTATGCGGACTCTCCGAAAAAGAGATTACCGTCAGCGATATCGTATTCAAAATAGGACCGCGCATCAACGCATCGGGACGCATTCAGAACGGGAAAGAAGCGGTAGACTTACTCACCGAAAAAGATTTCTCGGTAGCGCTGGAGAAAGCCGGACAAATTAATCAATACAACGAGACTCGTAAAGACCTCGACAAGAGTATGACGGAAGAGGCGAACAATATCGTCGCCAATCTGGACGGGCTTGCCGACCGCCGCTCTATCGTGATCTACAACGAAGAGTGGCACAAGGGAGTGATCGGTATTGTGGCTTCCCGACTGACAGAAGTCTACTATCGCCCGGCTGTAGTGCTAACCCGGACGGACGACATGGCGACAGGTTCCGCACGTTCCGTTTCCGGCTTCGATGTATATAAAGCAATCGAACATTGCCGCGACCTGCTGGAGAACTTTGGAGGACATACGTATGCTGCCGGACTATCCATGAAAGTAGAAAACGTGGAAGAGTTCACCAGACGATTTGAAGAATACGTCTCGCAGCATATTTTACCGGAGCAGACCAGTGCCGTAATCGACATTGATGCGGAGATAGATTTCAGAGACATTTCATCCAAGTTCTTCAATGATCTGAAAAGATTCAATCCTTTCGGTCCTGACAATATGAAACCTATTTTCTGTACGCACCATGTCTACGACTACGGAACAAGCAAGGTGGTGGGACGTGATCAGGAGCACATCAAACTGGAACTGGTGGATAATAAATCGAACAATGTAATGAACGGCATTGCCTTCGGGCAAAGTTCGCACGTACGTTATATCAAGACGAAACGCTCGTTCGACATCTGCTACACCATCGAAGAAAACACGCATAAGCGTGGCGAAGTCCAACTTCAAATTGAAGATATAAAGCCGATTGAATAAGTATCAGGAGATATTGAAACAATACTGGGGGTATGACTCCTTCCGCGACTTGCAGGAGGAGATCATTACCAGTATCGGCGAAGGCAAAGATACATTGGGGCTTATGCCGACAGGCGGTGGAAAGTCCATCACCTTCCAAGTGCCCGCTCTCGTTCAAGAAGGTATTTGCATCGTCATTACCCCCCTCATTGCCTTGATGAAAGATCAAGTGCAGAACCTGCGCAAGCGGGGAATCATGGCGCTTGCCGTATATTCAGGCATGACGCGCCAGGAGATTCTCACCGCACTGGAGAATTGTATCTTCGGTGATTACAAATTCCTCTATATTTCTCCGGAACGTCTGGATACGGAGATTTTCCGCACCAAACTGAAGGCGATGAAAGTCTCCATGATCACAGTAGACGAAAGTCACTGTATCTCCCAATGGGGATATGACTTCCGGCCTGCCTATCTGAAAATTGCGGAAATACGGGAACTCCTGCCTGGAGTTCCGGTGCTGGCACTGACCGCAACCGCTACACCGGAAGTAGTAAAGGATATTCAGAATCGTCTGAACTTCCATGAAGGCAATGTCTTCCGCATGAGTTTTGAACGGAAGAACCTGGCGTACATCGTCCGCAAGACAGACAACAAGACGAACGAGTTATTGCATATCTTACGGAAAATACCGGGTAGCGCCATCATTTATGTCCGCAACAGGCGACGGACAAAAGAAATCACCGAACTGCTGGTGAACGAAGATATTACCGCTGATTTCTATCATGCCGGACTGGATAATGCAGTGAAAGACCTCCGCCAGAAACGCTGGCAAAACGGGGAAGTCCGCGTAATGGTAGCCACCAATGCTTTCGGAATGGGTATTGACAAACCGGATGTCCGCATCGTCCTTCATCTTGATCTCCCCGATTCTCCGGAAGCGTATTTTCAAGAGGCCGGACGGGCAGGCAGAGACGGGGAAAAGGCATACGCTGTCATTCTATATGCCAAATCTGATAAGACTACCCTGCACAAACGGGTGGCAGACACCTTCCCCGACAAAGAGTATATTCTCGATGTTTACGAGCATTTGCAATATTACTATCAGATGGCGATGGGCGACGGGTTCCAATGTGTCCGCGAATTTAATCTGGAAGAATTTTGCCGGAAATTCAAATACTTTCCGGTCCCGGTAGACAGTGCACTGAAGATACTGACGCAAGCCGGTTATCTGGAATATACGGACGAACAGGATAATGCTTCCCGCATCCTTTTTACGATTCGCCGGGACGAGCTGTACAAACTACGGGAGATGGGAAAAGAAACCGAAGCGCTGATACAGACAATCCTTCGTTCCTACACAGGGGTATTCACGGATTATGCCTATATCAGCGAGGCTTCACTGTCGATACGCACAGGGCTGACACGCGAACAGATCTATAACATCCTGGTGACATTGACCAAACGCCGCATCGTGGATTATATTCCACACAAAAAGACACCTTATATTATATATACGCGCGAACGGCAGGAACTGCGTTTTGTACATATTCCTCCCTCTGTCTACGAAGAACGGAAAGCAAGGTACGAAACGCGCATCAAGGCGATGGAGGATTATGTCACTTCAGAAAACGTATGTCGGAGCCGGATGCTGCTCCGCTACTTCGGAGAGAAAAACGAACATAATTGCGGCCAATGCGATATCTGCCTCAGCCACCGCGCCACAGACAGTCTGTCCGATGACTCCTTTGAAGAATTAAAAAGGCGAATGACCGGACTGCTCATTCAAAAACCGCTTACTCCGGCAGAAATAGCCAATAACATGGAAGCGGAGAAAGAAAAGGTTGGAGAGGTTATCCGCTATTTATTGGAGGAAGGCGAATGGAAGATGCAGGATGGAATGATACATATATCAAAATAAGTTATTACATTTGCAAGTGTAACTCAAAAACAACATATCATGCCGAACTTTTTTAAATCTTTCTTCTCCGGGAAATCGGAGACACCGGAAAGTGAAAAGCAGAAAAACGACCGAAAAAGATTCGAGATCTTCAAATATGACGGTTTGCGCGCGCAACGCATGGGACGCCCGGATTATGCCGTAAAATGTTTCACGGAAGCCCTTGCCATTGAGGAGGATTTCGAGACATTGGGATATCTCAGTCAACTCTACGTCCAATTGGGAGAAACGGCAAAGGCCCGCGAACTTTTGGAGAAAATGGCTGTAATGGAACCTCATGTTACCAATACTTTCCTGACATTGGCGAATGTATGCTTCATTCAGGAAGATTATCAGGCTATGGAAGAGGCAGCCAACAAGGCCATCGCCATCGAAGAAGGAAATGCCGTAGCGCATTATCTGTTGGGGAAAGCCCGCAAAGGCCAGGACGACGACCTGATGACTATCGCCCACCTCACCAAAGCTATCACCTTGAAGGATGATTTCATCGAAGCCCGCCTGTTACGTGCAGAAGCCTTATTGAAAATGAAACAATACAAAGAGGTAATGGAGGATGTAGATGCCATATTGGCTCAGAATCCGGAAGAAGAAACGGCGATACTCCTGCGTGGAAAGGTGAAGGAAGACAACGGAGAGTCCGAAGAAGCGGAAAAGGATTATCGACTTGTCACGGAAATAAATCCTTTCAACGAACAGGCGTACCTCTCTCTGGGACTACTTTACATCAGTCTGAAGAAACTGACGGAAGCTATCGGACTCTTTGACGAAGCCATTGAGTTGAATCCGAACTTTGCAGAAGCTTACAAGGAACGCGGACGTGCCAAATTGTTAAATGGCGACAAGGACGGTTCTATCGAGGACATGAAGAAATCATTGGAGCTGAACCCGAAAGATGAAGCCGGTTTGAACGGTGAATTCAAGAATCTGGGAGCAAAGCCGGAAACTCTTCCGGGTATCTTCTAAGTGTCCTTTTTATATTTTTTAGGCAAGAATAGAAAAAAAGTATCGCTTTTTGTTTGCATCTAACAGAAAATTATTACTTTTGCCCCAGAATTAGAAACCAA
>OWIT01000159.1_pt1 | contig 41047 bp, 30 predicted proteins | sample 1732681 | NCBI WGS metagenome assembly OWIT01 (sample SAMN05065741, study PRJEB22554) | human gut metagenome | biome: ENVO:2100002; feature: ENVO:00000062; material: ENVO:00002003 | host: Homo sapiens | place: USA | reverse complement strand
GTCGGCAGCGTCAGATGTGTATAAGAGACAGATTAGTTAAGTTACAATTTCTCAGATTTTATGTAGCCCTTTTCTTAATTTCACTTTGATCTGTCTTAGCCAAGTGGCTCGGAGAATAAAATTTTGTTGTTCGATGACTTTGAAAAGGATTTCAGCAAAAAATGATTTATCTTTCCGTGATGATCGGCGGCGGTCTTGGCTCTTTACTGCGCTTTCTGATTAGTTCCTTCGGCTTTCTTCCGTTCGCCACCGTTTTTATCAATATCGTCGGCAGCTTTATTCTCGGTTTTTTAACATTCTTCTTTTTGGATCGCCCTGAGGTTCCGCCGGACCTTCGTTTCGGGCTAACCGCCGGTTTCTGCGGCGGCTTTACGACTTTCAGTACTTTTTCCGTTGAAGTCTATGCCATGGTTTTAGACAATCACATCGGACAAGCAGCCTTCTATGTTTTGGCCAGTTTTTTAGGCGGCCTCCTCGCCGTTGCTTTAGGTGCATTTTTGGCGAAGAATTGCTGACGCGTTTTCGGGCAACCTCTCAGACAAACGTTCACTAAAAATGACTTTGAGGCTTTAAAACGCGTCTCATTTTCATTCGTTTTTAGCGGGAAAGCCTGATATTCAGGCTCTCCGACCTTTTTTCGCTGTATTTTTTTAGTTATTTCGAGCCTTTTGTTTTCAAAGACCTCAAGATTTTCTTTATATTTTTCTTAGAGTTATCTAATTTTTCAGGATTTGTTCTGCTGCTGAGCGTTTCTTTGTTTTTTCTGCCCAAGAAATAAGCGATTCTTTCTGCGTTTGCACCTGAGGGATGAGGGAGTTCCGGCAAAAGACGATTCTCGAACTGCGTGCCTTTCACGACCTTTTCTAAATAATGCTGAACTTTTGGTCCTAACGGAAGCAGCACTGCGTTGGGTGCTTTGCTCAACTCTTCTAATGTCAGCGTTGACGCAAATTCAAATAATTCTGTGCCCTGCTTAATTTCTGCGTTGAAATTCGACTCCTTGCCGTTTTTGACCGCAAAGGTCGGATAACGAATACACGATGTCAGATTCACTAACTCCTGCTTATTTGAAAATAACTGCGCTGTAGTTTCAACATCCAGAAACTCTGCAATTCCGGCCTCGTCCATTAATTCAACGAGATTCTTGCGCATCGGCCCACTGAAGCTTCCCACCGCTTTGCATCGCCTCAGAACCTCATCGTCGGACAAGCCTTGATGAATTAATCGAGCTGCTTCAACCAGCATGTTATTCATCTGGATCTCACCCGGCGTAATGCCGACAATGAATAAACGAGCTTCTGGATTTACATAATCAAACGGCGCGTAATAGATCCTTTCTTCTCCGGAATCTTCAAAGAGAAGATCCTTCCTGTCTTTCACATCTCTAAAGGAAACAATAACAGAGCGGTATTTTTCAAACAAACTATGGTTTTTCATGGACAGAGACACTAAAAGGATCCGGAAACAGCCTTTTGCCGCTCCCGGATCAGTTGTATATTTAACTTTTAGGTTTATTTTTTGATTTTGACGATATCGTAGCCTGCCAGCTGTTTCTTACCGACCTTCGTCCAGAGATATAGTTCAGTATCGACATCTGGAACTGTGAAAGCCACCGCTGTCTTGATCGGGAAGGTAAAGACCGCATCTTTCAGACCATCTTTATTCACATCCATAAACTCAACCTTGAGAGGTTTCGGCATTTTGCGGTTAACCTCCAAATCAGCATTAGAGAACGGAGATCCGAAACGTGTTGCTTCCTTATCAACCCTTGTCATGTGTACTTGAGGAGTAGAAAGCGCTGTGACTGTAAATGTACCGTCAGAACTTTGACTCAGCTCCTTGCTGTTGATGATAATCGGAAGATGATGAAGCTCGTGAAGTTCTTGTTCCGTGGCGTGAAGCACATTGTGGAAAGAATAATTATTAAATTCGTGCAGGAAAGCTTTAGCTTTGCCCGGATCTACCCGATAAAGCATTCTAGCTTCCTTATCAGCCTTCTGAACTTCAGCCGCTGCCTGTTTTTCAAAAGCCCTCTTATTCTTGGCAAAAATCGGATAATCCTGATGCTGCCAATCTAAGAAATTCTGCATGGCCAAGAACGTATAGAGTGGACGATCTGCGCGATAAGACAATTGCTCCGGCGTTGCGTGAAACTGAGCCGTAGTTGCAGTCTTGGGATCCATGAAATTCTGCCCGATCGCAGCTCCGGCAAGCGGATACTGCGGATAAGAAAACTGCTGAGATGGTCTCCCGTTGGTTCTCCAAGCGAGTGTAAATAGAGGATTCGGACGCAGAACATAAACGACACTGTCATAAGTACCGATATTACAAATGTCGTTCATCCCTTGGTGATACCAGCCGGAGTCCCTGACTTCATGTTTGCTGTGTCCGCTGATCATTTGACGAACTTGTTCCGCTGAAACTTTATTCTTCAGTTTCATAGACATCGGGAAAGCATGCTCATCTTTAAAGTCCTTGCCTGTAAGGTAATTGAGAAGGACGCGAACACGCTCTTTGGTCCAATCTGCTGAGGTTCTTTCGTCAAGTTGATAGGCTTTTCTCAGATTAAAGTCAGAGAAATTCTTCGGATCTTTTGGTTTATAAGTACCCTTCTTTATAGCGTTCTCAATTAAATCCGGAGAAGCAATTACATTTGCAGTGTCTTTCAGATCAATATTCGTAATGTTGATTGCATTGGCCAGGAAGGCAATTTCGTCATCCTGAACTTTACGAGCGACGTATCGGCTGCCGCGCAAAAGCACGAGCTGCCAAGCTTCATTAGCGTCTGCAATGGTATATGTCCGACCTTCTTGAAAATAGCCATACTTCTTTACGAGATCGATAGCCAGGTTCACTCCATCTCTTGCCGAAACTGCTCTTTCAGCAATTAAACGGCGAATCCCGTAACCGATGCCCCCTTCGTTGATCTTTTCGCCTTTTTCAATGGTCTGGTTGCAGTTGTTGGAGACAACTACAACACCTTTCTCATTCACGAAGCCATCGGAGAATGAATAGCCGGTAGGCGCCAAAGTCTGCGACCACCAAAATCCCAGTGTCTTTTTGACTTGAGGAATTTTGGCGGCAGCGGGCTCAAATTCGATGAGCTCTCCATCTTCATGCACTGCCGGATCGACCCAATACTGACTGGTGATAATGCGCATTTCATTGTCTTCATTATGACCAACAAGAATTTCACCAGTTGAAGAAACTTTCTTTCCGACAATTACAGTAAAGCATGCATTAGAGGGGAGTGCAAAAGCGGCAAGTGAGATGCCAACGAGTGCGGATAGAGCGGTTAGTCTTAAATTCATACCGATCTCCTTGAAGATAATTTTGGTGATTTTTTATGTTTCTATATTCGCACGGAATACCCTGTTTGAATAGGTATAGCGAGAAATAAGCCTTAACTTAATCAGGGTTTCCGATAGGGTAATAAGAGAATAGAAAGAGTTTTATTTACACCATTCGTCTCAAAAGTTCTCTTAGCCGCACAATGAACAAAGCAAAAGACGAAGGCTTTATTACTTCCTTCGTCTTATGTTGTTAAAGCTCACCTATGAAACAAAATGTTAGAAAACGAACTTCGCTCCAATAGTTGCCGACAATTCTCGATAGTCGTGAGAGCCAAATCTTGAACCCACGTTGCCCCATAAGTGGAGGTTCTTTCCGACTTTTCTTTCGCCGCCGAATTTCAATTCAGCCAAGTTGGAAGCACCCGCCTGAGTAAATCCGTCTTGGTTCATCGTCACCCCAAACTTGCGAGTGTTATGAATCCAATTCACGTCAGTGTAGAGCTGAAAACTTCCGACTCCTTGATCAGAACCGGGCACTCTGCCCTGGATATAGAATCGAGTACCTATTCGGCTTTGAATGTTGCCGTGACCGTTAAACCGAACGTGAGTTCCGTTTTTCTCTGTCCTATTCGGGGTGGTTACGCCCATCCAGATCACTTGAGCCTGAGGCTGGACATACCAGTCGCCATAGTTATTAGAGCCAAGTTTTTGTGTATAACCGGCTTCCAGCGATCCGGTTAAACCTCTAGATCTATATTTTTCTTTCGGATTGTCATTGCCATTCACGGAGCTCTTAAACCAGCTGTAATTGAACCAGGCATCGACATAAGCACCCTGTTGATTAATTTCATCCTCAAACCAAGTTGCATACATTCCCAGTCCATAACCGTCAGTTTTACCAATGGAACGCTGACCATTCACCACCGAATGAGAAATCGCTCTGGAGTGGGCATAACCGACCATCAATCCTAAGTGCAACGCTTGTTGGTTTTCAGCATCCGTCCATGCTGCTATATCTCCTCCGATCTGGGAAATATATCGGTTAGAGCGAGTTTTGGTATTTCCCGAGGAATCTTGCCAAGAGTTGTATCGACCCACTTGTCTTAACCACAGACTTGTAGATTTTTTCTCTCCTGTGAAGAAGTCCGTATATTCAGTCTTACCGCCTCTGTCCAGCTGTCGCGTTACAAAGGATGTTTGTACGGTTTCTTCATTTGCAATATAAGAACCTATCTCCGGACGAACCTGATCGTCTTCAGTTTTCAGGTACCAATGATTTGAATTCGCACCTTCTCCGCGTACTAAACGATATTCAAATGCGCCGGCGACTATTCGCCCTTCCTGGATAAAAGTACCGTCTGACTGTCCATCGACATGAATAAGTTCAATGCCTTTCGATGTCCTTCCGCCCATTGCTCCCATATTTGTGACAACCACTCTGGATGTCCCTGACGTACTTCCTCTGACAATGAGTTTATCCACTGGGGAAGAATCACCTTCTAAATATCCCTTAAAATTAATTAAGCCGTTGTTACCGATATAATTTCCTTCCACTAAAAAAACGGAAGGCTCACTGTCCTGTGTACCGATATTCAATGTTCCGGCATGAACTAAGTCTCCTTTTAAGACAGCAAATCCGCTTAAAGTTCCATTCTGGCCGATTACAACAGAACTGCTATTGCTAGTCACGACAGAATTCGGCGTGCCCAGGTGCAACTCCCCTTCGTTGATTTCTGTTTTTCCGTTCCAAAGTGTGTCATTGGTAATCGAGAGTGTTCCATGCCCTTCCTTACGCACGGAGCCGCTTCCGGTAATATCGTTCGATAATGTCCAGTCATCCGAATTGTTGATGATTAGATAACCGTTATTCGAAACGGCCGCTTTACCCAGATTCGAGGCGTTGGACACAGTAAGTTCAGACTGAGGATCGATTTGGATATCGCCTTCGAAGCCGCTGTTATCCGCCGTGAGGGCTAAATCACTGCTGGACAGATTCAATCGCCCCATTCCTGACAACTGATTTTGAATAGGACCGTCATTGACACCATTCAAATTTAATTCACCATCAAGCTCAATCGTCCCGTCTCCCAGACCGGAAGAAGACTTCATGTTAACTTTGGCTTCTGTAAACAGAACATTATTCGTATGAAGATTTGGGTTTGGGGCTTCAATATCCAAAGCCCCGCTTTCCACCGTCAATGTCCCGCTTCCCGTTAAGGTATCTGCAGACACGATCTGACCGCCTTTACGAATTGTTAATTGAGACGACTTTTGATCAAGACCGTCATCGGATTCCTTTGGTTCACCGAAATGAACTTTTGCATTCTCTCCGGCGCTCAAACGGCCGACAGTTTGAGAGGTATTTGCCAGATCCAGAGTTGCGTTTTCTTCCAAAAGAACTTCCGAGGTACTTCCCAATGCCGAATCAGCTAATAATTTCAGTGTACTATCAGGGTCAACAAATGTTTTCCCCGTATAGTCGTTATTGGGGTTCGACAAAGAGATATAGTCATTAGGCGCGTCAATTCGTAGATCACCGTCTCCGGTTACTTTTGCCCTTAGATCCTTTCCCCCTGAGGCGGTTGATTCCGATGGAACTAACGTCAGAGCATTATCATCTTTTCCCAGCAGCTGAACCTCATTTAACCCATAGGTTAAATAGAGACCGTTGGAGTCTTTAGACGAGTCGAGTGTCGACAGCTGAAAACCATAGAATCCTTTCGCAACTTCAGTCCTGAGACTTCCTTGTAAGATCGAAATTGTTTTAACTGAGGTTGAAAGGCTTCCTCCCTCATCCGGTGAAAGAGCCGACTGACCGTTTACGAATAATTCAATTCCTCCGGCATAGCCATTAACCACACTTTTATTTTCATCCTTCAATTGAATCAATGGAATCCTCGGAGCTTTCTCAATGTAATCATCGTGCTCCATAATTGCATTATTCGATTCTGTATCAGGAATTTCAGGAACTGTAATTTGATCGCCCATCTTTACCTTAACAGTCCCAGTTGAACTTACATCTAGACCACTTAGGACGTCGCCATCAATTAAAATCTGGGCCGACGATTCGGTATCGCTGAATTGAATTTCTTTTTTAAAATCAATCGATCCGCCAGAAATCATTAAGCTTTCAAGCGTTGCTGCGGTACTATCCCCGTCGGTCCTTAATTCCGCATCGTCTTTGACAACCACGCCTAACGAACCCAATTTATCGTTATGATTTAAAACGTAAAAAAGACTTCCACCGTTCTTACCATCCAAAACCATAGTACCTATAAAGTCTTGGTTGTTTTTAAGGTTGTTATCGAACTTAAATTCTTGATTGGTGCCTTTTGCGTTTGGATCAGAGTAAATCCATAACGCTCCTTCACTATCCTTGGTACTAATCAAGGTATTGTTATAAGTAAAGCCGTTGTCGGGAACAAAAATTTCAATATTTCCCCCATTTAACTCGGTCTTTCCGCTGCCCCAGAGTTCCTGGCTGGTGTGAGCCCCTTTATCTGAGCTTAATTTACCTAAAACGAGCCAATCACCGGTATAGCTGTTGTTTTGGACAGAATTATTAGAAACCGTTGCATATCCGTGAACTACTGTGGTTCCATTGCCGGAGAGGAAATTGTCGATATAAGAATAATCTTCGTCAAACAAAAGATCCAACATCCCGTTGTTTTTTATTTTCGCATCACCGAGTGCGCTGCTCTTAAAAACTGCGATATCAGAATCTGAACCAACTTCAATTGTTCCGTTAAAGTCCGAATTGTTTCCTGTAAGGGCAAAAGAACTGTTCTCTGCGTTCAGCTTGCCTGAACCGATAAGAGTATTGGCAAACTCATCGTAGGTGAGAAAGGTCTCATAATGAAGCGGTTTTCCGCTATCAGAAGGCTTCTCAATGTTTTTCAACGTCAGTGTACCGTTGTCCTGTACTTCGTTGTCACCGAGTCCCAAGACAGAATTGATTTCTACCGCTGCATCCGGTTTGATTGAAGTTGATGCATGGAAATCAGCATTAGCGCCTGAAATCTCTAACGTTCCTCCTTGGACAATTAAATTCCCCGATCCTTTTAATCCACCGGCTGAGACGGTTCCTCCCTCTTTGACCGTCAATTGAGACGAGTCTGCCATATCAACCTGTGCATCAGTAGCAACTGTTAATTTTCCAATTTCTTGAGAATGATCGTTAAGATTCAAAATAGCTCTTTCTGCTAAATTGACCTCCTTAGTTGCACCTAAAGCAGAATCAGCTCCAAGTTTTAACGTACTGTCGGACATTACAAAAGTTCCGCCGGTATAGGTGTTCTCCGGATTAGACAAGGAAACGGTCTCTCCGACTGCAGAAATTTTAAGATCGCCGCTACCAACGACTTTGGCACTGAGGTCATTGGCTAAGGAGTTTTCTGGAAGTCCGGGGGTCGCATACAAAATAAGCGCTGAATCCCCCTGACCTAATAATTCAACTTGAGTCAGACCGTAGTTGAGATAAAGACCGCTCGCCTCTTCTTCCGATCCGCTTGTCGTCAGTTTCCAGTCATAGCCAGCGTTGGCAACATGAACTCCGTTTTGAATAACTTTGGAGGTCAATGCGTTAGAGAGAACTTTCCCGTTTTGGTCTACCAAAGATAAACCTCCGCCGGATCCGATAATTTCTGCCCCTTTCGCGTTCACCAACATCATTGAGGTTTTTTGCAAACCGTCATCTTGCTCCATAAGCGGCAGTGTTTCCAACTCGCTTTCTGTCGCGGGTATAGCGTTTATAAATCCGGCTGAAGTATCAATTCGAACAGTTCCTTCACCATCAGCGTTCAATTTCTTTGTAACTCGGATCGTCTTATTCGAAGTCGGGCTGCCGGTTTGAATGTCACCGATATTGAGTTCTCCTCCCGCAATATCAAGCTTACCTAACGTGAAAGTTTCCTTAGAGGAATCATCCCTGCCGACAGAGAGAACTGAGTTGTCGCTAACGCGGATTCCTGATGTCGATAACTCATCGCTATCAAGAATATAAACGACCTTCTTATTTTTTTCTCCCGCTAACTCCACCATGCCGGTAAACTCCGAAGTCGTACCTTGTTGGATCTTGAAAGTAGGGGTATATAAATCTGTACCATTCCCGGAGCCAGAAAAATTCACTAAAAGCGTCCCCGATCCGGATAAGGTATTGTCAAAGACAAATAAAGAACCGTTCGAGTTATTGGTCACAACCACCGATCCCTGAGGCTCAATGTTGACATTTCCCGTTCCCCATTGAGAGGAAGTAGTGAAGGACCCATCGACCGTTTTCAATTTACCTAAAACATCCCACTCACCGTGATAATCGGAAATGTCGGAACTTTTAACCGAAACCTCACCCGCAACCCGAATAACTCCGTCCCCGGAGATTTTGTTTTCAATCGGACCGGCATCGGATTGAAACTGAAGATAAAGACCTTTCGAGGTATTACCTGCTTCAGTGTTAACTTCGATATTACTTTGGCCGGCTCCTGTAGGAGCGACAAGAACTAATGTACCGTCTGTTACAAGGGTTTTCCCAGTATAGGTGCTCTCAGCACTTCTTAGGACGTTGTAGCCGCCGAGGTTCTCAATCTGTCCATGACCGGTAATTTTGGGAACGAGCACGAAAGCCTGTTTCAGATCCACGGCATTATTATTTAGATAAACAGAAACACCGTCGGAACCTTCACTCTGATTCATCTTCAGCTCGGAAGCCAATACAGACTTGGCCTTATAATCTGATTCCCCAATAAAAAGCTGAACCTTTGAGTTATTTCCATCAGGTTTCAGTTCAATCACACCGTTCCCGGAACCTACATTCACAATTGAAAATCTGCTGAACAGCAATGAAGTAGTGTTGTTATCGGAACCAATGACCTGAATATTGGCTGCTTTCACACCGGCTGCCTTACTATTGGCAATTTGGAAATAAGTTGTCGGTGCATCATTAACACCTTGAAGAATAAAATTTCCACCGATTTCCGCAGCGGCTGTACCTATACTTGCATCAAAGAAAAGATCGTTCGGGTCGAACTTATTGTTTTTCGTTATATGATTGCTGAAGGTAAAATCCTTACCAACTTTTAAACTGACTGGGACATTCTTACTGTTTGCAATGTAGAAGCCCCCTTCATTGGAAATATTTACAGTCAGACCGCCTTTAACTTCTAAAATACCGTTGTACTGAACTCCCACCTTACTGTCTTCTGTTTCAGTGAAATTTCCTTCAACAGATACCTTCGTGCTGGTATTGGTATTTTGTCCGTCAATCCATACATCCAAATTGGATGCATTGATATCTCCCTTGACAGTCAATGTCGAGTCACGGTTTGTCGTGCCAATAACGTGGATGATGTTTGTACCGGTTGCAGTTATAGATCCGACCGTCAGCGACCCGCCGCTGGAGATCGCCTGAGCATTTTGATAAGGGAAATCAGTGCCTCCGACCTGCAGCCGAACATGATTTCCTGTCAATTTAACATTAGATAAATCCAGCTGAACCCCGTCAACCCAAATAGCCCCAAGCTCTGTTAAGAAAAATTCGTTATAGGATTCCAGGCGGTTCCTAACTTCTTGGAGGGTTGTTTCATTGACGATCTGAGGAACCGAAATTGTTTCGGTATTTGCGAGCGCGGAATGAGACAGCAATGACGCAGCAGAAACCGCCATCACGCAAAGTAATTTTTTCCTTGAATTAACAGTTTTTCTGTTATGAACTCTAATCGTACTGGTTTTTGTCATAACACAACCCCAACCTATATAGAAATCGATTCAGAAGATGTCTTGCAATTAAAATGATAGGGAGGTAATTATCTGAGGCAATTGAAAAACTGTCTTTTTGGGGATGACAAACAATGGTTGTTAGAAACAACAACTTCTCGATTAAAGCGAATAAATTAATTAAATACCCCCACATTCTCTCTAAATTTATTCCAACTTTTACTCCCAAAATGAGGTAAAAAAAGCCTCCCGGGCTTTGTCACCCGAGAGGCTTGTAAGATCAAACTAGTTGGTTCTTATTCTTCGAAGGCACCTTTAACGATAACTTCCGAATCTTTCATGACCTGACGCCCCTTCATGAAGAGGTGGAGCGGTTTAAGATCCTTATCCATCACTAAAAGGTCTGCGTCTTTACCGGCTTCGATCACGCCTTTATTACCCAAGCAAAGAGCCGTGGCAATAGTACGTGTCAAAGGCAGCAAGGCTTTTTCAAGACCAATCTTACCGGCAAGTTCCTGAAGCATCTTCAGGTTGTCGGAGACTTTGCAAACTGTCAGACCGATCATTTCGCCGTTCTTATCGAAACGAGGCATCGAGCCGTGGCCGTCAGAAGAGAACGTAATACGATCGATCGGCGCACCTTCTTCCAAAGCCATCACAAAAGCATCTGCTGCAGAACCCATGTAGTTGCCGCCGCTGGTTGTGATATCGATGTATCCGCCGGCTTTGGTAAATGCAATTGCCTGAGCAAAAACTTCAGGGTGACGGCCGACATGTGTCGGACGAATGTGCTTAATCGGCATTCCCATTTTTACGCATTCCATGAAAGCCGGGAAAGCGATGGGAAGGTCACCGAGGTGAACATGCAGATAAGAATCGTGTCCGCAGATCATGCCCCCGACGCGGCAGTCGGAAAGAACTCTTAAAACTTCCTGAGTTGTCGGGAAGGAGCAGCGATGGTCGCCCATTGCAATCTTCACTCCCAAGCATTCGGGAATCGTCAAGAGGTCTTTACGGACGTCGCCGGTAACCGTTGTCGGAGGATAACGATAGTTGGAAGTCCACATCCAGCCGGTAGCACCTTCTTTGGTTAAGGCGCGAACCTTAGCCATCAGAGCTTCGATCGGACGGGTTTCGCTATCGGTTCCGGAAACACCGACAAAGGAAGTGATTCCGCCTTCCACGAGCTCGGAGAAGTTAAGCTCCGGAGCGCGTGTCAGGGGACCGCCTTCTCCGCCGCCGCCAGTCACGTGAATGTGCTGGTCGATAAGACCCGGCGTAACGATTGCGCCGTTCAGATCGATCACTTCCAGACCGGGAAGGTCGGCAGAGATTTCATCCTCCACAGCAATGATTTTGTCATTGACTGTCAGAATCTGTTTGATGCCCTTATGTTCAGGAGCGTACAGATCTGCATTTTTAAAGAGAATTGCGGTAGCCATTGATTACTAAATCCTTTGAAAGTTCGTCAGATTACGATCCCAGAACGACCAGGCGCATGACCCACAGAGAGAGCAAAGCGACGATCGGAGGAACGGCCATGATCTTGAACATATCGGAACCCTGGATGCCAATAACGCCAAGGCAGCGGCCCATGTACTGAACCTGAGAACCCATGAGGTAAATAGCGGGAATCACGATAGCGAGCTGTGTACCGTCAACAGCGCCTTTATCGAACAAGGCAACTGCCACACCGACACCGCCGCCCATGGACATCCAGCCGCCGAGCAGAATCATGGCAGCTTCGCCTGGCAGACCGAAGATGGCCATAACCGGTCCGAGGCATGTACCGATGAAGTCCAAAGCGCCGGAGATGTTCAGCATTTTGATGATCACGAAAGCCATCAAAACGTTAGGAATCGTGGAGTGTGTAGCAATGTTCCAACCCTGAAATGCACCGTTGACGAATACGTCGGTGATCATCATTTTTTTAGATGTAGTAGCCATTTCGTATTCTCCTTATTAAGCGCTCTTCTTAAGGTTAATCTTTCCGCCCATCTGGATGACGCGCATGATGTTGGCAGCGAGGATCTTGCCGAGGAACAGAATACCCAAGCAAGCACCGATGCTGACCGGAACTGCAGGCTTGCCGTCAGCAGCAAGCAGCGTGAACAGAACCGCGCCGGAAGAGAGGAAGTTAGTGATGAGAGCGTCGGCTGTCATCTGGAAAGTAGCAAAGTTATTCAGCTCTTTAGCTGTCAAAACATTGTCATCTTTGAGCTGGCGAGTCAGAGCCGCGCCGCCGTCAGTAGACTGCAGAGAAGCGATCAGAGCGAGACCAGCACCGCCGGGAACGCCGATCAACGGACGAAGAATCGGAGTAAGCATCTGGCGAGCAGCTTTCAGAGCACCGTAGTGGTCGAAAACAGTGATCATCGCAAGAGCGAACATAACTGTCGGGACCAGTGTCAAAGCAAACATGAAGCCGTCGATAGCACCGGAACCGCCTTTACCGCGGAAGTTGGCCATCGCGGTGTGAATGCCGTCAGCGTTCTGAGAAACAGCTGTGACAACCTTACCGAAGGAGCCGTTAATTGTGGTGAAGTCGAAAATGCCCCACCATTGGTTTGTAGCGCAGACACCGGAGAAGAAAACGCAAGCCATAATCAGGGAAATGTAATTTCCGATGGTGACTTTCTTTTCTTTGTCATCTGCCAACTCAGGTTTTTTATCGTTGAGGTTAGAAGAAGCCATAGGACTATCCTTAAAAGTAACAAACAAAGCAAATTTCGTTTTTTGAATGTGCTTATCTACGGCCCCAGGCTCTCTTAAAGCCCTTTTATCACCGTGCGATAAGCCGTTTTTCTCATCCGAAAAACAAAAAGCATGTCCGCGAGGTTTTCGCGTGACCACATTATGAAAGGATTTTTACGATGTAAATATTCAGCCTTACCCTGAAATCCGTATTCAAATATGGTGTTAATACTGACAAGAAATAAGGCGATTTACGTTTTTTACATTTGCGTTAGCGGGAAATTTTTTCGCAAATATAAACATTGTTTTCAAACGTACAGCAACAAATCAAGGCTTATTTTGGTTTTTAATGAAAAAATATTCGAACGAACTGTCGTAGGGTGAAAAATCCAACCTATTTCAACCTAAAACGCCACTGTTACTAAATTACAACAACTAAAAATAGTTTCCTTGTCGCTCTTGCAAAGTATTCTGATTTTTGAACCTACTACCCAACTTAATACTGTTTGAGATTCGAAGAACCACTGCAAATCTAAAATTTCTCTTGCCAGTCCGAATAGCTTCTCACTAGGCCTTACCGGAGGATTTTTCGGAAGAAATTTTTAGCAGAGGCTGCATGTTTTTCAACATTATTTTTAATGATATTGTCCCGATCTTCGTTGTGATGGCATTAGGTTATGCCGGTGCGAAGATGAATGCTTTCACGCCGAGTCAAACCCAGGCACTCAACAAAGTTGTTTTGAACTTCGCTTTGCCGGCCGCACTTTTTGTCTCTATTACTAAAGCAACCCGCGCGATGCTTTTCGAAGATCTCACGCTGACGCTCGTCTCATTAATCGGTATCGTCGCCCTCTTCTTCGTTTGCTATTGGGTTTGCAGAAAGGTCTTCCATCACACAGCTGCCGAAGCCGCAGTCTGCGGTCTGACCGCGGGCTCCCCGACTATCGGCTTCTTAGGCTTCGCTGTCCTTGATCCGATTTACGGAGCAACCACTCAGACGGGATTGGTAGTTGCAATCGTAGCAATCGTTGCAAATGCCGTGATTATTCCGATCGGCATGTACTTGATGAGCTTAGCCGGGGCTATGGGATCCGGAAACGGCTCTTCTTCCGGAACCGGCTCTGCCATTTTAAATGCCGTCAAGCAACCGGTCGTTTGGTGTCCGACGCTTGCGGTCGTAATTGTCTTATTAGGGATCAAGCTTCCGATCGCGGTCTATCCTTCCTTTGACCTGATTGCCCACGCCAATTCCGGTGTTGCCGTTTTTGCAGCAGGTTTGGCTTTGGCTACAGTGAAATTCAGCGTCAACACTGAAATTCTTTGGAACGCTATATTCCGTGTATTCATTACTCCGCTCTGCATCGCCATTGCGGCTATCCTCTGCGGTCTCAGCGGAGAAAAGCTTTCGATGCTGACGATGGCCTGTGCTCTTCCGCCGGCTTTCTCCGGCATCATCATCGGTTCTCGGTATAACGTTTACGTTCAGGACGGCGCTTCTATTTTGGCTGTCAGTACGCTGATGTTTGCTTTCGCAGCTCCTTTCTGGATTTGGTTCTGCCCGATCTTACAAAGCTGGCTCTAAGATCCTTTGGGGCATAGAAAAAGAGCGGAGGAATCAAATCCTTGTCGCTCTTTTCTTTTTGACCTTCCAAATTAATTAAGGCAGTTTGTCATAGACTTCATCGGTCACCGGTTCTAACCATTCATTAGAGGTGCCTTCTCCCGGGACTTCAAGAGATAAGTGCTGGAACCAACTGTCTTTTGCTGCACCGTGCCAATGTTTAACATTAGGCGGAATATTGAAGACTTCGCCGCCTTTCAATTCATGAGCCGGTTCGCCTTCCAGTTGTACCCAGCCTCTGCCGTAAACACAAATCAGCATCTGACCGCCGCCTTTTTGGGCATGATGGATATGCCAGTTGTTGCGGCATCTCGGTTCAAAAGTAACGTTATAAGTCGGAACTTGTTCCGTTGTTAACGGAGCTAGCCAGCTTTGACCGATGAAATATTTAGCGTAAGCGTCATTGGGTTTCCCAACCGGAAAATCACTAAGTTTTGGAACTTCCTTCATAAAACTACCAACATTTGCTTCGGCGAAAGTCTTAGGGCCCCGCCTCTATTTTTAAATTCAATGTAGAAATAATAAATCTTCAAAAGTTATATAGAATTAAGATCTATGCGATCTATGCATAAGTATTGATTCAGTTGCAATTTTTCGTTCAATAGTTTCTGTAAATAATTATCGATATCATTTCTGTGATTTGAGATAATTGCCTCAAAAGAATCAACCTCGTCCGGAGATTAGTCATGCCGTCTTTTGAAACCGGTGTCCGACTGCTTAAAAATATCCTTATTAAGAAGAGAAGCTATTCCGCATTCTTTGCGGATGAAACCGACGCGCTCCACAAAGCCTTTCCTGCTAAAGCTACGGTTCATGCAGGACCGTTTGGCATTCCGATGCTTTGGAATTCGGCTAGAAACTTCCTAGAAAAGAAGTCTTTTGAACCCAGACAAACGGACGGAATTGCTTACGTTCACATTCCTTTCTGTGAAAGCCGGTGCCTTTTCTGCATGTTTTATCAGAATCCATATGCTTCGGAAGCAGCAGATGCTTACACGAATACGCTTATAAAAGAGTTTGAGCTCTGGAATCAACGAGCTGCTCAGAATTCTGCACCGATTAAGGCGTTGTATTTCGGCGGAGGCACACCGACCGCACTTGAGCCTCACAACATTAAAAAGATTCTAGACGCTGTTAGAACGAATCTTCCGCTCGCCGAAGACTGCGAAATTACCTTCGAGGGCAGACTTCACGGACTAACTGATGAGAAGCTCTCCGCCTGCGTAGACGGAGGCGTCAACCGACTCTCTATAGGAGTTCAGACATTCAACGCCGATATCCGAAAAGAAATGCAGCGCCTCGATTCCCCTGAATATATTATTCGTCGACTCGAGAAAATCTCCGCCATCGACAATCTTGCCGTAGTGATCGACCTCCTCTTCGGCTTCCCGGGACAAAAAGGAAAAGCCTGGACAGACGATTTAAAGATCGCTTCCGAGCTTCCTATTGACGGAGTCGACTGCTACCAGCTGAATGTCTTTGAGAAATCGCCGCTCAACACGCGCATCAAATCCGGTCTTTTTGATCCGGCAGCGACGCTTGCTGAAGCGGCCGACATGTATGCAGAAAGCGTTGAGCATTTTTCTTCGCATCCAAATTGGCATCGTCTTACCAATACTCATTGGGCCAGAACGCCGCTTGAAAGGAATCTCTACAACCGTTTAGCAAAAGGTCCGAGTGACTGCCTTCCCTTCGGCTGCGGAGCCGGTGGAAAACTTTTCGGTTACAGCTGGATGCAGGAGCGCAAACTTGCCAAATGGTCGGAAATGGTTGAGAAAGGACTCAAGCCGGTCTTTGTCATGATGAAACCTCAGGAACACTGGCACTTGATGAGAACTTTGGCGAGCAACGTGGAATCCGGCCCCTTCAATTTGAAAGAAATCGGTGACAACTTCAGCGTCGATATTGAAAAGCCGCTAAAACCCGTCATGGACCAATGGATTAAAGCCGGCCTTCTTGAAAAGTCGGGAGACATCTATTCTCCGACTGTTGCCGGCCAGTTTTGGTATGTGACCATGGCTCAGCTCGCTACGGAAGCGCTGACCATGACCATTGCAAAAGAAGATTCTTTCAAAGCGGATCCGATTACGCAAAGCGTATATTCACCCAACCAAGCCGAAGCGTGGTTAAAAACTATCAACAAGCGCGAAGAATAACAGAAGGAAAACGTTTAGGTATTTGAAAGAATTTGTATTTTCAAAAGAGTTGAAATAAGATAACGTTTCATTTCAAAAAGGAGTAAAAATGACGGCACCTCTCGGCAATGTTAAAGCCTCGGTCCCCCCTGAGCAGTTAAAGGCAAAAATGAATCCCGGCGATGTTTCTTTCCTCGGATTCGAACGCAAAGATAACGTTTTCACCGTTACTTTTGCTTGGATTGACATGATTGGCGGCCATCACGAGCACACTTTCGCTCGCGGTGACATCTTCGCAGACTTCAACAAAGTCCTGAAGGTCTTCACTGACGGCGGTCTGCCTATCGACCCGGCCAAAGCTGACGACTTCCATATGCGTCTCTGCCAGCTCTCTACCGTTATGGTTCAGGAGCAGGCTCCGGCCGCAAAAGCAGAAGCCAAAAAAGAAGAAGCTCCTGCTAAGTAATGCATTGAACACTTAATCGTGTTTAGAGATTGCCGCTTTACGCGGCAATTTCTTTTTGTACTTGAAGTTTTCTTCAAATTCCTTCGAAAACCGCTAAATCTTTGTGAGCATTTACCCGCAAAAAAACAATTGCTCCTGCCGCAATCCGTTTTCACATTGTGCATCGATTAAAATTTTAGAATCGTATCTAAAATAAGACCCGAAGGAGTTCCAAAGAGATGCTTGAACAGCTCGTGACGCGAAGAAAACTGATCCTCTTAGCTTCAGTTTCCTCCCTGCTTTCCGGCTGCTCGATGTTCTCTTCTGACCGTTATAGCTATCAACCGGTCTCCTATGACAACTCAGAAGGATCAAAAGTCCTCAGAACCGCAATGAGTCAGTACGGAGCTAAATATAAATACGGGAAAGCTTCTCCCTCGGACGGTTTCGACTGTTCGGGTCTCATTTTCTGGGCTTACGGCAAACATGGAATTACCGTTCCCCGCCACACCGCCGCTCAATCAAAAGCAGGCAAATGGGTGGCTCCCCGCAACGCCCGGCAAGGCGATATTGTTGTTTTCAGGATCGGCCGAAGACTTCACACGGGCTTAGTCGCCGACAAAGGACGCTTCCTTCACGCACCCTCTTCCGGCGGTTACGTTCGAATGGAAAGTCTCTCGGGCGTCTATTGGAAGAACAAGATCGTCGGATACCGAAGAATCGTGTAAAGCAAACGATATTATTCATAAAAACCACATCGTTACATAGGTAATTAAAAGAATGCGCAGTGACAAAATAAAAGTTGGTCCTCAGGCCGCTCCCCACCGCTCCCTTCTCTATGCACTGGGATTAACCGATGAAGAACTCAAGAAACCTCTCATCGGTATCGTGAGTTCCCAGAACGACATCGTTCCGGGACATATGAACCTGGACAAGATCGTTGACGCCGTTAAACAAGGCGTTGCCCTTGCCGGCGGTGTTCCTATCGTCTTCCCCGCTATTGCCGTTTGCGACGGTATCGCCATGGGACACGAAGGCATGAAATATTCTCTCGTCAGCCGTGAACTGATCGCTGACAGTACCGAAGCGATGGCTATTGCACATGCTTTTGACGCTTTGGTCATGGTTCCGAACTGCGACAAGAACGTTCCGGGCCTTTTGATGGCTGCTGCTCGTTTGAATATTCCGACTATTCTTGTTTCCGGCGGCGCAATGAGCGCCGGCATCATCGGTAAGAAGAAACTCTCTCTTGTCTCCGCCTTCGAAGGGGTCGGCGCATACAAGGCAGGAAAGATTGATGCCAAGAAACTGACGGAAATCGAACAGAAATGCTGCCCGTCCTGCGGCTCCTGCTCCGGCATGTTTACCGCAAACTCTATGAATTGCCTGACTGAAGTTTTGGGCATGGGACTTCCGGGCAACGGCACGATTCCCGCTGTTCAAAGTGCTCGTATCCGTCTTGCAAAACAGGCCGGCATGAAGGTGATGGAACTTCTTGAAAAGAATATCCGTCCTCGCGACATCATGACTTACGATGCTTTCCTCAACGCCATGACCGTCGATATGGCTTTAGGATGCTCTACGAACTCCATGTTGCATCTGCCTGCTATCGCTCATGAATGCGGCTACAAGCTCGACATGCACTTGGCAAACGAAATCTCGGAAAAAACTCCGAACCTCTGCCATCTTTCTCCTGCCGGTCCTCACTTTATTGAAGAGCTCAATGAAGCCGGCGGCATTCCTGCAGTGATGAAAGAGCTCGACAAGAAAGGACTTCTCAAGACCGACTTGATGACGGTTACCGGCAAGACAGTTGCCGAAAACATTGCTGATGCAGAAAACAAGGACGAAGAGATCATTCGTCCGATCGACAAACCCTACAGCGAAACCGGCGGTATTGCCGCCCTCTTCGGCAACCTCGCTCCTGAAGGTTCCGTTGTGAAGCGTTCTGCTGTTGCTCCTGAAATGCTTGTCCATAAAGGACCGGCTCGTGTCTTCGATTCTGAAGAAGAAGCCATTGCAGCTATTTGGGGCGGAAAAATCAAAGACGGCGATGTCGTTGTCATTCGCTACGAGGGTCCGAAGGGCGGCCCCGGCATGCGCGAAATGCTTTCTCCGACTTCCGCCATCATGGGCGCCGGCTTAGGTTCTACCGTTGCTTTGATTACCGACGGCCGCTTCTCCGGAGCCAGCCGCGGTGCAGCTATCGGCCACGTTTCTCCTGAAGCAGCACTGGGCGGTCCCATCGGCCTGATTGAAGAAGGCGACATCATTTCCATCAACATCCCTGAACACAAGCTTGACCTTGAAGTCTCGAATGAAGTTTTGGAAGAACGCCGTAAGAACTGGAAGCCTCGTCAGCCGAAGATCACAACCGGCTACTTAGCGAGATACGCCAAGCTTGTTTCTTCCGGCACTTCCGGAGCTGTTTTAAGCTAATCAAGTGATTCGGACCGGCGCTTTAAGCGCCGGTTCTTCTTTTTGCGGCCGCTGGAAAAGCATGTTAGTTCTTTCGGCCTTTGATTTTCCTGTAGTAAATCTTTAATAACCAAAACTCAGGAAATTCGTTAAAATTCCCTGAGCCTCAAGCATTCTTCAATTTTTACTTTTTCAAACTCGTGTAGTAATAGCTTCCGAGAAATGATTTCCGCTGTCCTTGTCTACTGTCTTTTAGCCGTTGGCGTCTGACGCTATTCCAAGGTTGAGACGGAAATTCAAGACAACCCATTCACTGATTATTACTTGCGAGTTAGGCTTTTAAGAACACTTCTGCTGTTTTTTCGTGGCAGTAGCCTGCAGCTAAACACAGCTGAAGAAGCACTCTTGCCTTCTGAGGATTCAAAGTTCCGGCGTTGATCATGCCGGCTTCTGCCCATTCAGGTGAAGAATCAACCACCTCACCGCTTCCGCAGCGGGACGCACGAACTACCGGAATTCCTTCTTCCAAGGCCTTCTCAAGTTCAGGCAAATCTTTGCAATGGATGGAACCGTTGCCCATACCGGCATAAATAATACCTTTAGCGCCCGATTGAATGGCCGCCTTGATCAAACGACCGTCGCCGTTTGAATGAGCGTAAATGATGTCGACAATCGGAAGATGTTTGTGATCAGATAGAAGCTCAGAGGTAAATGGAGTTTTGAGCGTATGCGGACGGGTGCTTTCTTTAAAGAAGGAAACTCTTCCGCCGGTGATAAAACCAAGTGCTCCTAAACGCGGAGATGCAAATGTATCGCAGTTGGTTGTATTGGTCTTTATAACATCTCTGGCACCGTGAATTTCATCATTCAAGACAACCAAAACACCTTTGCCTTTAGCCTCCGGAGTAGTCGCCACTTTCGCCGCGTTCAGAAGATTCATAGGGCCGTCGGCAGAAATCGAGGTTGCCGGTCTCATGGAACCAACGAGAACAACAGGCTTCTCGCTCTTCAAAACTTGATTGAGCATGAAAGCCGTTTCTTCCAAAGTGTCTGTACCGTGCGTAATAACAACACCGGCAACTTCGGGGTCTTTCAGCTGACTCTCTGTTTCTTTAACCAAGCACGCCCAAATTTCATCCGTCATATCTTCAGAGCCGATATTGGACACTTGGACAGAGGTAAGGTTGGCGATGTCTTCTAACCCGGGAACAGAGGCTAAAAGATCTTCAACAGTAGCTGAGCCCGGAACATAACCGGTCGTTGCAGAGGCAGATCCGGCTTTTCCGGCAATCGTACCGCCGGTGCCGAGGATGGCGATGGTGGGGAGGTCTTCTTTCATTTTTCTTTCAGGTAAAAAAGACGCTGCCGAAGCAGCGTCACTATTCAACGAAATGAATTATTTCTGATTTTCAGGTTTCAAAACTGCCAGGCCGTTCATATACGGACGGAGAACTTCAGGAACCGTGACGGAACCGTCAGCGTTCTGGTAGTTTTCCAAAACGGCAACGAGCGTTCTGCCCACGGCCAAGCCTGAGCCGTTCAGTGTATGAACGTATTCAGTCTTGCCCTGGGCATTCTTGAAGCGAGTCTGCATACGGCGAGCCTGGAAGGCTTCGCAGTTAGAAACAGAGCTGATTTCGCGATAGGTGTTCTGAGCCGGAATCCAAACTTCCAAGTCATAAGTCTTTGCAGAACCGAAGCCCATGTCGCCGGTGCAAAGCGTAATAACACGATACGGAAGTCCGAGTTTCTGCAGGATGCCTTCAGCGCAGACAACCATTTCTTCAAGGTGCTTGTAACTTTCTTCCGGTTTGACGATACGAACCATTTCGACTTTTTCGAACTGGTGTTGACGGATCATTCCGCGTGTGTCTTTACCGTAAGAGCCGGCTTCTGAACGGAAGCAAGGAGTCTGAGCAGTAATCTTGATCGGCAGATCGCTTTCTTTAAGCATCTGGCCGCGAACGGAGTTCGTCAGAGTTACTTCGGAAGTCGGAATGAGATAAAAGATTTCGCCCTCGCCTTCCTGACCGCCCTTCTTAGCAGCAAACAGGTCTTCTTCAAACTTCGGAAGCTGGCCGGTACCGATCAGCGTCTCCTGATTGGCAATGTACGGTGTGTAGCACTCTGTATAGCCGTTTTCCTGAGTATGAGTGTCGAGCATGAACTGGGCTAAAGCTCTGTGGAGACGAGCAACCTGGCCCTTCATGAAGCAGAAGCGTGTACCGGCAAGCTTAGCGCCGACGTCAAAGTCAAGGCCCAAGGGACCGCCGACATCAACGTGATCCTTGATTTCAAAATCGAATTCGCGCGGTGTCCCCCAGCGGCGAACTTCAACGTTTTCGGTTTCATCTTTACCGACAGGAACGGAAGGATCAGGAAGATTCGGAATCGTTAACAGAAGATCATTCAGAGCTTTTTTAACAGCAGCATTTTTGCCTTCCAAAGCGGCCAAACCTTCAGCAATAGCTGCGCCTTCCTTCAGAAGTTCCGTAGCGTCTTGACCGGCCTTTTTAGCAGCTCCGATTTTCTTAGCAACTTGGTTGCGGCGAGCCTGAAGTTCTTCCGTTTCAGTCTGAATCGCTTTACGTTCGCCTTCTAAAGCTTCGTATTTTTCGGTAGGAAATTGAAATTTACGAGTTGCCAAGCGAGCGACAACTTCGGGCAAATTCTTGCGAAGAAGATTTGAATCAAGCATGTAATTTCTCTTCTAGATTGATTGAATTGTTTGATTGTACGCTATCAGGACACGTCCTCACATGAACTATGCGTAACGGCTTAGAAGTTATTCTAAGAACCTTTTTTCTCCGTTTGAAAATGCTGGCTTGAACCGTTAACCGGGAGTCTAATTTGGATATTTCTTCAATCGGCTTCCAAAATGGGCAAAAAATAAATTCCTATTTTTCGTTTTTTTTATTTTTCGATCCTAAAATATCCTCATGTTCAGAGAGCTTCTTCGCACTTGAAGCTCGAGAACATAGTTAATCACCCAAAAGGTATTATCAAATGAACACACGGACAGCAATATTTAAGTTAGAAGCACTGCTAAGTGTTTCTTGTTGTCCTTGTTGCCAGCGAATGTGTTGATTTAATTAAGCACACGCTTATCGTTTTTTTTCATACCAATCACTCAATTCCCTATGGTTCTGTTTGAGCCACATCAGGGGGTTATGTAATCCAAAAGGTGTCTTTATGCTTCGTAGAAATATTTTATTAACTTCTCTTGCAGTATTAATACCAAACTTTGTTTTGGCCTCTGAACAGACCAAAACACTTAAGATCGGTGTGACTGCAGGCCTCCACGCACAAATTCTTGAACAAGTTCTTCCGATAGCTAAGAAAAACGGTCTCAATATCAAAATAGTTGAATTCCAAGATTATGTGCAGCCAAACGCCGCTCTGGCTGCAGGTGATCTGGATGTAAATATTTTTCAGACCAAGCCTTTTTTAGACGCAGCGAACCGAGATAGAGGCTATGACCTCGTACCAGTCGGCGAAACTATAACCTTCCCGATGGCTTTTTATTCTAAAAAATATTCTAAGTTAAGCGACCTTCCTAATAAATCAACACTGGGAATCCCAAATGATCCTTCCCAAGGCGGTCGCGCTTTAATCCTTCTTGCTTCTCAGGGACTTATTAAACTTAAAGACAGCAAAAACCTTCTTTCGAGTCCCCTCGATATTGTCAGCAATCCTCATCATTACAACATAATTGAGCTTGAAGCAGCTCAGCTTCCCCATTCCCTTTCCGACTTGGACGCTGCTGCCATCAATGGCAATTACGCTTCAGCCGCAGGCCTGAATCCAAGCAAAGACGGAATTCTTATCGAAGATCCGAACGGCCCCTATGTTAATCACATCGTGGTTCGAGCACAGGATAAAAATCAACCTTGGGTAAAACCGTTGATTCAGTCTTATCAACAACCCCAAATTCACGACTTTATATTGAAAACTTTCAAAGGCGCCGTTATTCCGGCTTTTTAATAAATCATTTTTTATCATCCACTTGTTTATAAAGGAATCAAAAATGGCTATTCGTCAATCCATTAAAGAACTTATCGGCAACACACCGCTTGTCCAACTGAACCGTTACGCCGCCAAACGCGGTCTGGGTGCAAACATCCTTGCCAAAATTGAATATTTCAATCCTGCCGGATCCGTAAAAGACCGCGTCGGTTTTGCCATGCTTGATGCTGCTGAAAAAGCCGGCAAACTCAACAGCAAAACCGTCATCATTGAACCGACCAGCGGAAACACCGGTATCGGTTTGGCCGCTGCGGCCGCCGCAAGAGGACTTCGCATCATTCTGACGATGCCGGAAACCATGAGTGTCGAACGCCGCAACCTTCTTAAAGCTTACGGGGCCGAGCTGGTCTTAACAGACGGCAAGAAAGGCATGAAAGGCGCTATTACCAAAGCTGAAGAGCTGGCTAAAGAAAACCCCAACAGCTTTATTCCCGGACAGTTTGTAAACCCGGTCAACCCGGAAACGCATTTCAAGACAACAGGTCCAGAAATTTGGAAGGATACGGAAGGAAAAGTTGATATTTTCGTGGCTGGGGTGGGCACAGGCGGTACCATTACCGGAGTTGGCAAGTATCTCAAATCTCAAAATCCGAACATTAAGATTTATGCGGTCGAACCGGATACTTCCGCGGTCCTGAGCGGAGAACCCTCCGGTCCTCATAAGCTGCAAGGCATCGGCGCAGGCTTCATTCCCGACACGCTTGATACAAAAATTATCGATGAGATTATTAAGATCGGCGCTCAAGAAGCTTATGAAGCCGGCAAGGCACTTCCCAAAGAAGAAGGTTTCTTGGTCGGCATTTCTGCCGGCGCCGCTTTAGCCGCCGCAACACAGCTTGCCAAACTGCCTGAAAATAAAGGCAAGAATATAGTTGTTCTGCTTCCGGACAGCGGAGATCGTTACCTCTCAAGCGAAATGTTCGCTTAATTAAGACTTGAGCCTCGCTTTGCGAGGCTCACTTATTTTTATTCGGTGTGAATGTTCGGGTCAGGTTCGCTGGCCTGTTTCATTCCGACACTTCTGCCTTTTGGCATATCGCCGCTTCTTCTGACCTCCTCGTTCAACGCATGAAGCTGAGCGAGTTTCTCGCCGATCTTGATTTCCAGGCCTCTGGGCGAAGGTTTGTAAACCCGAATCTCGTCCATATCATCCGGAAAGTATTTAACGCCGGCGGCAAAGGATCCGGGTTCATCCGGCGGATAACGATAACCGGCGCCGTTTCCGACTTTTTGCATGAGCTTTGTCGGAGCGTTGCGAATGTGCATCGGAACGGGACGAGTTCCGTCCTGCTTCACAAACGCCCTCATCTTATTAAATGCTTTGTAAACCGAGACTGACTTCGGAGCACAGGCCAAATACACAACCGCATTGGCTAGGGCTAACTCACCTTCCGGGGAGCCGAGTCTTTCGTAAATATCAACGGCATTGGTCGTGATCTCCATTCCGCGAGGATCAGCCAAGCCGATATCTTCGATCGACATCCGCATTAAGCGCCGTGCAATGTACAAGGGATCCACGCCGCCGTCGAGCATTCTGCACATCCAATACAGAGCCGCATCGGGATCTGATCCTCGAACGGATTTATGCAGAGCGGAAATTTGGTCATAAAAGTTATCACCGCCCTTATCAAATCGGCGAATCGTTGCAGGTAATGCTGCTCGAACGAACTTCTCATCAATGACTTTAATGCCTCGATCTTTTGCCATCGTGGCGGAAACTTCCAGAGCGTTCAGGAAGCGTCTGGCATCGCCGTCAGCAAGTCCGATGAGGATTTTCTCAGCCTCTTCATTGACTTTAAGGCCCAGATATTCGCGCTCAAGCGCACGATGGAGCAGCTCTTCTAAGTCTTCTTCTTTGAGAGACTCAAGCACATAAACCGTCGAACGGGACAAGAGCGCTGAAATCACTTCGAAGCTTGGATTTTCTGTAGTTGCTCCGATGAAAGTAAAGAGTCCGCTCTCTACATGAGGCAGGAAAGCATCCTGCTGGCTCTTTGAAAAGCGATGTACTTCGTCCACAAAAACTACCGTTGAACGGCCGGTTTTTTCTCTATTCGCTGTAGCCTTTTCCACCGCATCCCGAATATCTTTCACGCCGCCGAGAACGGCAGAAATCGAAATGAACGGAAGACCGAAAGCATCAGCCATCAAACGGGCAAGCGTGGTTTTGCCGACACCGGGAGGCCCCCACAAAATCATGGAGTGCGGATGTGCGTTTTCAAATGCACTTCTCAAGGGTTTTCCGGGGCCAAGCAGATGCTTTTGACCCACAACTTCGTCAATCGTTTTAGGACGAAGACGTTCCGCCAAAGGTGAAGCCTGATCTTTAGGCGCAGCCTTACAGGTCGCTTTAGCGGCTTCCGCCGCAGCGTTTTTAATTGTGTCAGGCGAGTCCGGATTTCCGAAGAGATCTGTTTCCATGAAAAAGCACTCAAAAATTCTTTGCGATATTTTCGGATATTTTCTAAAAATCTGCTGAACGGCTAAAGACTTATTAGTGAATTGACTGTACGCTATTTGTCTTCCGACAGCACTTTCTTGAGATATCTTCCGGTGATGCTTTCGGGACATGCCGCCACTGCCTCGGGCGCTCCTTCAACCACTACTCTTCCGCCCTCCGTTCCGCCCCAAGGGCCCATATCAATGATGTAGTCGCAGTTGGTGATGAGCTCTAAGTCGTGCTCAATCACAATCACCGTTGCACCCAACTGAATCAGATGATCAAAGATCAATATCAGTTTCTTAACGTCCTGAGGATGCAGACCGATCGTCGGTTCGTCGAAAACAAATACGGAACCCTGCTGAGGCGTCTCCATCTCGTAAGCGAGTTTTAGCCTTTGAGCTTCACCGCCGGATAATGCAGGCGTTGCTTCGCCGAGTGTCAGGTAACTCACGCCCAGATCCTGAAGAATCTTGAGCTGTTTGGCGATCTTGGTCTCTTCATGCAGGAGATCGGCAGCCTCTTCGACGGTTAGTTTTAGAACACCCGGCAGGGAGACTGAAACAGAGTCCTTTTCCTTGCTCTTCCACAAGATGTCATAGGCTTCTTTGCCGTAGCGAGATCCTCCGCAGCTCGGACAGATGGTATCGACATCCGGAAGAAACTGAACGTCCATGGAGATAATGCCGGTTCCGTCGCAAACGGGACATCGCAATTTGCCCGTGTTGTAAGAAAAATCTCCGGCTTTTAATCCTTTCGCCTTTGCATCCGGCGTCCTTGCAAACAACTTCCTTAAGTCGTCGAACACTCCGTCATACGTGGCAACTGTCGATCGAACATTCGCTCCGATAGGTTTTGAGTCAATAACTTTGACGGATTGAATACCTTTTGCCTCTATTGATTCAACATGCTCAGGAAGTTTTGTACCTTGGATGACAGCCTGAAGCGCAGGTACCAGACATTCAATAACAAGGGAAGTTTTACCGGAACCTGAGACACCGGTGACAGCAATCATTCGACCTTTAGGGATAGAAACATCCAAGGCTTTGACGGTATAGAACGGCTTTGTCTTAATCTTGACCGAACCATTCTCGAACATATTTTCTTCTGTGGCTCGAGTGCGCACTTTCAAAGATTCTTTACCTGACAGATAAGGACCGATTAGAGAATGAGGATTCTTTTCAGCCTCCAAAGGAGTTCCCTGCGTGACGATTCGTCCGCCTTCTTTACCGGCGCCGGGACCGATTTCAATCAATTGATCCGCGTCCATCAAAATTCTCGGATCGTGGTCAACCAAAACGACCGAGTTTTTGCGATCAACCAACTCCCGAACAATCTTCATCAGGCCATCCACATTGTATGGATGAAGTCCGATTGAAGGTTCGTCGAGAACATAAAGAACACCTGTCGTGTCGCTTCTTACCGCACGAGAAATTTGAACGCGCTGAAGCTCTCCGTTTGACAGCGTGTCGCCGGCTCTGTCCAAAGACAAATAGGAAAGGCCGAGGTTCGTCAGCCGTTCAGCTGTCCTCAAGAACTCGTTGACGATACTCTGGGCCATATCCTTCATTTCAGAGGGCATTTGTTCGGGTATCTTCTTCACCCAGACAACCAGTTCTGAGAGCGTCATCGCGCAGACTTCTGCGATGTTTTTGCCCATGAGTTTGGTCGACAGTGCTCGTTCATTGAAGCGTGTTCCAAGACAGGTAGGGCACGATCCTTTGGTCAGGAACTTCTCAATGCGTTTCATGCCCTTTTCGTCTTTGACTTTCGAGAGCGCATTCTCCACCGTACGGACGGCATTGAAATACGTAAAGTCCAGCGGGACGGCCTGACCGCTGCCTTTGTTGGTATAGACGATGTGCTTTTTAACAGCGGGCCCGTCATAGACGATTTTCTTTTCTTCCGGGGTCAGATCTTTAAAAGGAATATTTGTGCGCACACCCATGGCCTTGCAGACCTCCGTCATCAGTGACCACATGAGTGTGCCCCAAGGTTTAACCGCACCTTCATCAATACTCAGCGATTCATCCGGCACCAGACTCGCCCGATTGACCGTAACTGCAATTCCTGTGCCTCCGCACGTCGGACAAGCACCGGAACTATTGAAAGAAAAGTCTTCGGCACTCGGCGCATCAAATTCAACACCGCAGACGGGACATTTGAGTTTCTGGCCGAGGGCGACTGCCGGTGTCGGAGGAAGATAGTGCCCGTTCGGACAGCGGTGCGAGCCGAGTCGGGAGAACATCAGTCGGACGGAATTGAAAAGCTCAGTCAGCGTACCGAACGTGCTTCGAATATCCGGTGTGGAGGGTCTTTGATGTAGGGCAAGAGCGGCCGGAATGTTCTCTACGGAATCAACTTTTGCGTCCTGAGTTTGCGTCAGGCGCCGGCGTGTGTAGGCAGACAACGCTTCTAAGTAACGGCGCGACCCTTCGGAATAGAGCACGCCTAAAGCCAAAGAAGATTTGCCGGAACCGGAAAGCCCTGAGATCGTCACCAGCTCATTGAGCGGTATATCCACATTCATATTCTTGAGATTGTGAACTTTTGCGCCTCTTACCAGGATGTCGTCCTTCATTTCCTTTCCACCTTCATTCAATACAAAGAAAAATCGGCCAAAGATTTTGTCTCTGACCGACCTTCTAAAGCTCAATTACTTAACGTTATCGCTAAGCCACTTTTCCACTACCTTGGCGACTTCTGCGCTGTTCTTATCGGAGAACGGGAAGTGCGTATTGCCCTTGATGCCGATGTCCGGCAAATGGAGCACTTCAGCATGACCGCCTTCGGCATTAACGGCGTTGACAAATTCCTGAGCCATTGTCGAAGCTGCTCTCCAGTAATCTTGGTACGGATTCTTAACTTCGGTCTTGGGAATATTGTCCCCGTAAACGATGAGGATCGGGAATCTTGTCAGCTTTTTGAACTCGCTAAGGGGAACGCCGACTGCCTTGGTCGGACCAAAGAAACTGTTGTTCGGAATCGGAGCAGGCACTTTTCCTTCCGGGAAAACAAATCCTGAACCCGGTTCAAAAGCAATGATACCCTTCAGATTCTTTCCCGCTTCCGTTCCGATCAGCCATCCGGGTCCGCAGCCCTGAGAGTGGGGGACGAGGACTGTGTCTTTCGTCTTTTTTAAAGCATCCGTAACGGCATCGGCGATGACCTTGTCATTGTACGGAGCGGTATTCGGTGTCATCTGACGCCAGAAAGAGTTCAAATCCTTTTGGCTGGCAAAGGCGGAGTTGTCATAGAACTTCGGCCACAAACCCATACGGAACTGACCGAACCAGAATTGTTCGTCAGGACTGGCCTTGATCGTTCCGTCAACGGTTGCCCTGCCCGCATCACCGCGACGAGGTTGATCGATCAAATAAACCGGATAACCTTTACGCAGGAAAACGCTCTGGAAGCCTTCTCTTCCGTCCGGTGTTGTCTGCCAGGTTCGCATGGATTGGCCGGCACCGTGCAAAAACATTAAGGATACGTTCTTGGCATGAGCCGGAATCTGATAAATGATGTTTGCGTGATCGCCGTGCAACGTCATAGCATCCGGTTCCGGATGGTACGGATCGAAAGTCTTCTTGGCTTCTATGACTGTGCCGCCGGCAGAGAATGCGCCCTGCTTTTCAATCGTGATTGGCTGGGCAAAAGAAGCAAGCGCAAAGGAACCTAACAGAACTGCGAGTAAAGTTTTCTTCATGGTTTGCCTCGGAATTAATGGAGTTTCGTGAGCCATTCCACCATCTTGGGATCGTTGTGATCGAAGAAAGCGGTCTTCTTTTGATCCAAAGCATTGATGGCAGCCATATCATCGGCAGTCAGTTCAAAATCAAAGACATCGATGTTCTGACGGATACGATCAGGATTCACGCTCTTCGGAATGCAAATAATGCCTCTTTGAAGCTGCCAGCGAAGAACAACCTGAGCGATAGATTTGCCGTATTTTTCGCCGATCTTCATGAGCACCGGATTGTGGAACAGGTCGTTCTTGCCTTCGGCAAACGGAGCCCAGCTTTCCATCGCGATACCCTTGGAGTTCAGGTATTCCTCGTCGGAATGACGCTGATTAAAGATGTTGCATTCGATCTGATCGACGGCCGGCTTGACTTCATTGAAAGCCACTAAGTCGGCGATTCTGCCCATATCGAAGTTAGAAACGCCGATCGCACGAACGCGGCCTTCTTTCAGAAATTCTTCCATCGCCCTCCAGGCACCGTAATAATCGTGGTACGGCTGATGGATGAGGTAAAGATCAAGGTAGTCGAGACCGAGTTTTTGTAAGGAAGCGGCAAAGGCTTTCTTTGCACCTTCATAATAAACATCGGTAATCCAAAGCTTTGTGGTAATGAACAGCTCATCTCTCGGAATGCCGCTGTCTTTGATGGCTTGGCCGACAGCCTCTTCATTACCGTAAGCCTGAGCTGTATCGATGGAGCGATAGCCGTTCTCTAAAGCACAAAGAACTGCTTTGCGGCATTCTTCCGGATCGGTGACTTGGAACACACCGAAACCGAGCATCGGCATTTTGACGCCGTTATTAAGAGTCTTACAAAGCATACTCAACCTCCTTAATTGTTCTTGACACCGAAAATATCCGACTTAGGCAGCTTATCGAGGGCTTCATCAATCGCCTTGATTTCTTCTGCAGAGAGTTTGACAACTGCGCCGCCGGCGTTTTCTACGATTCTTTCGAGTTTACGACTGCTGGGGATGGCTGTGAGCCATGAGTGTTTGCCGAGCATCCAAGCCAGGGACAGCTGAGACATTGTTGCGCTGTGTTCTTCAGCGGTTTTCTGCAAGAATGCTATCAGCTCTTCGTTTTTCTTCATCGCTTCGGGCGTGAATTGCGGCATGCGGGAGCGGTAATCGACCACGGCTTCCAACTGTTTATTTGTCGCTTTTTCATACGCGCCGGAAAGCAGACCGTTAGCCAGCGGAGAATAAGCAACAAAGCCGATGCCAAGTTCCTATAATGTCGGGAACAACTTTTCAATTCCTCTGGCCATCATGGAATAACGATCCTGAACCGCACTGATCGGCGTGACTTTGTGTGCACGGCGGATGTATTCTTCCGGCGCCACGGATACGCCCCAATGACGAATCTTGCCTTCTTTAATCAGTTCGCCCATCACTTCGGCAACGACTTCGGGTTCGACCTTCGGATCGATGCGATGCTGGAAATAAAGATCGATGGTTTCGGTCTGTAGACGCTTCAGAGAGCCTTCTACGGACTGACGAATCTTTTCAGGGCGAGCGTCAGGAATGATGTCGCCGTGGGTGTATTCGGAAAACGAAATACCGAACTTCGTAGAAATGACTACTTCGTCACGGAAAGGCTTTAAGGCTTCTCCGACAATTTCTTCATTGATGTAAGGGCCGTAAACTTCTGCGGTATCAAAATAGGTGTAGCCACAGTCAAGCGCCTGTCTCAAAATCTTTACGGCATCCTTTCTATCGGTAGCTTCGCCGTATCCATGAGAAAGGCTCATGGCACCGTAACCGAGGTCCGAGACCTCCAAACCTTCAGATAACTTTCTGGTCTTCATTTCCTTTTGTCCTTATTTTGAATTTTTAAGCCAAAAGTCGAGCGCTTCCTGTGCCCAACCCTCGGCAGGTGTTCCTGTTCCTAGGCCGAATCCGTGCGGCATCCCGCGAATCAGTCTGAATTCGGCCGGTGTTCCCTGAGCTTTAAGGCGTTTGATTCTTTGTTCCATAGTCCAGGGGCTTGCGATGCCGTCCTGATCTCCGACAACCGCATAAGTCCCCGGTTCAGAGCCGCTGATATCGCTGTGACCTGTGTATTCCATGATGACGGCGCTCGGGCGCTGCTTTGTTTTACCGCCGAACTCAGTAGCTCCGTAGCTTCCGAGATAGGCAGCCATTCTTGCGCCGGCAGATCCGCCCCACAAAGAATAATTTTTAGTAGAAACTTGGAGTTCCTTTGCGTGGTCAAAGATGAAATCGATGCCCTGCGCCAAATCGTCGCACGCGGCTTGCGCACTGCCGTCACGATAGACAATCACAAAAGCATTGATGCCCTTTCCGGCAAGGAACTTCGCGATCGGAAAACCTTCGTGAATCGCGCCGACGTATTGAAATCCGCCGCCCGGGCAAATAATCGCGAAAGGCGCATCCGGATTTCCGCGGAAAAAGAAGAGTCCCGCAACCGGTCTGCCGTTTGAAGTTGTTTTTAAGGGGTAGAAGATCTTCTTTCCCTTTAGGACTTCATCTTTCATGTAATTCAGCACTTCAGCAGATTCTTTCGGCATCACATAACTGTGATAAGGAAGAAGTCTGCTTGCCTCTCTCAGCCTTAGGCCTGCGGTGCGACCTCTTGGAAAGAGCAAATTTGAATAGCCGGAAAAAGCCGGATCATCTTTGATTGTGTCCAGCAAAGTATTTTCATCGAATTTCGTTTTATGTTCCTCCGATGCTACAGGAGAAAGTTTTCTTTCTTCTGCATTAACGGTTTTTGCGACGAACAAGACCGCAAAAATGCTGCTTAAAAAATTACGTCTTTGCATCTGTGCACCATTTGTCGCTGAGTATTTTGAGCCAATCGAACCCAAGAGAAAACCCCTCGAACCCCTCTGCTGAGAACCCTCCGGGAATCGGTCCAAAAACGGCAAGAAAATCAGATAAAAGGTTTTGCGATAAATATTTCTTGCTGCCTTTCATCATTTTTCGAGGTTGTCCCAAAGGTAATTTCGGCGTTTCGCTACAATCACCCCGAACTTCTGATTAAAAACTTCAAGTTTTAGGCAAAGGTTTTTATCCTCAAATTGGGAATCTTAAAAGCTCTAATGACCCCCTCATAATTAATGAATGGTCTTAGCATCTTTACAGCTCTCTTATTCGAGGTCGCAAAAACTTTTCTCAGAGTTTTTGCTTCTCAAAGAGACAGGTCCGTTTTTACTCTTGCCTCATTTTGAAGGAAATAACTGAGTTTCTTTTGTCAAAGATTGGAATGTATTTGCTCGATTTTTTGAGGTTTTTTCGAGTCAGCGGAGAAGAAGTAAATGTCGGGCTTCTCGGATGTGACTGACCAAGGATCGAGAGGTCGGACAGCCGGCTGTTTTAAGCCGGCTTTGCAAATATCGAAAGGTCGATTTTCTAGACTACATCGTAGCCGGCAACCTTCAATGCCTGCTGAGCCTTCTGAAGATTTTCTTTTTTCACCAATATGTAGTCGGTGTTATAGGTTGAGACTACAAAGATGCCGATCTTGTTTTCTGCCAGGACTTTAGAGATTTCGGACAAGACCCCGATCAAAGAAAAATCCAGTACGCCTTCTATCCGGAAAGTCCTCCAACCGTCGACGCGATCCGTAGTGTTGTCAGGAACGTCTGACGTTAGGCATACAAGTGAGATTTCTTCGTCCGTTTTACCGATGAAAAAGAACTTGCCGTTCAAATCAATGTCGGAGATAGAGACTACCTTGCAAACTGACAGTTCTTGGTCAAGTGTTTTTAACTTCATTTCCGCTACCTCCGGCAAGACGATTAGAAAAACTTATGGTTTAACTAATCGGTTTTTGAGGAAGCCCATCAATCGTAATACCGATTTTTGTCCTCCCCGACTATAGGATCATTAGACAACCATCCGAGAGATTTATGTCAGAAAAGAGATTCTCTTTTTCCCATAATGAGTTAGTTGAAACCGGAAGGCCTTTGGCCTTTCTACGAAAGGAAATAACTAGGAGAAAACATGAAAACTTGGCTGATTACCGGATGCTCATCCGGATTTGGAAGGAATTTAGCTGAAACGCTCTTGTCCGAAGGCGAACAAGTTGTTGTGACAGCTAGAAATCCTAAAACGATTCAGCATTTCGCAGAAAAATATCCTCAGACAGCCTTATGCCTGAGATTAGACGTGACGAAGAAGAACACGATTGACGCAACCGTAAATGCTGCAATTGAAAAATTCGGCAAGATCGATGTTCTCATCAACAACGCCGGTTATTGTCTGCGCGGTGCCGTTGAGGAATGCACAGAAGAAGAAATCTACGCAGAATTCAACACCAATTTCTTCGGTGCTGTTCGAATGATCCAGGCTGTTCTTCCTCACATGAGAAAAGCCGGTTCCGGTGCCATTATTAATTACTCTTCTATTGCCGCATTGGACACTTCTGCCGGATCTGCTTTTTACGGTGCAGCGAAGTGTGCGCTTGAAGGATTGTCCTGCGGATTAAGAAAAGAAGTTGAACCGCTCGGTATTAAGGTTATGGTGGTTGAACCGGGCCCCTTCAAGACAGATTTCTTTGATCGTTCGATCGACATCAATCCGAATCGGATTGCTGCATACGACAACACCGCGAACAAGAGAAAAGTCAAAATCAGTGATCTCTCTAAGGTAAATATCAAGTGGTGCGACATGGGTCGGGCCTGCAAACTTATCACGGACATCATTCAAAGACCGGATGCTCCGCACCACATTCTCTTAGGCTCAATGGCCGTTGAGATCGGCGAAAAATTCGTCAAAGACCGCGCCGAAGAAATTCAAAAATGGAAAGAAGCCTCAGAAAGCCTTGATGCCTAACTTCTGAAACTCTGCTGAAACGCGAGTCGCGGCTCTCTTCTACCGAGGGCCGCTTTTTTCTTCTTATCTATGCCTTTAGGCCAACCAAGGAAATTTCTTGAAGTACTCGTCTTCAAAGTTTTTTATCTTCTCCTCTGACTTTAATGTCAAAGCAACCGGATCCAAACCTTGAAGGAGCTTTTCTTTTCTAGAAGGCTCAATTTCGAAATGCAAGACTGCTCCGGAAGGCGTCGTGACCGTTTGAGCTTCTAGATCAACGGTAACGTTTTTTGATTCAGAATTTTGAAGTTCTTGAATCAGAGCTGAGACTGTGTCTTTTGGCAGCACAATCGCTAGAACTCCATTGTTGGCGCAGTTATCAAAGAAAATCCCCGCAAAGGAAGAGCCGATCAAGCATTTGATGCCTCGTTTCTCTAAACCCCAAACGGCATGCTCTCTGGAAGAACCGCATCCGAAGTTCGGGCCTGTGACAAGAATCTTCGCATTACGATAGACAGGCTGATTCAGAACAAAATCTTCCCGCTCGGTTCCGTCTTCGAAAAGGCGAACATCATGGAATAGACCTTCCAAAACACCTTCCTTGTCAATTCTCTTCAAGAAGGCTTTCGGCATGATGATGTCAGTATCAATGTTAGAAGCCGGCATCGGAGCCGCAACAGCGGTGAGTTTTTCAAATTTTTCCATGAGTTACTCCTCTCTGACATCAGCAATAAAACCTTTTACACTGGCCATTGCAACCATGGCCGGACTTGCCAGATGTGTTCTCGTTTGAACGCCCTGCCGTCCTTCAAAATTTCGATTCGTCGCAGAAATACATCTGTCCCCGGCGCCTAAGATGTCGCCGTTCATTGCGAGGCAAAGCGAACACCCGGAATTACGCCATTCCCATCCGGCATCTTTAAAGATCTTATCAATGCCCTCTTTTTCTGCCTTTGCACGAACCTGCGTGCTGCCGGGAACGACAAAGGCCTTAACGCCGGGAGCAAGTTTTTTGCCCTTCAGAACTTCGGCAGCCGTCCTGAGATCCTCGATTCTGGAGTTGGTACAGGAGCCGATAAAGGCGTGAGTAATCGGAAGACCTTTAATCTTCTGCCCTGCTTTTAAGCCCATGTAGTTCAAAGCTCTTTCGTAGTCGGCTCGAATCTTCGGATCAGAGATAGAAGCAGGATCTGGGATCGATTCGGAAATTGAGCAGTTTTGATCCGGGCTTGTTCCCCACGTTACTGAAGGTTCGAGACCCGTAATATCTATTTCGACTTCCTTATCAAATTTGGCTTCGTCGTCAGATTTCAGCGTCTTCCAAAACTCCACTGCCTTGGACCACATTTCGCCCTTAGGCGCAAACTCTCTGCCTTCTAAATAATCAAATACTTTTTGATCAGGAGCAATAATCGAAGAACGAGCCGCGCATTCAACAGCCATGTTGCACAGCGTTAAACGCTCTTCAACAGAAAGGTCGCTGATCACCGGACCGCAGAATTCGACACAATGACCAGTACAGCCGCCAGCGCCAAGCTTTTTCACGATAAAAAGAACGATATCTTTGGCTGTGACGGAAGCTCCTCTGACGCCAGCGACTCGAACACGCATATTTTTTAGCTTCTTGTATCGAAGCGTAGAGGTAGCCATGTAATGATAAATATCCGATGTCCCGATGCCATAGGCCACAGCACCGAGCGCGCCGTACATGGCGGTATGGCTGTCTCCGGCGCCAATCAGCATGCCTGGAAGCACCTTTCCACGTTCAACCATCACGACATGTTCAATGCCTTGCTTAGGATTGCCATTGTTTAGAACTTCAAAGCCAAAATCCGAGCCGTTCTTTATGAGGTATTTAACCTGAGTACAGGCATTTTCTTCTGTCGGAAACTCCGTTCTATCAGGAGAGCTGGAATTCACATGATCCACTGTTCCTAACGTGGCTGAAGGGCGCCAAACTTTAAGGCCGTTTTCTCTTAACAAAGAGAAAGCCTGAGGACTGGTGTATTCGTTAACGACCGTGCGATCAATGTAAACGAGCCTTTCAATGCCGTCAGACGAAAGTTTCTCGATGGTATGAAGGTCAACGATTTTGTCGTACAAAGTTTTTGTAGTCATTTCGAATCTCCCTTAGGTTTATAAAATTTTACTATTCCTTTCCTCAGCGCTTGCCTTCATAAAAACGTTTCGTTGAGGCAATCACTGAGTGAGCAGAAGATTTCGATGCAATTGGACGAAGTCCGCCAAATCCTTAACCGAAGAATGGATTTCGGGATGCCATGGTTTTTCAGGCAGCTCAATTGGAAGGAAAATTAGAGAGCCTGCCGTCACGAGCTTAAGAAGCGAGTTTTCAGAAAAGACAAGGCAGAACCCGAGCCCAAGAGCGGCTGCTCTAACCGCCTCATCGGCATCTTTGACAATTAAAGCCGGTTTGAGTCCGCCCAAAGATTCAGAATCGAAATCTCGTGAAAGCGCAATGTACGGAAACTCTGAAAGCTGCTTGAACGTAATCGGTTTGGACTTACTGCTTAAAAGCCTTGAACTGACAACTGCCGACCGTCTGAATCCCTGGAGGTCTTTTCCAGGATGCAGCTGAATTGAAAGAAAGTCTTTTGCCTTGTTTTCAGTATCAGAACAATCGAATATCAGACTCGGATCGATTTGGTTGTAGCGGCCAAGCAGAAGGAGAACTCGGGCAAAACTTAGTTTTGCATCGTATTCAATCGAAACCTTTCGACGTCGAGATCTGGTCGGCTGCAGCTCAAGCGGCGCCATCAGCTCCTTAATCTTGAACTGATAGAGTTTGCCTTCTTCAGTCAGTTTGACGCCTCGAGGAGATCGGCTGAATAGCTTCAAATTCAGAGCAGACTCTAACCTATCAAGCGATCTCTTAATGTTTGCTGAGTCCAGCTCCAAATCGTCGGACGCTTTACGGAAGCTGCCCTTTTCAGCTAAGACCTCAAAAATCTTCCAGTCACTTAACTTGATTTGACCTGACATCGGAAATTCTCACTTTGAAGAGCCAAAAAGTCATGAACGAATCCGACCCATTCTTCAATAATCGGGTTAACCAATTCTTGGTTTGGAATAATCGCTCGGAGCGCTAACGAGGAAACTTTCCAATCCGGAAGGATCCTTACCAACCGGCCCCCACTGAGATAAGGCTCAGCGAGAAATCGGGGAACCGAAAGTGCCGCTCCCTGACCGGTTAAGGCACAATGAAGCGCCGCCAAATTATTTCTGCACACTATCTGCGGATGGAAAAGAACTGCCTCCTCTTTGGTCCCTTTTGTAAATAGAATACTTCGGTGTTCAACTGCGTCGCGAGCTCCGAATACTGAATACTTCTCTAGATCTTTAGGATGTGAAACTTTATGCATCTTCAGCCAATCTGGCGCCGCACAAACAATTCGGACCGCATCTGCCAGGAAGTACTCTTTAACGTCCTCGTAGCTATATGTATCGTGGACTACTCTTAAATCAGTGTTGTACCAAACGGGCAAAGCTGAACCCGTGGCAAGCTGAATATCAAATTTCACTCTCGGGTAACGCTGTGCAAACAAAGTCGTCAACGGCGAGAAAATCACCGCACCCGTCGTAAAAGGAAACGCGAAACACAAAGTGCCTGAAGAAGTTTCGGGCTCAGACGAAAGAAGCTTGAGCTGAGATATGGAAGGACTCCATTGGCGAAATAACTTCGTTCCGGCGGATGTGGTTTTTCCTCTCTTTCTGTCTTCAAACAAAGAGAGGCCGACATTTGTTTCCAACATGTCCAACAGTCTGGCAGCTTTTTCTTCGCTGACATGAGAGAACCTCGCGCCTTGATAAAAGCTTCCAAGCCTGACTGCCTCGCAGAATATTTCTTGAGCAAGAATCAAATCTCTCATAATTCGCAATACTAAAGAAGAGATTCATAAATTTATATTCACTAATTTTCCTGCCACCAGCAAATTTACTCAAGATTAATGAGTGATTCTCCCAGATTTTAGACATTTGAGTGTTGCGTTTTATCGCTCATTTTTCGCTTTCACTAGACTGTCTTCAACATCTCAATGCTACTCAAGGAGCTAAAAATGAATCGCAGGAAATTCTTTACAAACACAGTTCTTTCCGCCGTCGGAACAGCAGGCTTCATCCAGGCTTCTCACGCTGCCGAAGGCGCTAAATCCGCTGAAGGCAAAGTCGAGGAATACGACATTGTTATCATCGGATCCGGCTGCGCAGGTCTGACGACAGCCATCGAAGCTGCCGACCACGGTGCGAAAGTTGTCGTTCTCGAAAAAATGTTCGGACCGTTCGGCAACACCATTTATGCCGGTGGAAACTTCAATGCAACCAACACCTGGGTTCAGAAACGCGACGGTATTAAAGACACTGTCGAAGATTTCTATAAGGATTTGATGAAAGTTTCCATGAACAGAGGCGATCCTGTTCTGACCAAAATGTTTGCTGAACAGAGTGCTGATGTTGTTCAATGGCTCACCGACAGAATCCACATGGAATGGAAGCCGATCGACGTCCAGATCGCCCCGATGCTCGGAAGATGCCACGAGGTCGCAGGCAAATTAACACCCGGCGGAAACCAACTCACTCGTAATATGCTGGATGAGTGCAAGAAGCTCAACATTCCTATCGTAAACCGCACAAAAGCTGTCGAACTCCTTCACGACGAATCTCTTAACTGCACCGGCGTGAAAGCTATCGGCCCGAATGGTCCTGTTACTTATAAGGCTAAAGGAGGTGTGGTCATCTGCACCGGCGGGTTCCACAACAATAAAGACATGGTCACCCGCTACATGGGCGGCAATGTTGCCTGGATGCCGTTAAGAGGTTCAGCTGTCATCACGGGCGAAAACTACACGCTCACACAGCCTTTCTTCCCTCAGTATGTAAACATGGACCAGTACCACGCCGGCCCGATCCACCCTACCACACGCGCCAATCCTTCGAACATGGTTAACTTCGGCATCTGCGTTACTCCGCAGGGTAAGCGCTATATCGATGAAGGTCAAACTTATGTCTACGTCGGTCAGAACACACCAAAACTGATCAAAGAAAACCGCGCTTTCATCATCATTGATTCCCGCGTCGTTGACGAACCGATCGTTGCAAGAAGAATCAAACGCTATCAAAAGGCTAATGCCGAAATCTACAAAGCTGACACCATAGGCGAACTTGCAAAACAAATGGGCGTACCTGTCGAAACACTTGAAAAGACGGTTAAAGAATTCAATGCTGCTGTTCACAACGGCACGACAGACAAACTTGCTGTTCCGACGACGCTTGCAAAGCCTTACACCATTGAAAAGGCTCCTTTCTACGGCTTCATGTTTGCCGGCGGCATGACAGCCACTTTCGGCGGCCCGAAGATCAACCCGAAGGCTCAGATCATCAATACCGAAGGCCAGCCGATCCCGGGACTTTACGGCGCCGGAAACGCTGTCGGCGGCATCTTCTACGACAACTACTTGGACGGCTCTCAGCTGACAGCCGCCGTGATTTGGGGTCGTATCGCCGCCAGAGAAGCCCTGGCCAGAGCCAAGACAATGCAAGGTTAACGGACTGATATTCAGGCTGTTATTCTAAAAACTCTCCTTGATCACTGCGGGACGAAAGTCCCGCAGCTTTTTGCGTCTTGATTAATAGCTTCACATTTAAATTTACCTTCTCCCGCATAGAAAATCGAAAAAGTACTTTCAAACAGTCTCGGTAGAAATTACTCAGCCGCGATTAAGCCGAAATCCTTATAATCAGTCTACTTTTTTCGTCGAATTGAAACCGCAAGCATGTCTTCTCGTGTTATTCCAATTAAGGCCGCTACAAAAACGGTCCCGCTGGTCGGTGAAATCCGTCGTGACGAGACTCACTGGATTGATTCCCGCGGACGCCCTTTACGCGACGTCAGAATTTCTATCACTGACCGCTGTAATTTCCGCTGCCGCTACTGCATGCCTAAGGAAAAATTCGAGAAAGATCACTGCTTCCTTTCCCATACTGAAGTCCTCTCTTTTGAGGAAATCATTCGTCTTGCCAAAATTTTTGCTTCCAACGGCGTGGAAAAGATTCGTTTGACGGGCGGCGAGCCCCTGCTGAGAAAAGGCATCGAGTTCCTTATTGAAGAGCTCTCCAAACTCAAAACTTGGAATGGAAAGCCCCTTGACGTTGCTGTGACCACAAACGGTACAGCTTTGTCTGCAAAGGCCAAATCGCTGGCTGCTGCGGGACTTAAACGCTTAACCGTTTCTTTGGACGCCATGGATCCTCAAATTTATAAGGATCTCAACGACGTTAATTTCCCGATTGAAAAAACGCTTGCAGGTATTCAAGCCGCAAAAGACGCCGGCATTCCTTCGATAAAGATCAATGTTGTCGTTAAGCGCGGCGTCAACGAAAAAGAACTCATCAAAATCGCCGAGCACTTCAAAGGCAGCGGAATCATTGTCCGCTACATCGAGTTTATGGATGTCGGCACTTCTAACGGCTGGAGACTTGACGATGTCATCCCCTCTCACAAGATCGTTGAAGAGATCAACCGCGTCTATCCGATTGAACCGTTGAACCCGAATTACACCGGCGAAGTCGCCACTCGCTGGGCCTACAAGGACGGCAGCGGAGAACTCGGCTTCATTTCATCTGTGAGCGAACCGTTCTGCAAAGAATGCTCTCGAATTCGTTTATCCGTTGACGGAAAACTCTACAAACTGTCTCTTATACACATCTCCGAGCCCACGAGACTACGCTGCA
>OWIT01000123.1_pt1 | contig 46969 bp, 66 predicted proteins | sample 1732681 | NCBI WGS metagenome assembly OWIT01 (sample SAMN05065741, study PRJEB22554) | human gut metagenome | biome: ENVO:2100002; feature: ENVO:00000062; material: ENVO:00002003 | host: Homo sapiens | place: USA | reverse complement strand
GACTAAGTACCACGGTAACTATGAGGGTGGCTTGTTTGACCACTCTCTGTCCGTAGCAAAACACTTGGTCGGCCTGACTGAGAGGTTGGAATTGAAATGGAAGGACTGCCGTTCTCCCTATCTGGTGGGTATCTTCCACGACCTCTGCAAAATCGACCTGTACCGTCATCCTGTCAAAGACACAATTTATATCGGTGGGAAGAAACAGTCCATTTTCGATGAACTCTCCTGGGAGCATAATCCCAACACACTTCTCAAAGGCCACGGAGATAAGTCGGTCATGCTCCTAAGCCAGTTCTACAAGCTGACTGAGGAAGAGGTTCTGTGTATCAGGTATCACATGGGAGCCTTTACCGACAAGTCCGAGTGGAACGATTACACCAGAGCCGTCAACCTCTATCCTAATGTGCTGTGGACGCACCAAGCGGATATGTTGGCAAGTCATGTGGAAGGAGTTTGAGCATGAAGATCATTGAACCTAAAGTGGAGCTTATCAATCCTCCTGCCTATTCTGACCTTCTCTCTCTGATTGAGCTGGCCGGACGCACTTGCTATAAGTCCGAGAGCAAGATTACTGGGGACAGCGCAGAAAAGTTTGTCAGGAACATCTTGAAGCGAGGTCATGAGGCTGTCATTGAGCATGGCAGCGTGAGTGTTCGCTTTACCTGCGATAGAGGTGTGAGCCATGAGATTGTCCGGCACCGACTGGCCTCCTACTGCCAGGAAAGTACCCGCTATTGCAATTACGGCAAAGAAGACTTTGGTTCTGAAATTACGGTAATCAAGCCTTGCTCCCTTGATAAAGACGGTACAGCTTACCGACACTGGTTTTGGGCTTGTTCCCAAGCAGAAGAAGCCTATTTCAATATGTTGGACTTCGGCTGTACTCCGCAGGAGGCCCGGTCTGTTCTTCCCAACAGCACGAAGACCGAGGTGGTCATGACGGCCAATATGCGGGAATGGAGGCACTTCCTTCGGCTCCGTACCGCTCCTGCCGCACACCCGGATATGCGAGAGGTCGCAAAGATGCTCCTGACTGAGATGCAGACCCGATACCCGGCTTTCTTTGAAGACTTCGAGGTGTGAACCATGATTGTGAAAAAGGCCGGAGGAAAGGTTTACGGAGCAGTCTTCACCGCCGCAGAGAAAAAGGCCATGGAAATGGAGATCAACCGGCAAATCATTAAAGCGGACAAACGCTATACCGATGACATTGACGCAATGGTTCTCTATACCCTTGCGGTTCACCTGGGCTTTGGTCCTAAGCGGCTCAGACGCTTTTATGAAGCATTTACCGCAGAGCATGACCGACTCATTCAGCACTACGAAATGCCGGACGATTACACTTGGCTCTGCAAAGCGAAGTTGAAAGAAATCGGCGTAGATGTGGAAGCATGGAACAGAGAAAGGGGAAGTATTCATGACATTCGTGAACAATAACGGGAAAGTCCCGTATATCATGGTCGCCGGTGTAGATCATGTTACCGGCGAAATGCCGCTTGAAACTGCGGAAGAGATTTACAGCGAGGGAACCAAGAGAGCCAGCAATAGGTTTCCCGGCTATCCGGTCTGCGTGGATAACAAGTATTTCTTCGCCACCAAGACCTCTCCGAAGAAAAGGAAAAACACCAATGAGTAAGCTGCTTCCGGTACTGCTGCTGTCATTGGTTCTCCTATCTTCCTGTTCCGCCAAGCCGGAAACAGAAATCATTGAACCCACTGAGCTTCCTGCGCTTGAGGTCACTACACCGGAACCCACACCCACCGTTCCTCTTTGGAGCGAGGAAGAGGTTGATGTGCTGGCAAAGATGGTATGGGGAGAGGCCAGGGGTGTAGCGTCTGATACGGAAAAGGCCGCTTGTGTGTGGTGTGCGCTCAACCGTGTCGATCAGGGATATGGTTCAATCACTACGGTAGTTACCGCTCCTTATCAATTCATCGGGTATGATGCAGATAACCCGATTGATGATGAAATTAAAGCCCTGTGTGAAGATGTTCTTACCCGATGGTATGCGGAAAAAGATGGGGAAACCAATACAGGGCGGGTTTTACCTTCTGACTATCTCTGGTTCAGCGGAGATGGCAAACACAATTATTTTAGAAATGCCTACAAAGGCGGAGAAACATGGGATTGGTCGCTCCCTTCCCCTTATGAAACCTGAATGACCGAGAGGTGCCGTCATGTATGAAAAAATACCCTCTGAATTGAAAGAAAAGGCCCAATGGGTCAATGTCTGGAATAGCAGCAAGGTTCCCATGCAGACCGGCCAGAAAAAAGCTGCCTCTTCTGTGCTGCCTGATACCTGGGGAACTTTTGATTGTGCTGTGCTGAATGTGGCAAACGGCATCTATGACGGCATCGGATATGTGTTCAATGACGATGGACTAATCGGAATTGACATTGATGACGGTTTTTCAGAAGGACTATTGAACCCGCTGGCCGCTGACATTATCGGCCATTGCGGTTCTTATACAGAGAAGAGCAGGAGTGGGAGAGGGGTACACATTCTACTGAAAGGCTCTCTCCCCTTCAAAGGCCGTAATAACCGAGCCGGGGTGGAGATTTATCGGAGTGGCCGGTACTTCATTATGACCGGAAAAGTCATTATCTATTCGGAGATCATTGAAAACCAAGAAGCGATTGACTATATCGTTTCCAGGTATTTCCCCGATGTTCCGAAAGAGGGTGCCGGTTCCTCCGCTCCACAACGCATTTACTCTCCAATCTACCGAAAGCCAGAGCCGGGGAAAATCGCTCTGAAACCAGAATATCCTGCAATCACTACCGGGAGCCGGAACCTGAGTCTGACTTCTCTGGCCGGTCAGATGCACAATCAGGGATATTCCAAAGCGGAGATTTACAAAGAGCTGCTGTATGCCAACACTCAGGCTTGCAAGCCGCCTCTTCCCCGTTCGGAGATTGAAACCATTGTAAATTCAGTTACCAGATATAGGAGGTAATTTATGAAACCTTATCAGCGTGGAGATGTTGTCATTATAGATGTACCTATCCCGGCCTCCGGCCATGTGCAAGGAGGCAAGCGGCCCTGGGTCATCGTTCAAAATAACATGGGGAACCAGTTCTCTCCCACCAGCATTGTAGTCCCTCTGACCACAAAGATGAAGCGGCTGGAAATGCCCACTCATGTTGCTTTTGTGTGGGAGAACTTGGAGCAAAGCATGGTTGAGTGTGAACAGGTACGGGTCATCGACATTACCGAAGATTGGAAATATGTCTGTACCCTCCCGCCTCAGATCATGTCCCATATCGACACAGCCCTGAGAAACGCTTTCTTCTATGGGGGGGTGTAATAGATGGAGAATAAGCAGTATTGCCCTCTCAATGCTTCCACGGACGAAGTTCTGCATTGTTGTCAAGAGAGGTGTGCGTGGTGGGATGAAGACGCTCAGGCTTGTTCGGTGCTGGTAATAGCAAAGGCAATGAGGAAGGTGACGAGAAATGGCCGATGAAATTATGACCACGGAAGAGCAGGAACTTTTTCAGCTTTCCAATGGCCGGTACATCATGGACAAAGACCTGTCCCGAAAGATGTTTTACATCAAAGAGGCCAAGCCGGAACGGAGCCACCAGATCAGCGGCACCGGCTATTCCTGGGACGAGTCTGGTATGGCAGAGCTGTTTTCCGAGTGCTACCAAAATGATACCCGCTTTTGCCCGGAAGCAAAGTGCTGGTACACCTATTCTAAGGGAGCATGGAGGAAGGATATTGGCTCCCTGTTGGTGGCTGAGAAAATCAAGGAATTTTGCCGCCTTATGGCTCTCTACTGCGGAGAGATTGACAACGAAGATCGCCGCAGGGAGTATATGAAGTTTATCGTAAAAATGGGCGACCGGCGTTTCCGTGACCGGCTTATGAAGGACGCTGCCAGCGTCATGCCGATTACGGCAGAAGAGTTTGACGCAAATCCTTTTCTCATTAACTGCCTGAATGGAACCTACGACATGGAGAAGATGGAGTTCCGTGAGCATGATTGGCGGGACTTCCTGACGATGCAGACCAATTTCGACTATACCTTGCAGGACTCCCGCTGTGAGCGGTGGGAGAGGTTTATTACAGAGGTCACTTGCAATGACCCGGACAAGGCTGAATATCTGCAAAAGGCCCTGGGCTATTCAATGCTCGGTATGGCGAATGAAGAGTGTATGTTCATCCTCCACGGCAAGACCACTCGCAACGGAAAATCTACCATGCTGAGTGCCATTCATCATCTCCTGGGCGACTACGCTTCTGTGTCCCCCGTGTCCATTATCTGCAAGTCTGACCGGTCAAAGAACGCAGAGGCAGCGAACCCCATGCTGGCTTCCCTTAAAGGTAAGCGGTTTGTGACCATGGCGGAGAGCAACCAGTATGGCAAGCTGGACGAAGAAACTATCAAGCAACTCACCGGTGGAGAAGAGATCAAGGCCCGGAACCTCTACGAAGCTACCACGACTTTCCTCCCCCAATTCACCCTCTGGCTGTCCTGTAACGACCTTCCCTCTGTCAATGACAAGAGCCTGTTTGCCTCTGACCGTGTGCGGGTGGTGGAGTTCAACCGTCACTTCACCGAAGACGAGCAGGACAAAAACCTCAAAAGTGAATTTCAGACCCAGGAGGCCATGCGTGGCATTTTCACTTGGCTCTTGGAGGGCTACTTCAAATATAAGCGGTTCGGCCTGAAAATGTCCCCGGCCATGCGTCAGGTAGTCAAGCAGTATGAGAAAGACAATGACTTGGTATTGCAGTTCTTAGAAGAAAGGTGTGAAAAGGCCGGAGGAGCCTACACCAGAGCTAAGACGCTCTATGACGCTTACAAGATTTGGTGTAAGTCCAACGGCTATTTTGTGTGTAGCGCAAAGCGGTTTAATGCCGACATGGAAGCTCACCCGGAATGGCATGGAGGCAAGACCGTCTACTCTGGCTATCCCACCTACCGGGACATTCGTATGAAGGGAAGCGTGTAATATGAGTCATTTCATTCCGGTTCCCTTGGAATTAAAAGAGGCAAATGCTTTTGTAGATCAATTTCATCGTCACCACAATTCAGTGTACCGTGATAAATTCCGAATTGGTGCTATGAGAAATGGAAAATTAGTTGGAGTTGTTCAGGTTGGAAGACCTGTGTCACGGAACTTGGATGATGGTAAAACCGTAGAGGTTACACGCTTATGCACAGATGGTACACACAATGCTTGTTCTTTTCTCTATGCGAAAGCCGCTAAAATCGCTCAGGAAATGGGGTATTCAAAGATTATTACCTACATTTTGCAATCAGAAAGTGGCATTTCACTCAAATCGGCAGGATGGCATTGTGAAAATTCTTGTTGTGGAGGCGGGAGTTGGAATAGACCGGGAAGAAAACGCACCACTACGGCACCGACAGACAAAAAGCAAAGATGGTGTAAGATTTTGAAGGGGAGCGTATGACATGAACAAGAAAAATATGCGCCGTATGTCCATCTTGGTCACAGCACAGACCGCTAAAAATCTGGAACGACTGGCGGCTATGTCCGGCTACTTTGAGATTGGGAGAGTAGTAGATAAGTTGACCAGAGAGAAAATGATTTCTCTCTGGTGCGAGAAAGGAGATGGCCGTAATGAGTAACAATGACAAGCTCAAGGAGCTGTATAAGGCAATCGGAGTTCTGGCTGAAACCGGCATCCTCTTCTACCGAGCCACCATTCAGGCCGGTGCAACTCCCGGAGAAGCCATGATCTTGACCCAGGCTTTTATACGAGCTTCCATGCAGGGTGATGATACCTCTGCGAGTGAAAGTGAGGAAGAAGCATGACCGTGAAAGAACTGAAAGCAAAGTTAGCCAATATCCCCGAAGATGCTTCTGTGGAAATGGTCATTTGCAATACTGATAACCCGTTTGAAGACGGGTGCCGGGTAGACAAAATCGCCTATTTTGAGTGGCTTCAAAAGGATGGGGCGAAAACCGTAGTCTTGTTCCCAGCATGAGAGGAATATATTTAGTGGCCCACTGAATGTATTTACGGCTTTTGACCTTTGGTGTGTTTTAGTGACTTTTTTGGTGAATAATCGGCCACTACCGGAAACCCTTGTGGCGCAAGGCTTTAAGGGCATTTTTGACCGCTATTTCTATATTTTTCTGTATAAACCCTCCATAGAGAGTGATATATAGAGAGATTTATAGCAAAAATCGAAAATGGGTCACTAAACTCACTAAAGGCCAACTGAAAATAATTAGTGAAGGAGTGCTGAATATGAGTGAAGAATTGACTCCGAAGAGAGGGCGTGGCCGTCCGAAGGGGACTGGTGGAAACAAGCGGCCTGATCGGACTACGGCAATGAGTGTGCAGACTGAACCGGGTGACAACCGTAAATATCTGCAACATACTATGCGAATGTGGAATTGGCCGGAAGTGGATATGAGGGAGCCTGAACAGGTTGCAGAGCGGATTGAACAGTATTTCGGTATTTGTATTGAGGATGATATGAAGCCGAGTGTTGCTGGCCTCGCTTGTGCTTTTGGAGTGGATAGAACTACCCTCTGGAAGTGGCTTAACAATGTCGATAGTGCCTATATTCCCGCCCAAAGCCGCCACCTTATAAAAAAGGCGTATCAAAATTTGAACGCTCAAATGGAAAACTATATGCAGAACGGGAAGATCAATCCCGTGGCCGGTATCTTCCTAATGAAGAACAATATGGGCTATCAGGACAAGCAGGAAGTAGTTTTGACCCCGAACAACCAGCTTGGCGAGGTGACTCCCCCGGAAGAGCTTCAACAGAAGTATTTGGAAGCTACTGCCAGCGACTATGATACGGACGAGTGACCTGGTTCACGACTATGGCTCACAACTTTGCGACTATCCCGCTCGAAGGTCTGCGACTATCCAGGCCACCTCTGCGACTATGTGGAAGCCGCCGACCTCTCTTCCTGGGAGATCGGCGGCTCTTTTGCGCCCTGGCCTCTGGCTCCTGGCTGATCTGGTGCGGCCTGGGCCGATAGTCTGGAAAAGTGTACTTTTCTTTACTCTTTTATAATGTATAGAAAACACTGAAAATATTTTGTATTTTCCTATTGACAACTGAATTTATTCAGTGTATATTAAAGGCACAAAAGATATTCAGTGCTTAACGGACATTTTAGAAAGGGGTTCACGATATGAAAATTTATGATTTACCAGTTATGCAAGGCCGGGAAAAATCCTTTTACGGGAAAGCCCGTATCATTGAAAAGGATAACGGGGAAAAGGTGCTGCAATCATATAAAACGGAAGTTTGCAAAATTACTTCCGGCGGGTTGTTCGTCCGGTTGTGGGACGGGTACAGCGTAACCACTATGCGACATATCAATAGTTTTCTTTCCTTTTTCGGGATTGACGGCGGCGGGAAAGCCTGGTGGAACGGATTACCGGTGGAGCGGCCTCATAGAACGGGTGAAAATCCGGTTTATATCTATGACGCAGCCGGAAAGATCATAGGTCACAAGATAGGAAACGGAAAGGCGGTTTAATTATGTTTATTGGATATTCTGAAAATCAAAAGTTATTCTTGCGGCCTTATGATTTTAACCGTTGCCGGATCATGCAAGCATTGGCCGAAGTGGTGGAAAACAACGGCGGAAAGGTGAAGCCGGGTAAAAGTGTTTTCGTGGTGGATAGGGCTTTAGAAAATGTGGAGCCGGTCAAAGTGTTTTACACAAGTTATATTACATTCATTTTTGACGGGATAGCTTATTATTTACAAACAGAAGATAATCCCTTTTTCCCGGCCCGGTATATTAAAACGCCGGTTCGTAATGGGAAATATTCAAAAGACGCTTGTTTAGAGGAATTAGAAACGGTTTGGCTTTATGATTGCGTTTTCTCTTCTAATGTCCCGGAAAGCGATATTAAAGAGATTGCGAACATTCTTTTTAACGGCCTTGTAAAGTCCCCCAAAACGGAAATTATACGGGATTGGAGCTATTGCGTTGTTCCAAATACCTATGACGGAGGAAGCCATAAAGAAAAAGTTTTGAAGCCAGAAAGAATGGCCGTTATTGATTGGTAAAGGGGTGTAAAACATGAATTATAACACTATCGCAGCCGATAACCTGAATAGCATTATGCGGGAAATTGCGGAATATACCAGAATGGCCGAAGAGATCACTGCTGTATTGGACGGCCTAAAAGATACCTTGAAAAAGTATATGGACGAAAATGGGCTTGACCATATCGCCGGGGCCGAACATAAAGCAAGTTATAAACCGGTCACAAGTTGCCGTCTTGATACTACCGCTTTGAAGAAGGATTTACCAGAAGTTGCGGCCCGATATACCAAAAGCGCTACAAGCCGCCGTTTTCTTTTCGTGTAAGGCGGTGGGCGATATGACAAAAACACAAGAACGCAAGTTAAAAACCGCCTTAAAGCGGTTAGAGAAATGCGGTGGAGATTGCCACCATTGCGAAAATTGCCGGGTTTATACCCGGTCAACGGAACGGGTTTTATATATGGCGGTTGGTTGTGATCTACTACCGGTGGAAATGTTTTCTTGTATTGCAGATACTCCAAAAAGTTTACACGCAGCCGCTTTAGAAACAGTTCATTTTGAATTAGAGGTGTAATTATGATCTACTGTAAACAGATACCGCCGGAATACCAGGAAAGCCGGTTGTTTGACGATGAAGGAATGGGGCCGGATTATATCAATGTAACCGGCAACCGGGATTATATCAGCCGTACAAGCTCACTTTTTGACCGGGTATATAATGCCCTGGAAAATGGAGAATTAGCCGAAGCCCTGGACGATATAAAGAACGGCGGTTATTATAGCAGCTTTTACAAGAACGCAACAGACGCTATAAATGACCTTTTGGAGCCTGAAAAGGCCCGGTATAATACCCGTGATATTCACGCCCTGAAAGAGCTTGTAGAAGCCTATACGGAAGCCGGAAGCCTGGAAAAGAATAATATTTTGTGCAAGGTTCTTTCCGTTGTTACGGGCCATAAATGGGATTGGCGTATTATCCGGGGTTATTGTCAAGGTGATTGGAATAAGATTTTTTACTCCGTAGATGATTGGAGCCGTGAAGCGTTGGCCGCTTTTGAAACAATGTATTTTAACACTGGTTCAGAGTGGATTATACACGATGAAGAGAATACCCCGGAAGGGCCGGAAGATATAAGCGGATATAGCTGCTATATAGTAGCCGATACAGAAGAGGGCATTAGAAAAGAGCTTGCAGCCGTTGCCGGTTGTGCGCCGTCTGATTTGGTTATATGGGCATTTGATGAATTTATTAGAGTAGCACAATATAAGGCGGTGTAAATGTGTATATAGTTTTGCTGATCTTGCTTTTACCGGTTCAAATAATAATTGAATTGATGAAATTTAATAAATAAGGTTGCCGCCCTGGTTCATTCCGGGGCGGTTCTTTTATGCTTTTCAGGGTGCAGCCGGGGCCGGTTGCCTGATACCGGGGCCGGGGGATATATCCACCGCCACCGGGCCGGGGTGAGTGGCGAAAATTCCCACAAAAATAAAAAGGCTTTATTCCTAACAAACTTCATTCAGTTACAAATCTTATTCAGTAACAAAATATTTTCAACTCTCTATTGACAACAAAATAAATTCAGTGTATAGTGTCATCAAGAGGTGATTACCATGTATATCAACAAGGCTATCCGAGATTTAATGAAAGCGAAAAATGTTTCTCTTCTGACCATGGCAAAGGCTCTTGGTAAAGAGCGTGGCAATGAAATCAGCTCTCGGCTGAGAAGCACTAACCTGTCCTTCAACAGCGCAGTCGAAATGCTGTCCGCCCTGGGTTATGAGGTGGTCATTCAGGAGAGAAAGCCCGGAGTCCGCAGAGCTGACCAAATCCTGATTGACCAGAAGGAAGACCCGAAGTATGACCTGGACGCTCTACTGGGGTCAGGCGGTGATGGTAAGTGAAATATGGCTATGGCCGGGTATCAGCCAAAGACCAAAACCTTGCCCGTCAGCTTGCCGCCTTGAAAGCCTATGCTCCTGATCTGGATGATGACCATATCTTCACCGATAAACAAAGCGGAAAGAATTTCAACCGGGAGCATTACTTAAAGCTAAAATCAATCTTGGTTCCCGGTGATGAAATTTTGGTTGAGGAATTAGACCGGTTTGGACGGAATAAAGCGGAAATAAAAGCCGAGTTGGAGTGGTTCAAGGAGCATGGTGTTATTGTCAGGGTGTTTGATGTTCCTACTACACTGATGGACTTCCATGGACAGGATTGGATTGGCGAGATGGTCAATAATATTCTGATTGAAGTCATGGGAGCAATGGCGGAGCAAGAGCGGAAGAAGATACGGAAGCGTCAGGCCGAAGGGATAGCCGCTATGCCAGTGGTTGGAGGGAGAAAGGTATCTGCTAAAACAGGAAGAGGGTTTGGCCGTCCTGCTTATGAGATTGACCTTGATAAATTTAAGGCCCTGGTGCAAAAGCAGAAAGAAGGGCTGGTTACGGTGAATGACGCTTGCCGTCAACTTGGTATCAGCAGACCTACATGGTATGAGAAAGTGCGAAAGGTGGTGTGAACTTATGGGACAGTACGACAATTACAGTAATGAGAAAAATATCGCCAAAGCACAAAAGAGGCTGGATAAACTATCGGTAAAATGCAACTCTGATTTGTACGAAGTGGAGTTGGCCCGAAAGGAATTGGAAACTGCAAGGCTGTTTGAACGGTGTCAAATCTTTGGGACAGAGGGTTGGAGAAAGAGTATTTATAATCCTAATGCTAATATCATGTTCAGTGATGATAACGAGGTTATGATGTTCTTTGATAAGTTAATCCCCTATCGAGATATAAGCTCCTACGCCATTATTGAAAACATCGTCAAGGAAGCACATACTAAGACCAAGAAGACCGGGGCAATAACAAGGGCTATTGTGGGTGGGGCGATTGCCGGAGGGGTTGGAGTCGTGACCGGGGCGATTACTGCGGGGTCAAAGTCCAGCACCATCGTACATGAAATACCGGACGGGTTCTTTCTGCAAATCTTTATGAAAGACGGTTCCGGGTATCAGTGTCCGGTTCCGAGCAACGGAACAATCTCCAATAAAGTTCCGAAGATGTGGCTCCACTTGGCGAGTAAATTACAGGCCATCGTGGAGAGGAATAAAGAATAAATAGGCTCACGCAAAGGCGGGAGTAACAGCCATTACGGGCTATCGGAGAAATCCGGTAGCCCTTTTTCTTTTCAGGAGGTCATTATGAAAATTGATGTACTGGGTACGAAATATAATCTGCGCCGGGTCAATTATAACCAGGACGAGTTCATGCGGAAGATGAACTATGGCGGCTACTGTGATAACAACACCAAAGAGATCGTTATTCTCAATCTCAGAAGCACCCCGGATTGGGCTGAGGCTCAGGAAGAAGTCATTCAGCGTATGGAGAAATGTACTATCAGACATGAGTTGGTTCACGCTTTCCTCAATGAGTCCGGGTTACAGTGGAATAGCTTTGCCCCGGATAAAGCGTGGGCCAAAAACGAGGAAATGGTTGACTGGTTTGCCATCCAGTTTCCGAAGATGTATGAAGCGTTCCGGCTTGCCGGAGGGATTTGAGGTGATTTTATGGATTATCGGAAACTGGCAGACAGTATTAAGCGGCATATTGGGAATAAGCCAGAAGATCATGCCGCCTATATTGACCTGTTATCCCTTTGCCGCCAGTGGGAAGCGGAAGATTTTCAAGCGGCGCACGAGGTCAGTAAAGAGTTACGGGTTTTCTCGGCCAAGCAGTTACGCCGTACTTCTCCAAAAGAGGCAGAACATTTTTATGAGGCATGGAGGAAGAGCCTCTTGTTTGATGCTCCCCATAATTTTGACGCTTTTATGACTTATATTGAGCTTGACCGGAAGCCGGAAAAGCGGTTCTATGCTCCCCGGAGGCATTACCTGAAACCCATGGTGCAGGGGTTCCAAGATATTCTTGATAAAAAGCTGCGTCTTTTAACAATATCCATGCCGAAACGAGCGGGAAAGTCGCAAACAGGTATCAATTTTGTTAATATGCTCTCTGGCAAATTCCCTGACCGCTCTACACTGATGGAGGGAACCGGAGATGACCTTGTGAAGAGCTTCTATAACGGGTGCTTAGAATATCTGATGGCTCCGAATGAGTATCTATTCTATGATGTATTCCCGGATGCCCGTCTGGTGCAGACCGGAGCGGACACAAAGATCATCAACCTCAAATCCAAGTCCCGGTTCCCTACTATCATGTGCCGTTCCATTGATGCCCGTCAGGTAGGTTTGTCCGAGGCTACGAATGTGCTTTATCTGGATGACTGTGTGGAGGGCCGTGAAGAGGCGAAGAACCGCCAGCGGCTTGATGATAAATGGGAAGTGATTTCTGGCGATATTATGGGCCGAGCCATTGAGGGTACGCCCATGGTATTCACTGGCACCCGATACTCCATCTACGACCCTATTGGGCGTGTCCAGGAATATGCGGCACAGGAGAATTGGCCCTGGAGAGCCATTGAAATTCCGGCCCTTGATCTAATCACGGACGAGAGTAATTATGAGTATGAGCGAGAGGGTCAGAAGATTTTTACCACGGCATATTTCCGGGAGCAGAGGGAACTTCTATCCGCCGAGCAGTTTGAGAGTGAGTTCCAGCAACAGCCTTTTGAGGCCAAGGGTCTTCTGTTCAATAAGGATGAATTGAATTATTTCTTTGAGCTGCCTCCTGACCGGGAGCCGGACACCATCATTGCCGTAGGCGATACCGCCGAGAGTGGTTCGGACTCCACCTCTCTCCCGGTGGCCGTTATCTACGGCACCGAGGTTTATATTGTCGATGTGGTCTTTGATGACGCTCCCGCAGAGGTAACAAAACCGGAGTGTGCCAAATGCCTGATCTCCAACAAGGTCGCTTCTGCTACTTTTGAGGCCAACAATGCAGGTCAATATTATGCCCGTGATGTGGCAGAAATCATTCGGCAGCAAGGGTACTCCATTGGTATCAGAACGAAGCGGACGATTTCAAATAAGCAGACTCGAATTGAATTTGCCTCCGACAATATCAAGAAGAACTTCTATTTTAAGCACCCGTCCACTTACAAACGAGGCAGTCAGTATTGGAATTTCATGAAGGAGTTGACCACCTATACCCGAAGCGGCAAGGTTCCGCATGATGACGCACCTGACTCCCTGGCTCTTCTGGAAAACGAAATTCGTATGCTGGCCGGAGGGAAAATCGAAATCTTCAAGCGGCCATGTTGAAAAACTAAATATCCAATGGTATTATAAAGAGTTATTCATTGACAAGCATTGGATATTATGCTATCATGAAAGATGATAAAATGGCTCTTTGATAGGAGGTGACATGAATGGGAGGCAGAGCGTTATTTGGCCGCAGGGTGATTTATACCGATGTGGCCGCAATCAACGATAATAACATCATTGATGTTCTGCAAAAGGCCCTATTCATTCACCTCATGAACCAGGCAGATATTAGTTATCTGTACCGATACTACAAGGGAGATCAGCCGGTTCTTTACCGGAAGAAAGAAGTTCGGCCTGAAATCAATAACAAAGTCGTTGAGAACCGAGCCAATGAAATCGTATCTTTCAAGGTTGGCTATCTGATGGGTGAGCCTGTCCAGTATGTCAGTCGTGGGGATGACGAGAAAATTGCCAAGAAAATCACGCAGCTCAATGATTATGCTTTGTCTGAGGATAAGGCCGCAAAGGATAAGGAGCTGGCTGATTGGTCGCACATTTGTGGAACTTCCTACCGCATGGTTCTTCCCGATGGTACGGCTGATGTGGAAGAGGACGAAGCTCCGTTTGAGATTTTCACGCTTGACCCTCGCTATTCCTTTGTGGTCTATTCCACGGCCCTGGGCAATCCCGCCATGATGGGTGTTCAATATATCCTGAAAGACGATGGAGTGTTGGTCTTTAGCTGTTATACCGCCGACCACTATTATGAGGTGGAAAACACTTGGGCAATCAGGCGGAGCGAGGAACAGTATTTGGGTATTCCCATCATTGAGTACCCGGCAAACAAAGCCCGTTTGGGTGCTTTTGAAATCGTCCTCCCTCTTCTGGACGCAATCAACAATGTGGAGTCTAACCGACTGGACGGCGTAGAGCAGTTTGTTCAGGCTCTTATGCTTTTCCACAATGTCGATATTTCTTCTTCGGATTATCGTGATCTACGGGAAGAGGGCGCAATCAAGTACAAAGATATTGACCCTCAGTTTAAGGCCGAGATTGAGTACCTGACTGCTGAACTGAACCAGACGCAAACGCAGACCCTTGTAGACAGTATGTATAATACAGTTCTCACGATCTGCGGTATGCCGAACCGAAATGGCGGTTCTTCCACCAGTGACACCGGTTCCGCCGTCATCATGCGAGATGGTTGGTCTGCGGCAGAAGCCAGAGCCAAGGACAGTGAATTGATGTTCAAGAAGTCGGAGAAGGAGTTTTTGAAAATCCTTCTTCGCATCTGCGACAACCTGAGCGATCTGAGCTTGAAGCTCTCTGCTATTGAAATTCGTTTCACTCGCCGCAATTATGAGAATATCTCGGAAAAGGCCAATGTGCTGATTACCATGCTGAACAATCCTAAAATTGCTCCGGTTCTGGCCTTTATCCATTGCGGAATGTTCTCTGACCCACAGGTTGCTTACAAAATGAGCATGGAGTATGCGGAAGAGCAGGAGAAAAAGGCGGTGGAGCTTGCCGTCAAGCAACAGAATAATAGGGAGGGTGAAAGGGATGAACCCGGTAGTGAACCTGACAGCAAAGGCAGTTCAGGAGATCAATGAAATCCTCTCTCGTGGCAAGGGAGTAGAGATTGCTGTGAGAAACGGTAAAGTGGTGGTTTGGGAAACCGCCAGCAAAAAGAAATATGAGGCCGTCATAGAGAGATGACGGTAACAGCCACTACGGGCTATCGGTAAGAGCGGAAACGCTTTTGCCGGTAGCTCTTTTTCTTTTGGTTTTAAGGCCGCAAGGCTTTGAATGGTCAGGGAAGACCTTAATCGCAAGGGGAGAAAACCCCACCAAAAACGGAAAATAGTGCTGAGTGAACAGCCTTGTTAAACGCAGGAGGTATTTGTTATGGCAAAGATTGACACCAGCAAGATTGAGGGGTATGCGAACATGACCCCTGAGCAAAAGCTGGCCGCTCTGGAAGGGTTTGAGTACGAGGACAACTCCGCAGAGCTGGAAAAGCAGAAGAACGCTCTTTCCAAGGCCAATTCTGAGGCCGCTGAGTGGAAGCGGAAGCACAATGCTCTTTTGTCCGAAGAGGAAAAGAAGAAGCAGGAAGACGCTGACAAGCTGGCTCAGATGGAACAGGAGCTTGCCGATCTCCGTAAGGGCAAGACCGTTTCCGAGTACAAAGCCAAGTTTGTAGCCCAGGGCTATGACGAGGCTCTAGCTGAGGAAACCGCTAAGGCCCTGGCTGACGGCGATAGTGCTAAGGTCTTTGCCAACCAGAGCAAATTCCTCGAAGAGTATGCGAAGAAGGTCAAAGCTGACGCAATCAAAAAGACCCCCAAGCCCGGTGCGGGTGCCGGTTCCGGCTCTGGCACCGAGGATGCCGTAGATTACGGCAAGAAGATCGAAGAGGCGCAAAAGAACGGTGATATTACCGCTGTCGCCTACTATACACGCCTGAAAGCCCAGGCCGAGGCCGAGGCTAAGGGTGAATAACCAGTAAAGGAGAGATTGATTTATGGCCGATACTCTGGCTACCAGTTTCGGAGTGTTGAATTACTCCGGTATGCTCTTCAATAAGGGTAATACCCGTTGCCCCCTGTCCTCCATCATCGGCGGCAGGGCCAAGACTACTAATCATGTCGAGTTCGTGACCGGTCAGGAGTACACCACTGGCGGCGGTGAGCAGCCCGCTATCAGTGAAACCGCTTCTCTGACGGCACCGCAGGCAAGTGTGATTACCCGCACTCAGAAGACCAATGTGACTCAGATTTTCATGGAAGCCGTAGGCATTTCCTATGCCAAGCAGTCCAACATGGGCACCCTGTCTGGCCTGAATGTTGCCAACCAGCAGGCTAATCCCATCAATGAGCTGGACTTCCAGGTGGCGGCGAAGATGCAGAAGGTCAACCGGGATATTGAGTTTACCTTTATTCAGGGCACCTTCAACAAGGCCACTTCTGATGCCACCATCAACAAGACCCGTGGACTGGTGGAGGCGATTACCACCAACACCAAGGCCATGTCCAGCAAGCCTCTCGGCCTGTGGGACATTGCTGACATGGTGAAGAAGATTTACGGTGCCAATGCTCCCACCGATGGCCTGTGCCTGTGGTGTGACGCTACCACGCTGTTCCAGGTCAATGCTGACGCTGTTCAGAATGGCCTTACCGTGGTTCCTGCTGCCCGTGAGATCAACGGTATCGCTCTGTCCAGTGTGGTCACTCCCATCGGCGTGGTGTATCTGTACCTGGGCGAGTGTCTTCCCGCTGGTACGGCTCTGCTGCTGAACCTGAATGTGATCGCCCCTGTGTACCAGCCTGTCCCCGGAAAGGGCAACTTCTTCCTGGAGCCTCTGGCGAAGACCGGTGCCGGTGAGAAGTATCAGCTCTTCGGCCAGATTGGTCTTGACCATGGCCCTGAGTGGTATCACGGCAAGTTTACCGGCATTGCTCAGAGCTTTACCGCTCCCAAGTACAGCCGGAGCGTGTTCATTGCCAATGACGAGTCCAATCCCGTGAATACCAAGGAAGTCGGAGCTGGCGGCTAATTTGAAGAAAGGTAGGTGAAAAGTCATGACCGATACTGAAAAGCTGGCTATGCTTAAAGCTATGACCGGCGAAAAGGACGAGAGTGTGCTTTCCACCTACCTTTCTATCGCTGGCAATAAAATCTTGAAACGGGCTTATCCGTTCAACAGTACCGTAACCGTAGTACCTGACCGGTATGCCTACAATCAGGTGGAGATCGCCGCTTATCTGGTAAACAAGCGAGGTGCCGAGGGAGAAACAGCGCACAGTGAGAACGGTATTTCCCGTTACTATGAAGACGGAGATGTGCCGCCTACACTCCTGCGTGAAATTGTTCCCTGTGCCAGCCTTATCGGGAAGGAGCCGGTGGTATGAGAGTTATGGAGCGCAACAAATCTGCTTACTGGTATCTGCTGTATGACAGAAAAGAGCCGGTAAAGGATGAAGAGGGTCACGAAACGGGCGATACCCGTGTGGTCTACAAAGAAGCCGTGAAACGGCGGGACAATGTTTCCGCCGCAACCGGTTCAGCTCAGGTGGAACAGTTTGGCAATTTCATCTCCTATGACAAGGTGATTGTCACGGACGATCTTACTTGCCCGATTGATGAAAATACCGTCCTGTTTATCGACAAGTCCCCTGAATATGACAATGACGGAAATCCTCTCTTTGACTACATCGTGAAGCGTGTTGCAAAGAGCCTCAATTCCATCTCTTATGCTGTGAGCAAGGTGACGGTATCGTGAAGACCATCAAAATTCCTTTGTCCGTAGCCGGTATTGACAACGCCATTCGAGAGATTAACCGGTATCAAAGCTGGTTGAAAGCGAAGACAAGTGTTCTGTTGGACAGATTGGCGCAAGAAGGTCTATCGGTAGCCTCTGCCAACTTCGCAAAGGCAGCGTATGACGGCACCAATGATGTGTCTGTGTCTGTGGAGCAGAGAGGGGCCGGAGTTTGGGCCGTGGTTGCTGTGGGGGCATCGGTACTCTTCATCGAGTTCGGCACCGGCGTGACCTACCCGGATAATCACCCGGAAGCCGCAGAACATGGTATGCGCCGTGGAGAATATGGGGTAGGTCACGGTAAGCAGCCGTCTTGGGGTTACTACGGAGAACCCGGTACTAATGGTGTTATTCACACTAAAAAGGACGGAAAGGAAGTAGTCATCACCCAAGGCAATCCGGCCAATATGTCCATGTATGAAACCGTAAAACACTTGGAGGGTATCTTGCCCGGACTGGCAAAGGAGGTATTTCGATGATTGATGTGGAGAGTCAAATCTACACACCGATTGCGGTAGCCCTCCGGGAAACTTTTCCTGGTATTGATGTGAGCGGCGAGTATGTGAAAGCTCCATCCGCTTTTCCTCATGTGAGCATCGTGGAACAGGACAATTACCCCACTCTGGAACACCTGAGTACCAGCGACAAAGAGCTGTTCGCAACACTGATGTATGAGGTAAATGTCTATTCCAACAAATCGACCAGCAAGAAAAGCCAATGCCGGAACATCATGAAGGTCATTGATGATCTTATGTACCAGCGTAATTTCACCCGCATTTCCCTGTCCCCCATCCCCAACTTAGAGAACGCAAGTATCTACCGCCTTGTAGCTCGGTATCGGGCCGAAACAGACGGCACAAATCTTTACAGGAGGTAAGTTGAAATGGCGATTAGCACCTATAAGGTCTTTCTGATGAAGAAAGGCGATAGTGATGAAACCTATTCCAAGCTGTGTGACATTAAGGAGTTTCCCGACCTTGGCGGCGAACCCGAAATGTTAGAAACCACTACACTATCCGACAATATGCAGACCTATATTGCCGGTATTCAGTCCCTTGATGGCCTGTCCTTCACGGCAAACTACGACATGGCTACCTTTAAGAAGCTGAAAGAGCTGGAAGGTAAGGAAGACAGCTATGCCGTCTGGTTTGGTGGAACCGGGACTGGTAATGCTGTCATTCCTGATGGTTCCAATGGCAAGTTCGCCTTTAAGGGCCAACTGTCCGTATTCCCCGTGGGCGGCGGTGTAAACGAGGTTGTGGACATGAACATTTCCATTGCCCCGTCTACCCCCATCACTTTCTCTGATACCTAATCACAACGGCCTGACGATAAGGAGGATTTATCATGGCTAAGACGCTGACAATCAAAGACCCTGTTTCCGGTGAGAGCTATACGCTGGAATATACCCGCAAGACCGTAGAGATCATGGAGAAGCAGGGCTTCGTTGCGGACGATGTTGACCGCAAGCCCATGACCATGCTCCCGGCTCTGTTTGCCGGTGCATTTATCGCTCGGCACCGCTTCGTAAAGAGAGAGGTCATTGACCGCATTTATGCCCGTCTGCCCCGGAAAGACGAGCTTCTGCCGAAGCTGGTAGAAATGTATAACGAACCCATTCTCTCTCTGATGGAAGAGCCTACTCCTGACGAGGGCGGCGAGGGAAACATGGACTGGACTGCCAACTGGTAAGCGGGTTGCAGTCCGATGAACGAGGGGGCGGTGGCGTAGTTCGCCCCGCTCCCCGTTTCGCTTACACGGAAAAGTTTTATGAAGTGTTCCCCTTCTACTTGGCAATCGGTATGACTGCCGAACAATATTGGGACGGAGATTGTGAGCTTGTCAGATACTACCGCAAAGCCGCAAAAATCCGGCAAGATTTGAAAAATCAAGATGCGTGGTTGCAAGGAATGTATATCTATCAGGCAATCGGCAATCTGGCCCCCATCCTCCGAGCTTTTGCGAAAAAAGGCACTAAGGCTGTGCCTTATCCCGATCAGCCGTTTGCGCTGAACACCATGCAGAAGGAGGAAAAGAAACAGGCCAAACGGGAGAAGCAGGACGAAAAGGCGAAAGCCTATTTCCAAGCATTGGCTATGTCGTTCAATAAGAAATTTCAGGAGAAAGGTGGTGGCGTAAATGGCTGATAATGTGGAAATTCAGGGTTTGGAATTTCAAATCCAAGAGAACAGTGCAGGAGCCGTAACCGGACTTGAAAATCTGAAAAAGGCCCTGAGCGGATTGAAGTCTGTGACCGGCAGCAGCGTCAAGGGGCTTGACAGCACCAGCAAGAGTATTCGGGAATTGAAGAACGCTCTCTCCGGCCTGAACAGCGGTGATATGTCCCGGAAGTTGACGCAGATTGCCTCCGGCCTGAGAGCATTGGAACAGGTCAGAGGGGTCAAGATTTCCAATTCTATCCTTAATCAGCTTAACGCTCTCAATGCCGCCCTGAAAAATGTCAGGTGGACGGACGGGGACAAGATCAGAACCCTTGTAGATGGTCTGCGTCCTCTGTCTGAGCTTGGAAGAGCCAACATGACTTCCTTCATCAATCAACTCGGAAAACTCCCGGCACTGATTGACGAGTTGGAAAAGGCAGATGTTGACAAGTTCACTCGCCAGATGAAGGAGCTTGCCGCCGCTATGAAGCCTTTTGCAGATGAAATGCAGAAGGTGTCCAATGGATTTTCCGCTTTTCCGTCCAGAATACAGAGGTTGATTGCCAGCACAGACCGGTACAACAATTCTGTAAACCGGGCTACTACCGGTACTAAAGCGTGGTCTAATGCTCTCGCAGGTATCAAACTTTCCACGGTACTCTACGCCTCTAATCGAATTGGTGCCGCACTTGCCGGATATATGTATCAGGCTTCCGAGTGGGAAGGTATCATGTACCGCTTTGGTCGAGCTTTTGGCGAAGAGGCAGAAGAAAATTACAAGTGGATTAACCGTCTAAACTCTGAGCTGAAAATCAATGTTCAACAGTTCATGCAGTATGCTTCCATCTACGGCACTATGCTGAAAGGCTTCGGTGTCGCACAGAAGGACGCTGCGGCTATGGCTATGAACTATACCGAGCTGACTTATGATATTTGGGCCGGTTACAACGACATTTACAAGAGTTTTGAAGACGCTGCCGTTGCTGTGCGCTCTGCTATTGCCGGTGAGGTTGAACCCATCCGTAGAGCTGGTTTCACCATCGTGGACTCTCAGTTGAAAATCACGGCGGCAAATTACGGTATTGCGTACAGCACTCAAAGCGCAAGCGAGGAATTGAAGTCCTATCTGCGGTATCTGACCCTGATCGACCAAGCCAAGGCACAGAATTTGATTGGCACTTATGCCCGTGAGATGACTACCGCAGAAGGTCTTATGAGAACCCTGCGTCAACAGCTCACCTCTCTATCTCAGGCTTTTGGCTCTTTCCTTCTTCCTGCTTTGGTGAAGGTTTTACCCTATGTGCAAGCCTTTGTGGAGCTGATTGGGGAAGCGATTGCGGCTCTGGCACAGCTCTTTGGCATTGACTTGAAGCCTGTTGATTTTGGAGTCAGTTCCGGTGCCTCCGCTGCCGGGGATATGGCTGATAACCTCGGTGACGCTGCGGGTGCCGCAAAGAAGCTGAAACAGTACACCGCTGGTTTTGACGAGCTGAATGTTTTTGACCCTAATCAGGGAGCCGGGGGAGCTGGTGCCGGTGTTTCCGGTGGAGGCTACGAGGGTGAGTTTGACATCGGTAAACTGTGGGACGAGAGCATTTTTGAGAACATCAATTCCCAGGTTGACGAACTGAAAGAAAACCTGAAAGGTGTTCTTTCCACTGTGACCAGTATTGCGGCGGGTATTTTGGCGTGGAAGGTCGCCAAAGATTTCTTAGCGGCCTTGAAACTTCTGAAAGAACTGAACTCCAAGAATTTTGCCTTCAAACTGGACTTCAAAGTTCTCGGCTTGTCCATGTTCCTCGCTGATTTGAAGGAATTTGAAAGGTATCTGAAAGATTTCCTGGACAACGGCCCTACCTTCCAGAATGTTGCCGGTATGATTAGTTCCTTTGCCGGTATGGTGGGGGACGCTCTGATTCTGCTCGGCGGTTTGAAGGTTGGCGGTGCGCTGAAAGTTATTCAGGGTATCGGTGAGATCGTCATTGGTATCAGCGACATTGCGGAGAATGGTGTCAATGCGGAAAATGCCCTAACTGTCATCCGAGGACTGACTAATATCGCCATTGGTATCGGCGTGTTTACTGGAAATATCAAGTTGGCGGCATGGAGCGTAGCCATTCAAGGCTTCACCACCATCATCCGTGAGATTGCTACAAATTGGGACGCTATCAAGCAAGGCGATTGGAGCGGTGTGGACAGGGTGGCTCTGATTATTGGCGGTTTGGAAATCTTGGGCGGTTTGGTAGTCGCTCTTGATGTATTTTCCAAGTTGAAGGGTATCTCTAACCTGGGCAATGCCACTACCGCTATGAACACACTCTCCAATGCTACGGGAACGATTGATACTACCGTTAGTACCCAGCTCTCCCCCAAGCTGAAATCTCTGGCGAAGAACCTCGGCCTTGGTGTGGTAGTCATTGCCGAAGTTGCGGCAGCGGCAATTATCTTTACCGGGGCAATCGCCATCATGGGCCATGAACTCGAAGAAGTTGGTAAAGCGTGGGAACCTGTCATTGAAAACGGAACCACCGTTGCAACTGCAATCGGTATTGGAGCTGGTATCTTGGGTGCGGTCGGTTTAGCCGCATACGCCTTGGGAACCGGAGGTAAGACCATTGCCTTGAATATCGGCATCGGAACAGCTATCTTACTGGAACTCGGCGTAGCTACCGGTCTGTTCTTGGTAGAAATTTGGGCCGTAGGTAAGGGGCTTGACGAGATTGGTCAGGCATGGCAACCGGTTTTGGACAACGGCGAAGAGATTGCTACCGCCATTGGTGTAGGCACCGGCCTTTTGGTTGGCGTAGGTACTGTGACGGCAGCTCTTGGCGCAATCACTATCGGTACGGCGGGGTTGCTTCCTGCGGCAATCGCCTTGGGAGCCGGTATTCTGGCAGAAATGGCCCTGGCTTGTATCGGGTTGGTGGAAAGCCTACGAGCTGTTGCGGACGAATTGAACAATAACCTTGCCCCCTCTCTCCGGGACTTAAACAGCACTCTTCCCCAGCTTACCGATGATATGTCCGATTTTGTGGATTTCATGTCTACCTTTGCCGGGGAGATCAGTTCCTATACTGACTCTATGGGCGGTATCACCTGGGACAGCATTGTAAGCGGCTTCCAGAAGCTCTTTGCCGGTAATCCTATCGGCGATTTCGCTGATGATGTGAACGCCATCTACACGGACACTAAGAGCTTGAATGACGAACTGCGGCTTGCAAACCCGGAACTGCAAACCGCTGTAACCCTGCTGACACAGTATGCCGCTCTTATGGAGCAGCTTGGTATTCTGACGCAGGAAAACGGCACGGCAAATTTGGCAACTGGTATCTTTACCAATCTGCAAGTCTGCGGTGAGCAGCTTGTGACTGGCTTCTCCACCGGCATGACGAATAAAATGCCTCTCATTCAAGCCAATGTGGAGCAGATGAAGACCACCCTTGACACCAACTTCAATACGCTGGTAGACGGGGTTGTGCAGAAGTGGCAGACCGGTTTGGACACCATGAACACGGATTTTACTACTTTCCGCACAAATACGCTTCTCGGCTTCACGGACTTCCAAACGCAGATGACCACTGGCATGGACGATTTTACGACCACCTTCCCGAAGGGGTGGAGTTCCATGTGGAGAGGCATGACCAATACCGCTATCATCCAGTGGAACTCTACTCTGAACGCAATGGAAAGAGGCATGAACAATGCCATCAACGCACTCAACCAAGTCATTCGCTCTATCAACGCTGTTTCTTGGATTACGGGTATCAGTCTGAGCTATTTTAGCCGGATTTCCATTGACCAAATCCAGTATATGGCTGAGGGCGGTTTTGTGGATGAAGGGCAGCTCTTCATTGCGAGAGAGGCCGGAGCCGAGATGGTGGGTGCCATGGGACGGCGTACCGCTGTTGCCAACAATGACCAGATCGTTGAAGGTATTTCCGCTGGTGTGTCCGTTGCTAATGACGGCGTGATCGCCGCTATCTATGCACTCATGAATATCATCGAGGACAAGGATTTGTCTGTGTCCATCGGTGATGATGTAATTGGCCGGTCTTATGACCGGTATAACCGGAGCAGAGGTGTCCGAGTGAACAGTGGTGCCTTTGCCAACGCCTACTAAGGGGGTAAGGATATGGCAGCATTTATCAAGATCAATGGTCGTGAATATCCTTGCCCCCGCAGAGGGCTTAACCTCATGACCGCTACCATCGTGGACTCCGCCAGAAACGCAAATGCTGTGGTGGTGGGTCAGGTGGTAGGCCGTGAACAGCAAAAAATCGACAATCTGGAATGGGCTTATCTGACTGCGGAACAGTGGTCGAGCCTGTTGCAAGAATTTAGAAATTTCTATGTGATGGTCACTTACCCGGATATGGTGAACAACACATGGACTACCCGGAAGATGTACCCCGGTGACAGAACGGCAGAGCCATTCCATCTTGACCCGGAAACACAGCTTCCCATTGATTACATTAACTGCAAAGTTAATCTCATTGACTGCGGAGAGCCGTTGTAAAGGAGGGCCGATATGAAATCTGTAAGTAACGCTTACAAGTCGAGTATGCGTGGCCTCCTTCGCAACCGCTCCTATGTCCGTATTACCTTCGGAAATGTGGACACAACAGCCGCAACAGACGGTGAGTGGGTAAGCAATGGGGAGCTGCCTTTTTCTGAATTTGAAACGGTAGATTACCCTTATCAGTATGGGAGTCCCTATGCCGTTTTGGAATTAAATAGGTGGGCATTAGATGGTAAAGCTCTCATTCTTCCCGCCAGTGGAACGATGCAGGACGGTTTTGTGTCCAGCCTCATGAGTGACGCTGAGGGAGCGTTCAGCACTCCGGCAGTTATTACCCGACAGTTCTCTGCTCCCCACACCTTCCCCGGTTTGACGCTGACTTTTGATACCCGGTATCAGGAATGGCCCTTACAGATCACCGCAAGGTTTTATCTGAGCAATGCCCTGGTTGATACCCAAGTAGTACCTGTGACCGGCGTAGAGGCCGTGGTAAACACGAGAGTGGCCCAGGTAGACAAGGTGACGATCACCTTCGACATGGCTCTTCCATATCGGAGGCCCAGGCTGGAAGAGGTTCTATACGGCCTGAACAAGCAATTTGTGAACAAGGATATTATTTCCACTCAGCAAAAGCATGATGTTGACCCTCTGAGCCGCAGACTGCCAACTGAAACGATGGAGTTCACCATCATTGACTACGAACACAATTATGACCCCGATAATCCGTCTGGCATCTACGCTTATGTGGATAAGAACTCTCCCATTGAAATCCAATTCGGCTATGAGTTGCCGGACGGCTCTGTGGAGTGGATTAAATCTGACAGGTATGTGCTGAACGGCAAGCCCACTACCAAGGATAACCAGACAACCTTTACCGGAACCGGCCTGATTGGAAGTCTGACGAAAACCTTCTACAAAAGCAAACTTGGTTCTAAAAGCCTGTTCGCCATGGCAGAAGAAGTTCTGTTGGACGCTGATTTGACCCTGACGGAACAGGGAACGCACCCGTGGGAGATTGACGAGAGCTTGAAGCAGATGTTCACTACGGCGGCTCTCCCTATCGACACGCACATGAACTGCTTGCAGTTAATCGCTCATGCGGCCCGTTGCCGCCTGTTTACGGACGATGACAACATCATCCATATCAAACCCTTTGGTGTGACCGTGACGGGTATTTACAGCGGCCAGTGGGCCGACAACGGCCATCTCTGGTACAGCGAGTGGGGAACGGTGGATAAGGGCAATACCAGCGAAAACACTTATGCCGTATTTGAGTTGAACCGCTGGACGCTGGACGGCGGCAATCAGGTGATTATCCCTGATGATGACCCCAATGGGAGAGGATATATCAGCGAAGTCATGACCAATGCGGAAGGGACATTTACAATGGCCCCGGTCTTTACCAAAACCTTTGATGTGTCGCATGACCTTCCTGTGGTCGCTATCCGCTTTGATACGCCTATGGACGAATATCCCACCTCTATTCAGGTGAAGTATTACAAGGACACTATTCTGCTGGACACACAGACGGTTCCGGTCAATTCAGTGGAGGTGTTTGTGTCTTCCTCCTTGGCGATTGACTGTACCAAAATTGAGGTGTCTTTTCTGAGCGGACTCCCTTATCGGAGAATGAGGGTTAGTAAGGTTTACTACCGGGAAACTGACTTCACTTTGGATTTTTCTTCTATCGCAGAGAATAGTCAGGCGATCTCCAAAATTGACGAGTTAAGAGCTGTCACCGTGGCTCGGTACTCCTACGCTGCCAGTGATAGTACCACCAATCTCTACGAGGAAACGACCACCGAAACTGAGCTTCATGTTGAGTTCTCTGGTCTTGCACAAGATATTCAGATCAATGTATCTGGCGGAACGCTGGTATCTTCCAACATTTACGCCAGAGCTGCGGATTTGGTGTTATCCTCCGGCACTAAAACCGTAACCATTACCGGACGGACTTTGCAGGAGAACTCGGTGGTCGTTTCCTACCCCGTAGCTCTCACCGGAGAGGTAGACAAGGAGGAAAATCCCTTAATCACCAATGACAGTATGTGCCTTGCTCTGGCAAACCATGTAAAGAATTATCTACAAATGCGAAACACCTATGATGCAGATTATCGTGGAAACCCGGAGATGGAGGTAGGCGACATTATTGGTCTGCAAACCCGATACACCAATGAAATGGACGCTCTGATCTTGGTGGATGAAATCTCCTTTAACGGCTCTCTGAGCGGAAAGATGAAGGTGAAAGGCTTGATATGAGTATTATCAATGAGCTTGTCTACAACCGCACACAGGCCGATGTAGACCGGGTTTATACCCTAAAGAACAAAATCCTCACGGGAGGGCTTGCCGCCCTCACCGCTGAGGAAAAAGCTGAATATCTGGCCGGAATGAAAGGTGCCTATAACTACACGGACTTTAACCGGCTCGGAGAGGCAATCACCTATCTGGTAGAGCAAATGAAAAAGCTGGACATTCATGATAGCTCCATTGTCCCGAAGGTAGATTGGGCTATGGGAGATACCCCAACCCAGAGTCAGGTAAGAAATCTCCTGAGCTGCCTGACAAAATTGAGGGCAAAGCTCTCTTTACCGGACAATGCTCCGTCTGTGCCGAACTCTCTGGACAAGTTGACCTATCAAACGGCAAATGACATGGAGCTTCTGCTTTGGATGATTGACCAGCGAATTACACAGACAACCGCAGCGTTCCGCTATTCCGGGACGATATATTGTGGACAATAAGGAGGAACTTATAGCATGAAAGACACCAGCATCAAGGGCAATGGAAAGTCCAGCATTATCAAAGCCCCTTCTGATATGCCCGAAACCTTTGAAGCATGGCGGGAACAGCTTCTCGCCGGAGAAGGCTACCTTGATGTGCGGTTGAATACCGATACAACCGGGGAAAACGCCGGGTGCAATGAAATCGGCACCGCTCTGAATAAAGCCAATCTTCTGAATGATACCACGAAAGCGGCCTTGGAACTGACCCAGGCAGACCCTACGGTAAATGACGCTTTGTATGCCCTAAGTCAGAAGGGTTCTCCCGCTGAGGTTCATGTGATCGCAGACAACGGAACCCAGGTCACAATGAGTAAGGGGAGTAAAGTCCTGACCGCTCAGGTGTCCAATGGTGAAGCGGTTCTCTACCCTGCCGAGTTGGGCGATTGGAGTATTCAGTACATCTTTGGCGGCTCTCAGAAAACTCGGACTTGGACTCTGGAAGTCATTGGTATCGTCTATGTCTATCCCTTCGAGATCGGAGCTACCCTGAACGATACCGATTGGGAAGATATTGAGATTTGTGGTCGCCTGGGTATGGCGGAAAAATTCTTCAAGGTGGGAGATACAAAGACTGTAAACATCGGCGGAACTAACTACGAGGTACAGATTATTGATTTCAACCATGACGATAAAGTATCTGGTGGTAAGGCCCCCATGACATTCCAGCTTGTGGACTGCCTCAATCAGACGGCACAGATGAATAGCAGTAACACCAATACCGGAGGCTGGAACGGTTCTGCCATGAGAACCAGAATGGCTACCTATAAAAGCCAACTTCCGGCGGCTCTTCGGAATGTCATCAAGACTGTCAAGAAGAAATCCGGCACCGGTGGCGGAAGTTCCAGCGGTACGCAGACCACCAATGATGACCTGTTTCTGCTGTCCGAAATTGAGATTTTTGGCACGACCACTTACTCGGTAGCCGGTGAGGGTACACAGTACGCTTGGTACAAGGCCGGGAACACCAGAATTAAGAAAGTCAACGGTTCTGCGAACTACTGGTGGGAGCGTTCGCCTTGTAGCGGCAGCACCAACGGTTTCTGCATTGTGAACAGTTCGGGAAACGCCAACGATGGCAGCGCCAACTACTCTCGTGGCGTGTCCTTCGGCTTCTGCGTTTAATCCAATATCTGCGAAATCCCGCCCCGTAAGGGGCGGTATAGGAGGGTAATTATGTCAGTCATCAAATCTAAACGGGGAGAAAGCCCAATGCAGTTCATCGAAACTGCAAGAAAACTGGAAGCTCACACTTTTTCCGTTGTCACCAAGGCTCCTAAGCGGTACGGCCCCTATCTCCTTTACAAGTTCATGGCTCTTGCCACCACGGTTCATGACGAGGTTCGGGCGGCAAACAATATCTATCCGAGAAACCAGCATGAAGCGCAAATGCGCCGGGACTGCCTGACAAGAGCCAATATTGCCCTCCAAAATCTCAGTCCAAAGCTGACCTTGCTCTATGACGCTATTCTTCAAAACCCGGAAAAATGCCCGTGGATTGACCACGCTATGCAGGAGTTCGGAGAGTACATCAAAGAGGAAGCGAAGCTGATCGCAAAAGTGAAGAAAGCTGACAGCGAGAGGTATAAAGACCTCCCGGTGTAAGTTTTCAGATATGGGTCAAGTCCTGTCATCCGTTTATTGTTCTGCGAACAACTGGTGGGAGCGTTCGCCTAATAGCGGCAACACCAACAATTTCTGCAATGTGAACAGTTCGGGAAACGCCAACAATAACAACGCCAACAACTCTAATGGCGTGTCCTTCGGCTTCTGCAACTTCGTATGGGTCAGTCGTAGTAACCCCGTTGGGTGAAATCAGTACCCTTTGCAGAAGGAGGGCTTGTACCCTGCCGAAAGGCTAAAACTTCCGGGTATATCGTTTGAAATATACCCTTTCCGGCAACGGGAACTTCCGATGTAGTCAGCCGGACGCTGCTTGCATGGTGAGCGATTGTACGGTAGCTCATTTCATGGCTGGTACTACTATGCAGTTAGAACCCGTACCCCACAATAATACTGTACGGAGGGAACCCCTTTTTATGACAAGTGAGGAACGAAGGGAAATCCGTTATCAACGCAGGAAAACAAAGAGGGACGAGGCCCGTCTAAAGCGAAGTATGGCCTGTGGAGATTTTGATGAAGTCTTTTCGTTCCGGCATCTATATCTCTCTGCGAAAAAGTGCTGTAAAGGAGTGTACTGGAAAAGTTCTACACAAAGGTATATCAGCAATCTTATCCCAAATATCTCTGAAACCCTATTATCCCTGAGAAATGGCACCTTTATTCACCGAGGCTTCCATGAGTTCTACATCATGGAGCGTGGCAAGAAACGGCATATTCGCTCTGTTCATATCTCGGAGCGGACAGTCCAGAAATGCCTATGTGATTACTGCATTGTGCCAATCTACTCCGCCTCTTTCATCTACGACAACTCCGCCAGTTTGAAGCACCGAGGAATGGACTTTGCCTTACGGCGGATGGTCTATCACTTGGAACGGCATTTTCGCAAGCATGGTTTGGCTGGTGGCATCTTGATCTATGACTTCAAGAGCTTCTTCGATGACGCTCCCCATGAACCTCTGCTGGCGGAGGCGGAAAGACGGCTCCACGATGACCGTATTCGGGCTTTACACAACAGCTTCATTGCGGATTTTGGCCCGGTAGGGCTTGGCCTGGGCAGTCAGATCAGTCAGACAAATGCTCTGTTGCTGCCGAGTCCGCTTGACCATTATTTCAAAGAAGTCCTGGGGATTGAGGGATATGCCCGGTATATGGATGACGGCTACGCCATTCATGAAGACCTGGATTATCTAAAGGGCGAATGTATGTTGGGATTGGAAGAGGTCACTCGGCACCTTGGACTCCGGCTCAACTGGAAGAAAACCAGGGTTGTTCCTCTGGTGGACTTCTACCGATGGTTGAAAACCAAGTTCATCGTCACACCGCAGGGGAAGGTGATCTTGAAGATGAACCCGGCTTCTACCAAAATCATCCGGCGCAAACTCCGTTCTTTTTACCGAAAATGGCAGATGGGTGAAATGGCCCTGGCTGATATTCGCAATTCAGTGGACAGCTATAACGGCCACATGATGCGAGGCAACAGTTATAAGGTAAAAGAGCGAACCAATCAGTATTTCAAATCTATGTTTGGTTTCTATCCGAACAAGAAAGGTTGGGAAAGAAATGTATCGAATGTTCAAAGGAGAAATTGTACTGGCAACAGTTACGAACCCTGTTTGGGTCAAAAAGCAGGATAATGGCAGCTATGGCCTGTGTAGTGAGCAAGAGGCTCAGGGTGTCGTGATTGAGGGTACTGTGTACCATGTAGAGGGTAGGGACGAGTTGGACGGTACGGAGAGCGTTATCGTGACCGAAATCAGTGAGATTGCCTACCAGAAAGAGCAGGAGGCCATTATTCAGAGAAAAGCGGAGCAGGAGGAAGTAGACGCTATTGCGGCGGCGATTGAGAGGGGGCTTGCGCTGTGAATAAGAAGATGTTGGACGCTTTGACGAGTGCAATCTATGTGTCGAAGCTAAGTCTGGCTGGGGAAGCAGTGACGGAGGATGACCAGAAAATCAGAGCCGCAGGGTTGTACCCCGATTGGGAGGCTGGAAAGCATACCAAGGGTGAAATCTACAATACCCATGCTGGGGACAGCCTGGGAAACGAGTGGGAACAGACTTGGGAGTGTTATCAGGCTTACGACAATGCCACCTATCCCGGCCTCATTCCCGGCAACTCCTCCTGGTACACCTTCAACCGGCCCCTGCATGGGAAGACCAAGGAAACGGCCCGTCCCTTTGTCCCTGTTCAGGGAGCGCACGATATGTACCACACTGGTGAGTACATGATCTTCACGGACGGGAAAGTGTACCGGTGCAAGCAGGACACCAATTTCTCTCCCACCGATTATGCTCAGGCTTGGGAGGTAGTGGAATGACGGAGGCAATCATTGTAGCTATTATCACGGGTGGGCTGGCTCTGCTTGGCACCATCTATTCCAGCAATAAGACCGCTCAGACCATGAACGCCAAACTGGACAGGCAGCAAGCGGTTACGGAAACGAAGTTGGAAGACCTCACCCGTGAAGTCCGGGAACACAACAATTTTGCCAAGCGTATGCCCGTGGTGGAAGAGCAAATCAAGGTCATTAACCATCGTATTTCTGACCTGGAAGAGTTTCACAAGCCGGATTAACTGAACATTTTCAGTGTATCTACTAATTATTTTCAGTGGTCAATAGTGAGTTTAGTGAATGATTTTAAGTTTTTGCTATAAAGTCCCCTTAGAGAGCGTCCCTATAAGAGAGTTTATGGTAAAAATCGAAAATGGGTCACTAAACTCACCAAAATAGAAAGGAGAGTTCTCATGGAAATCATCAAGAAGAAGCTGGCAAATCTGCTGTCTGTCAAGTCCCTCGTGACCCTTGTGCTGACCGGTGTGTTCGCTTTTATGGCTTGCACCAACCAGATCAGCCAGGACTTCATGACCATCTATGCCGTCATTATTGCGTTTTACTTCGGCACTCAGAGCCAGAAAGCGCAGGATTTGATGGATTACCCGAAGGGGGAGTAAGTCATGATGAAAGCAACTGAGCTGGTCAACAAGGTCATTGACATTGCGAAGAACGATAAGACACTGTATGTCATGGGGTGTTTTGGAGCACCCCTGACTGCGGCCAACAAGAAACGGTACACCACCAATCATTCCTACAACAAAGCTGCGGCCCGTGTGAAGATGATTAACGCCGCTTCCGAGGACACCTTTGGGTTTGACTGCGTATGTCTTATCAAGAGTATTTTGTGGGGCTGGTGCGGCGACAAGAGTAAGACCTACGGAGGTGCGAAGTACGCTTCCAACGGTGTACCCGACATTGGGGCCGACCAGATGATTACCAAGTGTCCTGACGCTTCTGCCACTGGTTGGGCCGACATGGAACCCGGTGAGGTGGTATGGACTACCGGCCACATCGGTATCTACATCGGTGACGGTCTGGCTGTCGAGTGTACTCCGAAATGGAAGAACTGTGTGCAGATCACGGCAGTAGGCAATATCGGCTCCAAGGCCGGATATAACACCCGCACCTGGAAGAAGCATGGTCACATTCCCTATGTCGAATATTCCGGGAAGGTAGACACCCCGGCTGCGGCTCCTGATAAGAAACCGCCCACTCCTGTCGCTGGCAAGGAGGTCAAGGGAACCGGTGTAGCTACCAAGTTTGACAAATCCCTGGCCGGAACCTATACGGTAACTGCCGGAAACGGTCTGAATGTCCGTAATGCCGCTGGCACCAATCAGGACATTTTGGTGTCTATCCCGAAAGGAACGAAGGTGCAGAACTACGGTTACTATACGCCCCTGAGCGGTGTAAACTGGCTTTATGTCAAGTTCACCTACCGGAATGTGACCTATACCGGGTTCTGTTCTGCGGCCCATCTGAAAAAGTGAGGGTGGTATCAATGAGCGGCAAGCGAGTTGCCACGAAGCCGAAAAAGAAGGTGAAGAAGCGTACTCTTTTCACCGTCTTCTCCATGTTCAATCTGTTCTGGTACACAATCGCTGTTCTGGTTGCCAATTTCCACGACCACATGATTTCATCGGAACTGACGGTGGCTTGGTTCTCTGCGTGGACGGTGGAGCTTGCCTTGCTCTTTGGTATCAAAATCAAGGACAAATCTTCTGATGAAAGTGCAGGGTAATCATGCAGACCTTAAAGGATTTGACGCTGGACAAGCTGATAAATCTCTATGAGGGTGTGGTAGTCCATGACAGAAAACAGATTGTGGAATGGGATGAATACCGTGGGACACCTATCTACGAGATCAAGCAACGGACATTGGCGCAGGACAAAATGATTTTGGGTGCGCTGAAATGTGCCAAAGCGAACGGTTTCACCGGAGAATAAAGGAAGACACCCTCTACCGTTATGGTAAAGGGTGTCTTTTTGTTTGAACGAATATCTTTCCCCACACAATGTAGGGTTCGGATATGCGCTCAATGGTGGACTTTGACCCCTCAAATCCGAACCCCTTCTCGCTGGAAGGGTTTATGCGGAAAGTCTTATTCTTGCAGGAGGTCAAGTTATATGCTGTCGTAATGCGGAAACCGTCAGGTTCGTCCCATACGGTAACGGAGTTCACCATGAGGTCAATGATAATGCGCCGGTATCTCTCGTCTTCGATGCGGCCTCCCTTAAACTCGGTCAGCCAGTAGACAATCTGGCTCCGCTCAATTTTACAGACATATTTCTCTTCTTCGGCTAAAAGTCGGAGAAGATTTTTCTTTTCTTTCTCCAACTCTACAAGTCGGTTCATAAGAGCGTCAGAGGCAATACCCTTTTCAACGGCATTTGTAATATTGGCAATACCGCTCTCTGTTTCCTTCATCCGTTCTGTAAGTTCAGGAATACGGGTATTTTCTCGCAAGTCCTGTTCAGTTTGAGAGATCGCCATGTCTGCCAGCTCTTGAATGGTATCATCGGTCAGTAACTCCATAGCGTCTTGCGCTACGATATACTCTATCCATTCTTTCTTCAAGGGCTTCTTTTCACAAGCGTGTTTCCGCTTCCTGGTATAACAGGTGTAGTAATTGTGGACAGCTCCGGTCTTGCTGGTGCCACTTTCCCCGTTCATAGAGCCTCCACAATGGCCGCAGAAGAGCTTTCCGGCCAAGAGGTAATCCACCTTGGCTTTGCCCCTTGCCGGGGCTTCTGCGTTCTTAGAGAGCCTACGGCCCACCGTTTCAAACAGTTCCTTGTCAATGATGGCCGGAACGCCTCCTTCCATCTCAATATCTTTGTAGGTATAGACCCCGATATATCGTTTATTACGGAACATGGACTTGAAACTATTCCGGTTAAACTCTACTCCCTTGGCTGTGCGGTAGCCTTTTGCGTTAAACATACGGCAAATATCGGCCACGGTTTCCCCATTGGCATAAAGTTCAAAAGCCTCTTGGACGATATGAGCGGTAGCCGGATTGATAACCAGTTTATGATCTTCAATTTTATAGCCGAGAGGAACATGACCTCCTATACTATGGCATTTCAAGGCAGACTCCCTCATACCTCTGGTGATCTTCTGCGAGAGGTCGGCAGAGTAAAATTCCGCCATACCCTCCAACACAGCTTCAAGAATAATACCCTCCGGTTTCTCAGAAATGTTCTCAGTAGCAGAGATGACCTTTACGCCGTTCTTTCTGAGGCGGAATTTGAAAAGTGCGCTATCTGTTCGGTTCCGAGCAAAGCGGTCAAGTTTCCAAACAACCACATACTCCCATGGCTTTTTCTCGCTGTCCCGTATCATCTCTTGGAAGTGAACCCGTTTCTCCACATCTTTCCGGGCGGTGGTGGCCCGGTCTACATAGATAGCGGTAATACGGTAGCCATTAAGTTTGCAGAAGGTTCGGCAATCACGGAGCTGCCCTTCAATGGATTGTTCCCGTTGCCGCTCGGAGCTGAACCGAAGGTACAACGATACATCGGTGTCCCCTTCAAAAAGTGTGGAGGGGTCTTGTCTGAACTGGTCTATTTCCTCTTCGGTCAACATGGAGAGGTCAATGGGGAATTTTGTGATTTTCATAGCGTCTTTCTCCATTCAGACAGGTCGATGACCTTAGCCAACAACAGGCTCTTCCGAAGGGTCTGTTTTTTCTTTTGCTGTTCGGTCAAATTCATTCATGGCGCATTGAATAATACGCAATTTACCCTCTGCGTCACAAAAAGAAAAGTATCTGAGTAGCCGTTCTTCTAACTCTGACGCGCCGGAAATACTGACCTTTCCTAAAAGATGATCGACTGAAATATCAAGAAATTCTGCAATTTTAGTAAGCCGTTTCAGATAAGAATTACTTGATTTGTTTTTCCAGTTTGTGAACATCTGAGAACTAAAACCAAGATATTCACATAAATCCTTTTGTTCAATTTTCTTGTAATTTAGACAGGCAACAATGTTATCGAGAATAGCTTGCTCTTCGGGAGTACGATTTACCGTTTTCATTGTGCGGGCACCTCCTGAAAATAAATCAACAGAAATTGTTGATACCCTATTGACAACAACGATAATCGTTGATATACTCATATCAACAACGAAAGTTATAAAACAGGCAACAACAATCCGAGGGGTCAAATCTCTTTCTTTGAAAGAAATTCGGCTCCTATGCAAAAATGAAATCTCTAATGCTTATTGTTCTGTGGCAAGTCCAGTATAGCATAAGCGATTTTAGTTGACAAGGATTATTTATAACTTTAGTTGTAAATCGAAGAAAGGAGGTCGCATGATGGTGGGAAACCCTACACCCCGTCCGTATTGGACACCCGATGTACCTGTTATCCGGCTGACGGAGCAGGAGCGCACGAGCTACCGTGAGCAGATCAGGGAACTTGTGGCTGGTGCAAGTCTGACCTTTACTTGGCTTATCCGGCAGCTCTCTGATGAAGGACTGATGACTGATAAGTACGAAATGTCCGCAACGCTCTCTGGTGTTCGCACCGGGGACAAAGCAGACGAAATCCTTCGCCGCTCCCTTGATATTCTACATCGGTATCAGATGCGGATGGGGTCATGCGGGGAGCCGTGAGTGCCTTTGTACCGGAAGTTCAAGCCCAGGCTAAAGCCGCAAGCCTGTTGTTGCTTCAAATTGTGCGGGAATATTTCACTGACCCCGTACACAGGGCCGAGTTTGAGGACTGGTACAGAAAGAAGACCGGAGAAGAGTATGTGTGGAAGAAGGTTACAGATGAATGAAACGGATATTTGGAACCCTGGCATTTCTCTCCTTTTTCTGGCTCCTTGGAACGGTTGCCGCTGTTGAGCAAGACATGATGGCTCTTGGCACCGGAACGCTTCACATGGCCTTTGCCCTATTCCTCTTCTATGTCTTTTGTAAACTGGCCGGAGCGTTTTATCCTACGCAGAAAAGGAAAAGCCGCAGACGGGAGTGCAGTCCCATCCACGGCAAGCGTAAAAGCTCAATCTGATTATACCAGACATTTTGAAAATTGAAAAGGAGATTTTCACATGGATAAGAATGTATTTTCTCATCTTGCGGCTGAGTTTGACCGCATGGAGCGGACGATCACCTACCAAAAGGAAGTCATTTCCACCATGCAGAAGACCCCTACTTGCCCCTGTTGCAAGGTTCCCGCAGATGGCCGGATTTACACCCTTCCCGAACTCCCGAAGATGAAGCTGGACGATTGCTCTTGGGCTGAAATCGCTATGTATGCTCAGTCTGGCATGGCTGATAAGGTGTTTGCTCAGGGCGATACCAAAAAATTCACCCTGTCTAATGGCACAGTTATGTCGGCCCGTATCATCGACTTCAATCACGATACGGATAAAGAGAATAATATCCTGCCCATCACCTTTGAAACGGTAGAAACCCTCAATGATGACTTTCAGATGAACCCTGAGTACACCAACAAGGGCGGCTGGCAAAATTCTCAGCTTCGCAAGGTTCTGAACAATTCCGTCATCGAAATGCTTCCTGCTGATCTTCGGAAGGTCATCAAGCCCTGTTTGAAGAAGACGAGTTTGGGCGGAAATAGTGAGAAGTACGGCCTGACTTCTGACCCTCTGTTTGTTCTGTCCGAGCAGGAAATTTTTGGCCGAAAGATTTACTCCCATGGTGGCGAGGGGCATTGGTATGGCTGGTATCGCCAGGAGAATACCGAGTACGGAAAGTGCAAGCAGAACGGTGAGCGGGATTGGCGGTGGGAGCGTTCGCCTTATAGCGGCAACACCGGCGCTTTCTGCTATGTGTACAGTTCGGGAGGCGCCACCGGTATCAACGCCAACTACTCTTGTGGCGTGTCCTTCGGCTTCTGCGTTTAATCCGTAATCCACAATAATCCCGCCCCGGAAGGGGCGGGGAAAGGAGAGTCATGAACTATATTGTGAAAATTTCATGGTATAGCGGAGGCTGCGAGTTACTTGCTGATGAATTTTTCCCAACCACGATGGAGAAAACCAGGAAGCTCTTCAAGCTCTTGGTTGCTGACCCTGATTGGGATGACGAAAAAGTAAGAGAGCTTTTGGATTATTTCAAGGAGCGCAAAGTCCTGGAAGTCAAAATGGCGGAAGAGGCTCGAAGCATGGCTCAGGGACTTATGCGGGAGGCAGAGGTCATTAAGGCAAGATGTTCTCGCAAATCCGAAGAATACCAGGAATATATGCGGTTCCGTGATAAGGCTTTAGACTTGAGCCGAAGTTCTACTACTCACTTGAACGCCGCTCGTTATTGCGTTAAGGCATCCGCACTCCTGAGAGATATGTGGGGAGGGAATGTGGTTTGACAAACATGAACCGTAAGACTGGAACCTCTTTTGAGCGGCAGCTTTGTACCAGCCTCGCAGGGTATGGCTTTTGGGCGCACCAGATGGCGCAAAACAGCCAAGGCCAGCCATTTGATGTGATTGCCGCTAAGAATGGCCGCACCTATCCCATTGACTGCAAGGTATGTGAGAAAGATGTTTTCCGACTGGAACGAGTAGAAGAAAATCAGTATTCCGCAATGACACTCTGGCGACAGACGGGAAACGGTGAAGGATGGTTTGCTCTCAGAATGACCAACGGAGAGGTATGGTTTATATCCTTAGAAAATATGGAGAGAGCCATGCTATATTGTAAAACGCTCTACTGGTCTGAAATCAGGCATTTCGGGATTACTCTGGAAGAGTGGGTGTCGAAATGCGAATGACGGTTTCTAATCAGCTCAGGATTGAAAACCCTACCGCTGACCTGTTGGAATGGTGCAAGAAAAATCTGGTGTTGGCAAATCCCGATTATACCAAAAAGGCCCGTATGAACCTGTGGCTTGGTAATACGCCGCAGAAGTTGTATCTCATGCAATGGGATGGCGACACACTGGTGCTTCCCTATGGTTGCTTCAATGATGTTCTTCGGCTGGCTCCATTCACCGATGTGTCCATGACCTTTGCTCCGCAGTCCAAGGTTGACTTCCAGTGCAACATTCCCCTTTACGATTATCAGGAGAAAGCAAAGGACGCTCTGGTAGAAAGTGGTCGTGGGATTTTGCAGAGTGCGGCTGGCTCCGGTAAAACGCAGATCGGAATTGCGCTGGCTTGCGAGATTGGAGAAAAGGCACTCTGGCTCACCCATACGAGGGACTTGCTTTTGCAGAGCAAGAGCCGAGCGGAGCAGTATATGAGTTCGGCCCTGACCGGAACAATCACAGAGGGAAGAGTCCAGATTGGTAAGGGTATCACCTTCGCAACGGTACAGACCATGTGCAATCTTGATCTAAGCCGATACAGGGACACTTGGGGTTGTGTCATTGTGGACGAGTGTCACCGGGTAGCCGGTACACCTACCGCAGTCACACAATTTTCCAAGGTACTAAGCTCACTGGCCGCTCGGCATAAGTACGGCCTCTCTGCTACGGTTCATCGGGCAGACGGCATGATTGCTGCTACTTACGCTCTTTTGGGAAAAATCGCCTATCAGGTGCCAGACGAGGCGGTAGCCGATAAAATCATGACCGTCAGTGTCCTTCCCCGGCCTACTCAAATTGGTCTAAGTAAAGAGTTCCTTGATACGGACGGCACGATCATCTATGCCAAGCTGATAAATTATCTGGCTGAGGACTTCCGTAGAAACGGTCAGATTGTCGGTGATCTCATGCTGAACGCCGAGCATTACAACCTTGTTTTGTCTGACCGGTTGGCCCACCTGGAATATTTGATGGCCCATCTCCCGAAGCATTTGAGAGATCAAGCGGTAATGGTAGACGGGAAAATGACTTCCAAAAAGGGCAAGGCGAAACGGGAACAGGCCATAGAGGACATGAGAGCCGGGAAGAAACACTATTTGTTCGCAACCTATGCCCTGGCAAAAGAAGGGTTGGACATTCCCAGGCTTGACCGGTTGTACCTCACCACTCCGCAAAAGGATTACGCCATTATTACACAGAGCGTAGGTCGTATTGCCAGAACCTTTGAGGGCAAGGGAGAACCGATTGCCTATGATTATGTGGATAACGGTATTCAATACCTTGTCCGCAGTTATAAAAAACGATGCACTTCGTACCGCAAATGCGGTTGCAAAATTTTAGAATGAGGGGGGGACAAATGAAAACCCGTGAGTGTGATGTGGGTGGAGCAGTCAGGCTCCCGAAACAGTTTTATGAACGGCCTCTCACACTTGAAGAAAGCCGGTTTGCTTCGGAACACATTAGTATTGTGTACCGCTATTTAAGACAACAGGGCTTAAACTCTGATGAATGGTTTGATGTGGTTATCTTCCGGTATCTGTTAAGTGTGAAGCGATATTTTGCACTTCCTGAGTTGCAGAAATTGAAGTTTATCACGGTAGCCTGTTCCGCAATGCGCTCTGCCGTAGGACATGAAAGGCGAAAACAAGCCTCTGAGCCAGTTACGGTCAGTCTGTTTGATGTTATACCGGGTACAGAAGACCTCTGTTATATCGACACGATAGCTGCCCCGGAAACCAATTAAGAAGAGGGTGAATAGATTGAAAATTACCTACAATGTTCAGGCTCCCGAAAGAAGGGGATTTGCCAAGAGCGAAGAAGTCAAGGCCATTGAAGATTTTCTAACCAGCGGTAACGCAAAGAATATGTGTTTTGAGTATGACACCAAGGAAGAGGCGAAGAACAAACTGGCAACCATTTCGGGTCATAAGCGCAAGTACAATGAGCAGCACCCGAAGGGGTATGATGCTTACCGAGTTGATAAGTGTATCTATATCATCCGGGGAGCCAAGGTAAAATGAAAGTCCTTGTAGCCTGTGAAGAGAGTCAAGCGGTATGTATCGCCTTTCGGAAATTGGGGCATGAAGCCTATTCTTGCGATACACAAGAGTGTTCTGGTGGGCACCCGGAATGGCACATCAAAGGAGATGTTCTTCCTCTTATCAATGGTAATAAGCCGTTTATTACGATGGACGGTGATCTTCACGCCATTGTTGGAACATGGGATTTGCTGATTGCTTTTCCTCCATGCACCTACCTGACCAATGCGGGTTCTGTCCGATTGCGAATAAAAGGGGAAATCAATAAAGAACGAATGGCGAAAGCCGTTGAAGCCAAAGCGTTTTTCATGAAATTTCTGGAAGCAGATTGCCAGAAAATTTGTGTTGAGAACCCCACACCCGGAAAAATCCACCAGTTGCCGCAATATACCCAAGCGATACAGCCGTGGTGGTTCGGACACCCTTACACGAAGCGGACTTGCCTGTGGCTTAAAAACCTCCCCCCCCTTACCCCTACCGATATTATTCGGGAAGGAGTTACCCCGTATGTTAATGGAGGTTGTAAAGACGCTCATGGGAATTACCGGAGATTTCAGGGTAGGAATGAGCGTGACCCAAAAACTCGTTCAAAAACATTTCCGGGTGTTGCACAAGCAATGGCCCGACAGTGGGGAGGCGATATGAGTGGATAATCTTTTTATCTTTGACTGCGAGGTGTTTGCCTTTGATTGGCTTTTCGTGTTCAAACACAAGGCCACCGGAGAGTACACCGTAATCCACAACGACAACGAAGCAGTCAAACAGTTCATGGAACAGGAGCCACTTTTGGCCGGGTTCAATAACAAGCACTATGACCAATTCATTCTGAAAGCTGTTTTGGCAGACTATACGCCGGAAGAGGTGAAAGTGGTCAATGATTTCATCATCGTCCAGGGGCATGAGGGATGGGAACACCCTGATCTTCGAGAGAGTCGGATATACTTTGACCAATACGACCTCATGGACGATTGCCAGATGGGATTGTCCCTGAAAGCAATAGAAGCTCACCTGGGTATGGATATTCGGGAAACCACTGTGTCTTTCAATCTTGATAGGCCATTGACTCCCGAAGAACTGGAAGAGGTCATCTTCTACTGCAAGCATGATGTGGACGCAACCGATAAGCTGGATGACCTTCGGCAAGGCTACTTGTCCAGCAAATTGACCCTGGGCAAAGAGAAAGGCATTTACCCGGCAAAGGCCCTCTATATGACCAATGCCAAGCTGACTGCTGCCTACCTTGATGCAGAGCCTAAACCCCATTATGACGAGCGGGAATATCAGTACCCGGCTACTCTGTTACGCCAGTACATTCCGCAGGAGGTATTTGCATTTTTTGACCGGCTGAAAGACATGACCATCCCCAATGAGGTGGTGTTCAAAGAGAAGCTGGAAATCATGGTTGGTGACTGCCCTTGCACGATTGCCTACGGAGGTATTCATGGGGCCATTCCCTGTTACCGAGAGGAAGCTACGAAAACCCGTTCCATTCGCAATAAAGATGTTGCCAGCTACTATCCTCACCAGATGATCTTAAACGGCTATTGTAGTCGGAACATTCCCTCTCCCGATGTGTATGCGGCTACCATTGGGCGGCGGGTCAAAGCAAAAAAGGCCGGTGACAAGGCTACGGCTAATGCTCTAAAGCTGGTGCTGAACACCACCTATGGAGCCATGCTGAACAAGTATAACGACCTCTATGACCCCCTCATGGGCCGCTCGGTCTGTATCTCAGGACAGTTACAGCTTCTTGAAATGGCTATCCATCTCATTCAGGATTGCCCTACGCTGAAAATCATTCAGCTCAACACTGATGGTATCATGGTCAGCCTTGATGACTCCGATGTTCCCAAGTACCAGGAGATTACCGGAGAATGGGAGCAACGCACCGGCTTTGAGTTGGAAGAAGACCTGATAAAGATGATCTGCCAGAAAGATGTAAACAATTATGTGGAAGTCCCGTTTGAGGGTGACCCCAAAATCAAAGGCGGGGTTCTGGTTCGAGGGATTGCACCGGCAGGAGCGTTCAATGTCAATAACAACGCCTGTATAGTTGCCAGAGCGGTCAAGGATTGTCTGACCTACGGGGTTCCTGTGGAACAGACTATCATGGAGTGTAACAAGCTGCTGGACTTCCAACTGATTGCCAAGGCTGGGAGTAAGTATGGTGACGCTCTTCATGAGGTGGATGGAGAATTACAAGTGGTACAGAAAGTCAACCGGGTCTATGCCACGGACGATCACCGTATGGGAACGCTTTACAAAATGCACCTCTCGACTGGAAACCCCGTGAAGATTGCCGGATTGCCGTCAAGATGCGTGGTAGACAATGACAATCATCTCTCTATCGAGGTGGTTGACCGTGACTGGTATATCCGGCTGGCAAAGCGGTATGTCCGGGATTTCCTTGGTATCAAGCCTCCTAAGCGGAATACCCGGAGAGTAAACAAGGTCAAGAGGGAGTTGACGGCTTTGTTGGAGGGATAATTTCACGGAAAAATCGCCAATGGTTTGAAAATAAACAAGAGAAAAAAGAGGTGAAGAGATTTTTGAAGATAGGAATGTGGTCTGACTCTATCAATTTTCCTAACCTTCCTCTTATGAAATTATCTTCCTACCACAAAGAACAGGGGGATAGCGTTGAATTGATAAAAGAAGGTGAACATTATGACAAAGTTTATTTAAGCAAAGTGTTCAATTTACCTCTTTTGAACAAAATCCCGCAATCTCCGCCTATATTCCATGCAGACGATGTAGTACGGGGGGGACAGGATATGCGATAAAAGTGGAAAATGGCAAAGAGGTATTTCACAGTGAATTACACGAGAATTTGCCAAGCGAAATTGAACACCGCTATCCCGATTATTCTTTGTTCCCGCAATATCAAAATACGGCCTATGGGTTTTTAACTCGTGGCTGTTGCAATAACTGTTCATTCTGTATTGTCTGTCCCAAGGAAGGAAACCAGAGTGTTCAGGTAGCAGATTTGAATGAATTTTGGAATGGGCAACGGGAAATCAAACTTCTCGACCCCAATTTATTGGCTTGCCGAAATCGAGAAACGCTCCTGAAAGAACTGATTGAAAGTGGTGCCCGTGTTGATTTTACCCAAGGAATTGATGCTCGATTTATCACCAGCGACATTGCCGAACTTATCAATCAGGTCAAAATCAAAACAATTCACTTCGCCTTTGACTTTATGAAAAACGAAAAGGCGATCATTCGAGGATTGGAGTGTTTCAAGAAATACTACTCTGGTTCAGACAGAAATATACGGTGCTATGTTTTGACAAACTACGATACTTCACACGAAGAAGACTGGTATCGGGTACGCTCTCTGATTGAACTTGGGTATCAGCCGTATGTGATGATTTATCAAAAAGGCACTCACAACCGTTTTCTGACAGACCTTGCCAGATGGAGCAATTCACTTTTTCTAAACAGAGCGGTTTCGTTTGAGGATTATGTTCCACGCAAAGACGGAAAATCTTGTCGGGAACTCTATCCAGAAATTCTAAACAAAAAGGAGATTGTTGTTATGCCAGCGAAAACCGAGAAAACCCCCGCACCCGCCGTTGATTACAGCGGCATGAATATCTGCCGGAAGTTGCAGATTGCCCGATTAAAGTTCCTGCAAGCCGGTGTGAAGAAAACCGGCAAAAACATTCACTTGGAGTTCATGTACTTCGAGCTGAGTGACATTGTTCCTGTGGCCGAGTCCATCTTCACGGAAGTGGGGCTGTTGATGGCTCCCACCTTCGGCAAGGAGTACGCCATTGCCAAAGTTTTCAACTGTGATGATCGAGATGAAGAGCCTATTACCTTTGAGGCTCCCTTCACGCAGATCGCTCCCATCATTTCCAACAGCGGCAAGGTTGTGACGAACGAAATGCAAGCCCTGGGCAGTTCTATCACCTATATGCGCCGGTATCTGTGGCAGCTTGTTCTTGACATTATCGAGGCTGACAGTATCGACAATACCTCCGGTGCCGATGAAGATACTCAGACACCTCCCTCTCCCACTAAGACCGCAAAAAAGGCTCCTGTGACCGCTGAGAAGCGTCAGGAAATCAAGTCTGAGCTGACTTCCGCCCCGGAGGGTGCCGCCAGTGAGGAACAGGTTGCCACGCTGAAAGCGGAACTGAAAAAGCTCATGGAGCTGGACGCAGAGCAGGAGAGCTTTGTGCAGAATGTAGCCGTAAAGACTGAGGGCTTCACCAAGATCACCGCTGATGTGTGCGACCAGCTCATTACCGGTGTACGGGATATGCTCTCGGCGTATGACACTCAGGAGGGTTAATCATGGAATGGCTTGACAACAAAATTCAGATTGTGCCGCCCAAGCGTCCTAAGAAGCTGACCGCTACCCGGTTCGCTACCATTCTCGGCCTCAATCCTTGGTCTACTCCCTTTGAGGTCTGGTGTGAGATCACCCGTACCTACCAGAAGCCCTTCGAGGACACGATTTACACCGTTGCCGGTAAGACCATCGAGCCGAAACAGGCAGAGTACATGAAGAACACCTACTTCATGAGCAATCTGGTCACTCCAACCGATATTTACGGCGAGAATTATTTCCAGAAGACCTTCGGTGATTTCTTCTCTGATACGCCGGTACTCGGTGGTATGTGGGACTACCTGCTGCATGGCAAAGATGGCAAGCCTACAACCGTTCTGGAAATGAAAACCTCCAAGCGTGTAGAGGATTGGGCGGAAGATATTCCTGAATATTATGCCCTCCAAGCCGCCCTCTATGCGTATCTCCTGGGCGTAGACAGCGTAATCATGGTAGCCTCCTTCCTGGAACCCGGTGATTATGAACACCCTGAGAACTTCGTGTGCAGTTCCAGCAACACAATCACCCGGCCTTTCAAGGTGTCTGAGCGTTACCCGGACTTCGAGAAGCGGTATGTGAAACCGGCTTTGAAGTGGTGGAAAGACCATGTGGAAAGCGGCCTCTCTCCGGCCTATGACGAGAAAAAGGACGCTGAAATACTGGCCGTTCTCCGTACCAACAATCTCTCTCCTGAAACCGACTTGGAGGCTCTGGTGAAAGAAGCCGAAGAGCTGAAAGGTAAGCTGGACGCTCATGCCGCCGAGGTTTCCGATGACGAGAAACGGTACAAAACCCTGACCGATATGATTAAAAAGGCGGCTATCCAGCAGTTTCGTGAGGGGGACAAAAAGGTGTCTATCGCCGGTACTGCCTATACCTGGGAAGTCAGCAAGAGTATCACTACCAAAATCAATAAGGACGCTATGAAAGCGGACGGAGTTTTGGATAAGTACAGTACCACCGAGGACAGCTACCGGTTGCTGCCGAAAGCGATTAAGGAGGGATGACCGATGAAGTTTAAGAATTTTGTGAAATCTCTGGCTTCCAGCGGAGTGATCTATAAGAGAGGGATTGAAGACCTGCCCTTTGCTGACCGCTGGCTGGCCTCCCCCACGGCTATGATGCTCATTCCCACTACGGTGAAAAGCGTGACCGCTGCGGCTATTCAGGATATGCCCCAGGCCATTGACAAGATGATTGACCAGATTGGTCATACAGATTATGCGGTTCTGTCTGAGGCAATCATGCCCTATCCCGATGGCGGCATCAAGGATTGTATTCGGGTCTATAAGACCCAGGCCGGTGATATTTCTATCAAGATCAGCAACGATGACTGGAAGCTGATTGAGCGGAAAGACACCTGTGAAATCCTTTATGCCTACGACATTGACACCAATTCCAATGTCGCAAAAGCCCTGCTGGTAAAGAGTTTCCCGGAATTACCCGGAGATGACGAGGAACTTGTGGGCATCATCTTTCCCGTCAATGATGAAGTCTAAGGAGGACAAACAAGATGGCTAAAATTGGTTTGAGTGATGGGTTTTCCCTTATCCCGGAAGGAACCCATGTCTTCAAAATTACCGGGGTCAGCTATAAGGAAGCCTTTGGCAAGCTGGAAATTACCATGCAGACACAAAGCGGAACCAAGCACATTGAGCGGTTTTCCCTGCTGAAAACTGACGGCTCTCCGAACGAAGGTGCGCTTAATGCGTTCAGCTATTTTGCGAAGACTGCCTTGCAGGATTTCGAGCTTACCGAAATTGACCATGAAGACCTTGTGGGTCACTTCATCGAGTGCGATATTGAGCATGATGTTCAACCGAACAAGAACAAGCCGGACAAGACCATTACCTTCGCTCGGTTGGCCGATAAGCGGCCCTCTGACGGGTGGGATGAACAGGCGGCACCCTCACCCACCCAGGCTCCCAAAACCGCTCCTGCGTCCGCTCAGGCGGCTCCTGCGGCCCCTAAATCTAAGAGTGACCTGATGGCCCTTCTTGGCTGATTATGGACGAGGGAGGGCGGCTAAATTTCCGCTCTCCCTCGCCAATGGTTTGTTGAAAAATATGTGGAAAGTGAGGATAAGATACTTTGACCACAACAAAGACAAAGGTTCAAATGCACCGGGAAATCTGTGAGGAAATCAACGATCTCTATGCCCGGAAGAACCATGATTACGGTGATAGCTTCCACCAGACCTTTGTTGAAGAGGGCATGGCAATGGCCCGTATCAGGTTGGGCGATAAGTTTAACCGGTTTAAGACTCTTTCCCGGAACGAGGAACAGAAGGTAAATGACGAGTCCATTCGGGATACCCTGATTGACCTTGCCAATTATGCCATTATGACGGTGCTGGAAATGGAGGTTACTAACCATGACGGGAAATGAGTATCAAAAGGCCGCTCTGAGAACGGCTAACATGAACTATTCCGAATACAGCATGATTATAAACGGCGCACTCGGATTATGCGGCGAAGCTGGTGAAGTAGCTGACATTATCAAGAAAGCGACCTTCCAAGGTCATAAGCTCGATACAGAACACATTGCCGAAGAGCTTGGTGATGTAGCGTGGTATTTGGCGGTCACAGCCTCCGCAATCGGGAAAAATTTGGATGATATTCTGGCCTCCAATGTCGATAAGCTGCGGAAGAGATACCCGGAGGGCTTTGACTGTGAGAGAAGCGTCCACCGGCCTGAGTATGAGGGAGGTGCCTGTCATGATTAACCGAGATCGCCGGTCTGAGTTCCTAAACTTCATGCGTATGCCTGACGGAACCCCTCTGGCTACGGTTGATGTTTTGGACTATCTCACCATCAATGGATTTTTCACCGCTCCCGCTTCGACTAAGTACCACGGTAACTATGAGGGTGGCTTGTTTGACCACTCTCTGTCCGTA
>OWIT01000118.1_pt1 | contig 47803 bp, 21 predicted proteins | sample 1732681 | NCBI WGS metagenome assembly OWIT01 (sample SAMN05065741, study PRJEB22554) | human gut metagenome | biome: ENVO:2100002; feature: ENVO:00000062; material: ENVO:00002003 | host: Homo sapiens | place: USA | reverse complement strand
CTGCATCTGCTGGAAAAGAGACGAACCTATTTAACAGAAATTCGAAAGGAGGAGGTGCTTCCTCCCCTGCCTGAAGGCAGGGGTCTCCGCGCCTAAATTTGATGAACAGTATGCAGGAAACAAAAACTGAACTGACTCTCGACCACTTCGGTAGTGATCCGATCACCCGTGTTGAAAACGCCCTTGCCGGTTTAAGAGAAGGCAAAGGCGTCGTCGTTCTTGACGACGAAAGCCGCGAAAACGAAGCCGACTTAATCTACTCTTCCGATCATCTGACAGAAAAGCAAATGGCTCTGATGATCCGTGAATGCTCCGGCATCGTCTGCGTCTGCCTTCGTGACGAAGACTGCAAACGCTTAGAACTTCCTCAGATGGTTGCTTCTAACTCCAACACTCAGGGTACTGCTTTTACGGTATCCATTGAAGCTGCTCACGGCTGCACTACCGGCGTCAGCGCTAAAGATCGCGTCACTACGATCAAAGCAGCAGCCAACCCGAATGGCAAACCTGAAGACCTCCTTCGTCCCGGCCACGTTTATCCGCTTCGTGCTCGCTCCGGCGGCGTGTTAGAGCGCAGAGGCCACACTGAAACAACCGTCGATTTGATGAGAATTGCCGGTCTGAATCCTTGCGGTGTTCTTTGCGAATTGATGAACGAAGACGGTACGATGGCTCGTCTGCCTGAGGCATTGGCTTTCGCAAAGAAACACGATCTTCCGATCATTACGGTTGAAGATCTGGTTAAATATCGTCAGGAAAAGAACGTCTAATCATTAAGTTAGCCAACCGAAGAAGTTTCTTCGGCGGTAAATCGCATGATTTTTGGAGGCTTCCGATATGGAATCGGAGGCCTTTTGTATTTCCGGCTGCTGCACCTCTCACGTGTCTCAGCCTTCTTTGTAATACTTCAGCCTGAAGATGGTTGCACCTAAAGACGCGGCCACAATGATCAGAATGCCTAAGAAAGTGAACGTATCTGGAACTTCGTCAAAGAACAGATAGCCAAATATTACTGCGAAGATCACGGCACTGAACTGCAGAGAAGCGCACAGAAGCGTTTTGCCTTTCTTCCAGCCGATGTTTTGTGTCCATTGGCCGAGTGCCGTGAAGACCCCCATGAGCAGAACTGGAACCGAGAATACGTGTTCTGCCCGCAGTCCTGTTGAAAACATCAAAGTAGCCGCCCCACCGGATAAGGTACACGCCAAGGCAAACCAAAAAAGCGTCCTAATTGGCGGTTCTCCTTTCAGGCCCAGCAGTCTCAAGGAAATACTTGAACCCGAACTCAATGCTCCGGATAAAAGACCGAGGCCAACATAAAGAGCGTTTTGATCAGCAACATCAGGTCTGAGCACAAGCAAGACGCCCGCAAATCCGATTATCAAAAAGACAAACAGCATCCAAGGAATCTTTTTGCCTTTGAACTGGTACCAGCCGAACACCCAAAGTCCTAGAAACAATGGCCCCGTGTATTGGAGCGTCTGAGCCGTAGAAAGAAGAATATGCCGAGCAACCAAAATATTGATGCTCAAAGCTCCGACTCCGCACAAAGCACGAGAGAGCTGAAGTGCCGGTTCATGCGTCTTAAGCGTAGTTTTTGTGGCTGCGACAAGACAGATCGCCACTGTCAAGACAACGATGGATCGCAAAAGGAAGATTTCGTAGAAGGCCATCGACACCGGCATCGCTTTGATAGAGACGTAGGCGCTGCTGATAAAAAATGTCGATAAAACGATCCAAAAAGATCCCATAGCTGTATTTCTGTATCTTCATCCCAGAGATAAAGAAATATACCGTGGACCACAACGTTTTCTTAATTTTTGAACAAAACAAAACCGGCGTCTGCTGAATATCTCAGCCGTCACGCCGGTTCTAAACCTCTAAGGAAAGGTTACTTCTTCAATGTCAGCAATTCACCGGAGAACTGACCGAGCCATCCGTCACCGAATGCATCGTGTGCATAGTGACGGAATTCGTTGCCTGCCTGCTGAAGTTCGAGTTCGTTTTCAGGCGTCATATCGCCGGTGCCAAAACCTAGCATGTCTGTAACGAATACCAAAGTACGAACTTCTTTGTCATTCTTCATGACCGGAGCAACGAGGAAGAAGTCATTGGCTTCAACGTTCTTACGGTCAGCGCCGAAGAGCTTGAAGTAATCATTAGCACGAAGGATGTTCGAGCAAAGAATGATCTTCGGGCTCTTTTCAGCGACTGCAGCCTGGAAAACCTGACCTCTCTGAGCAATGAGGAAGTTCAGGAAATCGCGGTAAGAAGGCAGTCCGGTGTACTTAGCCATTGTGACTTCGCCGTCAGGCGTCGTAACAGCGAGTTTTTCCATCCAGGCGTTCGTTGTAATCATTCCGGTGCAGAGCGGAGAAGCACTCAGCAGAAGAATCGGCTGTTTGTCTTCCTGTCCTTCGGGTTTGAAAACAAGAGAAGTTTCTGCTTCAGGATTGCCTGTAATGCTGTTAATCAAACGAGTAACGGATTCGGTGCACGGGCATGTTGTCGGCAGTGCGCGCTTTAAAGCATCAATATTCGTAACCGGATTTGCAAAGACTTTTTCCGGATCGATCGGCAGCGGGCAGCGAGCGCTGTGATCTACGACCAGCCAGATCGGGGCATTAGGGTTGCCGCCCATGCAGCCGGAAAAAGAGCTGATGTATTGAGTAAATAACTCAGGAACTTGAACCATTTCGATATCCTCCAATTAAAAATATTCTTCTTTTCGCGCCCCCGACTTTGTGCGAGAAAAACACTCGCTCATCCGAAGCTACTCATATATGAGCAACACTCAGACGAAACCTTCAAAATCGGCTGACTCGGAACAATTATTTCTTGCTGCGGCCGCAACCACATCCGCAGTCTGTGGCAACTTCTACTTCTGCATCCATCAGAGCTTCGGTTTCAGCCTGTTCAGCTTTTTCCTTGTCTTTCTTTTCGGCCTTGTGACTTACAGGACCGCAGTCGGTAGCAGCCTCGACTTCAGCGTCCATCAGAGCTTCGGTCTCGAGTTGTTCTTTCCTTTCTTCGTCTTTTTTATCTGCTTTGGTCATTGATGCTCCTCAAACATAGTTTTTGTTGAGGCCCTTCGCCTCAATTCGTACTTCACGATTCACTTTAACCTCTGAGGACTGAGATAGGTGTGAAGAGGGCCGAAAACGGGCATGGAGATATCATCCCATTACCCTTCGCTTCTCCAGAAAGAATGAATGCTTTGCCAATATGAGCGGCTACGAAGGTCTAGGTGCTGACCTAATCCAGTTGGGTTTTCGGATCAAGGAAAAAGTATTTAGGAATGTCGGCATCCTCACATGCGTCGGTATCGCACCGACAAAAACCTTAGCCAAATACTGCAACCATTTGGCCAAACACTACGCCGGGCTTAAAGGTGTGTGCAATTGGCTCGACTTAACGCCTCAAAGACAGGCAAAGGCGCTTGCCTGCGAACCTGTCTCTGAAATTTGAGGCATCGGCAGGCGTTACACCGAGCATCTCGGCAAGATGGGCATTCGTACCGCCTTGGATTTAGCCTGTGCAGATGCAGAAGCCATCCGTGATCGGTTCGGTATTACGCTTTCTATGACGGTACGAGAACTTCAGGGAACGTCTTGTATTCCGTTGGAACTTGTAAAACCAAAAAGACAGCAAATTCTGCGAAGCCGCAGCTTCAGTCATTTGATCTGCGACAAAGACGAATTGCTTGACGCCATCACTTTCCATGCATAGGAATGCGGAAGAACCTTGCGCCACGAGGGTATGGTGGCGCACACCGTCGGTATTGTCTCCTTTCCGCCGGCAGGACGTCCAGCAGCACGCTTATCCGTGTGTGGGACTTCCCTACCCGATCTCGGACACCAATACGATCATTCACTGTGCCCGACGGCTGCTCAATCAAAGTTACCGCAGAGACTTCCTCTATAAACGCACCGGCGTCTACGTCGGTGAAGTCGTTCCGAAAGATGCCGTCACCAAGGATCTTTTTGAAGAGCCGGAGACAGAACAGCAAATCATCTGTGAACTGATGGACTCCATCAACACGCGCTACGGTAAAAATACGCTCTGCTTTGCGGCTTCTAAATTAGGAAAAGACACTTGGGAAATGTCTCGCGCACGTTTAAGTCCCGGATATATCACCTGCTGGAAAGACCTGCCTCGCATCGGGCCACTCTTAGAAGAAATCGTTCCGTTCTGATCGACACATCGAAAATTCAAACCGACGGGAAAGCCAAAAGCTCGCCTGCCGATTTCGTGATCTCAATAAGCTGTTGTCAGAGAAGACCGGTCAGTACCACGGTAACAATCAGAAGCGGCGACAGAATACCGATCACGATACGAATTGCCCAGAGCAGCCAAGACTGCACGGGACCGGCACTGGTAAGCTGCTTAGCCGTCACCTTCCAGGCAATCCAAGCCGCTGCCACGCTGAAGCCAATTTCAGACAGCGGCATACCGACATTGCTCGTCAGGAAGTCGAGCAAATCAAACACGTTCTTGCCGAACATCTTGAAGTCGGACAGGGATCCGAAGCTCAGAGTGCAGAAAAGGCCGATGAACGCAGCCAAAGCCGTTGTGATCCAAGTCACGGCCGCTCGGGACAGACGGGTATAGTCCAAAAGTGAAGCCACTACGGCTTCAAGCATGGACATGGAGCTCGTAATCGCCGCCACAACCAAGCAGAAATAGAAAAGAATCGCAAAGAAAACACCGAACGGCATCTGCGAGAAAATCGCCGGCATCGTCACGAATGTCAGACCGGGACCGGCAGTCGGAGACAAATTAAAGGCAAACACGGCAGGCATTACCATTAAGCCGCCGAGCACAGCAGCCATGATCGCCAGGAATGCAACCCAAGCCGTAGAGGTTAAAAGATTGACTTTCTCGGAGAGATAGCCGGCATAAGTTACCATCACGGCCGCGCCTAAAGACAGCGAGAAGAAAGTAAATCCCATCGCGTTAAAGATCGCAGACGAGGTAAAGCCGCTCCAGTTCGGTTTAAAGAGATATTCCAGACCTTTAACGGCGCCGGGAAGCGTTAATCCTCGGACAATTAAGATGAGCATGAGGATAAAGAGCACCGGCATTAGGAATTTAGCCAGTCGTTCGATCCCTTTCTGTACGCCTAATGAAACAATCACCGCGTTGGCGAGCAAGAAGATGATCTGATAGAAGTACGCTAAGGCGCCGTTGCTCACAAACGAACCGAAGTTTTTATTGAGTTCGTCCGCATTAGAGACAATTCCGGTTCCTGTGAACGCGTCGATCAAATATTTGATACACCAGCCGCCGACGCAGGAATAAAAGCAAAGAATCGCAAAAGCGGTAACGACACCGACCGTGCCGAACACGCCCCAGTGCTTGCCGACCACTTTCTTTAATGAGCCGATCGCACCCATTCTGCCCTCTCGGCCGATGACGTACTCGCTGATGAGCATCGCCACACCGACTGTAAAGGTAAAGAGCAGATAAGAGAGAAGAAAAACAGAACCGCCGTTATTGCCGGCAAGATAAGGGAATTTCCAAATCGCGCCTAAGCCGACGGCAGAGCCTGCACTTGCCAGAATGAATCCGATTCTGGATCCCCATGTGGAATTTGAAGCCATAGTCTTAATCTTGTTGGTTTAGCTGCTGTATATGTTACAGGCTGAAACCATCACCAGAAGGATCCGAAACAACAGAATGATCAGCGGCCGTCCGGTCGACCGCTTCGACACGTATCTTCAGAGACAAAAACCTTGTCAATCAACTGATTGTTTTTATCGACATGTTCGATTTCGTAAGCAGGAAATCCTTCTTTGAATCGATCTCTGAACTGCTGGTTCAGACAAACACCGTTAAAGCCTCCGGTCACCAAGCGATGTTTATCTTCCTGAGAGAAGCTAGCGGCAAGATTCTGAGTATGTTTGATGCGGTAGCGGATCACACCGTCTTCAGAAATACCCAGAGGCGTGACTTCGTAGCCGTCCTCACTTTCGATTTCAGGAATTTTGGCGTAAGGCGTTTTAAGGAGCTGCTGAGCCGTCTTCGGCTGATCGTGCAGGATTGAACCGATCGCCGGAAGCAGGTCTCTGGAGATATACGTTGAATTCAGGTTTTTATCGAAATTCAGGCAAGCTTTGGTTTGAATCTTCGCACTGTCAAACCGCGTCCCTTCTCCGTCTAAAAATTCGTAGTTTACGTTTCCGATGCTGTGGTCGTAATAGGACGGCGCTTCAACACAAGTTAATCCGAGCAGGAAGGTTTTGAAGTATTTCTTTTCTGCGTCTGTAAAAGAAGGGCCCTTGCGTGCAGCAAAATTTAAACGCACGTTGATGTTGGATTTTTCGTCCTGACCTAAGACAGAGGTTTTCGCTCCTTCGAGCGAAGCAGAGTTTGCTGTGAGTGCGGAAGCAAGTTTTTCGTTTAGGGCTTCTACGCTAAGTGCTTTTGAGTTTTGAGCTTCCTGTTTATCCGGCTGAATTTCTCCGGATTGGGTTCCGACAAATTCATAAGTCAAAATAAAAACGGCACCGACTCCGGCAATCACATAGCGATAATCCACTCCGAACCACTTCACTTTTCATTCCTCCGAACGCTCTGAGACTTACAGTCTTATATTAGTAACTTTTCCTCGCGGACAGAGCCCGAAAATCAATTTTGAGTTGCAATTTCGTGTGCCTTAAATGCGCATAGAAAGGAACACAGTTGGATTTGAATCTGTATGCTTTCCTGAAAATTAACGGAGGTCTGCATGATCAAAAAAACTCTTCCTTTTCTTTTGGCTGCCGCTTTAGGCCTATCTGCTTCTGCCATGGTTCAGGCTGCCGGTACGGCGCCGAAATCTAAATCCGTGCCTTTATCTCAGCAAGTTCAGGATCTCAGAGAGACTGTACTTCAACTCCAAAAGCAAGTGGACTACCTTGAGATGCTGGTTCCGCCGTCCACAGCAGTTTTAATGCCGGACGCAAGAAAGCTATCCAGTATCCGTGTTAACGGTGCAACATTCCTAATGTCCATTGACAAACCTTCCGGAAACGCAAAAGGCAGTGATTTTGTTCTCACTATCGTCAACCCGCAAAGCATTACTTATACCAATGTCGCTTTTGATATCCGCGTGTACGGAAAAGACGCCAACGGGGACCCGAACGCTTATAAAAACGCTCTGTTGGTTTCCCGTGTCACGCCGGCTCTCGCACCGGGCCAGACAACACAGTTCCGTTTTGCCGCACCGGGCATGTCGCCTGAAGACTTCACGGCCGCTTATGTTGCTTCCATGACCTTCGGGGGGATTGCCTCCCCTGCAACAGAATAGCCACTCGCTGAAAAATCATCTCAATCCGAGGCTCAAAAGGCTTCGGATTTTTTTATTTGGACGGACAGATAAGCATTAGAAGACAGATTTTATAAATTATTCAAATTGTTACCGAATACCTCTTTTGGGATACTTGTCACAAGAGCGTAAAAACCGTACCGCAAAATCATTCCTTTGTTGTTAGATGAAACCCTTAACTAACGGGGATTTATCCCATTTATTAGGAGTGACTGAATGAAAAAACCATTATATAAAGTACTGTACGTGCAAGTTCTTGCAGCCATTGTTATCGGTGTTCTTTTAGGTTTTTTCTTCCCGGATATCGGCGCATCCATGAAACCGCTCGGGGACGGTTTCATTAAGCTCATTAAAATGCTCATCGCTCCGGTGATTTTCTGCACTGTCGTCATTGGAATCGCGGGAATGGAAGACATGAAGAAAGTCGGGAAAGTCGGAGGTTTAGCCCTTCTTTACTTTGAAGCCGTCACAACGCTTGCCCTATTTGTCGGACTCTTTCTAGTAAATATACTGCAGCCGGGCGCCGGAATGCATGTTGACCCTGCAACATTAGATATGAATTCCGTCTCGATGTATGCAACAGCCGAAAAGCCTCAGTCGACTTTGGACTTTCTGTTTCATATCATTCCCTCCTCCGTTGTCGGGGCCTTTGCGCAGGGCGACATTCTCCAAGTCTTGTTCTTCTCGATCATTTTCGGCTTTGCCCTCCAGCTCTTGGGCGGCTCCCGTCACCCAGTCTACGAACTTATTAAAAAAGGATCCGACATCCTTTTCCTCATGATCAACTGGATCATGAAGGTCGCGCCAATCGGGGCTTTTGGTGCCATGGCATTTACAATCGGCAAATACGGCATACACTCTCTGCTACCGTTAGGGAAACTAATGCTGGTTTTTTATGCCACCTGCTTATTTTTTGTTTTGGGCATCCTCGGTGCGATTTGTCGCTTCAACGGTTTTTCAATTCTTCGCTACCTGGCCTATATTAAAGAGGAACTTCTCATCGTTCTCGGAACCTCGTCTTCCGAAGCTGTCCTTCCTCAAATGATTACCAAAATGCAAAAAGCCGGCGTCAGCCGTTCCGTCACCAGTCTTGTAATTCCGACCGGATATTCGTTCAATCTCGACGGAACAGCGATTTACCTTACGATGGCGGCGGTGTTTATTGCACAGGCCTGTGACATCCAAATGACCTTCACTCAGCAGGCGACGCTGTTAACGGTTCTCCTTTTAACTAGTAAAGGAGCGGCCGGCGTTTCAGGATCCGGATTTATCGTGTTAGCTGCAACTCTTTCTGCCGTCGGCGACATCCCTGTCGCCGGTTTAGCACTAATCCTCGGCGTGGACCGTTTCATGAGCGAAGCAAGGTCCATTACCAACATGATCGGCAACGGTATTGCCTGTGTTGTCGTCGGTCGATGGGTGGGGGAATTAAACAAAAAACAGTTAACCGATACGTTAAGTAAAAAAGGCAAAGACGTAAATCTCTTGGACGAGCTCGAAGACGAGATCGAATCAGAAATCGGAGATGTCCTTTCTCCTCAGCAGGCTTTGGCTCCGATATCTATCAAAGAATCAGCCGAACAAAGATAATTTTTCAAAAATTTGACAGTTAAAAAGCCTTGGAACCCACAAAAGGATCCAAGGCTTAATTAATGCCGTTATGGTTAACCGCAGTTAACAACCATTGATCTTCCGGATCAGGCCCTTAAACATTTCAAATCCGATCTCAAGAGCGGCCTCATCAGCATCGAAATCCGGCTGATGATGACCTGCCGTTCGATCGGCCCCGATCACAAAATAAATACATTTTCCGAAAAGCTGCTGAATACGCTTAATTATGATCGAGGCATCTTCAGAGCCTCCGAAATCGGAGTGAGTCGTGACTGCTTTAACAAGGGGACATTGACTTGCAACCTCTTTGAGATATTCAACAAGCTCCGGGTCATTCTTGATGTCATATACCGTCCCAAGATCTTCAATAGAAAGTTGAACATCCAATGACTGAGCTGTTCCTTTGAGTATTTCTTGAGTTCTCTTCACTAGGTAGTCATTAACCTCTGTCGTTTCTCCTCTGAGATCAATCTCCATGTAAGCTTGATCCGGAATAATATTTCGGCCGCGTCCGCCTGAGAGCTTTCCAACATTGATCCGAGACGCTCCTTTACTGCTTCTTGAAATCCCCTGAAGGAGCATGAACGCCGAACAGGCTGCTGCAAGGGCGTTTTTCCCTGCTTCGGGTTCACTCGCACAGTGCGCAGCCCGACCTTTGAAATCAACATTGAACTTGGTTCCGCACAGGAAGCCATAAGGATCAATGACAACTTCACCTGTACGAGCCATCATTCCGACGTGTGCGGCTGCAAAATAATCGGCCTCATCCAACAAGCCTGAAGCCGAAACCGCTCTGGCCCCGCGAGAACCTTCTTCCGCTGGCTGAAAAAGAAGAATAATCTTTCCTCGAAGTTTGGCTCGCTGTTCGGAAATCCATCTTGCAAGCACTAAACCGATTGCCGTATGAAAATCGTGTCCGCAGGCATGCATACAATTATCATGCCGCGAACGAAAATCCAGCAGATTCGGCAAATGCTGAGCGTCCTCCGTTTCCTGAATCGGAAGAGCATCTATATCAAAACGCAAAACGAACGTTGGTCCGGACTTATGAGTCTCAAAAGTCGCCATTACGCCGGTAAATTCGTCAAGAATGTGAATGAACTCTTTGGGAACGCCATTGTTTAAAGCACGTTTCGTACTGCTTTTGACCTCTTCTTCATCTCGATTCAAAACGAAAGCTTCGTTCAAGATCTCCTTGCCAAGTCGTAGCTTGAACGGCAAAGTCATCAACTGCTGATAGATGTACCAAGTCGTCTGGAACTCGGTCCAAGCTGTCTCAGGATAGGTGTGCAAGTTTCGTCGGTGTTGTTTGAGGAGTTGTGTTATTTGTGACATATTCAATAACCTTTCACACCGTGGAATCCTTTCTTTTCGAAGGTTCGCACGGTGTGAAACAGTGGTTCTTATGGAAGCATGCAGTGCTAACGATGTTCTCGAATCACTTCCGCCATTCGGGATAAAGCTGTCGCAACCGTCCGACGGTTTGGACCATAGGAGAAGCGAACCAAATGGCTATAAGGTTCTTTTGTCGGACGGTTGCGGTAAGGACGAACATCAAAGAAATGACCGGGCACAGTGATAACCTTTTTCTTAAGGCATTCATGGAAGAAGTAATCTGCATCTGTTAGTTTTCCCGGAAGGTTCTCAAGCGAGGCCCAAACATAAAAAGTGCCTAGAGGCTGCGGATCGGGGACTCTTATTCCAATGGATTGGAGTCCGTCAATCATGAGCCTGCGTTTAACTGCAAATTCTTTTCTTGTGGCAAGCAATTCAGCTTCTGCGTGTCCGGAAGAAAGCTCTTCAATTGCCGCTCTCTGAACGATCGTCGACGGACCGCCGTCAACAGCGCTGGCAGCTCTGTTAACCATTTCAATTAAGTATTTAGGTCCGACCATCCACGCAGCTCTCCAACCGGGATAGCGAAATCCTTTAGTCAGTCCGTCAAAGACAACTACAGGATCTTTATTAACATCTTCGATAAACGGCAGCACCGAAACCGGTTCTTTCGAGGGTGAACCATCCTCTTCATAGGCAAATGTCGCATAAAATTCATCACATCCGAGAAGACAATTTTCTTTACGGCAAATGTCCACATAGTTGGCTAAAGATCCTCCTTTTACTGATTGACCGGTAGGATTGCATGGATTTGAAAAGATATAAGCGTCCGGTCTGTATTGTTTAATGAATTCGGAAAATTCTGTGTCGGAAATCATGAAACCATTTTTCTCTTGCGCCCTTAACTCAATCAATTCGCAAGAATGACGCAGAGGGTACAAGTAATCTTCATAAGCGGTATAGTCCGGATTTTTATAGGCTATCCGGCTGCCGTCTTTGAAAATACTAAATAGGCGCGTCAAAGCTAACCGTCCGCCGGAAGCAAAAGATATGTTTTCCGCCGAATACGGTTTCAGACCACGACGATAGGTTCTATTAATCCAATCAGCGACCGCAGCTCGAACCTCCGGGGTTCCCCCGACCGGACCGTAAGCGGCGTCGATCGGTTCTTCTAAGCTGACTGAATTAATTCTCGGAGGCGCTCCCGTGATCTCTCCGACCTCCGGCTGCCCCTGACCGACATTGCACCATTCCGGATGCCCATTGTAAAAACCAAGCTTGGAGGCTTCATGGATTGTCCAAATCACACCCATATACGGGACAAATCTGACCATAGGAAATAAAGATGAGGGATTTTCAAACATATAGTCTCCAAGAAAACAAGGACTTCGGAATAGTTTCCTTCATGTTAGGAAAAAGTAGAACTCATGAAAATGTATGATTTCTAAATCCTAAGTTGTTCTTTCGTACAACTTGTTCATTGGTATTATTACCAAGACTTAATTGTAGGAGTCGCTATGAAACTGTACGACCGAAAACTCAGTTGGAAGATTTTTTGTTTAATAGGTCAAGGTCGAACACTGAGTCATGCTGCGCAGGAATGCGGAATTGACCTGCCCTATGCCTCGAGGCTGATTTCCAAATTAGAAGACGAATTAGGTTTCTTCTTAGTACTTCATCGTCCGCGCCCGATGAAACTCAGTGAAAACGGAATAAAGATTTTTCCGTTCGCTGAAGAATTCGTTGCCGCGCAAGACCGTCTTGAAAATGAATGCCGAGAAATCGGCGTTAATCTTCAGAAGATACCTAAACGCAGTATTCGTATTTCACTGCCGATTAATCTTAATAAGGAACCCCTCTTAGAAAAATTGGTCAACTATGAGCGGCGAGAAGGTAGCGGTGTAACTTTCGAATTTTCTGCAGATATGGGGCTGAGGGCACTAATAGAACGAGAAACCGATATTTCTGTTGGTTTTTATCGCAAGGAGGAACCAACCCTTACTTGCAGGCAAATTGCGGAGTACCGTTTTCCCCTGCTTGCCTCCAAAAAGTATCTGGCAGAACATCCGGCTCCTAAAAAAGCTCAGGATTTAGAAAAACACGTCCTGCTTCTTCGCTATAAGACAAGCCCGGCTTTTTCTCCGATCCTCTTGAAGAAAAGTGCAAATAAAACTTCAGATCCAAACACCAGCATTGATCTGGAACGTTTGCCACATGTCTTAAAAGGCGACGGATCGTACTGCAGAAGTATGCTTTTAAAAGATGTCGGTATCAGTGTTGATTTAACATTGGGTGTTGTGGCAGAAGAGATTCAAAGCGGGAAGCTGGAGCTGGTCTTGCCCGCCTGGGGCAGGCCGGATGCACCTCTCTGCGTTTACTGTCGTAATTCTAATTCAGAAAGTCCGTTATATCGTGAAGTTATAGATTTGATATCGACAGAAATTTCAAAGATCGTCTCTGAAGAAAGGGCTCTTTTCGATCAACTGGCCTCCCGCTCCTTGGGCTAACCTGTTGTTTTAATCCTGTCTTGAGGTGCTTCATATTCGGGCACCTCATTTTCTTTCTTTTTAGGTTAACCTATCCAAAATCAGTCAACCTCAGGTGACTCTGAAACTTTTTCATGCTTTTGGATGTTAATTTCAGAATTTCTTTCCGACAACAAAGTTCGCCCCCAAGCTCTTTTCATTCCTAGCCATCGATGCAACAGCTTCAAGACCCGCATAGATACCTGATTTTGTTTGGCAGGAAAAACGCACTGATCCCTCTACTGCGTCCCTCCCAGAGGTATCGCTTTCGGCGAAAAAACTTTCTTCTGATTCGTTAAAGCGAGTTGTCGTTTTTATCGTTCTTGCACCATAAAAATGACGCCAACCGAGTCTCCCATCTGCAGAGAGTGTGCCAGTTTGAGTGTCTTGCTGCATCACAATCTTTATTCCCAGCAGCGTGCTGACTTCCCCGAGAGACTTTTTTGATATCTTTTGCGCAATCAAACCACCGGACTCTGAAACTTTAGGACGATAACTAAAAACGTAATCAACAGAGGCAACAGGTCCCACAGCTAAGCCTTTTTGACCAAACAACAACTCCGCTTCTAATTGTGATCCAACCAAATATCCTGTCCATTTTCCTTTATAAGTTTCTCCCAAAGATTTTCTTGTTGTTTTTGAGTCTGCCACGGCGGCAAATAACGAACCAAATGCTGTAAACCCCGGAACAGTCAAAGATCCATAACGAGCTTCAGCCCCAAAACTAAATATTGTTGAGTCGAAATGACTGTCGGTGTTATCTTCCTTCAAATTCAGGTCCGAGACTCCAAGGAAAAGACCTGTCTCCAACCCTTCGGAAATTTTTGTCCTGATTCCGCCGACTGCTCCGGCCTGTTTAACGTTATATCCATTGACTTGATCACTTCCAGAGCGATCGGCAAAAGAGGCAATAGGCTTAATCCAAACACCCTCTTCCGGAAGTCCAGCAGAAACAAGACGATTAAGAAGTCTGCCTTGATCCAGTTCGGCCTTCTGAACATCCAAATAGATGTTAGGCAAGAGATCTTTCAGAGCAGACTGAACTTTCAAACCGCCGATATCCGAAAAATCCAACTCACCGATCAAGTTTGCCAAAGCACCTGCGGGCACCGAAGATGAAGCAATATTATAGAGGGCGGCGCCCAGTGAACTTTGTGCCGCCGTCTTTGCATAACGAGAGTAGGCATCTTCTTTTCTAAAACTGGACAGAACAAAAGTGTCTCCGCTTTTATTCAGAGCAATACTGAGAGTCGGTGAGTCATTAATAAGCCTTACAACCGAGAAATTAAGGTCGGGCTGTTTTCCGTCCGGTAATAAGATTAAATCACTTAAGCCAACTTTTTTAGAGAACTCATTGCCGTAAAAGCTGTTCTCCAGACCTAAAGAAAGGGTTCCTTCCGCTTTTGCAGAATTCAAAATCTTCAGTTGATTATGCGAGCCCTGCCGGTCAACGATAAAAAGAAGATCACCTGAGGCTCCCTGTTCATAGTCACTGACAGTGAAAGGCGCCTCATCCGTTCCCGGCAAGAAAGTACCGTTATTGATTACTTTATTGAGGACGGTTCCCGTACCCAACAAACCTCCTTCTTTTTGAACCAACACAGAACTGTTGACGAGTACACCGCCTGTGCCGTCCGGTCGGGGACTGATCATTAAGGACCCGCCCTCGACCACCGTCGGCGCTGAATATGTATTCGTTCCCATCAATGCCAACATACCCCAGCCTGTCTTGATCAAACCGGGCTTTTTGTTTGCCAAACCGAAGTTAGCTAAAGAACGCATCCGGCTGGATATGCCTTCACGGTATTCTTCATGGTGATATTTGTCATCCCACAGACGCTCCGATATATCGTTGCTGAAAACTGCCATGTGACCTTGCGTATCAAAGGATTCGAAGACAAATTCGCTTCCTCCGAATTCGTCATAAGCTTTAACGGAGCTGGGAGACATTCGATTAACATCCAATCGGGCCGGACCTCGAACCGCCTTACCCGCATCTAATACACCTTGTCCGAACACTTCTTCCTTTGTAACTTGAACAATACGGACGAATTTATCTTTTTCACGTTCTTCCTCAGATTTTTTAAAGTGATCTTTGACAAAATATTCGATCATTGAATTCAAAGAGCGATAACCCCAGGCTTCAGGATCTTTGTTATATGTTTCCGTCAGAGCCTTGATCACTTGCTCTTCAGAAGGTTTTTCGGCAGAAAAATAATAGAAAACCAGAGCCGTATCAGTTGACCCATCAAAGCCAACTAATATATCCGGACATTCAATATTGCTGTTGGCGGTCGTCAAAATAACATCAGCAAGCTGTTTACCATTCATCCAAGGAAAAGCCTGTGCAACTAGCGCCGCGGCGCCACTAACTTGCGGCGTCGCCATTGACGTTCCAGATTTGATTGTGTAGCCGTTCGTCACCGCGTCGGCGGCAGAAATATAGCCTCCCGGTGCCGAGACTGTAAACAGTTCTGCTCCTCTTGCGATATTGCTGAACAACGACAACCCGGTCGCCCCAAGTGTAATTTTGCCGTCTCTGCGCGCTGCATCTAACGGGTTTAGAGAAACGACCGTAACCCAATTTCCTAATTCCGAACCGTAATAACGCGGGAGCATTCCCATGAATGAAGGAGCGACCCAGCCGTCATTTGCCGCTGCCACGACAGCAAGACTGCCGGGATTATCTAGGGCCCACTTTACTAAACGACCTGAGTGAGGCCTTATGCCTTCAGACATGGCTAGGTTTTTTGCTTCCTCGACTGAATAGACCTCTCCTTTAGGAACGAAACTCTTATCAACTAACATACCATTCCAGCTGTTGTTCAGAATTTTTATTTCAGGATGCGCTTGAAAAAATTTTTCTTCATTTGCAAAATAGTAGCTTTGAGAGCCGATATAAACTTGTCCGACAACGCTGCTGTCAAAAGCAACACCGTGCATACCGACACCGTCTTTTTTTGCGGCCATAATCGAAGCAACATGGGTTCCATGGCTCACGTCCTGCGTCCAAGTCGTTGGATTTGGAACCGAGTTGCCCACTTCATCTAAAGCACCGACCACTTCGAACTTGCCGGATAATTCAGGATGATCCTCTCTCATTGGAGTATCTAAAAGACCGATTAAAACGCCCTCCCCTGTGAATCCTTGTGTATAGGCTGAAGCTGCATTAATCAGGTCCAAACCATTTGAAGCAAAGTACTCTTTTGTTTGGAAATCAGATTCAGCTGCTCCAACAGAATTTATCATCATTGATGTCACAACCAACAAGCAGGCTAAAGTCAAATGTTTGATTTTTGGAGTGGTTTTCATATTTCTTCCGAGGGACTGTTCTATCTACTGTATTAGTCTCGCCGGCTTCTGGAAATGCGTGGAAACACTGTGAGCCACAGAAGTTATAAAAAAACCGCTTTTTATACCAACAGGGGTTACTAAGGGGAGATTACTGAATCAAAAAATAACCTTTCTATTATCGTTTTCTTGCACGCTTCATCCCATGCCAGGTCCTTTCCGGCACTTCGCTTAAAAAGCTTGACAGAAACTGTTTTCAACTTAACAGTGCATTCGTATAACTATTTTCAAATAGATAGCGCAAACTTGGCATAGTTCTTGCATAGATTATTTTGAAACCTAGCAGAATCATCCAACCAATAATTAACCTGACTAGTTTTCAAAGCCTCAATAAACCAACTTAAATGCGTCATAGCTGTGCAAGGATGCCCTAAATTGGTGCAACTGCTCGATGATGGCGCAAAGAAAGGAAAAGTGATGAAAGAACTTCTAATGATGAAGGGAGCCAAGACTTTAGTCGATGTTGCTACAAAAGTGCAAGCCGGGGAAACTGTCCTTTTGGTCACTGACTATGCTAAAACAGACATCGCTCAAGCCGTTGCTGCCGTTGCCTGTGACCGAGGTGCAGAAGTAATGATTATGAGTATGAAGCCTCGCAAACGGGCCGGAGAAGAACCGCCTGCAGCCGTGGCCGCCGCCATGAAAAATGCGGACGTCGTGATCGTGCCCGTCAGTTACTCTATTACCCATACACATGCAGTAAAAAATGCGGCGGCAGCCGGAGCTCGAATCATCGTCATGACAGATTTCACCCCTGAAGTTATGATGCACGGCGGGATAGAAGCTGACTTTGATCAAATCAAACCAACCTGCATTGCTGTCGCCAAAGCCCTGGAAACTGCCGAAGAAATTCATATCACCTCTCCGGGAGGAACTGATCTTCGTTTCAATACGAAAGGAAGACGCGGAAATGCGCTTTACTGCGTAGTTGAAAAAGGTCAGTTCTCTACCATCCCCACTATTGAAGCAAATACAACCCCTATAGAGGGGACTGCAGAAGGGATTATTGTATGCGATGCTTCAATTCCATATCTCGGTATCGGCCTTGTAGATGAACCCGTCATATGCAAAGTCGAAGGGGGCTTTATCACTGAAATCAACGGCGGAAGGGCTGCAGAAATCCTTCGCAAAGATTTAGCCAGCCACGCCGACAAAAACAGCTACAACATTGCAGAACTCGGGATTGGTTTGAATCCGAAGTGTCGTATGTGCGGAATCATGCTTGAAGACGAAGGAGTCCTCGGGACCTGTCATATCGGCATCGGCACAAGCCTTACCCTCGGCGGCGTTACCAAGGCACCGTGTCACTACGATCTCATCATGTGGCATCCGACCATCGTCGCCGATGGAAAAGTAATTTTTGACAAAGACCATCCGACGCTCTGACCAAAATTATCCCCAAAACTTTATTTCCATTCCAAGGACAAAATCATGAAACGCAGAACCCTTCTTTCCTCCCTTTCTGTTCTTACCGCTCTAAGCCTCTTTGGCGCCGGTTCAGCCTATCCAGCAGATATTTATCCTTCTAAGCCGCTCTTGACAATCGTTCCTTTTAGCGCAGGAGGCGGCAATGACATCCTTCTTCGCGTCATGGGTAAATACGCGGAAAAACATCTCGGTCAAACTCTTACCATTGACAATAAACCAGGAGCCGGCGGCCAAATCGGCTGGACCCTTCTGAGTAAAGCCAAACCGGATGGTTACACAATCGGTGCAGCTTCTTTACCTTCAATGATCATGATCAAGGAACTGCGTAAGAATGTGCCTTTCTCTATGGATGATTTCACCTTCATAGCAGCTGTTCAATCTGACCCAATTGTCTGGGTTGTCAACGAGGACAGTCCTTACACAACAGCAGCTGATTTCATCAAAGCAGCTAAAACCAAAACTTTGAATGTCGCCGGAGACGGTCCGCAGTCTAATGTTCAGCTCCAGCATCTGATCGCTGAAAAAGATCTTGGTATTAAGACAAATTTCGTTCCCTTCAACGGCTCAGGTAAGGCACTTACAGCATTGATGGGTAAAAAAGTTGACCTCTGTGCTTCAACTCTCTCTGCCGCACAAAAGCAGCTCGGCAACGGACTTAAAATTCTCGTGGTATTCGCTGACCAGTCCGCAGCCTCCGCTCCCACTGCCAAAGAAGCTTTCGGAAAAGATATTGCGCCTGCAGGCGCAGCCATCCGCGGCATTTGCGCGCCCAAAGGCTTAAGTCCCGAAGTATTAACTAAATTAGAAAACGGCATCAAAGGGATTTGCGAAGATCCGGATTTCATCGCTGAAACCAAAAAACTCAAGCTGGATATCGGCTTTAAAAACGCCCAAGAAACTCAAAGAATTGTCTCTCAGACCTCCAAACTAGTCTCAGAAAACAAGAACCTCTTCTAACATTTTGTCGGGAGTCAATCATGGAACAAGAGAACATCCGAAAAGAAACGTTTCTAGCGACTCTTCTTTTGCTCGCAGGAACTCTGATCTTATGGAAAGGCTATTCATATGAACCGGACTCCCGACAGTTCCCGGTCTTCTTGGGCTGGCTTTTCGTGTCTTTCTCGATACTCAATGCAATCACCCTCTTTAAAAAATTCAAAGCAGAAAAGCTATCTCTTTCCTTTGAGTTTCACAGACCGGGTTTTCCTCTCTCCTTGACAATTCTGCTGTTAGTTGGAACTTACGCAGTCGCAGTCCCGCTGCTCGGCTACTATTTCTCTACATTCTTATTCTTAATACTGGTGATGGCCGGATTTGGCTGCATCCGTAAAAGGAGCCTATTGGTTTATCTAGGAGTAACGCTTCTATTCCTTACCGGCGTTTATTTCTTCTTTACGCTCTTGCTCGGCACACGATTGCCTGTCGGCGAGATATGGGCTTTTTAGGAGGGTAGCTATGGATCTTTCAGCACTTTTTCCTGCTTTTTTCCAAGCATTGGAACCCGGAATGCTGGGGATGGTTCTCCTAGGGACAATTCTGGGCATTGTCGTGGGCTCTCTGCCAGGACTTACGAGCACTATGGGCGTTGCCCTTCTGGTACCTTTCACTTTCAGCATGAGCCCAGCGATGGGACTAGCTCTTCTCGGTGCCATTTATGCCTCTTCAAGTTACGCCGGCTCCATCAGTGCAATTCTGTTAAATATTCCCGGAACTCCCTCGAACTGCTGCACGCTGCTTGACGGTTATCCGATGACTCAGAAAGGGCAGGCTTCTCGCGCCTTAGCGTTATCTACGATCGGTTCGGCAGTCGGCGGAATTCTCTCTGTCTTTGCCCTTTTATTTCTTGCTCCTCCTTTAGCGCGTTTGGCTTTGGAATTCGGCTCTCAGGAATATTTCATCATGGCGCTTTTCGGAGTCGCCATCATCGCTGCGCTTTCAGAAAAGAATATTGTTAAAGGAATGATCACCGGTATTTTTGGTCTCTTACTTTCGATTGTAGGAATGCATCCGATTACCGGGGAAGCGCGCTTTACCTTTGATCTGCCGGAACTTTTCAACGGTTTATCTCTAGTGACTGCATTAATTGGCCTCTATTCTCTTCCGGAAGTTGTCTCAATGTTAAGAGACGAAAAAGATGCCGTTAAAGTCGAAAGTTCGGTTTCCTGCTCTGGAATTATCCGCGCGATGAGAGAAATCCTGAAATACAAAATGCTGACTCTCAGAGCCTCAATCATTGGCATCATAATCGGCATCGTCCCGGGAGCCGGCCAGTCCATCGCTTCATTTATTGCCTACGATGACGCAAAGAAATCCGCCAAAGATCCGAGTCATTTCGGCACCGGCTGCCCTGAAGGCGTTTTGGCTTCAGAAGTTTCCAACAATGCCGTAGTTGGCGGTTCGCTCGTTCCTGCCTTTACGTTAGGCATCCCGGGCAACGCCGTATCGGCTGTATTGATCTCGGGGCTGATGATTCATGGACTCCAGCCCGGGCCAACGCTTTTCCAAGAGAATGCTGAGACTGTTTACAGCTTTATCTTCAGTTTACTCATCGCTAATGTCGCTTTCATTCCCATCGGAATCCTTTGTGCCAAATACTGCGTCAAATTACTGGCGATGCCTAAACCCATCCTTGCTTCATTAGTGCTTGCATTAGCAGTGATCGGCTCGTACGCCGTCAACGGCTCAATTGTTGAAGTTTGGGTCATGATAGGTTTCGGAGCATTGGGATGTGCAATGAAGCACTTCAACCTTCCCAGAGAACCTTTGGTTTTAGGTTTGGTACTCGGCACAATGGCTGAAAGTGAATTAGCGCGTGCCCTGGCCTTGGTACAAGGAGATGCCGGTCAATTGCTTTTGGGAATATTCTCAAGCCCAATCTGCATGATTCTAATCGGCTTAATTCTTTATTCCATCATTCGCTCACAATACAAAAAAAAGAAAGCTTCAGCCAAGCCGTCTGACCAAAAAACGGAATTATCGGAAGAAGCCCGGATTACAGCGGCTTCCTGACCTCTTTCCTCTTCCTCTACACGAAGAGGAGGAGGTCAGCTCCGCGGAGACCGGACTTTTCGGTCTCATTTCATCAGTCTTCGGTTTCCCCTTCGGTTCCCTCTTCTCCCATGTTAACCTGCCACCGGTTGGTTACAAAAAGTAGAGCTTCCTTTATCAGACCATTCGAAGGACTTACGTTTTCAGCTCTGTATCCGTTAAAAAATAAACGCGAAGCAGGCATATGCGTGTCTTCTCCATAACGATATAACGCATAATGATGATGGCGCTGGTCAGCTTGCAAAGAATCCTTACTGAGATAAGAGATTTCGCGATCAAAGCGATCGAACGCCGATAGCATTTGCGGTGCAGCCGCGAAAATCCCTACTCTGTTGGATCTTGAAGAAATAACGTTCCTATCCGGCTTATACCCATCCTGAGAGACAAATATCATTGTTGAATTACCGGAAACAGATTTTTCTAAGGATATCGGACCGCCAGCATTCAGGACAAAGATCTGATCTCCGGCATCGACATTTTTGACCACGACGGCAGCAGACGGATCTGCGGAGCGCTGGACAATCGTGACATCCGCTCCGGACGCTAGCCCATTGGCTCGAATTTCGCTGTTGGCTTCGAGACAAATATCCTGAGATGCTTGAAGGTCTTTAAGTAAAACACTGTCGGCTTTCATTCCAGCGTGGCCGTTAACAGTCAGTTCATATCCAACTGAAAGCGGACCGTTGTAATTTTCTATAGTCAGATTTCCGTTGATGATATTGCCTTTTTCTTCGTTAATCTGAATTTCCTGCTTCTGACCGTTCAAGACCAAATTAATGTCCGAACTGGCAGATACAATCAATTCATCAACTCGATTTCCCAGCTCTTTATCCTTGGCTGATTTCTGAGCTAGTAACTCAATCGATCCGCCTGCAGAAACTTCCAGACGATCGGACGCAATGCCGTCGGCAGAAGCGTCTTGATGGACGTTTCTTTCCGCGTGAATCTCGAGGTTTTCCACCCCGTCAGAAGAGAATCCTTCAATTCCGGAGCCATGTTTCAAGGACACATCTTTCCCGGCCTCTACTTTCACAAGACCGTCCCCAGCCAAGACGGATCCTTGACCGAGCTCGAAGTTTCCCCCTGCTTTCAATTGAGCCTCTTCGGAAGCAAACAACATTACGGTGTCTTTTATCGTAAAGTCTTTTCCTGCAGAAACCGTCAAACGATTGATTTCCTCATCTTCGGAAGGACTGAGGACACCAACAGCTGTTTCCTCTTCAAAAACAACCGAGCCCCGTTTTGCTTCAATATTCAGGTCAGCTTGAGTCAGAATAACCGTGCCCTTTCCGATTGTGACATCTTGTCCGGCAGTGAAGGAAACATCCTTTTTACCCACTCGATTGGAAGCATCCGGATCATTACCGGCAAAAATAAAGGAATCAGATCCGATATCTATAGATCCGGCTGCGTCTAAATACACGTCACCGTAAGAAATCAATTCCGATTCATCTTTGAGTACGACATTGCCTTCGGAAGATCTGATTTCTGTTTCATGGAGAGAAGTCGAAAGGAATTGTCCGTCAAGAACCACGTCTCCCGTCACATTCATGCTGACGTTGTCTCTCGCGCTGACCTGAGAATTATCTCCCAGCTCGATAGAACCGCCTCCGACACCCGACTCATCTCCAGTTCGGATGTAAGCCGTTTGACCTTGGACGACGGAGTTTTCTCCCAACCTGATGTCGCCATGTTCTGAAACCAGTGACGTATGGTTCTTAGAGCCGTCCTCAAGCTTCGATTGAAGAACGGCGCCCTTATCCAAGAAAATGCCCTTGTTGCCGATAATGTCTAAGCTCGTTCCAGACGTAACAAATGCGTTTTCTCCAAAACTTGTTTGGCCGCGTGAAGAGATTCGGACATAGGAGTCTTCCTGATCTTCTTGGGTCCGAATGTTTGCGCCGGCGCCGAAAGCAATATCTCCTTGAGCGTCAATAACAGCGCCGAGAACTGAAGTTTGGATGGAAGCACGTTCGCCGAAAGTTATATTTCCTTCCGTGTGATTTTCATCATCTCCCGCGTTCATAGACAGCATCGTCGTACGGAACGTTGCATCATTCCCGAATCTAACATCTCCTTTCACGTCAATAGACGTTTGCGGCAAAGATTCTATCGAACCGGTCTCGTATTTTCCGAATTTCGTTTGAACCGTTGCTTTGTCACCGACTATCAGTGAACCCTGAGCTTTAAGTTCAAATCCTTTTCCGTGAACCGTAAAGTCTTCTTCGAACTTAATGTCCTGACCGGCGCTGAACACCACAGAATTTTTCTCGCTGTTCAATGTTGCATCCCGATCAATCACAATATCTTTACCGGCTTCAAACAAAGAGTTGTCCGAATTAGAAGACATCGTGAGGTTTTCGCCCATATAGATCGAACCCTCGCTGCTTCTTACCGTGACTCCCTTTGTCGCGCCGACAAGCGTGGCCTTATCGCCGAATCGAATATCTTTTTCTGCTGAAACCAGCAGATCGTCAGAAAGGATTTGAGCCTCGTCACCGATGGTGAAGCTTTTCCCGGCGATGACACTGACTTTTCCATAGAGCGGGTTTTCTTGACTTAATCCGCTTTGCGTCCCGGCTTTCACCGTCGCTTTATTTCCGATATCAATTAAACCGCGTTCCGAGGTTAAAGAGCTGTCGGACGCAGAAACGATCGTTAAATCATTCTTGATATTCAGACCGTTCCCGCCAAAGATATCGACACTGCCGTTTTCAGCAATGACTTCGAATTCGTCTTCTGTAACGTTTAAAACTCCCTGAGCTCCGATCCGGATCGGAGCTTCGTCTCCGGCAGACGGATCTTTCAAGGAAGCATCCACGTTGAGCGATCCTCCAAGCGTCGCGTCGGCGTCTGCCAAAACTTCAATTCCGCCGTTTGTGGCTGTCAGAGAAACATTATTTCCGAGGCTGAAGGCTTGTTGGCCGCCGGTGATAGATACACTGCTGCTTCCAACAGAAATATTGTCTCCAAGAACCAGACTGTCGTATCCGCGAACAGTTGCTTCCCCTGCAGCTTTAACAGAAGAACCGGATTTGAGATCAATTTTCTGTCCTTTCAAGACGGCTTTTCCGGAAGAAGCCTCAACTGTAATGGGGGCTTCATCTGCAAAAATCAACCCTCCGGCGCTGTCCAGTACGACTTCCGCGCCCTTAAATGTATTGTTTTTATGAGCAAAGACTTTAAGAGCGTCAGAATCGGTTGATCCCGCTACCAGACGCAATGCCCCAGCCTCTGAATATTCAACCTTGGCTCCGGATAAATCGACCTTGCCTGCTGCGCCCACTTCCAGACTGCCGGCAGAATCAATGCTGGTCTTGTTATTGGAATCAACGTTTCCTTCCTCAGCCGAGAGGAGAACCGAGCCGGGTGTCGAAGTACTCAAAGAGGCATCCTTGATATTCAATCCGCCGGCAGCAACCTTCAAGTCGCCTTTGGAAGCAACAAGCGTATAACCCGTGAGATTAAGTTCGCCTTTTCCTTTTAAGGTGATCGTATCGGCAGAAAGATTCTTTTCATTCAGAGCAAGGTTCAAATTGCCTTCTTTCGACACCAAGATCAAATTAGAACCATCCTTGTTCTTTAAGGATCCGCCGGTAACGGAAATACTATCCTTCGCCAGAACATCAATATCAGTTGAAGAATCGACATTGAGCCCCTTCAACGTAACAGAGCCGTTTTCTGCTGCGGCCTGCAAACCGCCTGTGTTGCCGTTCGCTTCTGAACTTACGTTGATGCTTCCTTCTTTACTCTCGACATCGAGTTTGCCAGCTGCATTCAAACTTTCAACAGTTAGACTGGCATCCTTTTGAGACGCAATGTCGATAACTGAGCCTGAACTTACTGTATTGCTTGTTACCTCAACCGCTCCTCCATTTGAGTTAATAAATAAGCCTTCCGATTCCCCGGTGGCGGCGGCGATTAGATCGGCTCCCGTCACTTGTGTGCCGGCTGCAGAAGTAAGTCGGATAGAACTTTGAGAGTCAAGTTTTCCGCCATCAATCATGACGGAACCTTGAGAGGAATTCACCTCTACTCCGCTGCCTTCTTCTATTCCCTTAGCCGATACGGAAACATTTGTCAGCTGAGCGTCTCTGACAGCAGAAAGTTTGACGGAACCGTTGGAGTTGATCGAGCCGTCACTGACTTTGACTGCGCCTTCAGAAGAACTCAAAAAGACACCGGCCTCTGCGTCATTCCCTTCTGAAGAAACAGCGGTTCCGCTGATTGTCGTGCCCTTAGCTGATGAAACATTTATAGAGTTCTGAGACGTTAAGGAGCCGTCATTAATGGAGACAGTTCCTTCGGAAGAAACTAACGAAAGGCCGTCTGTTCCTGCAGTTAGAGTGCTGTCCGTCAAAGAAATATCATTGCTCGTAGTAACGCCGAGTCTTTTGGCTTCCAGTGTCAGCGCTTTTCCGAAAGTCGTTTCCGGTGCAGAAAGATCAAGGGTTCCGTTTAAAGCTGAAAGGGTGGAATTGTCTGCGACCGAAAGCAACGAGCCAGCCTTAAGAGTCAGATTACCCTCAGAGGTCTTCGCTGTTCCGTTAAGGTAGATCGTGTTAGCTTCAGCCGCCACATCTCTTTTGGCCTGAATCTCTTCAATTGTTAATGTCTTTTTGGCATTAAATTCGATCTCTCCGTTTTCTGAAACCAGTTTTTTAACTGTCAGAGAACCTTCCGTCGAGATCTCAACATTTGAAGTAACTGTCTCTTCGGTCACCGACAAAGACATTTCAGAATCTCTATTGGCTTGAAGGTAAACATTCTGAGTTTTGCCTTTCAGAACAACATTAAAGTCATTGACTGAATCCAATATCAAAGCTGCATCTGTCTGACCTACGTCCCCCGCTGTCTCAAAAGCGAAATTAGTGCCGCTGATGCGCCCGGCCTGTCCTGTCGCGTCCTTAGCGGAATAAATATTGTCAGCCTTCAATACAACATCTTTACCGCTGGCCACGGATTGGAGATTAAGCGTTCCGTCTTGATCAACAAATACGCCTCCGTTGCCGGAGAACACGGCCGATCCTGTAATCGCCGTTTTAAGAAGTTTGTCGGCGGATCCGATTGAACCCACCCCTGCTCTCAGGATCAAGTCTTTAGCTTTAACCGCACCCTCTCCAGATAGAGTGATTCCATTTGTAGCAGTGAGACGGATATCTCCGTTTTGAGAAGAAAGGGAACCGAGATTCAATGTGTTTTCAGAGTCAGACTGTAGATAAATGCTGTTTACTGCATCGGCATTTAATTTCGTGTCGCTGCTCTGATGGACTTCAAAGGCTTTCTTTAAGTTGATCGTCAGAGTGCCTGCTTCTTTGTTCCAAGTAACGTCATTAGCTTCTGCTCGAGCTAAAAGCTTGTAGAGGTTCAAGCCTTTTTCTGTCGAAGCATTCAAATCACTGATGTTTGCCGTATGACCGTCAAGTTCCTGACCGATTCCGGCGCCGGACTTCAACGTAATGTTTGCTGCTTTGATATTGGCGACACCTGACTCAGGAACATATCCTGGATCAGGATTGAGGATGGCGTCGGATACTGCAAAAAGCAGTTCATTTTGCGTCCAGCCGTAATTGTCTTTCGATGCTTGAACAAGATTTAATGCCGAGCCTTGAGTATTCGCTTCTTTGTTAATCGCATCTTCGGCAGCAGAACAGCCTTCGAAACGGGACTTCAAGGAGGCAAAATCCTTTTGCTCTTCAGTTGTTAAGGCTCTTACACCGCTATTTTTAGCTTCCTGCTCATGGTTTAGGTAAGCCTGATATCGATTAAAGTCGGAAGTAATACCATTTTTTATGTCTTGTTCGTCTTTAGCAAACCGAGCCCCTTCGTTAGAAGTTCCGTCAGACTTTAGAATGCCGGCTTCAATCCAGCTTTCAAGGCGTTTTTGTGCCGAACGCTCATCACGATCCGAGCGATCAATCGCATCATAAATATTTCCGGCCGAATCAATCGTCACGTCTCCCTTTGTACTGATTTGACCGACAGAAATATCGCCAACGGATTTCAGAGAAATGTTGCCCGCAGCCGTCAGATCAAGACGCTGAGAAAGATCAGAAGCTTCTTTGTGATCCAGGCTGTCAATCTTGATACCGCCTTCTTGAGAAACAAGAGAAATCTTTTGTCCGGAAAGCGAACTCAAGTCAACGCTGCCTCTGAATTCAGCAGACACCGTTTCTCCGGCATTCAGGGATCCGGAAACGGAGGCACCTGAATTCAGATACTTAGCATCAATATAAATAGACTTGCCAGCGGTTGCCGTTAGATTTAACTGCTTGTCGGAACTTCCCGCCGCAGTCCACTTAATCGCCGACCCCTCTGAGCCAATTGCTCCTGAAGCTGCTTTCAACGTCAGATTAGATGCTCCGGTTATTGCTGCGGCTCCGCTTTGATTGAGGATGTTGTTCCCTGCAATCAAGCTAACAGAACCGCCCTGGGCGTTCACAGCGCCTCCGAGCAGGACTGACTTACCGCTTTCAATCACGATTGTATTGGTTCCGCTTAAGAAAGACGTACCTACTTGATGGTCAGCCTTTACCGTGTAGGAATAAAGCGTCGAAGTCGAAGTGGTCGTAACTTTCTGAGTGTGATGTGTGCCTGAGAAGTGGACCCAAGTGTTATAAGTTGTCCAATGAGTAACCGTTGAGCTCTCCGAACTGCTCACTTGTGTAGTCCAAGCCTCAAAATTCTCATTCTTTCCTTCAGGACGGTCTGCTACCCAAATGGTCGAGCCGTTTGCTAAGTCTGCATCTGTTACTGTTGTCGTATTTACTGACGCCCAGTTTGTAGGCTCGCCGTAATCAAATGCATCCCAAACGGTAAACTTTTGGGAGTTATATCGAGTAGTGACCGTTGTTGAACCTTTTCCGTCGGTCCAGCCATATAACTGGTCGGTCAAGGGGTCGTAAGAACTATCTAGGACTTTGGTCCCAGCCGTTTTAGTTCCGTCGGAGTTGAGCCAGTAAGCAACAGCGTTCCCTTTACGAATTTCGGTAACCTTAGCAATCGCATTATCGGGCTTATCGGAATCTTTAAATCCCGAGTTTGTATCTGTGATTTGAATCAGGCCCTCAATATTGCCGGTATCGGCATTTCCAAGCAGAACGTCGCGGTTGCCGACGTTGATATTGATGTCTGCCGAACCGTTCGCCACGGACAATTGGCCGCCGCCTGTGCTTGCCACTCTTCCGGTAATGTAAATCTGTCCGCCTTGCGGAGAAATGTCATCGACGATCACCCTGTCATTGACCGGATCGTACCAGGCTGCGACTTGATACTTATAGGACTTGGAAGCTTCATCCCAAACAGGACCGCCTTCCTGAAGGGCATACTGCGGTGTTCTGCTGTTGACATCCGAGGGTGATCCGTGTGCCTGCCAATTTGCCTTAATAGAAGAAATCTTCTTGTCGACTTCTGTGTCCGACAAAGTCAAACCGTATTTCGCATAACCGCTTTGAACGTAGCCGTTTAAGTTAATCGCATCGGCTGCGAGGAAAATACTTCCTCCGGCAACCATGTCTCCGGCTTGACCATTGTCTGCATTACCAAGTTTGCCCGGACCGTACACATGGTCGGCATTTGAACTGACTGAGGATTGGGTGTCTAAGCTTCCGACTTCGTCTTTCCATAGCTCTTCAACAGAGCCTCCGACGTTAAACAATCCTCCTCTGTAAGACTGAGTAATAGAACCTTTTGCCGTGATTCCTAAAGAACCTCCGGCAGAAATCGAAGCTGTTTTATCGGCGTAAACATCGCCTCCGCTGCTTACAGAGATATTTCCTGCCCGGTTAATCAGTTTTCCGGAAATATCAATGCTGGTATCCGGATTGATTCTTTGCTCTTTACCGTCCGAGGTAACTAGAACCAATCCGTTGTAAGCAGAGTTAACCTTTATTGACGGAGCTTCTGAATTAGCTGACGTCGTTAACTGGCCACGGAACGAACCCAACGCGCCGGTCTTATCGATAACAACCTGATCGTTCAGTTTAAACTCGCCGCCTTTATCCAAAATTTGGATATCGCTCAGCTTCAATGCCACTGTGGCTTGGTTATCAATATTGATCCCCTCAGCGGTTTTAGCGATTAAAGAACCTCCTCCGGTTACGCTATCCGTGAAGGCAGAAATATTTCCACCCGAGACTGTGACATTGGAAATTTGGACATAAGGGCGGCTTGTCTGATCAATAAGCGAGAAATTACCGTTCTCTCCCCGGATCAAAAGGCCCTTCTGCTCCATTGTCGTAAGAAGCAGTTCGTCTTCGGCCTTGTAAGCAGCAAGCAAGGAGGGATTCGTCGTGCCGTAATCCTGCATCGCTTTCTGAAGTTCCTCATGACGCTGCCAGTACATGTTCGTCAGGGATTCTGCCTTCACACCGCTGACGGATTCATCATCAACGCCAGTCTTTGTGATCGTTAAGGGATTTTGTGAATCCAGGGTCACGCCTGATTCGTTGGGCGAAGCAATTCCGCTGATCTGAATATCTGCTTTGGTATTCACACCGGCTTGAACGAGTCCGCCGACCTGGATCTTATTGTCGGTGGTCAGATTCTTGGATTTTGTTCCGGCCGCTGTTGAAGCAATCGAGACTTCGCCGGCATCCGACGCAGACGTCCAGAACCAATAACGTGCTGTCTCTTCCGTAGAAACATCGCCGCTTTGTGCGTAAAGCTCAGTATCACGCCAAGATTTGATTTCTCCGTTGAGATTGAGCTTATTGGTCAGGTTAAGACTGTCGGAAACTTCCGAATCCGTTCCGCCGATGGCTGAGTGGCTGTAAGCGTGCGCATAGCTCACTAAATCAAACTGAGAGTTCGAGCCATCAGCATCTCTGCCTGCTCTAATCGCCAACTTGCCTTTCGACAAGATGTTAGAACCGCTGCCGACATTTACTTCATTGGTGCGATTTTGGTTGACGGAAACCTTGGCCCCTGCCCCGGCTACCGCTGCGCCTTGAACATCTCCGACGCTCTGTGCTTCAACATCTTCGTCAGAAGAGGCGGCAATCGTCAGCGTGCCTTCGGCGCTACTAGCAGTTAAACGCACACCGTCGGCCAAGTTAATTCTATTTTGAGTATTTAGGGTTTCGAAGTTTTCTGCTGTCACACCGGCAACGGCACCGGCCGTTTGAGCACGAACCTTCAGACTAGTTCTTCCGACATTCTTCGCAGAAATGGTCAGATCATCTGCAGTCAATACCACATTTTTACCGATATCGACCTGTTGGGTACGGTTTTCCGTATTGCTTGCTTTAATGCCGGTACCGACAAAGGCTCCGTAAACACGGGAGTCAACGGCATAAGTTCCTTCAGCGGCATGAACGTCCCAATTATCAGAGGCTCCAACAAGAATACCGGAAGCGTTAATTGCCGAGCCATCCCCGATCGAGACTTTGTTAGTGCCTTGCATGTCGTTGATCAGCGAAGCACCGCTTCCTCCGGCCAAAGCGCCTTTGGTGTTATCGGCTTTCATGCCGATGTTGTGTTCGCCCGAGGTCACAAAGGATGCTGCATCTTGAACATTCCAACGGCCGCTGACAGTTAAAGTCGTATCAGAGCGATCTGTATGTTTTACTTGAGCCGCATTTGCGTCAAGATCGGTACCTTCGGCAAGAATAATTCCGCCTCCGGCACTGTCGGCAAGAACCATCGCCTTTTCTTTATTAGAAGCTGTTACAACCGCATTCTTAACTCCCACTGAAGACGAAGAAGAAACTTCGTTCTTCACCGATACCTTATGGTTCACTTCTGCGGAATTATTGCCCGAGGCAATCGTTCCTCCCGTACCTGCGGTTGTCTTAGACAAATAGACAGCACTGCCTTCTGTTACCGAAGTGAAGTTCTCCAAAGAAGAATCACCGGACAGTTCAATTTTGCTTTCGACCTGATTCGAATTCGTGATCTCTGAGGTATTGACAGGAATCGAAGCAATGATGGCACCGCCGTAGGTTTGAGAGTCGGCCGTCATCTTTAAGGCTCCACTTTCATCTCCGAGACCGGCACCGGCTGCCACTGTCAAATTAGCATGACTAAATACATTTCCAGTCACTTCGGAAATGGCTTTACCTCGGGTTTCGGCAATCGACTGAACCACACCAATCCCGAGGCCTCCGGCTCCGGCACCGTAACTCTTAACCGTGATATCCGGACGGTTATTTGTGGTCAGACTGACGTCGCCGCCGGCTGTATTTCCGTTAAAGATCGTTCGAGTTGAAATCTCACCATCGGTTCCGTCATAGACCTTTGCTAGCGCACCTACTCCGTTGATGGCGCCGCCGTAGCCTGCAGTCGATTCGGCAAAGAGTTTTTGCTGACGAACTGCAGAGGCATTAAACGAAGAATTAATCCTTGAATTCAGAACTTGGCTTTCTACACGGCTTTTATCACGAATTTCTGCGACCATTCCGCCGCCGGAGGCTGCCGCAACCGTAATTCCGAAGGACTTCAGATGGATTTCTGATTTATTTTCCGTCTTAATCTCAAATACGGGATTGGTCGTTTGAGGTTTATTCTCTTCCGCCTTATTGGCCTCATCTTTACTGCCGTCAGGCTTTGGCTCTTCGAGTTTAATTCCTCCGGAAACGTTGCCTTCCCAGATCGTCGAAGCGCCGCCCGTGATTTCGGCGTCCGCATAAGCTGCAGTTCCGCTGGCAAGAGCCAGCGAAGTTTGGATCGCCTCAAGGTTGGTCTTACCTTCGAGTGAATTGAGAACGTTAAAGTTATCCTTTGATGTGATCGTGTTGCCGCTGAGATTAACTTTATTGTTGTAATGACGGCGCAACGTAATGACAGAGGCCGCTAATACTCCTGCACCGGCACTTCCGCTGCCGAGCGTAACGTCAATGCTGCCTGCCTTTGAATCTTCCTTAACAGAGACATCACTGCTTCCAACCGTCAGGTAATTGCCCGACACCACAACGGAAGTTCCATTCCCACTTCCCGAGGACACGCTTGCGTCTGCCGCTGCGGCCGAACCGACGATTTTGTCTTTTTCTTCCTGAGTCAGCTCATCATTCTCTGTAATAAAGCCGAGAGATCCGGTGCCTGAAGATGCGTAATCGGACAGATATTTATTAACTGTGTCTTCTGCGCTGCCAAGATCTTGACGGTTTGAAGCGAAAGGATTGTCTCCCGAACCGATCACCAGCGAGAATACATTTGCACCGATCGTTCCGATACCGCCGGAAGCAAACGCAACCGTTCCGTTAACGTAATGATCCTGAAGAGAGGAAACCGTGAGTTTGTCAGCTGTAACGATTGAATTACGAAGGTTAGCGGCCGAGGAGCCTTTAAAATAAGAAACGACGACCGAAGCACCCAAACTTCCGATAGCACCCGTAGCAGTAACATCTGTGACTTTCAGATGGTCTTCGTTTTCTGCATTGACGCTGAACTGACCGGCCTTAACTTCCGAATCGTTGACTTCAGCAGATGTCGCACCTTCAATCGTATTAACGTTCACGAGCCCAGCGACTGCTCCATACATTGCTCCGGAAGCGGTCACGTTCAAAGAAGAAAATTCCGAGATGCGATTCGCACCCACTGAAGCTGACTGGCCCTCAGCTCTCAGGATCGAATGAGCTACAGAAGAAGAAACTGCATTATCAGCGTAGTTGATAACCACGCTGATCGGTACCGCAGCATATTGAGAGCCTGCAGCTGTAATGGCAGAAGTCGTAATCCTGCCCAAATAATTTGCGTTCTGCGCGAATGAACCTAGCACTTCCGTCTGATCCACTGCAGCAGAAACATCCGAGAGCTGCCGATTCACGTTAACGGAAGCACTAACCGCTGCATACTGAGCACCTGAGGCGGCAATTAGTAAGGAAGAAATACCTTCTTTAGCATCTGCATCAACAGAAACAGAGGTACCTGTTAATGAAGATTTATCTGTTGATGTTCCGGTAACTACTACACCGGTTGAATGATCAGTGGTGATGATATTCGTTACAACGCCAATCGCCGCCCCCAAAGCACCGCTCGCAGTCGCAATCACAGTATCCACGTTCGCAGCGTCAGAAGCTCCGACCATCAGAGCGCCGGAACCGGCATTCAAATTCGAGGACTGAACCTTCGTTTCTGTCTTTCCACCAAAATAATTGACGTTTCCCGTGGCTGTGACCGCGGCATCCTTGGCCCCTCCTCCGGTAATGTAGAAAGTCTTAAAAGTTTCTGTAGAAGAAGCGTCAACCATTAATCCGGAAACAGTCTTGTCCTGTCTTGAATTTCTCAGCGAGGCAGCAACAGAAACATCTTCGACAATCTTCGAGTTGATCGCATCTTTATCAACTCCTGCCTTAGTTGTCAGAACCAAAGAAGTTTCCTGAGCAGAACGAACGATGTCGGAATTCAGGATTTCGGCCTGAGTAAGTCCGCGTTTTTCTGAAACCGTGACTGTTGCTCCTACAGCTGCATTTTGAGCACCCTGGAGTTGGCCGCCATATGTTCCGATCGTATCGTCACTTCTTGCTTGAATGAGGGCTGCCCCTGCGTACTCTGCATTTAAGTTATTGGTCCGAGCTGCGGTGTTGTTCGTGACTAAATTAATAGCTGTTGAAGCCGTGACACCGGCTTTACTGCCGCCGGCTCCGCCTATTCCGATCGTATCAATGTCGTTATTGGATTCGGCCAAAACCGTCAAAGTATCGGAAGAAACAAGTCTCTGTTTATCCGAAGCACTCAGAGCTGCTGTCGTATCCGTGTTGACTCGGTTGACAGCAACACCGACTCCGATACCGGCGCCTTGAGCACCCACTCCTGCAACAATGCCAAGGTTATCAATATTAGTGCTGCTTGAAGCATGAACAGATAAGGCATTTAACGCTTTGGCTGCTTGATCCTTGACCCCTTGGGTGGTTTGGTCTTTTGTGTAGTTAACCGTCGAAAGGTTATTGACGGAAGCATTAGCGGAGCGATTGATCTCGTTGGTTCCGGCAGCTCCCGACAGACCGACATTGCCGCCGGCCACGCCGACGCTCAGCACAAGCGTTGAAATATGGTCATCAGCTTCGGCATCAACAGAGAAATCCGTCAGATTATTCGAACCTTCCGGCTGAGCAATCACCACACTGTCAGCAATTGCTTGAGTTTGAGAGCTGCGGGAAGACGCGTAAGCTACCGCTCCGGAGAGACCGGCTTTGCCTTCCGGGGCAACAGAAACATTTCCTGCCATCGTCCAAATGGCAGCCTTATCAGAAGAATTAAGTGCTGCCTCTTTGAGCCCCGTTAATCTTGAATTCTTTAATTGGACCAACGCATCGTTCTTAACGCGATTAACCGCAACTGCACCTCCAATACCTAAACCGGAAACCGACACTGCTCCGTCCGCAGCGGCCGCCCAAGCTGAGGCACGGTTAACCGCGGCAATATCTAATTTGGAGCTACTGAACTGGACGGAAGAAAGATTCAGACCGTCAACATCCGCAGAAGCTTTATTGTTGGTGTTAGCTACCACAACAGAAGCCCCGACAGCTCCAATCGCTCCGTCGCCGACATTAACACCGAAGTTGCCTCCGACATTGACCGTTGTTGCCCCACTGTCGGCATGGACATTTAAACGATTAACAGTCGAGGTCAAATCATTAACGACAACAGAAGCACCTTGATCGACGTTCGATACAACAACCGAACCTGCCGCGTTGAATTTGCCTTTGCCTCCGGCCACACCAACGGCTACGCCGAGAGAAAAGGCGTCATCTTTGGCATCTAAAACAACGGAAGAAGATGCGTTATCGGTATTGATGACGGTTCCGGAGGCATTTACCGCAAATTGGTTGTGAATCTGATTCACAACCACACCGGCGCCACCGGAGGAGCCCCCGGCACCAATCGCAGGAGAAACTGCGACGGTAATTTGTTTCATCTTGCCAGCCTGATCGTATAAATCACCAAGGTTCTGGGTTTGTTCTTTTGAACTATCTTTGCCCGTTTCTTCAGCATCCGGTGATGTTCTTAATCCGACATCTTTAAAATAAGACTCATTGTTGAGCTCGTCGAGATTGTCGACATACCATTTGCGATCCGCGAGGTTTTCAAATTCATCGGCTTCCTGACCGCCGGAAGAACGCGCCGCTACTTCAAATCCGCCCTCTCCGGCTACAGAAATACTGAGTCCATTAAGCGTCGTTGAAACATTATTCGTCAGCTCGGAGCTTGCCGCGGCGCCGGAAAGTGCAAAGGATGATTCTCCAGTCGTCACGGCAGAAGAAACAGCAGTCGTAACTTGAGTTATATCGGAAAGGGCTCGAACGGCGCTGGTTCCGGCGAGTTTCAGAGTGCTGTCGGCAAATTCAGAAGAAACGATGTTGTCGATGTCTGCCACGGCAAAAATCAAAGAACCACCGAAAGACTTAGCGCCGGTATTGCCGCCTTTGCCGAAAGAGAACCCGATGCCGCCCGTGACTTGATTGTCTCCGACCCAGCTCACTTGGTTGTAAGCCGTATTAAACGCAGACCCGTCTAACTGAGACAAACCTTTAACGTTTGTAGAAACCGTATTCCCGATGAGATTGGCAGAAACTCCTGCATCGAAAGCCCCGCTGAATTTAGCTGCACCTAACGACAAGGCTGCGGCCAAGCCTTCTGCCACCGTCGTACCGTCAGATACTGCACGAATATTCAGTTTCTTGAGGCCTGTATTGAACCTTAAACCCTGAGAATTTAACTTCGCCGCATCAATATTGACTGCCGTCTTATAGTTTCCGGTGTTTCCGGCAACAGCACCGGCAATACCGGCAGCATAATTAGCAGCGTTCAGCTCGGAAATGTAGTTGATGCCAGCGGCACCGGCCCAAGCACCGACCCACTTATCGGTAACCGCATCGACGGAGACTTCTTCCGGCGCCTTGATTTGGAAGTTACCGACTTCGATATTGACTTCGTTTTCCGTATCGGTGTCATTCCATGCCGCACTGCCTGCAGCGCCCAACTGGAACTGAGAAGTTCCGCCCTGGGCCACACCCGAAGTTGAACTGCTCGTGGTACTTGCAGTACTGCCGTTTTGCGCCAGGTTGGAATTATTATTTCCGCTCATCGATGAGCTGGTCGGGTCGTTCTGAGACTGATTGTGGTTAAATTTATCCCTAATCGAATGGCCTAAGCCATTGGCCTTCTGAGCCAAAAGCGGTCCGCCCTCTTCTAAATAGAAGCTCAGCCCTTCTTTAACGTAACTAGCTTTATCTCCGAGGCCGGAGAAGAATTGTGAAATTTTGCCCGGAGGCTCATTGGATTCCGGGCTATGACCGGATACACCGACACCGCCTGCAACGCCGATCGCGTTCATGGCCAAATCCTCAGAAGCTAGCAAATTAACTTTGCCGTCGGCTCCGGAAGCCTCTAAGAAACCTTGTGCGTCATAGAGCGAACGATCTTGCTCAGCAATAACGTCGTTGTCTTTAACTCTGAGCTCATTGCCTAACTTACCGGTATTCACAGCAATGCCGGCGCCGGCCGCTTTGTTTGCATTGTCGGATATGTCTACAACAACAGCGCCTGCAATCGTTTGTACATCGTCATCGCGCTTAGCGCCGACTTCGACCGATGAGCCTTTGACTTGGGACTCGTCATCGAGCCAAACTAAGTTAGTTCCGTTGGTTACGGCAACTGCCGCTAAACCTTCCAGACTTAAATCGCCTTTATTAACGTCGGCAGCTGCGCCGATGGTTAATCCGTAAATACTGTCTTGGGCTGTAAGGAGCGCGACATTGTCCGCAGTCAGCTGAGCATTTTCTCGGACGATTAAGCGGCTGGAAGATGTCAGCTGGTTGTAAACCACCGTAGCACCAAGCGCGCTGGCTTTTTCCATATCCGGTATCGGAATACCGAATACCGTCGCAGCCTTACCTCCTAACACTAAACTTTCGTTTAAGGCATTAGAACGAACCACGAGATTTCCGTTGTTTTTACTTTCTTGAGCATCAGCGGATGGCATGCCATGGGCTTCAATTCTTGTATTTTTGCCGACAGTTAACAACGAAGCAGTCTTCTGGTTAATGACCATTGCCGTCCCGGTCGCACTCCAAGCGGAATTATCGGATGAGGCATCTCCTGCTGCGGCAGCATAAGCATTTAAATAATTGGTCGGCTTAATGAATTCAAGCAGACTCATGACAACATTGCCAGTCTCAGCTCCGGCCGAACCGATAACCTTTACTTCTCCGAAGAAAGTTCCTAATGCAGAACCCAGCGTTCCGAAAGAAGTGCCGACCTTTTTAATCTTTTCGATAAAAGAAAGATTAGCGTCGCTGACACTGTTGAAGTCTGCGTCGACCTTGTCAAATGCTTCTTCGACTTTTGCCCATTGATCTTTGAATTGATGAGCAAAAATGGCCTTGAGTCGATCACGAGCCTTAGCGAAATCTTCCTTCATCTTGGTGAGACGATTCCACTCAATCTCGGCTTCCGAATCTAAGACAAGTTGTCCGCTGTTCGCTTTAAGCACAGAATCATTGCCGATTTCGAGGATCGAACGAACGGCTTCTTTTTCGTCTCCGGAAAGTGCAACCAAAACTGCCAATGAGCCCTGAAATTTCGTTTGGCTCGTTTCCCCTTCCGGCGCCGCGGAAGAAACTTTAGATGTCACTAAATAATGATGATCTCTTAAGAGTGCGTCAGAAGAAACGGTTAAATTACCCGCAGTTTGAAGACCGATGGAGCGTCCTTCAATCACCGGGGTATTTACGATGACAGAAGAAATCTGAGATCCGAGGACAACGCCAACAGCGCCGCCAAGTTTAAATTTGGTCGAATCAAACTTGCTGTCTACGCCCTGACCTGCCTGCCCCATGAGTCCGGCAACAAAGTCCCTCGATACCGCACCGATGGTGTCATAGAGAAGTTTTGACATGCCGGAAGCGCCGACAGCATTATCTGCCTTAATGGTTAGATCATCTGTGACATTCTTAGCTGTAACCGAAGCTTCCACAGCCTCGTTTGTGAATCCGGTGTTCAGAAGGACGTTCGAATGCGTATCCAGTTCGGTGTAGTTGAAAGCTAACCCGCCGTAACTGCCTTCCTGAACAACGACTGAAGATTCGGTTTTAACGGAACTGTTTTGATTCGAGGAAATTTCGACTTTTCCAGCATCTTTTACGATATCCAGTAAAGCCGAACTTTGAACGTTTATGTCAGACGTACCTTTGAGTTTGGCAACAAGGACCGAAGTTTGAACAGCTTTGCTTTCTTTTGTTGCGGCCGTTGCTGAGGCTTCAACCGTTAAGTCGTCCGCTGAAGTGATGCTCAAGTCTTTTCCGGCCTTTAAGGCTCCGGCGAGGTTAACCGTGCTCGAGCTGTCGGCAAGCGCGACGATCGCTGCAACTGAAGGAACTTTCTGAGTTAGTTCGGTATTGAATAGGTTAAAGAGACTCGTCGAAGTTCCCGCTTCAAGTTTGGTATCTGCAACAGAGTCAAGAGATAAGTTTTGATCGGCAGAAAGACTTGCCTCATTTCCGATGCTGATTAGAGAGGACGTTTTTAAGTCCGCGTAATAAACCGCTTCATTAAACGGTGTGGCCGTACCCAAAATCTCTAATGTCAAACCTGTCGAAAGGTCAGCCATTGTCGTAGAAGATTTAACCAAACGGTTCTCTGCGACGGAATTCACGTCAAGATCTTTAGCTGCGGTGATAACGCCGTCAATCCTGATCTCGGAAGATACATCCAAGAGCTTGTGTTTACCATCAGAAACGAAATGGCCGATTTCTCGATCTTTTTTAGCCTTTTCTTCCGCAGAAAGCTGCTCGTAACCTGAAGGACGAAGCGTTTTCTCGATGTCATAGACGCCGTTTCCGGCCATAGAAGAAACGTTGACGTTTCCTCGAGATTTGACGAAAGCTCCCTTCGCAACTTTGACCTTTGCTTCGACTTTCTGTTTCGTAACGGCTCCTGCAATAGAGCCGGTCGCAGAACTATCACTTCTTGCCAATAAAAGAATATCGCCTGAGCCGTCATCGGCTTCGCGGGTTACCATAGCGTCAGATACTGAACTTTGAGTAACGACGTTCTGACCTTCTTTAATATGAACGAGGTCTTTGAAATCCGTTTCCAAATTGGAAAGCTTTGCGCCGGACTCTAAATGGATCTGGGAAGCAGCAAGCGTGATTCGATTACCTGCATTGATGCTTCCGTTAACTGTAATAACGCCCGCAGGATTCAGAGGAACTTCGCCCTGCTGCATTTTCTGCAGCGTTGCGAGGGCTTCTTCTTCCTTTTGTCCTAAACCTAAAGGAAGTTTTTTATCTGATAACTCACTGTACTTTTTATAGGCATCGTCCGTGGTAATCACGGCCGTCAAACTTCCGGCATTGATCACACCGGTTTTACCGACGATCATTCCCTTCGGAGAAACAAAGTAAAGATTTCCTCCGACCTTACTTCCTTTTAACGCGTTAACTGTTCCGTTAACGGAAATCTTGTTGTCGACAAAATTCACTAAATGATTTGTGTTTGTCGGCAGGTGCATGTCCACAAGATGCTTCTCTCCTACCTGAAACTTCGTGAACTTATTCGCGGCAACCGATCCGTTTATGTGAGTTGTCGAAATATCGTGATGCAGATTGTTTTGCGAACTGGTAATCGTCGTTCCCGTCCAATTAGGATCCACAGTGATCGCATGATCCAACGCCTCTGCGACCGCTGTTAAAGGAAGCGTTAATAAAGAGGCTTCCATAACCAATAATTCAACAGGGACGATTAACGATGAGGCTTCTTTGCCATGAGCACGATGATTCTCATCCGTGACAACGTGTATTCCTCGGCAAACATTCCAAATAACTTTATAGATCTTATTCATAGTGTTCTCACCAAACAGCGTTAATCACGAAATCGAATCGTGCTTTGCTCACGTGTTCCGAACCCACATTTCTCTTAAACGGGAAGGAGATAGTGGCAGAACTCATCAGCCAATCCACCGGTCTCCAAGAGGCTCCGATGCCGACAGAGCCCAAACTTTTATCTTTATAGGGAGAATCTCCGCTCAATCGCCCGGCATCGAGGAAGGCAAACACGTTGGAGCCCTTCCCGTCTAAGTGGTATTTCGCTTCTAAATTAATCCAGGCCCCGTTGTAAGCAGAGATCGTGTCATTCTCATAACCACGAACGCCTGAAGAAGTGCCCAAATAGAAAGAATCACCTGAAGCCATTTCCCCGCCACCTAGATATCTTTGTGCGCCGGCATTTACGGTGTAGCCCCAATTTTTCCAAAGCCGGTGATCCCAAGTTAAATAACCCGTCAGACGGCGGTAACGGGAGGCGTTATCGAATGTGTAGTCTTTCAGCCAGGATTCAATGTATTGATCGTTGGCGTAGAGCGTCATACCTTCTTTCAGCCAAAGCTGCTCCAGGCCGGCTGTGAGGCTCTTCACCGAAGTACCGCTGACTGTCAAAACATTAAACATTTCGGTTTCCGAAGTTTGACGGGCCGCTTGTAGGTAACCAGTGAGCTTTGAGGTCGAAGTCACATACAAAGGATGGTCGAGTCTCAATGACAGATATTGAGAATGTCCTTTGACATCAAAGCCCTCTGACGGTCCGTCAACCACTTTTACGCGGCCGTAAGAATAACTTGCTGTTAATCGAGTTCCGAAACTATTGAGCGGAACAGAGTAAGAACCCATAAAGCTTCTTGAACCATGGGAAAACACGCCGATCAGCTGAAGCCGATCACGCCACCCCAACAGACTTCTTTCCGTGAAGCTGACGCCACCGCGGTAACGGCCGGACGATTTAGAGCCGGAAGAATCCGAAAACAAAGTGAAGGTACGAGGATCGGGCTCTTGTACAAAGATCTCATAGTCCGTTGTTTCCGGTTCTTGCCCTGCTCTCATGTCCACTGAGAGCTGAATGTCATTAGTCATGTTGAACTTGACCAAATCATCCAGCATTTCCCGGTAATTAGAGACTTTACCTTTTTCAAGATCAAAGGCTCTCAGAATATAACTGCCTCGAGTTTTAAACTCCTTTCCTTCTATTGCTGAACTTAAAGAAACTGCTCCAGTTTTACCTTCGACTAAGGTAATCATTAAAACGCCCTTAGAAATTCTCTGGGGCTGAAGAACTGCTTGGCAAACTACGTAGCCTTTTTAGCGATAAAGGCGGTTAACCGCTTCAAGCATTGCTGTGAGCTCTTTACCTGTGACAACCTTACCCACAAATGGCTTTACTGCTTCGAGTGTTTCTTCATCCGTCAAAATCTGACTCGGTGTGAAACGAACGGAAGAAAGAAAGAAACGAATGCCCTCTCCGAATTTTTGAGACTCTGAGGCCGAAAGTGCTCTTTCTGCTGCTTCTTTTGCCTGCCTTCTAATTTCACGTTCTTGCTCTATAAGATCACTTCTTTGAGCTTCATTCAAGAGTCGGCGGACATCTCGCTGAGGCAGTGTAACATCACGCTCCAGAGAAGCAGAGAGAGCAGGGTTAACTATTTGTGCTTGGACACCAAAAGACAAAAGAGTCAGTACCCCTAAACAAACAAGTGTCGGCAGTTTATTCATTTCCTTGGGATTCTTTATGTTTATAGGAAGATTTTAACAGACGGGGTAGTCTTGAATTTTTTGAAATCGAAGAGATTTTTTTATTTATATTCAACGATAAACATAGATTATCTAAAAATAAACAAAAATTCACCCAATCCTTATCTTTGGGTTAGTCCCATTTAAAATTTCGACTAAAGATTAAGAATCTTTAACTTTCTTCAACTTTCAAAATGCTTTTCATTTGACAAGGAAGAATGATTAATAAGCGTTTTGCTTGGGCCTTCCATATTTTTCGTGAGAGTCGTCTGAAATTGCGATAATTTTTGTCAGAGCCACCCTCTTTCAGCAAAGCGGTTCAAATTATTACCAAAAATGAATTCACGCAGCCTTAATGATTAAGGAAGATGCTGGACGTATACTCACGTTTGGAGGAACAAACAAATAGAACAAATACTTCGATTTTGAAAAAAAATTGAGCCTTGATTTCTTATCAAGGCTCCGACCCACGAAGTCGACCGAGGGGACAGCTTCGAGTTTGAAGTGGTCTAAATACTACAAATTAAATAAAACTTTTCTAACTGCCTTGAGAAATCAAGGCAGTTTGTTCTCCAACTGTTTCACGCTTTCAAAGACCATCTGCTTGTAGAAACGGCGGACAAATTCTGTATGGAAATCCATATTGTTGAAATACGAGAAAGTGAAACGCTTCGGATCCTGGCCGACTTCTTTTTCTTTGGAGTCTTCATGGCCTATGAACATATGATCTGTCTTCGGAGAAACTTTTAGTTCAGGCTTATCTTTTAATTTGACTGACATCTTCATCGTCATGTCGTATTCATAGACGATCTTTTCCGGATGATTGTCGGGATCCGCCTTTTTGGCTTCAATCGCAGCTTTAGTCTTGGGATCCATCACACGAGACAGATCAATAACAACTTCACCTTGTCTGTCTTCGGCATCTTCCTTCACGATCTTGAAAAGGCCTGTCTGTTCAAGATAGCGTTCGGAAGCGAGCCAAAGACCGTAGTGTTCGCGCCAGTCAGCCGGACGTTTATCAAACGGTTCCGTCACGATAGGACGACCTTCCCACAGATAATTTACAACCAGCGAAACCTTTAGCGGTTCCTCTACTTTCTTGAATTGATCGGCTTCTATCACGGTTGTCGGTTGAACAAACCAGCTTTCTCTTGGATAGTCTTTATGGTCATAAGCGCAGCCGCTCAGAGCCAAACTCAATGCGCAGACCGAAGCTGCTAATAATGTAGTTTTAGTATTCATGATGCTTATTCCGTTAGGTAAACGAGTCAGGATGGGAGGCACGGAATCTATTCCGCGCCGTTCCATCAGCTATGCGTTCAGCGTTTGCTTAGAACATGTACTTGATGCCGATCTGAGCGGTTTCGTTGTGGTATCCGGACTTACCGGCCTGTACGCCAACAGTTGCCCAGCCAAGCGTGTTGCGGCTTAAATGACCTTCTAAGCCCATACGGAACTCCCCGAGGTTTCTCCCGCCGTCCATATAGACCTTGTCAGTGCCCATTTGAACGCCGGCCTTCTTGCTGTTATGAATCCAGTTGCCTTCAATGAATCCGAGTCCCTTATTCATATAGTTAGCATGAAGTCTTGCGCCGACTCGGAGCGTGACATTATCAGTTCCCAACTGGCGATATTTCGTCCCGAAAGAATCATTAGCGGAATTAGCCTTAACGCCGTCCCATACTAATTGGGCTTCCGGCTGAAATGTCCAAATCAGCTTGTTGTAATCCTTCGATCCGCTTTCTCCGATAGGAATCGCGTAACCGGTTTCAACCGACCAAACCCAGCCGTGTGATTTGAATTTGAACGGAGAAATTTCATCTGACCAAATCTTGTTGTCATAACGACCGAAGAGCAGCCAACTATCAACATAGAAACCGTCATCAGGGCTATTGCCTGTGTACAGCGTTCCGTAGACACCTAAGGAGTAACCGTCAGAACGGGATTTCGCGCTATCCCAAGAACGGCTGTCAGAGCGGTTGTATAGGCCACCGGCAAAGACACCGCCGATATACTTCCAATCTTCGTTAAATTCGTTTCTCAGCAAATCGCCGCCGATCTGAGTAACGGCAGTGTTGGAATGAGTCTTACTTTGTCCACCTGCCATGCGGAAGTGCGAGTGAGAACCAACCTGACGAACCCAAGCTGCTGCAGGCTTTTCTTCTCCGTCAAATGGGTCAATGTAGTAAGCCTGGCCAAAGCGGTCGTGCAGTCTCATGTGCATCTTAGCCCAAGATTGAGACGCTCCCACGTAAGCACCAGCTTCCGGTCTGAGGACTAGATTTTCTTCTTCCTTCGGAGGTACTAAGGGTTCATAGTGATCTTTGTCGTCCGAGTTATAGAGCACCCAAGTTCTTTGCGAACCTTGCTCTTCATCGTTGTAACCAAGACTATAAATCCACTTATAGGCCTCATTGTCTTTGGCAACGACACCGAATGACTGCATCTCAAGCCGAAGTTGATTTTCTTCAATTCCCTTATCAGCAATAACGAAGATTGGAATACCTTCGCTCTTCAGGGTTTTTTCACCTCGAGCTTCCTTGAAGATACCGCTAACCGGGATCTTGCTATGATCATCTCCAAAAGAAACAGTAGACGTGCCGGTGGCTGTAGAAGAATGGACAACATCTACGTAAGAATTGTCCGGACCTTGAACAAGACCGCGATAATGAATAACTGAGCCTTGCTGACCAGCATATGCATCAGAAACGTTGACATGGTTCAGATTCTCTCGAACATCCTCACCACCAGAAAGAAATACTTGACCAGCATTTTGGATGGCACCTACGTTTGCATTACTTCTGGGATCAACGGATCTTGCTGTTGCAAGCTCTGCTACATTATAGAAATACAAAGACGAGCCCTGAGAAACTACTGCTTTTGCCTTTTGGAGAGCGTTGGAGTTATACAAATAACCTTCGGCTCTCTTTAATTCAAAAGTACCTAAGAAGTTTTCGTTTGCGGAAGAAATACTGGCTCTGCCTTCTTCAATACTCAATTTAGAAAAATTATTTCCAACTAAATTTCCTCTAACATCAGCACCGCCTTTTATTACATTAAGTTCGCCTCCAGAGGTTCCAAGGTTAGCTTTGTAGTCCTTATCGATAGAAGACAGAACCGCTAAAGCTGAATCAGAGAAATTAACCTTGGCTGTTTCCGCAACAACCAAAGAACCTACGGATTGAACATGTTTTTGCAGATATGTATTAGAGTTTTGTTCCAGAGCTAGACGAGATGTAAAACTGTCCAGAGAACCTAAGGCCCCAGCTTTACCAAGAACAAGTGTTGCTCCGGATCTAACCAATGTTTTTCCAGTGTATTCATTAGGCTGAGGGGCCTTATATTTAACTTCATAACCGCTTGAAGATGCCTCACCCAACGTTGTTACAGAATCTATGGTGTAGATTGTATTGGGAGAACCAATTACAACAGCTGAATCATTAGCGATAGCTACATTTCCATTGCCTGAGATGATTGCGGAAAGTGTGTACAGCTCTTGCTTTTGTTTGCTGTCATCTTTTGACTGAAAATTTTCTGTCTCCAGTTCATCGCCGGATTTGACTCCATTAAGGACCAAATCTTTGCCTGGAAGTATCTTAAGTTCCTTTAACCAGTACTTAAGCCCTACGCCACCAGCAACATTTGCTGCAGTTACTTTTCCGCTAACAGTTTTGTTTCCTGCTGTGAAATTATCATCTGAGCCATCAAAGTGTAGGTACTTATAGAATGAATAAATGGCATTCGCTACTTTTTCATTTGATTGATAAATTGAGTAAGGAACGTCAATTGTCATTACAACAGGATCAACAGTAGTTTGTCCTTCGGCAACGCTCCCCTCCATGTATACATAACCATCTTTTATGATGCCAACAAAAGTGTTACCAAAAGCTTTCGTATCCTGACCTTGTTGGTCTCTGAATTTTGCAATTTCATCGAAGGAAATTTGAATTGCTGGAGAACTGGTTCCCTGACTTACCCCTGTGTATAAAACTAACCCCTTATAATGGTACCTAAAGTGATGCATAAGAGAAGGGTTGTGATGAGAATCCAGTGTAGTAGCATCGTACTCATAGACCATACCGTCATCATGCGTTAACAAAGACAGAGCTTCATTTCCATTTTTACCATATAAATGGTTAACGTCGTTACCATCTTCTTTAAATAGACTAACTTTGGTCTTAAACGATGTTCCGTCTCCATTCACCTCATCAATAGTATTGACGAATGAACCAACCCAAAAGTTATGCATTCCATTTGTTACCGTGCTTTCGTTAGCAGATTTTGAAGAAAGATCTGAATGGAAACCTGTGCGACTAATTAGGTAAGAACCAGCTACTTGCTGTCCAAGACTAATGCAACCAGCCTCTCCAAAGCCAATATGAACTGTGTTATTCCCGAGTGCCGATCCGGTATTCAAAGCAATCCTTTCTTCAACAGCGGCACTTGTATCCCCGTTTCTTACATGAGGAAAATAGTTTGAAGTTACATCCACTTCAGTTTTTGGAGCTATACCTTCCTTAATGTACTGTCCAAATTGAACATATCTTGCATAAACCGAATCCGCTTCAACTTTTTCGGCAATATCTACTACACCACGATAGCGATTAACGGCCGTCACTCCTTTTTCAAAATAGAAAACTTGTTTCTTTCCGTCTTCGTTAATCAATTTTGATAGGTCAGGTATGGTAATGTCGCCGGCAGCGATGTCTGCTTGAGTAGGCTCTCTCGTCTCACCAGTTGCCGTCCCATAGATAGAACCACCTGCGAAGACTTTGACGTTCCTCAAAGAAACTAAATTGGGAGAAAGATCTCTAAAATCGGGTATCTCGATTAAATTTCCATCTGGGCCTTCAATTGTTTTTTTAGCTGGAGCTAGTTTATTTTGAAGTTCAAAACCTCCATAAACGTTTCCATTAATTTGTACATCACGTAAGATTGCGATGTTGTTTTTCGCTTCCCCCGGAGAATATCCTCCGATAACGGAAAAAGATTGCCCTTTCATAAGACCCCTGTCAGAGGTTGAGTATTGGTTATTCAACCCAATGGCGGAATTCTTAACCACAACTATATTATTGTCAGAGATAGCGCTTTGTGGCATCCCTTCAGAGAGATTTATCCTATAACTGAAAAAGCCGCGACCGCCGATAATCCCGAACTTGCGAGCTTCATCCGTTGCACCCGTGACGATGGTATCGCTCACATTCACATAATTAAATTTCGTTTCGTACCCTTCTGCACCCCAAATGCCGGCCCTGGATACTAATTCTGGAGCTGAAGCTGATTTATCAGAATTAAAAACCCAATCAGATCCCACATTCCCCAACAACGCGTTGCCTTCAATATAAACTTTGTTCGAATTCGTAGCACACCCTGTTTCCGCAAGTATGGTTTCAAGTTGGGCAGATCTCCCTCCGAAAATGATTCGAGTCATAATGGTGCTCTGGGTGTTAGAGCCTTCTGAGCTAAACTTTACCCTTACGGTATTGTTACTTGATGAGCCTGAATCTATTACTGCTTTATATTTATTTTCTAGTCCCGGTTGTAGGGTAAATAGATCGTTTCTTCCTCCGTAGATTTTTAAAGTTCCTGTAGAGCCAGGTTGAATGTTTACAGTCAAGTTATAACCACTAGCGGAGTCAGAGAGAGGAGATCCGTCACTTTTTCCATTAGTCGTTAAGTAGTAGTCATCACCACCATAGCTAACGTACTGCAGTCCATCTTTAGTTACAACGGTACCCCCCAACGCATTGTAGTAATTTAATTTCTCGTCAGCTGTTTTACCAGCTCCTCCTGGTAATGTCCTTATGCCCCCCCCCGCAATATAAAATTGATTGTCATAAGGGGCATTCCACGCTTGAAAGATAGGATAAGCTTGATCAAAAGTGACAATTAAAGAATTATCATTCGAGCCGGAGGAATAATAAAGCGTTTGGCCCTGAGTACCGTCAACCGTATCATTAAAATTCTTGAATATGACTGCTCCTCTACTAGTTGTGGAAGGAAGATCCAGATCAAGGTTGTACCCTCCAGAAGCAAAGGAAACGCTGACAAAACTCATCAAAAAAAGTGATTGAGCGACTGCAACAGCAATGGGTTTAATGGAAAAAACATGAACAATCGCGCTATCAGCTAAGGTCTTACTAAGAACGTGGTTTAAATTGACTTTCCTCTGATTCTTTGTGCTTCCAGCTTTACATGTTAAAGCTTCAATATGCAGATAATTTAATAGACGGCTTACGTCATGACCAAAAGAAGATAGGATTTTAGGGTCACAAAAGAGGGGGCGGGTAATGCTTTTTGACATTTTTATTTCCTCGGAATTAGTAATATTTATATTGTCATTATATGTAGGAAGAAATTAATGTTGTAGATTTTTAAATGACAAAAAAAATAGAACAAACCCTCTTTAACCCCACCACTTTTTCTTTGGTATAACAACAAGAAGGGATTGAGACGAGTTTTATCTTGAGGTTATAGAGGGGCTAAACAAAGATAGATATTAAACACACCCCTCATCTTGTACCATAAAATATTATATGAAAACTTAATAACTAATTGTTTTAAATAATAATTTTTAGACAACCTCTTTCTTAAAAAAAATAATTCTTTATCGATTCCAATATCTGAATTGCAGCAAACTACTCAGGAGGATTTCCTGTCTCTTATACACATCTGACGCTGCCGACGAATAGCCTTGT
>OWIT01000110.1_pt1 | contig 49134 bp, 52 predicted proteins | sample 1732681 | NCBI WGS metagenome assembly OWIT01 (sample SAMN05065741, study PRJEB22554) | human gut metagenome | biome: ENVO:2100002; feature: ENVO:00000062; material: ENVO:00002003 | host: Homo sapiens | place: USA | reverse complement strand
CCCTTACGCTGTTTGAGCATGATGAGCGCGATACCCGTGGACAAGACCGATACCAGCACGACCAGCCCGGTCACGAAACCCGCCAGACAGTATGCGATGATGAAGCCTACGATGGCTCCTCCTGCTGCGCCCGCCGCCCAGTAGATGTAGCGGCCCTGAATGCCCATGAACTCCAAAGGGCGTTGTAACCCTTTGAACAGCGGGTAGTCGGGATAACGTTCGTCCTTGACTTGCATCACACGTCAGGTTTAACCGCCGATGCCGAAGAACAGCGGCAGGGCCTGAGCCGCAGCGATAAGGAAAATACAAGCACCCACGACCATCATAATCTTTTTCTTGACATCTTGTTCCTCATTGTTCATAGCTATATAGACGCTGATCGCGCCTACGATGGCCACCACGCCGGCGATGGCGTAGCAGAGCTTGACGACGATGGGTACATACTTGGCGATTTCCTCCGTGACGGTCGCCAGCGCCGTCGTTCCGGCGGAATAGTCGCCGGCGGAGTTCTGAGCCATGACAGCCGTCGGGCCGCACAGCATCATCAGCATGAACATCTGCATCTTCTCTTTGGCAGAGGCCAGCTTCTTCATCAGTCTTTTTGCTTTTTGAAACATGATCTTTTATATTTTTATTTGTTTGTTGTTTTCCGCACCGTCACTGCGGCGGTACGACTTCGCCTCTTCGGTCTCTATACGCGATAACCGAAAAAGGCGGGGAACACGAAAAACGCACCGATAGCAAAGAGGCAGGCACCGACAAGCATCATGATGGACTTGCTTACGTCGTCGTCGCCCCGGTTCATCTTGATGTAAATCTGGAGCGCGGCAATAACAACCAGAACCGAGGCGAGCGCGTAGCACATGTACTGGACATACAGCATCATCGTGACTACGAAGTCGTGCATCGTGGCCAGCGCGTCCGCACCCCAACTGTAATTCACGCCGCCGCTTTTGGCAAATGCCGAACATGGGAGGATGGAACATAGTGTACAGAGTATCTTTTTCGTCCTTGACATTTTACAGCTTATCTTTGACAGGCTTCCACTTCAACTCGAGACGGTTTTCCGGACAACCTCTGGAAACCATCGCCTTGTACATTTCCTCCGATGTGAAGGGGTCGGACAGGTAGGGGACGGAATCTTCCATCCGTTCCTCCGCCTTGGCTTTCAGCCGCTCGAACCGCGCATGGGCGGTCTCTTCCTCTTGTTCCGCATCGGCGCCCTGCGCCGATGGCGGGGCGACCGTCTCGGCCTCCGTGTCGTACTTCTCGCTTCCGATACTGAACCCGGTCTCGTTCTCCGAGACGCTGATGCTCTCTTCCGTGGCATCCACAAGGCCGAGGTCAAAGACCTCCTCGTCCGTCTTGCCGCTCTCTTTCTTCCCATAAAGGTCCCGGGCGATATTGACCGCATAATAGATGACGTACAACACCGTCAGGACAATGGCGAATGTAAAGTATGAACCCATATTTTTAAGTATGATATTAAAATTCGATTAAAGTATGATTGCAAAGAAAAGGATTATATTTTATATGCAGAAAAATCTTGATGTCAAACAAAGAAATAACCGATAAAATAAGTCTGAAAATGCAATATCATACTTTAATATCATACTTTAAGACGAATTTCACGCCTTGATGGGACATAGAAAAAGCCCTCCGGAGAGGAGAGCTTTCCAGCAGAACGGGCGGTGGTCCTACAACCTTTTACCGCGCAGGTAGTCGTTCAGGTCCTTATATTCGCTGTATCGGTGGGCTTCGTTACAAACATACTCATCATACATGCCTGCTATGGTCTCTGCGGTTTTCCGCCCGGCAAGATCATTATCAAGGTAGCAATGGATAATCGGGTACTCCTGCAGGTGAACCAGCGCCTTCTTCAGGTTGTTCACGGAGTTCATCACGAGATAGTCGCAAGGTGCGCCGACGCAGACCGTATCATCGCCCGCCTGTTTCAATGTCAGGTAAGAGAGGAAGTCCATAAAACCTTCGAACACACAGACCCGGTTCTGCGTACCATCCCTCGAATGCCTCACCAGAGAGATGTCCTTCTCTTTGATACATCCCTTGTAGTAAGGGTTGCGCACCTCATACCCGCCGGAGAGATTGCCGAAGGCAAGGGCGAAGTAGTGCCGCTTCCGCAGTACGTAATGCACCTCCCGGCAGAACATACGCGCTATATCCTCGTCGATCAGACGGGTGCGCAGGTAGGATAGCAGCGCGGGGTGTCGCAACGGCACGATTCTTATGTCCTGCATCTCGCATTCCACGGGTCGGGGTGTCGTGTCCGCGACCCGTACTCTGGGTATCGGGGCAACGCTCTCGTGCCGCTCAATGTACGCGAGGACCTCGCTCACGTCGTCCGTGCGGTAAAGGTGCTTGCCCAACTCCACCAGATCGCCGCCCGTCGCCGCGCCGAAGTCGTACCACTCGTTCAGCCGGTCATTGACCTTGAACGACGGCGTGCGTTCATCCCGCAATGGAGAAAAGTACCAGTACTGGTCCGATTTTATGTTTCGGGGACGGTGCCCCAGACGGGCGAGATAGTCCACGATACGCAGCTGTTTTGCTTCCGCTATGGTCATTTCGATTTATTTTCACTTGTTTCTTACTTGTTCTCAAAAAACAGTTTACTTTGGTTTTCCTCCCTATATATAGATAGATACTAAAGTAAACTAAAATATATATGCCCGCGCCCGCCCTCATTCTTCGTCGAAAAGCATGGCCTCGGTAGGTGTCACGTCATAATAGAAGAGTTTGTCCCGCTTGATAACCAGCTTCAGGTTTTCGGTCAGGTATTGCAGCAGTTTTATCATGACGCTGCGTCCCCGTTTGAACCCGATTGCCTCGTAAGCCGTCATCATCGCCTGCAACACGTTCTCGAACCCTTTGATGGGCTTGTCCCCGAAAGCGGCGGAGAGGGCCTCCCGATGCTGCTCGACAGACAGGTTCATGAATCCAGCCCGGTTCTTGGACCGCTCGGAGGTGTTTCCGTCGAACGAATGGTTCTCGGCCATGACCGGAAGTCCGCCGTCATCCACCGTAAAGGCGAAAGGCTTGAACTCCTTCTCGCGGATATGCAGCGCGTGGACTTCGCTGATGCTTGGATTCTCGTTGCTCTTGCTGATGACCAGCACCGTCTCCGCCTTGTTGCTCATCTCCGTACCGATGTGGCCGCGCACGTTGTTGTCACCCTTGTTCAGGTGAAGCACGCAATGGATATGCAGGTCGTACTTCGACGACCACTCCATCATCTTGTTGATGACCTCCACCGATTCACTCGTGCTGTTGATGTCCAGCATCAGGTCTCGAATGCCGTCGATGATGACCAGACCATACCCCTTGCCTTGGCGCAAAGCATAGTCGATGACCTCTATGCGGACGGACGGCGAGTATTCTCTGAGACAGATGAAGTCAAGGTTTTCGCTGTCGGATGTGGTTGGTAACCCCGCGAGCCGCAGGATGCGTTCCAGCACGTTGTGGCAGTGGAAGCGGCTCTGTTCCGTGTCCACGTACAGAATCCGCTGCTTGCCCTCGGGCAGGTGCGCCCGGTAGTTCAGTACCTGCCGCCCGGCAAGGGACGCGGCGACGATGGCCGACACGTTGAACGTCTTTTTCGACTTCGCCTTTCCGGTCGAAGCGCTGAAGTTGCCCAGCGTTGCGATAGTGGAGTTGTCTATCCAGATGATCTGCGGGGGTGTCTCGTAGGTGTCTGTGGCCTTTATCTGTGATATGGTGAGTATATCCGAGAGGCGGTTCTCGTCGATTCCCGCCCCCGTATTGCGTTCAGCTCTTTTTTCGTTTTCCATAGCGTCGTTTGTTAAAGAATGGTTGTGTGGCCGATGATTCCGTGGCCATGCGCTCGGCATCGTCCACGGTAGGTTCGCAGTTCTGCAGGAGCCATTCGTCCAGCTCCTCCTTGGCGAAGTAAAGCATTTTGCCACGAGGTTTATAATGCGGAATCTCCTTGTTTGCCGTGAGCTTGTACAGCAGGCTCTCCGAAACACCGATGTACATGCACGCTTCCTGGAATGTAAAGACCCGCTTGGTCGTGTAGATGTTGTTTTCCAACAAGGTTACACGCTCCAAAAGCCTTTCCACCGGTTCCAATTTCTTGAGAACCGCTTCTACGGTGGTCATCCGTTCGTTCAACCGTTCCATGAATGTAATTCTGTTTTGCATAAGACTGATGTTAAAAATTAGACAATGAAGGTGCCCCTCCGTATCTGTAGCGCGTTACGGAGGGCAAAGTTAGGCGATGTGAGAGTGACTGCGAGACATCGCGGGTTGATACCATACAGGTATCAGCGCAATTATCACGCTTTTACCTTTCACATGCTTGGCTTTTTAGCACTTCATGTCATTCCTTCAATCCGGCGATGGCCTTCCTGATCCCGTTGGCAGCAGCTGTCTTTTTAATCCTCGCGATAGACAGGGCCGTGGACAGGCTTGAGGCGGAGACATACGATCTGCCGTCCTTTGACACAAGGAACCGCCCCTTGTCAAGAACGGACTGCCAGTACGGCTCGATAAGCCTGTTTTCGAGCAGGGCGTCGAACATGACGGCCACGTGGCGGACGTTGTTCACACGGATGCTGAAATCTTCCCGGCAGGAGAAAAGCGCCTCCATGTCCTCGATGCGGAGCGTGGAAACGCAAAACAGATGAAAAGCTGTGGCGCAAGCCACGATGCCTTTCATCTGTTCTCTGGAAAAATTGCAGCCGAAAGAAAGAGGAGGAATATGCGTCGGATTATTCGCGCCGGGGCTACCGGGAGATGATGACTCGTAGAAGTTGTACCTCCACTTCAGTCTCATGCAATCCTCGAAAGAGAATGTGTCGGCGGTAAAGAATTTCCTGACGAGACCCGCACGGTCGTGCAGCAGTCCCTTGACGATGTGGATGTTCATCTCGTGGCAGTTCCTGCAAACCGCGTCGTTGCAGTTGATGTAGCGGTGACTGTGTACGAAATCGTCCACGTAACGGTCATACCGCTTGCCGGATTTGATGACATCCTGAAGGTAAATAACTCTCGCCTCGGAAAGCAGGGCGAATAACTCTTCCGCTACATCATGTTCAGTAGCGAAGTGGTGCATGTGTTGGTTCCCTCCAAAAAGAGAGAGGACCATTGTTCGGTCGTTTCATGTCCAAATTACTTTTTATGGGTTAATACTTATTATAACGATTTGAACTCCAATGAAAAACATCGGAGCCAAATACAAAATACTTACCTGTAAATTCAAATTTGACATGTGGCGTTTAATTATCAATCAAACAATCCGTTGGTTAAATTAACCGCGTCGTCTTTCTTCTTATTGACGATTTTGGCGTAAACCTGCGTCATTCTCACAGATGTGTGACCGAGCAACTTTGATACGGTATAGAGGTCTGCGCCAAGCGTCAGCATCATGGTCGCGAACGTGTGGCGCGCCGTGTGAAACGTGAATTGTTTGGAAATTCCGGCGGCCTTGGCCCATGGCTTGATGAGTGTATTAACGGTCGAAGGCAAATCGAACACGCTGTCGTCCCCCGCCTTATCCCCGCGTTCCGGCATCCATTTCAACGCCTCGTTGGACAGTGGAAGATAAATCGGTTCTTTGGTTTTCTGCATGGCCACAGCCAAACGGTATTGCCCGTGGTCGAGGAACACGTCTTTCCATTTCAGTTTCTTCACGTCGCTGATGCGCAGTCCGCAGAAACAGGAGAACAGGTAGGCACTCTTCACCCTCTCGTTATCCATTGGAGTGGCAATCAATGACCGCACCTCTTCGATGGTCATGTAGCTGCGCACGCTTTCCGGCATCTTGGGTTTCTCCGATTTCTCCATTTCGTTGAACGGATTTCTCAACAGCCGTTTGGCACGGACAGCGGCGTTCAGTGCGCCGTTGAAGATCTGGTAATAGGTATTGCGTGTAGAAGCTGCTATCGGTTTCCCTTGGGGACGATAGGTTGTCAGCATGTAGTCGATGTAGCCCTGGCAAAAATCAAGGTCAATCCGGTCCAGCGTGAACCGTTCTCCCGCGTAATCCTTCAGGATATGGGTAACGGCCACGATTTGGCCTATACCTTTCTTGTCCCGTTTTTCCTGATACTCCTTATAGGTTTTCATCCAGTCCAGCAGATAGACCTTATCCACGTGATTCACTATGCCGGCTTCCCCGCTGGTCAGTTCGATGATGCGTTTCGACTTGATGGCATTGGCGGCAGCCATCGTGATTTCATTCTGCCGACGGGCATTGCGATCCGTTTCCGGAATGAGATACATCTTCAGGTATTCGTATGTCCGCTTGCCGTTACGGTAAACGTCCAGATACAAACTCTTACTGCCATCGGACAAATCCTTCGTCCGCAGACGTATGGGTTCCTTTACTTTTTTAGGCTTCTTTATTCGTGGCATAATTGCATTCTTTTCATTCGTTGTTTTCTAATGCAAATGTACAAATAAAAATCGGAATCAAGAAACAAACAAGGAACAAAAATGTACCGAAAAAGAGCCAAAAGACAGAAACAGATGAAAACAACTGAAAGAAAATATACGCACTTAAAATACTGATATAAAGCCGTTTTATCTATACTTAATTAGTTTTCCTTTTCATTTTAGATACTATCCTATGGTTATTGGAAAGTATTTTAAACGCTGCCCTTGAGGGAGAGATGGATGCCCATCTCTCCGAAGAAGAGCGCATGAGTGGCAATCGTCGTAATGGGAAGATGCAGAAGCAGGTACAGACTTCCATGGGGGAAGTAACCGTATCCACGCCTCGTGACCGCAATGCCACATTCGATCCGCAGTTTATAAAGAAACGAGAGACCGTCCTTGCCGAGGGTGTTGCAGACCGTATTATCGGACTTTATGCCTTGGGTAACAGCACCCGTGAGATAAGCGACTGGATGGAAGAGAACCTCGGCAACCGTGTATCTGCCGAGACAATCAGTTCCATCACCGACCGTGTACTTCCGGAAATAAAGGCATGGCGTTCCCGGAGCCTGGACCCGGTTTATCCGATAGTCTGGCTTGACGCTATTCATTACAAGGTAATGGATGACAGAGGTTGTGCCGTCAGCCGTGCAATATACAATGTCTTGGCTATAGACAAGGAAGGACGCAAGGACTTGCTTGGTATGTATATCTCTAAAAATGAGGGTGCAAACTTCTGGCTGAACGTGTTGACCGATTTACAGAACCGTGGTGTTCGTGACATCCTCATAGCTTGTGTTGATGGTTTGAAAGGCTTCCCGGATGCCATCCAAAGTGTCTTCCCCAACACCATTGTACAACTCTGCATTGTCCATCAGATACGCAACTCCGTCAAGTATGTCGGTAGCAGACATCAAAAAGAGTTCATGAAAGACCTGAAACATGTCTATGGTGCTGTAAGCAAGGAAGCCGCTGAAACAGAGCTTCTTAATCTGGATGAAAAATGGGGCGAGAAATATCCGATCGTCATCAAGTCTTGGCAGGACAACTGGGAAAAGCTTACCGAATACTTCCAGTTTACATCGGATATACGACGCATGATTTATACCACCAATGCCGTCGAGGGCTATCACCGCCAAGTACGGAAAGTGACAAAAAACAAGGGCGTGTTCCCTAACGACACCGCCCTTGAAAAGTTGGTTTATCTCGCTTACCGCAACATACGTAAGAAATGGACCATGCCCATAGCTAACTGGGCGGCCATCGCACAACAATTAGCGATAAAGTTTGGGACCCGCATTATTGGCCTTGCAAATACTCTTTCCACTTCTCACCGCCCGCCTGTGCGGCAGTATCAGAAATGATAGTCGATGACACCGCCGATGTAAAGTGTCGTACCCGGCTCAAAGTCGCAGATTTCCCGAAGGAACTCATAGGACTGCTCGGCATACGATTGTACGCCTTCCGTGTCCGTATAGAACCAATAGCCGGTTTCCAGCGGGTCTTTCAGGAATTTTTCGAGTTGGTAAACGGGGCCAATCCAATCCTGTACCTTGTCAGGGGTGATGGCTTCCGCTTTCTTGCGGATTTCGGAGACAAAATCCTCTTTCCACTTTTCCGCACCTCCTTTGTAAAGGATAGTATCTTCGGAGGTCAGCTCGAACATCCCTTCGGGCAGGATGTGGTTTACCAGATAGTCGATATGCTCTTTCCGTTCCTCGTCGTCAATCTCGTCGCAATAATCGAAATGACTGTTGTCCCCCTGCATGAGAGTGTCCTCGTTCAGGTAGTTTCCCTTTTCCACCCGTGTCTTGGTGATTTGAAAAATCTTGCTGTGCATGACTTTGAAATTTAATCGGTTAAACTTTCTTCTTTCCCTGTCATAGAGCTTTTCGGCTTCTTGTCGGGGTTGATTTTCATGCAGGTTCAACAGTGTGGAAAGGACGGATAAGGCAAGGAAACAGTGAACGGCTGCGGAGGAATACCCAAATCTTCGATTTGCGGAAGGCTGCCTATGGCGGACGGAACCGTTAGCGCAAGCGGTACTTGACGTCCGGACGGGACGCTGTACCTTTGCATGAAGAATCGCACCGACGGAATTGCCGACGATGCGAAAGGGAATGTACGGATTCGGATACCGTTATCCGGAATATAAATGACGGGACGGCACGATAACTTGCCGGAAAAATGCAATCATTCTTCAAGCGAAGATTGCTCACGCTGTTTACGGCGTTCTATAAGTTCGGGGAACTGTCTTCTGATGAACTGTCCAAACGAACAGTCGTTGAACCCGAATCGTCTTGCAAGGGATTTCACGCTCTCGGTTGTCGTGGCATAGAGGTGCAAAGCCTCCTTGTATTTCTCCATACTGTGCGGTGCCATTACTCCGCCGTTTTCCGTCTTTCTCATTCCGAGACTGGCGTGTAGTTCCGGCTCATGCTCCTTCAGGTATTGCCTGAGGCATTCAGGGTGAAGACCGAACTCTGCCGCGACCTTTGCCGTGGTGAGTCCGCCCTCTTTCAGCCGGGCGATGGCTTCAGCGTATTTGGCGGCGGTGTCCGGATTGTATTTCCGCACGGAGGACCAGTCCACAGGCTTGCCTTCCTCATAAGGGATGCCTTTCCGCTCACAGACCAAATCCTTGTGCCAGGTCTGCAGGTAGTCGTAGAAACCTCTTATCGATACGCCGGTCCGCTTGGCTATTTTCCGGGCGGACATGGGTGTAGTGCGGTACAAGTGGAGAGCCTCGGCATATTTCCCGATTGTTTCAGGGGTCGGGACATGAAGCGTCCCGCGTCCCGTTATCTTGCCCCTGTGTTGTTGTCTGGTGGCCTGTTCGCGTATCTTGATGCGGTTCCCGACCAGTTCCTTGTGGTAGAATATCAAGTGTTGTTCCAATCCGGTGTAGGAGACATTGCAACGGTCGGCTGCCTCCTGCACCGTGACATAACGGTCGGCACGCAGAAACTCCACCGCTTCGGCATACTGCTCCTTGCACCACGGGCGCGTACCACGGGGCAGACCGTCGTCCAGCCCCAACCGTTTCCGTGCCCGCTCGCGGAACTCCAATACTTCGGGATAGTGCGTGCGCAACTGGCGGCCGAGGTTCGTGCCGCTCAATCCGAACTCACGGGCTATCTGCGAAACATTGTACTCGATATAGTCCATGCTGTCACACGCCGCGATGGCCTCCTTGTATTTGGCATGGGTGTCGGGACGCTGCCCGCGCCGCTGGCTTATCTTGATGTCGACGGCTTCTTCTTGACTGCACTTGATGCCGTTGCGTTCCAGCATCAGATGACGATGATAGATACCGATATAACGGGAAAATCCGCTGGTGGATATTCCGCACTGTCGGCATATCTCCGCAGTAGAGAGGTCGGTGGCAGCATATAACTCCAACGCCGGGCGGTATTTCGCTTCCGTCTCCGGCTTGCAGCCTCTTGCATGGTTACATGGTTGCTCAGTCATGATTTTTCAATATTCATCTCTGGCATGCCAGCATCCTGTTTTCTGCAATCTGCTGTAATTTAAGCTTTATTCCTATATTTTGCTTATCCACAAGCACTGCTTCTTTGATTTCAGCTTGGGTGGTTTCTATTCCAAACGAAATATTAGGATTCTCATCCAATAACTTTCTGTCTGTCCGAATAACGATTTTCTGTTTTTCAGGGATATAACAGTATTCAAAGTCAAATTCCCGACGTGCATTCCAAAACTCACCATAAGCTTCAAAATTGCAAAGTCCAATCTTACTTCGATCCAATTTGTCAACCAACATCTTTTGTGATTCCATTTTCCACTTCCGATTGGGATGTATCAACAACACGCATGGAGCGTAATTCCCTGCCAGCTTGCCTAAAGAAGTCAACCATATTTCCGGTTTGTCCTGCCAATTATTTTCGTCCATTTTCCCATCGCCACTGAATACATCCGATATGTGCAGCGGAATTTGCAAGACGCCATTGAACACTCCGCTCCAATCGTTACCAATTCGTTCGCGGAAAGGGAAGCAGGTCAATACATCTCCTGCGCTATAGCAAGAACTGAAGGAATAACCGCCCATGCGCATAGCTTCGGGGATATTCTTGTTCATACAGAGATGTCCACTGCGGAAAGAATGTACTTTATTGCCTAAATCCCCTTCTATGATTTGTTTGGAAAGGACGATTTCTGCCCAGGTAGAGCCGCCGGATGTAACATCGGTCACCACGTTATGTGTGGCAGTCCGGGCATATTCATCTTTTGTGACTTCCCGTAACGGGAACAGTTCCGTCTTGCTGAAGTCTGGGAAATGCCCGATGCTGTGACTGCCTACGGTATGCCCGTTTTTTATCAAGGCTTGAGAAGCCTTGATAGAGGTTTGGTCATAAAAAGTCGACAGGTAAGAGGGGTCACGATAATAATGAACGGTCAGGAAATAGTGTGCGCTCAATCCTAAACTTCTCTCGTAATCCGACATATAGTGCATTTCATCGTAAGCCGTGCGTGAATCACAATCGTGAGTTGGAATTAAAACGGATAATTTGTCGTCAGGTATGGTATGCTTCCATACGCAGATCGGCTTGTTAATCGCATAGATGCTTCTTAGAATGAGCGGAAAGACATCGGCCATGCACTCGAACCCATTACTATATGCACGGCTTGCGCCAAAATCTTTGTTCAATTGAGAGCGTTGAATGACATCCCTCCATTTTACGCCGAATGTATAAGTCCGGCCATCGCCTATTGTATTACGCACCATCCCCGCTTCTCCTGTTTCAAAATAGGCAAGCGGCTCCCCATCTGTCACATTGTATCCATACGTATAAATACATTCACCTCCCCGTTTCCCGAAATTTATGTTCTTTTCTTCCGGCTCATCAATATAAATCAGTTCTTTTTGATTGTCTATAAAATTGAGTTCGTAGCGCGATTTACTCCGTACAGCTCCAGAAATACCGAACAGGCGAGAGACCGACTCGCCTGTTCCTGTCACTGCCGGCGTTACTAAAATGCCTCCCGCTTGCAACCATGCTTCCAGTTTCTCTACTTCTTCAGAAAGAAGCGTATTGTCCGAGACTGGGGAAGAGAGCAAAATCAGGCTGCTTTTCTCCAGCTCCTCATTCCAGCTATCTGCTACGGAATAGGGGACTCCGGCAACTTCAAGCATATATTCCGCTGAATAAAGATTACGCTCCGTATCCTCCTTCTCCGGCACTCTTTTGGTGACATCCCATAATGTGAGATATCGTTCGTTTTCCGTAAAATCCGAATCCACAACGATTTCCGGTTCTTCTTCAGGTTCTGGTTCCGGTGGAAAAATATTTCTTCACTTTTTTCATGGCATGACACACTGGCCAACATACAGAGCCATAAAATAGAATTATAAAATAATCTCATACGAATCTTTTTTATTTATAAGAGGATAAAATGAGAACTAAGTGCCGATTTCAACTCTTCATTAAGCTTTTTCGCATTGATGGGTTTGGACACATAGCTGTTAAATCCGTTTTCCATGATTCTTTCCTTGTCCGAAGTGAATGCGTATGCCGTTACGGCAATAATGGGCACAGTCGTGGATTTCTTACGAATCTCTCGCGTTGCTTCATAACCGTTCATTCTGGGCATATTGATGTCCATGATGATAAGTTGCGGGTTATGTATGTCGAACAACTCCACAGCTTCTATGCCGTCCCACGCATGTATCAATTTATAGTGAGAGCCGAGAATTGATTCGAAGAGCATGTAATTGCTTTCATTGTCTTCGGCCACTAATAATGTCACCTTATTCTGTTCGATAGCTTCTTTAGGATCTTCTATCACTTCAACCTTTTTTTGGATTGTAGCCGGAAGATAAGGAATCGTGAACCAGAATGTACTTCCCTTGCCTTCACCTTTGGATTCTACTCCAATCCGTCCCTTCATCTTCTCTATAATACTTTTGCTGATAGATAGTCCGAGACCGGTACCTTGGGCAAAGGCGTTAAGTTTGGTGAAGCGTTGGAATATGCGCGCTTGCCCTTCTTTTGATATTCCGCATCCGGTGTCACGCACGAAGAAATAAATTTCATTGTCCTGCACTTCATAACCGAATGTGACACTTCCTTTGCTTGTAAACTTACAGGCATTCGTGAGCAGGTTGATGAGTACTTGTGACAGCCTGTTGGGTTCTGTCTTAATGCAACAATCTGCTGCCCCCAGTGTATAATTCAATACCACTCCATGTTGTACTTTTGTACGCATAGTCTCCTCTATGCCACGAACCAGTTCATTCAAATCTGTAGGCTTATAAATGAATTCCAATGTGTTGGCCTCCACTTTAGCCAAGTCGAGTATATCTCCGATAAGTTGTAGCAACAGTTGATTGTTGTTTTCGATGATATTGATGAATTTCTGTTTTTTTTCTTCATCTTCCGTTGTTGTCAGAAGGTTGGAGAACCCCACAATGGCATTCAACGGTGTACGTATCTCGTGGCTCATATTGGCAAGGAATGCCGATTTCAGGCGATCTGATTCTTTGGCGGCTTCTTTGGCTGCAATCAAATTGGCTTCCTGTTGTTTGCGTGCGGTGATGAGAAGTAACGAACCAATCAACTCTTCCGGCCTCTGATTCCCGTCAAACTTCGATATTGAGGCATTGACTTCCATCCAGTCCACATTCGACTTTCCGTTTTCTTCGGTGACTACCCTGAATTCTCCTTTGACATATTGTTCCGATCCGTCAAGCAGACTTTGGTAAAGCTGCTTTACTTTTTCCAAATCTTCTGGATGGATTCGTTTGAAATATTCATTTTCTTCAATGACATGGGTGCATGCGGAGGAATCCGCACATTTCGGAATATTAAGATATTGCAGGATTCTATTGGCCTCACAAGAAATGAGGTGTTTTGTCAGATCCCATTTCCAAGGGATGATATGTGCCACAGCCAATGTCATTTCCAAGGTTTTGGATGTCTCTTTCAGCGATTTCTCCTTCTTTTCTTCTTCCGTGATGTTTACACCGAAGAATTCAACTACGTCATCGTTCAATGTCTGGCATATCTGGAAATTATAATAGGTATCCGTTTGCGCAAAATAATGAGTGAATTTGATGTCTCTTTTAGTCTTGCGCAGATTATCCAGCAATTCGATAAGGTATGCTGTATCAAAAAACGAATGATAGTCGCCATTATTTGTATTTTTTGTAGCCAATTCTTTTGCTTCATAGTTGCCCGACGTAAAATCTATGCCTACAACTTTTCCGGCTGCATCCAGCTTGACCCTTCCCGTTATATAGCATATCGGCATGTTGTTCACTGTTTTGTCGCGCGATGCTATAAACGCCATCCTCTTGTGCTGGAATACAATAACGACCACGAATACCCCCAGTATAACAGCCAAAACTATGCTTCCCGCTATAATTTGCCATGAATAGAGTTCCCAAAGACTTTTAGGTTTATTGATAAAGACCGTTCCTTCGGGGCATCTTCTTATATCAAACTTATCTTTTTGTGATTGTTTGTAATTGACCATCGGGTACTTGTTTGTAGGATAGTCAAAAGGAATATTTCGAGCCTCCTCACCTGCAAGTATCTTTTTGAAAATGGCAAGAGCATCGTTCAAAAGTTCCTGCTTGTCAAAAAAGTAACCTCCCACTGCGCCGGTTGTGATATAATTGTCTTTCAGACAAAAAACAGGGCGTGGAGAAGCGGTTATCAATGAAATGTCACCGGTTACAAGCATGGGATATCCAAAGGTGCTCATGCGCGAATAATACCATGACGACAGCAGAAAGCCAATACTTAAATCGGTGTTTGTCAGATAGGATTGCAATTCTTTCCTTGTGTCAGAAGAGGCTATAAGCCACTCGTATTCAAGAGCCGGATATTTTTCAGAAATATAGTCGCGCAATCTCTTGTCTAACAATATATTTGTGGCAAGGTCATCAGAGGCAAACACCAGTTTTTTCATCTCCGGCTGCATTTTGACCATCATGTCTATAGTCTCTTTGTGATAATCCGGGACTTCCACAAAAGTAAAATTATAACGGTCTTGCATGTCCGAAAGTGGAGTGGATTTTGCATCAAGAATGGTTGTATCTCCCGATAAATACTTTTTACCTGGAATGAGGTTGTCATTGGCTCCTAAATACAAGGCCGGAATGTCACCCCATTCTTTTTTTATCCGCTCCATTAAAGAAAATCCGGTTGGACCGAAGATTACCAGAAACTCCGGTTTGTTATCTACAAAACGTTGGAAAATTCCGTCCACAACTTTATTGTACAACGCATCAGTACGGATAATAGAAGAATTCATGTGGGCTAGATCGCAATTCAAGTTATCGTTTTGAGCAGCTTCCAGCATGAAAGGTGTGATATAATCCTGTACCCAAGGCGCACTCTCATTGTACGAGTTGATTATAAGCAATTCCTTTGGCTGGGATGTTGCGTACATAGATTGTGACATGAGCGGTTGTAATGCAGACATCACTAAAATAATAAAGAGAGACAGAAACATATCCTTGTGTCTTCTCATAAGATTCATTTTTTTTATCATATATTTCATTGTTTATTATTGCTGTTGCAGGGATTTATCTTTGTCAAAGACGATTGGTGACATATTCCGCAGGAATATTCCCCTTTATGTCATAGAGTATGCTTTGTGGTTTACGCATAGCCTGAAAATCAAGCCCGTCAAAACAGGAGTGGCATACGCAACATACAATGGCATCATACTTTTTCCTCTTTATCGCATTTTCATCGGCATATACCTTGATACCGTATTCTCTCATGGCTTCCTGTACATCTATATTGGGGTCATAGACGGTAATGTCCGCTGTATATCTCTGCAAATTCCGATAAATGTCTGCCACTTTCGTGTTTCTGATATCAGGGCAATTCTCTTTGAATGCAAAACCGAGAAGCAGGATAGAGGCATTATTTACTAAAATGCAGTTCCGGTTCATACTCTCTATCACACGGGCTGCCACATAATCTCCCATTGTATCATTTATCCTGCGTGCTTCCGTCATCAGTCGAGGGCGTATGCCGTACATTTCGGCTCGTTGAATCAGGTAGTACGGATCGACACTGATGCAATGTCCGCCTACCAATCCGGGAGTAAACGGCAGGAAATTCCACTTTGTTCCGGCTGCTTTAAGTACTTCTTGCGTATCTATGCCTAACGCATGGAATATCTTGGCTATCTCGTTCATAAAAGCAATGTTTACGTCACGTTGCGAATTTTCAATAATTTTGGCAGCTTCCGCAACCTTGATAGAAGAGGTGCTGTAAGTTCCGTTTTTAAGTACTGACCTATATAGTTCATCGATATATTCTGCCACTTCGGGAGTTGAACCGGATGTAATTTTGCAAATGTTTTCTACTGTATGTACCTTGTCTCCCGGGTTGATGCGCTCCGGAGAATAGCCGACGAAGAAATCTTTGTTGAAACATAACCCGGAACTCTTTTCGAGTATGGGTACACAGTATTCTTCTGTCACGCCGGGATAGACTGTACTTTCATAAACGACTATGTCGCCGTGAGAAAGCAACTCGCCGACTGTCACCGATGCCTTTTCAAGCGGTGACAGTTCGGGATTGTGATAGCGGTCTATTGGCGTTGGAACCGCAATAATGAACACATGGCATTCCCGGAGTTGTTCCTTGTCGGTTGTACATTCCATTCCGGCATCCAATGCCATGCGTATTTTGTCCTCGGAAACTTCACCGGTGGAATCGGTCCCTTGTAATATTTCCTTGATGCGTTTCTCGTTCAAATCAAAACCTATAACCTTGTGTCTCAAGGCAAACAGGCAGGCAAGCGGAAATCCCACATAGCCTAATCCTATAATTCCAATTTTCTCTTTTTTCATTTGTGATATTGATATTAATTCTTTTATAGTTATAACCCTTCCATCCGGGCGATTTCAGATGTCTTTCTTGGATTCCAATTATCCCGGTACGAGGTGTAAAAAAACAGTTCCTCCGTATGCCCGACTAATCGGACCAACCGCATGAAATAGCCCATGTAGAATGTATGGAACATCAGAAAAGCGGCAAGTTTCCTTTCTTCTGCCGCTCTTTCCGAGACGCACTGCATGACAATGAACGCCACAATGGAAAAGGAAAAGCGGAGAATCCACCCCACAATGAGAATTTCCAGCAGGCGGTCTGTATTGGCAAATACAAGCGTGATGATGTAGAACAACCACACATAGTTGAAGATGAAATCGAACAAGATGTTTTCCGCATTTGAAATCATGTTCAGAAACGAGAAGTTTCTGTTAGACCAGAGGATGTCCCTATGCTTGCGTATTCTGAAGCGGACAAGTGACTTTGACCAGCGCTTGCGTTGACGGAACAGTGCATACCATTTCACCGGGACATTCGTCATGCAGATGGCGTTTTGGGCAAACCAGACTTTATATCCGGCTTTGCGGAACTTCTGCGTGATGTCTCCGTCAAGTCCCGGGCCGATGTCCCATCCTCCTACCTCCCGCAGGATTTCCGTGTCAAAGGCTCCGAAAGCTCCCGATATAATATGGAATATCCCTAACATGTTTGTCACCATACGTCCCACTTGAATGGAACGCAAATATTCCAATGCTTGCATGGAAGCACACAACGATGCGTCCGCATTACGCACTTTCACACAGCCGCCTACTGCCTTGATGTTCCGGTCAAAGTAAAATGGGAGCAGAATTTTCTCTATCGCGTCACGATCCAACGAACTGTCAGCATCAAGATGAACGAGATATTTCCCTTTTGCATGCGTGACCCCGTAATTGGCGGCACTCGCTTTTCCTCCACGGTCTGTCATGCGGAAAAACTTGTCGATATAGCCGCTCCGCTGAAGATCACGACATATCAGTGGGGTTGCGTCATCCGACCCGTCATCAATAATGATGATTTCAAAATGGTTATAGGTCTGTTCGCGTAAACTTTGAACCAGTTTATAGATATGTTCTCCTTCATTTTTCCCGGGGGCAAGAATCGTCACTAACGGTTTTTCAAGATACAGCCTGTAACGGGCTTCCATGTCACGATTCCGCCTGCGGCGAAATGTCGCGCCATAGTAGATGGTGACGAGTATATCAGTCAGATAGTAGCGAGGAAATTCCACAAAGAGGAGAAACCAAAATGTTGCGACCAACCCGTTCCATGCAAAATTGTTGGAGAAGCAGGCCACGATGCCGTCTATTATGTCGAAAGCGTAATCCAGCATAGGCAAATTCTTTAACGACGTTCTTCTTCTATCCGATGGATGAACCGTTCCACATCATCACCGGGAGTATATATGTATGTGCCCACTAAATCGAACTGAAAACCTTTATTCTGTTTGCTATAATCTTCCAGTTCTGCTTTCAGTTCATATTCCATTTGGTTTTGCTTGGTGGCAATCTCTCCGTTCCGTACACGGCTCAGGAAATAATAATTATTTCCCCACAAAGCATTTTTATAATTGAAAAAGCGGCTCATGGCACACACGATGGGAGGAACCGCATCTTGCGAAAGATTATCATCGGATGCTGGATCGAATACATAGAAACGGGCGATAACAAACACGTTGTCCGCTCCTGTTGTACCAAGTTGGGAGAACATACGCAGATAATCCAGGAAGTCACGCATGGAGGAATAACCGTAAAATCCTACTTGACTTACGGAAAGTAACACATCATTGTTGGCAAACGCTTTTATACCTTCGGGGGTAAATTCATATTCTTCCACATCAACAGGCATAAGTTCATCAGTGGAATATGTTTGTTTGCCTGCCGTACACAGTACACTCATGTTGGGATACATGAACGAATCCCCACATTCGCCACAAGTATATACAGAAGACGGTTTGTCATAGTCCACTCCGATATGCCGAAGAAAATGTTTGCATTTTGGACAACGTAGTTCCCCATCCCATGCATATGAAGATTCTGGGGAAACATTGGCACAACGGAAATGATGAATGACAGGCTCTTCCTTAAGGTTGGAACTGCCACATTTGGGACAGCACTCGAAAAACAGCAGACGGCTGCGGTGGCACGACGGGCATACATGTATCTTGTGGATGAACCTCGTGCGGCGTATATATCCGAGTTTTAGCAGTTGCTTGTGGAAAAAATGACGTTCTTCCATTTGCATATATTCCTGCTCTTCACTCCATATCGTATAGTAATACAAAGCCATATAGCCGGAATTCAGTCCTGGTGTAGGCTCGGACGAAAAAGTGAATTGCCTGCGGGAGATCGCATAGCGGCAAAGCCTTAGAATTTCTTCCGCATGAGTCACGACGGGTTCTGTGCCAAGCAAAAAATTTAGTTGCCTCATGTTGGAATATATGTCCTCAATACCACGTGCCATGCTATTGTCTGTAGGCTGGGAAGCATAACCATCCACTATGACTTCGGCTTTGCCCAGCCATCCCATGAGGCGCTGTGTGACATAGCAAGGCTTAAAACGGCACTTTTCGGACAGTAATGGTGAGGCTAAGCGTATGGCAAGCATGTTGCGCTCCATAAGAGGAGACATTACATTGATAAATATGGCGTCAAAGTCCTCGAACGACAATTCAGGAGTATGGTCCACTTCAACAACATCGATAATTTCTAATATTTTACGTCTGTTGGCATTGGTGACTATGCGATATTTGGGTTCTTCTATCATTGTACTTCGGGATTAACTGTGTTTTTCATTTCACTTTTGTAAATGTTGAGCAAGATGCCACGTCCTACTTCGTATTGTAGTTCGTCGTTCTGCTCGTCTCTTTTATCTTCCATGCTAAAGTTTTTTATGCGCACCTTGACAGGTATTCCGGATGTTACGCTCCAAAAAGGTATTACTTGCCCTTTGTCGATTTCCAGAATAGCTATCAATGCGGTATTTTGCTTGGCAAAGAAGCTACGCAGATGCTCTGGGATGGGTTCCGATCGCAAAGCTTTTGCCATAACGTGGGCGTTAAATGATAATTTGTCGTTTACGACAACTTCGGCTTTCATTTTATCATTTATCCTGTCTATCTTTTCAATCGGAACATAAGCAACAACCTGCAAATTGTTCTCTTCCAAGTCAAGATGCTGGAATGATATAATCTCTTCCTTTTCAAAAAACACCATAAGATTGGGAGCATGTACATTGATGATAATGGCATTTTTATCTGCTATATTATATCTTCGACTCATTTTGGATACATCCGCGCTGGGGTTTTCGTATATTTGCAGTTCTCCTTTGTTATGCTTGCCTCCAGAATATCCGGAACCTGTTTCCCGCATCATTCTTCCCAAAACTCCCAACTCATTCCGCAGTGCTTTCTTTTGCGCTTCAGCTTCCGAGAGTTCCCTTTCAAGATCCAATTTGTGCGCATTGTCACTGAATCCGAACAGGATATTATGCTTGTTGGTCTCAATCTGCTTCTTCAATTCTTCGATTCTGACATTCAAAACACCGATTTGCTGGGATGTTGTGGTATATTGCAGTGTCAGGTTACGATGCCGTGATTGAATTTCCGGTTCATCATTAGGATTGGCATCCGTGACAAGCCAATCAAGCACATGATAAGAAAATAGCGTGTCACCCTTGTGTGTGACCTTTCCCGGGGACACGTAAATACTGTCAATATACATGTCGTATGGAGCACGGATACAATTCACATCCACATGTATATATCCGTCGAACTCTGTATAATAGATTTCTCGACCTATATACAAGAATAACAGGATGGCAATCACGATTAAGATGCCCCCCGCTATTAGCTGCTGCCTGTTCAACTTCCGTTTCCGCTGCCGGAGTATAGCCTCTAAATTCTCTTTTTCATCTATAGAGCGATAAGTGAAATTTTTCATTTTTGTAGTATCTTATATATGATTTCTTCTTCATAACAAAACATTTCGATAGGCTCGTCTGTCAGATAGCGTGCAAGATTGGCAATCTGGCAGTCGCGTTGGTATTGAAATTCAATCATCTTTTCAAGGCACATCAGATAGCTGTTGTATTCTTTCATACGGGCAAGGCGGTTGTACTCTCCGATACGATTAGTATAAGCCTCTTTGCGGACTGTCAAATAATTTTGCAGGTCTTTGCATCTTCGATATTCACCGGTGATAGAAAGGTTCAATCGGTCAATATCATTCAATATGAAATCCACTTCATCGTATACCTGCCGTAAAAAACGGTTTTGCTCTACCTTCAGGAGTTCCCTTTTTGCCCTGATGGTCTGCTTTTCCCGTTTTGCTTCTGTAGAAATAGGCAAGTTGAAACTGATGCCTGCATCAATGTTTGAAGAGTTGGGAAGTGCTGTCCGGGTATAATAAGAATATCGCACAAAAGGGGCAATGTCGGCATTGTCCCAATAACTGGCATTCGATTCCTGCTGTTCCAACAAATTGATACGCAAGTCCAAAGTCTTCAATTCTGCCTGTTTTTCCCGGATATGTTGCAACAGCCGGACGGTATCAATCCTTATGACATGTACAACAGGACAAGATAAATCGCAAGATTCCGTAAATCGGTTTCCAACGGCCATCAATTTACGTTCTGCTTCTGCTTTTTCGTTTAAGATACTCAATAATTCGTCACTGCTTATATTCTCATTACGTAGCAGGTAGTCGTGCGCGAGGCTCAATAACGAAAGATTGATTATACGATGTCGTAGTATCCCGCACAACAAGCTATCATGTTGCTGTCTGAAATATTCTTTTTGACGGATAACTAACATCCCCAACCTTTCCTTTTCGTGTGCCAAACGGTCTATTTCTCCTTTAATACGAATTTCGTTGATTTTTCCTTTACGCTTAAATAAGGAGCTTTGGAACACAGACCACCGCAATTCGGCTTGTACTTTGCCGTTATAACGCGATTTAGCATCATCTTCGTCCAAGCCGAAACCTTCATCAAGACGATAATAGGTTTGGCCGGTCACTTGTAAACCTGTTTGGCTTTTAACTGCTGCAATTTCTGCATTTATCGTTTTATTGAGCGCAGAATTAAAATTGCTTTCAAATTCTTGTAAATAAGAAGCGTCATCTGAATGATAATTTCTATGTTGCTTTGATAAACCTTTGTGAATAGGCTGAATCAAGGAGTCCAGTTCATCAAAACGCTGTCCAAACTGATGCAGGAGTTCTTTTGCTTCATCTCCGGTTTGAGATAAAACATAATACGGTTGAAATATATATAATATGAACAATATGACTTTAAACCATTTCATTGTAATATCTTATAATAGCATAACCTACAAGCATCTGCTAATTGGTATCTCTCTTTCCAAGAGAAATATGAATTTATTTTGTGTCTAATTATTAGGCTTTTTACGCTGTTTGTACAGTGTAAAAAGCCTGACTTTGCTCAATCAATTTCTTTTTTGTTTGGATATTCCTGAGAAAAACGCCCTGTAAGTTATTTTTTTATTGGTTCTTGTTTGGTTGTTTCTTGCATTTTAGGTAATTTTGCAACGCAAAATATTTCTCTTGGAAAGAGATTTAGCGATTTGCACAACAGATTTCTTCGTCTTATTCTACCTGCCCGATTGTATCAAACCGAAGATTTGTTTTATTTGCCAAAATTACTATAAAGCATTGATAATCTGTCTATTCGCCTTGTCAATAGCAGAAGTATCCAGCGAGGCGAGATAGATGCGCGTGGTCTTTTCGGAGTCGTGTCCCATCGCTTCGCTGATGACTGCAAGCGGAATGTTCCTGCTCCGGGCTATGGAAGCCCAGCCGTGACGCGCCACATACGTTGTCAATGGGATTGCCAGTCCCAGCTGTTCACCCAACCTTCTCAATTTGTCGTTGACCAGATGAGACGCATTCTTGTACTGCCTTCGTGCGTCCGCATCCATATTCCTGATGATGGGCAGCAGATAGGGGGTGTCGCCGGTGTCGTATTTGTCGATGATTTCCTGCATGGGCTTCTCCCATTTGATGGAGAGCTGCTGCCCGGTTTTCTGTCTGCGATAAGAGAGTATTCCGCTTCGGAGGTCTTTTTTCTTCAGAAACGCCATGTCGATGAATGACATTCCGCGTGTATAGAACGAGAACATGAAGATGTCCCGGGCAAAATCAGTCGTCGGAGAAAGCGTCAGGTCCAGATCCCGTATCTGGCGGATAATGTTCAGCGGCACAGCCCGTTTGACCGTCTTGTCGATACCCGTATAGACATGCTTGAACGGAGAGCGTTGCATGGTCAGTTCCTTTTCAACAGCCCGGTTGTAGATGGCCCGCAAGCCGCGCATATAATAGGATGTGGTATTAGGACACGCTCCGGCCGCTTTCAGGAAGTTCTCATATCGGACCATCAGGTCGGAATCCACCTCCTCGAGAGGTATATCGTTTTCGCCACGGAAACGCCTGAAACTGTTGATGACCGTCGTGTACCGTTCGGCTGTACGGGGTTTCCCGATCTGTCCCAGCTGCCGGATGACCTCACGGGCAAAAGAAATGAACCCCTTGCCGTCCGAAGGCGTGAGGTAGCACTTCAGCACTTCCTCGGCGGTATAGTCTTCACCGGCACGTTCCAGACGTGCGATAATGTTCCTGAACCGTTTGGCGTTCTCGTACAGAATCTCTTTCAATGATGCAAGATAGCTGCTGCGGCTCTCTCCGACACCGGGCGGAAAGATGATTTCCGCATGAACCGCATCCCACTCGCGGGGATATACCTTGTAGCCGGTATTGACCTGCCGGGCCACACGGTTGTGAATCACTTGGTAGAACAGTGTGCCTTCTCTTGCCGGAAGAGAAGAAGCACGAAATTTAACTTTCATTGTTGCCATTGTTACTTTTTTTTAATTGGTTGTATATTATCTAATAAAAAACCTCCGCTCAGAAAGCGAAGGTTCTTTATGGATGTTTCCTGCCGGATATGTCCCGCAGCTTTCCGGTCTGTCATTGCCTATCTATTCCGACATCGTTTCCGGATTTCGCCAAAGTTCCACCTTCGTGTGCCTGTTGGCTTCCGTCGGCACATGGTCGGCTATTCCGCCCCTGCCCGCTTTTGTCACGCGACCAGCCGGAATGCCGCGCCGTTCCAACTCGGTGGCGATGTAAGCCGCTCTTGACGCGCTCAACGAGTCGTTGACAGCAGACGTACCGGTTGAACTGTCCGCCGCACCTGTCACCCTCAGGGACAAACCGTGTTTTTTTGCCACACGCGCCAGCTCGTCGAGATTGAGCATTTGCGAGGCATCCGTCAATCTGTCCGAATTGAGGGAGAAAAAGAAATAAACCGGAGAGCCGATACATTCATTTCCGGCGTACTTCAACATGGTGGTATCAGCTGCAAGGAAGTTTCCGTTTTCAGAACCAAGGCGGCAACTATCAGAGATGGAATCTATCCTTCCGAGCGGTGATGCTCCATTCCATCTGCGGTTTCTCAGCCTCGCACGGAGCGAATTTAATCCGCTGTAATTGTTCACGGGATATTGGTGTTCCGTGTCCGTTTCCTCGTTACCGAACAGGTGGCTGTACGTGTCGAGCAGTCCTTCGATTTCCAGAATCTTCTTTAATTCGGCAAGCGTCCGCCTGTCCTGATCGATACGCCCCTTGGCACGGTTGTTCTCCTCCGACAGGAAGTTCGCGTAGTCCGTGAGCCATTCGTCCCTGCGGATGTAGGGCGTGGCATCTATCGCACGCTTCCATCCGGTCTGTCCGACGTGGAACGTAAACCCTGCCGAGAGCGACACCATGTGGTCGCCGAGACGGTTCGCCCTGCCGTACCCGTCGAAGTCCTGGAACGTGGTCACGCCGGAGAGTTCCAGCATGGCGCTTACCCTTTTGGAAATACGGTATTGTCCCTGTATGCCGTAGGAAATAGCGAACGGATTGTGCCCGTTGGCAGCATGATGTAGCAGCCCGACACCCGCGAAGGGTGCGAGGCTCCAGCGCACCTGTTCCTGCCGGGCATACCCGTGACCAAGCACATTCCATAACAGATCCGCATGGATGTGGTGGTAGTCCTGTGTGAACAACCGGGCATCCTTGAACTGCAGGCCGCTGTAATTGACACGTGCGCCGACAGACGGCGTGAACCACTTGCCGACGGCGAGGCTGTACGACGGTTTCAGCCGTCCGAACAAGTCCTCGCAACCGAGCGGCGTACCGAGAAAAGCGGTCGTGCCCCCGGCAATGCTGACAAACCAGTTGCCGCTTCCGCGCATCGGGAGCACCACTCCGTCGAGATAGACCGGCTGCGTCGGCTGGAGCAGTTCCGCAGCAGCATGACGGGTCGTATATCGTACAGTGTCCTCTTGTGCAGACTGTGCTTTTGCCTGTGCCTGCACGGTGCAAAGCATTATAAAAATGAAAATAAGTTGTTTCGTCATATATTGATGATTTTATCCGTTATACTTTTGATTTATTTAAGACTATCTGCCATTTACCGCTTAGGCTTTTTGCCGATACCCGGACGCATCATGCGGCTCGCCATCCTCATGCAACGGAGCGCCCACGCCCGGTTGTCCTCGTCCTCGTCGCGTCCCCAAGGCAGGTCGCTTTTGCCACCTCCTCCGCCATGTGTTTCGGCAAAAGTGGTGGCATCATCGACCATGCCGAGGAACAACATCGTCGCGCAGTGCATGATTTCCGTGCCCTGCTCCGCGATGGACTGCACGAGCGTGTCATCGAACAGTTGCCGCTCCGATATATCCATTCGTGCCGACGCGTTCCGGTACTCGCTGACCACGCTTTCCAGCAGGACGTCTTTGAGCAGGCTGTCCACCTTGGAGTGGACGTCATGCGAATACCGGTAGGCTTCCTCCCTGAGTTCTTCCGTGCGTTCCTCGATGGCACTCATGTTCTCCTTGAGTTCGGATAGCTGTTGGTCAGCCGTCTGCAGTTTCTCCTGTTTGTCTGCCAGTTGCCGGGTGATTCCTTGCAGCTCTTTTTCCAGACCTTGGATCTGCGCGGCCAATTGCGCCGCGTCCCCCTTGTTCGCTTTCAGGTCTTGTTCGGCTGCCGATAGCTGCGCCTCCTTTTCGGCTTTCGCCTTTTCGAGGTTCTCGACCATCGTTGTGAGACCTTTGACCCTGCGTTCTGCCAGCCGGATGTCCGATTGCAGGGAGGACAACACTTCCTGGTGACGGCCGATCCGTTCCTCCATCGTCGTGCATTCCTCCGACAGCATACGGCGGTATTCCTCGGTCGTGCGATGCCGTGCACCGGTCTCGGCGACACTCCTTCCTCTCGACATTCCCCACTTCGTATTGACTTCGGCGAAAAAGTCGGTATGGAGCTGTTTCATCCGTTCGCTGTACTCGAACTTGTCCTTTCCGGCGAAGATTTCCTTGTACGCAAACTTGCCGTCCTTGATCGGCAGAAGCGTACAGTGGACGTGCGGGTTCAGTTCGTCAAGATGTACAATGAAGGCGGCTATGTTCTGCTCGCCGTATCTGCGGCTCACGAACGAATAGACATCCTTCGACCAGCGTTCGATGTCGCCTTTCCTTTTGATGCGTGAATTGTCCGCACCTTCCTCGAAATCCACCTGCTGCGTGCCGAACGCCAGCTCGTGCATCCGCTCCCGCGAACCTCCGAAGATGATGTTCACGACCGTGCGGTATTTCGGCTCCACCAGCCCCTCATTGGGGTCCTTGATGCCACGATGTTTCAAGATGTCGGCCATGCGTTCGGGAATGCTCTGACTCGTGTCTATGGGGCGTATTTTACCACCGGGAGCAATCTCGAAGTTCAACTGTTTGCGCGTCGGATCGTAGTTGCCTTTTTTCATGGCGTACTTTTCCGCCTTTTCGCTGCGGTTACGCTGATGCTCGTTGCTTTGGGCGGTGGTGATACCTTTCGACACCTGAACGTCGAGCACTTGTTTTGCATTTGCCATATTGTTTTCGTGTTATTTCGGTCAATCCACCGTGTCCCAGCTTGCTGTTCCAAAGGACACCCTTCCCACCGACGTAAGGCAGGTGGGGTATTAGGCTCCCCACTCCCTCTGTTCCGTGGCAGGCGGGCAAGCCCGCGTGCCTGTTATAACTGGCAAGGTTCCCGACCGGGACCAAAGGCGGATCGTCCGGGGTTATACATTCGGTTTGCGGTCTCCGGTCTGATACGCCGTTTCCTGTGCCCTCGCGGCGAGCGCCATGAAAGGCTTGGAAAGCGCATCGAAAATCTCCTTGTCGTCATCGTCGAGATTGTCGTCCTCCGCTTCGGGATCGAGAATATACCTGGCAAGCAATCTCGAAATTTCAACGATACCCGTCCAGTCTCCGTCGAAGCGGGTACGGAAGTCTTCCAAAAATTCCGAACCGTTGTCGAACCTTCGCTTGCGTAGTGCCCTCTGCATGGCGGCATGGGCTATACACCCCAAAGCGGTCGTGCAGATTTTTACGGCCCGTTCGTCATCACTCGCGGCCAAATTGACAGAGGAAAAGTTGTCCGGTTTCGGGCAAATGCCGGGTACGCCTGTCTCGGTCATCGCCTGACGGACGAGCCGCTCGCACTCGTATCCGATGTCATCGAGTTCCGCTTTGCCGATTACCCAGTCGGATAATACCGCACGCAGTTGGTCGGCAAGACCGGGTGTTTCCTGTACATTGCGTGAATCCGCAGGATGTCCGGTTTGCAAGGGCATGGTGATGATGACGCTTTTCGTCAGCCGGGTGCGTTCCAACTGTCCGAGCGCTTCGAGTGTGTCCAGAAACGAGCGGACGGTAGCGCGGTGCCAGTGCCACTCCGAGGCGAGGTCGGAAACGGTTACATGACACTGGCATGGACGGAGTTCATAGTCCTGCTTTCTTAAAAAAGGTGATACGAAACCTGCCAGCGATTTGTCCAGAAGGTCCGCGTAGGCTTCCGTCCTTGTCTTTCGCTCGCCGACTTTTTCCTTGAGGTAGTCGAAAACCTCTACGTTTGCCAGTATGGAGGCTGGCATTTCATTTCCATTTTTCATTTTGATTCTTTTTTTGATGATTTGTCATTGTGAAAATTGTTCGGGCTTATCAAGTTTCGTTGTCCGCTTCGTGCGGCAACATTGCGTGATGATTGTCGTGATAGCTTTCGGCAAATGTCTCGGGGTGCTCGACCCACTTGAAAATCTTATCCATGTCGTTTTCCTTCCATTCGGACATTACCCGCACGGAAGGATAGAACAAGGCTGCCAGAAGAACGAAGGAGATGGTAACGGCCAGTGCGTGCAGATGCGGTATGCCGGCAATGACCACCGCCACGAGCGCGTAGATGGCGAACGCACGCGGCCGGTCAAGCAGGTAGCGCAGCCAGCGGTCCGTCCGTCTGTAAGAGGCCAATGCGGCACATACAATGGTCGAGAACACGATACCGAACTCGCCGGGGTGTCCGTTCGTATATACATAGTGGTACAGGAGCAGCACGGTGAGCAGCACCCACGTGTGGAGTTTGCGGGCCTTTTCGTTGCGGACCATTCTCTCGTAGAATCTGTCCATGAAACGACGGTTGCTTTTGTACAATGCCGATGTTATGGCAACAGGCATGGCGAGAAACAGGAATTGCAGTATAATCCAAGTCATAGATAATATGAGTTTGAGAATATGTTAAGTGGCCGGACCACAAGTTCGAGCCGGATAACGCCGTAGGTGGCCAGCCGGATAATGGCTTCGGCATCTCTTGCCGAGAGGTAGCTGTCGCCTTTCTTGATACGGGTCTTGAACGAGGCGTCCTGCTTTCGGTAGGTGGCCAAAGCCTTGTCCAGTTCGTGTTCGGGAACCATCCACGTCATGCCCTTGTCGTATGGAGCGTGGTCCTTGCAGGCACGCAGTACCAGCGTGCGGGAAACGAGGTAGTCGGTACGGGTGCGTCTCTTGATGACATATTCCTTGTAGAGATTGTCGTCGGCGACCTCTATCCATGTACGGTACGTGTCGATGCAGAATACCAGCTGCCGGTATATCGTATTTCGCATGGCCCGGTGTTTCAAAAGAAATCAATCAGGACATCCGCATGGTCTTTCTTGTACTTGAAATGCCCGTTCTTGGAGTGCAGTTTCAGGTCAAGGCAGAGGTCACCGTACATCATTTCCAGCGAATCATAGACAGTCGCGGTGATATGGCGCACCTTGCCGTCCGCCTCCGTCCTGGCGTTGATTTTGAACATCTGCCCGAACGCGGGGTTTGAATAGGCGCAGGTGCCGTGTCCGAAATTGCCCGATCCGGCAGGGATGTGATGGTAAAGCGTAATCAGCTCCATGTCGTCCTCGAACATGTCCATCACCTCCTCCAAGTCGTAAGGGTCCCGTAGCGGGAACGTGAGCAGCACGTAGTCGCCGTAGAACTTCGGCTCTTCCATTGTCGTAATGTTAAGCAGCCGGGGCAGCTGCAGGGGAACGGACGCCATGAAGTCGTCCAGAAAATGTCGTAGCATAATCATATCATGTATTTTGTCAGACTTTGTTTTTATAGCGTGGCGATGTGGATTTCGATGAGCATACCGGGCAGCTCTTCCAGCCTGTCGTTCTCCGAGGGCAGGATTTTACGCAAGGTGCTGAAAGCGCCGGGCGTTTCCGTCGCTATCCTGTCGAGCGCCTCCTTGTCACGGGGAGAAAGCAGCGTGAGGCAGAAACCGTCCAACGAGGCGTATGGCTGGAGAATCATCCAGATGAAGGCATGGGCTTGTCGGGATGTGGCGACCTCGCCCCGCTGTACGCCGTCAAGACAGGCCCGTACATTCTGTATTACCCGCCTGTTGGTACGCATGGCCATGTAGATCATGGCTTCCTTGTAGGTGATTTCCTGCCGCTCGGCAGCACGGAACACCTCTGCGCAGCATTTTTCCGTATCGCGGGTGATGTCGGACAGGTCCATGTCGTTGTAATCGTTCAGGCGTGCAAGGAAAGCACGGAAAAGGGCATCCTCCTTCTCGATGAACCGGGTCAGGTCGCCGTGCCCGTGTATGCCTTTGCGCTGTGTCTCGGAGAGAAGCGTGCGGTACGCTGACAGGAGCTGTTCCTTGCCGCCCCGGTATGCCATGCGGCTGTCCAGCGAGGCGAAGAACGGGCGTATCTCCTGCGCGGAGCGATGCAGCTCCCCGTCTTCGGCGTATGGGGAGAAGCACTCTTTAAGTGCCAGCACCTCTTTATAGGTGCGCGGTCTCGACCGTGCCAGCCGGGAAAGTTCCATACGGATGGAATCGTGCAGCAAGAGGCACTCTTTGCGCGTATCGGTGTGGGAACGCCACAGCGTGTCCCGTCGGATATGTGCGGACACGGAATCCCTGACCGTCTGCCATTGACCGAGACGTGCCGTCAAGCCCTCGAAAGAAAGCCCGTCCTGTGTCCGTAGTCCGGACAGGTATTCCCTGTATATTCCGGCAGGGGTGTTTTGAACTTCGCCGTATGGTTTTCCACTTCCCCCGCCGCATGATGTCAGGGTAAAAACGGCAGCCGGTACGGCACAGGTTCCGATAACGGAAAGTATATTTTTTAAGTACGATGTTTTATAAATCATATTTTAATATCATATTTTAGCCGCAAATCTATGTATTATTTTCAAGACATCTATCGCCCTGTCCTGTTTTTTGTCTATTTTTTAATATCGTACTTAATAGTATGATTTTCAATGAAAACAAGTGAAGAAAAAAACGGTCAAAAAAGTGGCAAAGTTCATTTTTTCGGCCAAAGTATGATATTAGATAAAATAAAACTCTTACATTTGCACTTGTTAGCATAGCAATATAGATTGTATGGCAAAAGTCGGTTATATATTCAAGGCGGATCTTTATGAGGGATTCGACGCGGACAAAGAGTGGATGCAACAGTACGGGTGCATACAGATAGTAGAGGAATCGGTTGAACACGAGTCGCTTCGACCTCAATGGAAGCAGCTTATCTCCAAACTCGAACGTGGCGACGAAATTGTGGTATCCAAATTCAGCAATGCCGTGCGGGGAACGCGCGAGCTGGCATCGTTCGTCGAGTTCTGCCGTATCAAGGTAGTGCGTATTATCTCCATCCATGACAGGATAGATTCAGCAGGCAAGATGTTCCCCGAGACGACAGCCGTAGATGTGCTGAATATGCTGGGAGGACTTGCCGAGGAGGTAACGGTGTTGCGTAACTCGTCCGCTCATGCCATGCAACTGCAACAGGACATACGGACGCAGACAAAAGCGGTAAAGGCTATGGATCAGAAAGACCGGGAAAATACCATCGTGGATATGTACAACAACGGTCATTCGATTGATTCCATCCTTGCCGTGAGCGGTTATAACAGCCGAAGTTCGGTGTTCCGCATTCTCAACAAGTACAAGGTGAATCTCAACCGGGGCAAGTTCAGCGGTCCTCTTGGAAAAAGGAAGAAGAAAGGGGATGAAGGTCTCGCGGAAGGGCAGCCGGACTAACAGGTGCGTAAGCGACCCATGTCGGGGATGCGTTCTATTTATTTATGTAACTACATAATCCTATAATTATATAAGTATATAATTATATAAGTATATAATATGCTGCAATCCGTACATTATCGTCATGATGGTGTGCGGATTTTCTTTGGCATACTTATCATTACGCTGATTATCCAACTATTAGCCGTGATTATATTTTATATAATTATATAATTGAATAAAATAATAAATATATAATTATATACCGCTTTTTCTTGGTAAAACGGATAGAAATCACTATTTTTGCAAGAGGAAAACAATAAAGGAAACATATAGCAATGAAGAACAAAATCGTCATATTCAGCAACATTAAAGGTGGCGTCAGCAAGACAACGCTCTGTGCGCTGTTCGCGAGCTATCTGGTAGAGCGGGGTTATCCCGTCATGGCAATCGACGCGGACTTGCAGGCATCGTTGTACCGTCACCGGAAGCGCGAGAAGGATGTGGCACCGGAGGCTCCAATCCCGTGGAACGTGGATTTGCTGGACACGGCAAACCGGGAACAACTGGAGCGTATCATGGCCAAACTGAAAGAGGTGCCGGGAGTTGTCCTCATAGATTGCCCGGGTAACTTGAACGACCGCAATCTGGAATACATCTACAAGTCGGCGGACACGGCTATCATCCCCATCTCGTTCGATGCGGACACCGTGGACGCGACGGGGATATTCGTCAAGGCGTTGAAAACCGTGTCGGCGGCAGACCTCGTGTTCCTGCCAAACCGTATCAACACGTCCGAGAAGAAATCGGAGGAGCTGCGGCAAAGGGCACAGACCACCGAGTTCCTGGGACTGGTGGGGACAGTCATGCCGACGGTAAAGCAGAGCGTGGCCGTCAAGCGGTACACCACCCTGTACCCGCTGGAGAAAAGCCAGCTTGCGGCAGTCGAACCTTCATTCGACAAAATCATCGAGGTACTTCATCTTAACGAATAGGCACTATGGCAAAAAACAACAGGCCGACGATAGACAATCCACTGGCAAGCATGGGGCTTGATGACATTGTTCGCGGTATAACCGCTTCCGGAAACGACACGGAGGCCGGAGCAGAGAACGCAAACGAGACTCCGGAAACACCGAAGAAAACGGGCAAGCCCCGACGTGGCGGCAAGAAGGCTTTCGAGGAGAACCTCGCCAGATACACCCGTATCAACGAGCAGGGCATCGCCATCTGGCTGCCGAAGGAAGTCAAGAAAAAACTGGAGCTTATCCGTGTCAATGCGAGCCGTAACATTCCGCTGCGGTCTTTGGCAGCTGCCATTATCATGACTTATATCGAAGAGAATGAGGACAGGCTCAATGAGTTGTAGAACAAAAATATATAAATATGTAATTATATAATTATTTAATTGTGTAATTACATATTTCAATAAATATAGGATTAAATAAATATATAGCAGCATGGAAATAATAGTGATAATCGCCGTGTTCTGGGTCGTGGGAAAAATCCTCAAGGGGATATTCGGCGGCTTCAGCAAGAGTGACTACAGGCGGGACCAGTAACAGGCCGGTATCGAAAAATGGTTTGGCGGACCGAGGGAATCCGCAGGGAATCGAATGTTTTCCGCAAGGTTTCGGGAGTGACCAGTGTTTATCCGGGTTCCTGTTCCGTTCGGATGCAAATTTTCGGCACGTCAATCATGGAAGATAAAGTGATAATCATTACTTTAACACAAAATTCATAATCTAAAAATTTCTGGCAGTATGACAAAAGCGGATATTGTAGCCCGGATTGCACAGCAGACCGGAGTGGAAAAGGCGGTCGCAATGACCGTCGTGGAAGCATTCATGGAGACCGTGAAGGATTCGATGGTCGCGGGAGACGAGGTGTTCCTGCGCGGGTTCGGCAGTTTCATCATCAAGAAGCGGGCGAAAAAGGTTGCCCGAAATATATCGAAGAACACGACTATCGTGATTCCGGCTCACTCCGTCCCTGCGTTCAAACCTGCAAAAACGTTCCTTGAGGCGGTAAAAGAGGGAAAATAAAACATAAAACAGTTTATCCCGATCGTGGTCCTAAGTACTATCAGGTACTCCCAACATGAGCTAACGAATGCCGCACAGTCTTAAACAGGCATGTTGCGGCATTCGTTTATTTGGGTGGGTATAAAAGGGAACGGGTACGGGAAATGGGTATAAAAAATGGTCTTCAAGGGAGATACAAGTGGGCAGTCCCGAAAATAGATTCAGGACACATCTGTTACCATGTATCCTGAACCCGCTTCGGTCGTTACCGGTATCGAAAGTTTAGGCTATCCACTTGTAGCCTTCGTCCGTCAGTTCAAAGTATTCATCCATTCCCGGTTTAACAAAGAACATGATTTCAAAGGCTTCGTTGCTTCCGCCTTCCGGTATCGTCATGTCGATTTCACCATTTTGGATAATCCCTCTACCCACGTTATACCCCAAGTCTTCATCTGCGTAGGCATAGTGAAACTCAACCTCCGGAAATATCTCGGAGAGTTTTTGAATAAGTTGCGGCACGCTATCCCAAGCCGTATCAAACCAAAGGATGTTCGGCTCTTCAAAATATTGGTCATAGGCATTCCATTTTGTGCCCCAAGTGGCAATAGACCACTCGTACCAGGTTGGATAACCGTATTTTTCGAGATTGTTCAGGTATGACGCTCCAAGCTGCAATACCTCTTTTCTTCTCTCTTCCTGCAGTTCTTCCACCCGTTGAATGGCTTTCAAATCATCCGGTGTATAGAACGGCTTTCGCTGCATTGCGGCGAGATATTCCATTCCCAGTTCCCCATCGCTGGATGCGTCAATCAGCAGTTCTTCGGGCATGGGGATAATCCTGTTAAAGTCGATGTAGCAAGGCGTGCCGTCCTCTTCGTTTTCTCCTTTCAGGAAATTCATTACTTTCTGTACCGTTTCGCTGTCCGCTTTTATTTCCAAGCGGTTTGTTACATGATTAGGCATAATTCTGTTTTTTAATTTGTTAATACTTTTTTCACCCTCCTGTCGGCTCTTTATTCCCTGAACCGCTTTTGGGTTTTACGGATGCGGTACACGGTTGTCGGGATAACTTCATACGGTGGCTTTTCCTGCCAAATTACTCTTGTGCAGGAAGGAAGAATTTTACAGGAAATGCACTTTAAGCCACCGGATCAAGTGCGACAACCGACCTTTGCATCTGATAAAACCAAACCGGTGACAGGATGAAGGACAGAGAGGAGAAACACGGAAGGCGGAAACTGGTATAAGGGATGGATGCTGAAGATATAAAGGGAATGTGACCGGTTAGAAAAGGAGGATAGCCGTCCAGCCGGAACATATAAAAGAGGACGGTTTGGCACTCCGGACATAAAATAACGAATACCGCAGCCATCACGTAATGACGGTTGCGGTATTTGTTTGTTCGGCAGTGGTTTCCCGATTCGGCAGCCACAGCCTTTGTTCAGGCTTCGCTAATCCGTAACATCATAGAAATAGGATAGCTCTTCATCTTTCAGGTTCTCCGCTGCATACTGGTCGGCCTGTATGTAGAGAGTGTTGTAGAGCGTTGCATATTCCGGCTTATTCTCGTGGTACTGCCAAATTTTGTGGTTAAGCACCAGTACCAGCTCGGTAAGGTACTTGTAGTCTTCTTTCCACTCCTCGAAAGCACGATTGAATGTGTCTTGAACGGCCGAAAGACCAAATCGGTCAGCTATTGAAAAATCATTCCAAAAGGTTGTTTGCAACTCGTACCCGTTCTCTTGCATAAATTCTCTGAATGTCATAACGATTTAATTTAAAGTTGATTTTTTTTGTTTTCCCTCCGATACATTCTGTACCGAAGGCTGATTATTTTTCTGCCCCAAGGATTGGCGGCAGGCCCGGGCAAGGAGGACACGGAAAATACGCTCGCCGACGTGTCAGGGAGGAAGATTTTCCGGCGGCAAGCGCAAGCGGTACTTGACAGGCCAGACAGCCGGCAATCGAACTTTGCAGAGAAAATAACCGGGCTTCCGGAATGGAATACGGGGGAACAAGTGCGGGGAGAATAAAACAGGGGGAAAGTGAAGAATATAAAAATGGGCCACCGCCCCGTAGGGCGAAATGTACGCAAGGGCATCCGGCGGGGCATCCCGGAACGAGGCACGACTGACGGTTCTGTTACAAAAGGAGACGGGCCGCGCTTCGTCATCCACAAGGAAAAATACCGCACCTTATTTGGGGTGCGGTATTCTCTTATGAGTGTTACCTTATGCGGCTTCGTCCGGCTTGCGCTGCCTTGTTTTCCAGCCATACACGTCGGCTACATACGGATAGAGGGAACGTGTTCTTTTGCGGAAACCCTGCTCGTCGATTTCACGGTTGTAGATTTTCTCGGCGATACGTTCCGCTTCTTCACGGTCTTTGGCAACCCTGTAGAGGACGTAGTTCGTGCCGTCGTGGTGGGTCATCCGGCTCCGAATGTTATAGCCGTCGCCGTACCATTCCGCATATTCGCACGAGGATTTCAGAATATCGGCGATGTTGCTTCCCAAAATCTGGTAGCCTTGCCTCCGACCATGCCACAGCCCAAGGTCTCCGAACACGATAATAACGCCGTCCACCTGTTTGTTCAGGTTGTACCGTTCATCGTCCAGCCAGTTATAAACTTCTTCCGCCCATTCTTCATCGCTGACCTCGTAGGTGTCATCGTCCAGCATTTCCCGTTGGGATTTTTGATAATCCTCCTTTGCTGCTTCGTTCAACAAGTCATCGCTTGTCCAAATCATGTGTTTCATACGTTTTGAATGTTAATGTGTTACTTGTTTTTTATCCCTGTTATCGGAGGCTTTCACCTCGCCTGGCGGGATTCGATTTTACATGCGGGACACAAGGCGAAAAGGCGGGAACAAGACAAGGAGGAAGCGGCAGTCCCGGACGGTTCCATTTGTGTTAAGAAGTATTGGCGAGCTTGCGAGTTGATGGTTGTTAATCGCAAATGAAGCCGCGCCTTGCCGGTTCACGCCAGCCTTAACTTTGCAGGGAAAATCAATGGACGGCGGCGGGTAAGCGGAGAATGGACGGAGTGTATAAAAGTTGCGATTCTGCGGAACGGTAACGAGCAAAATAAAAGCGGTCCGAAGACCGCTCTGTTCAAGATAAGGCAGGGATTACTTCTTGCCCTTTTTCTTTTTCGGCTCCACAGGAGCTTCCTCTTTCTCGACAGCCGGATAGAACTTGACAGCGACCATCACGATGCGGTTGTGCTTCACGCCGCCCTGGTCGGCCCACTCTTCAGGCTTGAAGTAACCCTCCACGGTGAGCAGCGTGCCTTTGGTGAGCTGGTCGAACGACCCGGCATTCTCGTTTTTGCGCCACGCTTCCATGTTCATCAGGGCGGATATGCGGTTGGTGTCCTCGCCGTTCTTCTCCTGACGGGCGATTGCCAGCGGGAAACGTGCTACACTTGCGGTGGTGAACTGGCGGATTTCAGCGTCTTTTCCTACGAATCCGGTTACTACGAAATTGTTCTCGATCTTTTTCATTGCGATTGTTTTTTGAAGTTAATGAATCATTTTTACGGTGCCGAAAAAAGTAGGTGCAGCAAAGGGAAAGCACCAAGGATAACGCATAAATACTCTTTATTTTGAGGCGCAGCCCCAAACCGGAGGCCTGATAAAGGAAGATTTGTGCGGTACGCCATTGGTCAAGGTTCACGGAACCGGTCCCGTCTGCACACTATCTTTGCAACGGAATAATGATGATGACTTCGATAGGAACCGGTCGCGGAAAAGGCGGGATGAAAAAAATCGTGGCGGGTTCGGAGAACCGAAAAGACCTGTCCGCCTACCGGCACAAGATTACGGCGCGTTCCGGCATGAAGCGGAGAAGGACATCGAGGCGTGGAAACGTACCGTCCGGCCTCTTGGGTGGAAGCGGCAATAAACGACATGCCGTCCGACCGGCCATGTGCGTTGTGATGTGGAGCGTGCATCTGACGAAGAACCGACAACCAGCGTGTGCCGCATATCGTCAGTGCGCTGCCCTTATCCGGCCATGATATGAGGAAAGAGAAGCAGGAAAAGGGGAAATGGCGGAAACCAGCCTTTCCGACAAAGCGGCGGAGTGGCGCCCTGCGAGTGGAGAGGCAGCTATAAAAGGATGTGGCGCAGCCAAAAGAGAATATAAAGGGCTGTTGCGGTGAATACGGAGGGGCCGTCTATGAATGTAGTTGCGATGGGCAGAAAGCCCTAAAACGGGACAACGAAGGTACTTTCTTGTGTTACATAAGACCAGTGCTATTTGTTATACATTTCCAGTACCCAGTACGGCTGTACTTCCCAAAACCATCTTTTTTTATTATTTCCCCAGTAGCGGAAAACAATCATATTTCCCTCTTCCGAAGTATCATCAGGGTCTTTCACGATTGCCAGGACATGGCAAGATACTTTCATGCCCCGGCTATTGGGTAGCTTCATTTCCACACAGTCTCCAACATTCAATATCATGGCGTTTATTTTTTCGGTTTTTAATGTAAATGTATGAATTTATTTTATTCTTGTATGATTCGGGCGTTATTTATAATCCATACAAATAACGCCCGAATGCCTTATTGGCTGTCTTTTGTCCCTTGATAATCGCATGATTTTCCTCTCGTGGAATCCCACCATTCCGGGAATTTTCCGATAATCCGGCTTCTCGGAATTTGTCTCTATCTCTCCATCGTTATCATTCTCCTGCCGTATTCCATGATTTCGTCCATCGTCAGCCATTCAGGTCTTTCGTCTTCTGCGAAACTTTCATAAAGTTTTGTCATGGTTTCGATTTGGGCTTCCTCATTACCCGCCCACAAACGGTTGGTGTTCCTGTTCCCAAACCCCAAGTAATACTCGCAATCTGCCTGCAAACGACCTAATAACATGTATCTGAAGCGTAAGTCATGCTGTAAAATTTCGTCTATCGTCATACTCTTGTCTTTTAAGTTTTTATTTCTCCCTCTTGTAGCTTGTCGGCTACTTTCGGGCTTGATTCAATTATGTCGCCTCAAAAGGTGGCATGGCTCTTTATGCAGGGTTTCACAACCAAATACGACCTCGGAGAGGTGGAGATTTTGTCGTGAACCGCCAGGCATGACCTTGCATACAAGAAAGACATGGCAGGTACCTTTGCGACACAATTCGTATCAGGCAGCCCGAAAGCGGATAGGCGAACTCAGGGAAGAGAAGGTTTCCCGCAAAAGGGTGATGATTTGTAAAAAGGGGTGCAGTCAAAAGAGAAAATACAAATGGGTATTCCTGAAAGGTGTCTATCGTGCCGGAGACATTCGTATCGGAAGCGCACGACGATTCGAGGTAAAAAGGGGCAGTTCGCCGGCAGGCTTGTCTGTCATTATGTGAAAATGCGGATTGAAACCGGAAATACCGTCTCAATCCGCATAGCTCGTCGATGGATTTTCGTTGTGCTATCCTGTTATGTCAAAAGGTCAAAATCGTGCCATCATAACACGATGCTTGAACAGTTTGTTTTTGTCGCTCGGTCGTCGCTGGCTTATCCAGATATGATGTGCGCCATATCCGAACGTGAAATATTCCTCAAGCTGCGTTTTCTCCTTCAAGTGTTCCATTCCCGCACGGAGTTCAGCTTCATTGCCCGAAAAAAGAATCGTGTTCATGATTCTGAAATAAATCTCTGTCGCTTCATCGCAATAGAGACAAAAGCTGTGTTCGATAATTACGTCCATACTACTGTTTTTAATTTGATTGTGTTACGTCCGGAACATTGGTCATTATAGACACGCCGGATTGGTTGAAAATCTCCATAGTCGGACACCCGCCGTTTTCTTCGGGTAACAAGCGTTCCGAAGTTTCGGGCAATGCAAACCATTCGTCATAAAACAGACGTTTGTCGCTAATATTCGACACGTCCTCACATCCCCATGAACGGATAATATTGACGGCTTCTTCGTAACTGTCTGCTTCCACACTGAAATAATCCCGTTCCCAACTTGTAACCTTGCGGTCTTGATAGAATTTGTATTTTTCCATATAATTGATATTTAATTATTTACTTCGACAATGACTTCAATTCTTCCGTACAACATAGAGCGTAGTGCCGTTTTGTCAATGGCGTAATACTCACCAATGTGTCCGTACTGCTTGACAAAGTAACGTTTGAGAATATCCGAGAAGTCAAAATAATAACCGCTCAATGCAATGCCCCGTTTGAAATAGACGCTTTCCCGCACGTTACGGGTAATCCAGTTTTTCTCCTCTCGGTTCAATTTGCCACCGTTATTCAGGCGTTCCCGCAGCTTGTAAACACGGCTGTCCTGTAAAGTCGCCAGTTCGGGAACGTCCCATTTGACGAATTTTGTTGCTATCTGTGCCATAATCCCATCTGTGCTAATCATAAATAATCACTTCGTCACGGCATTCTGAAATTTCCTTACCACTTGTAAGGCGGATAACTATGGTGTTGCCATAGTCGCCCACGATTGTACCTTCCGTGTAGCCTTTGTACGGGTTAAGCAGTGTGCAATGCAATCCGATGATGTCGGACGGTTCTTCATATTCATACATAAAACAATGTTTTTACGGTTATTACTTGATAGCCCATTTCCCTTGAGAGAACGTTCTGAAGCTCACGTACTCGTTTTCGAGTTCGTAAGTCAGTATGCGGATATAGATTTCGTTTTTGGCTTCCAACGATTCCACCAGCTTGTTGATTTCTTTTTCCGGGTATTCCCAGCGAGAAGAAAATTCCGCATCTATAATATCGGCATACCGGTTGATATAGCCGTTAAAATTATCGTCCAAGAAAGCCTCTATCTTGTCGAGGTCTTGTTTGTTCGCAGTGGTAGCGTGGAAAATGTTTGTTGCAATGTTCGCCATAATCTCAAATTTTAAGTTTTTTCTTTTTCCCTCTTGTAGCTTGTCAGCTACTTTCGGGCTTGATTCAATTATGTCGCCTCAAAAGGTGGCATGGCTCTTTATGCAGGGTTTCACAACCAAATACGACCTCGGAGAGGTGGAGATTTTGTCGTGAACCGCCAGGCATGACCTTGCATACAAGAAAGACATGGCAGGTACCTTTGCGACACAATTCGTATCAGGCAGACCGGAAGTGGATAGGCGAACTCAGGGAAGAGAAGGTTTCCTGCAAAAGGGTGATGATTTGTAAAAAGGAGTTGCAGCCAAAAGAGAAAATACGAGTTGGATTCGTTTTCTTTTTTGGCTGCACAGTTGGAACGGGAAGAAGGTGCAAAAAGAGGCGAAAATTCAGTTTAGTTTAGTCCATTAGCCTATATATATGCTAAATCAAAGTAAACTAAATATAGGTAGGCATATTTGCCTGCCTGTATGTTTGTGTTTGGACAAAAATGCTTACCTTTGCAAAGACTTCAAGAAATGACTTGTTTTTTCTTTTGGCTGCAATGATTATTCGATGATGCGACGTTCGGACAGGATGGGCAGAAATGATGTCGAAAATGGATGAAAGACGTTGAGAGTATAAGCAAGTGCAAGGAAAGAAACACAATGAAAACAAAAAAATGGGAAATCTCTTAAAAGCACAATTTTGTTCCTGTTTTGTTTCTCAATAAAATCAAATAAATTTATAATATATTGATTATCATTCTATTGGGTGATATAATTTTGGAAGATTGAATTTTTTTCCAATAATGGAGCAAACGCTCCATCCTTTCCCAACAAGGGCTTACCGGCTTTCAGCTGTTCGATGGCCTTGTTCTTGATACTTTCAAAATCAAATTCTTCACTCATAAACAAAATGTGTTAGCAAAGTTAATATTTTATTTGTTCCCTTCGCTGACACAGTTCAATTTACGGCCTCGGTTGTAAAAAATGTGGAGCGACTTTTACATGAAGTTCGCCCCACATTCCTTTTTTGCACAATTGTCAGCGGCGCATACCCCCGCCGTAATCCTCCTCTTGTACCTCTTCGGCACGGTATTCCTCCATTTCGGTCAGCTGTTCATTTACCCATTGCAGGTTGTCGTCCAGCGTGGCGTTGTGGTCGTAAGGGAAGCTGTGCTGCGCGATGATGCCGGCGTTGGCGGCCGGTCCGACATCGAACGAGTCGGTTTCCCTGTTGTACCCGATATACAGGACTTCACCGCCCGGTAGCTCGAACGCGGGGATTCTCTGCCCCGACACGGCGGCGAACTGCTCCGCCACCATATCTTTGGCCACTGCTTTTACATCGTCGCTGGCTCTGTCGGTGCCGTAACGCCTGATGTGGTCGCGTACTTCCTGTTCCGTGTACTTCAGCATGACCTCGTAGGTTCCACCGACGTTCCCGTTATATACCACGGCGAAATCCTTATCCTCGATAAGAAGGTCATCGCCACGGTTCCGCAGGGGAGAGGCGTAGGTCTGTTGCTCGTCCATGCCGTTGCCGTCATAATACTCCTTGGCAAGTGTCAGCAGTCCCTTGTAGTCGCCCTTCTCCTTGAGTTCGTCAAGCTGTCTCGTGTCATCGGCAAACTGGAGGTAAGCTACCGAGGCGTAGAAGATTTTCTCCGAAGAAGATACCTTGTTCTCCTGTTGCTCCTGCCCGGAGACATCCTGTTTCAAGTCCAGCGCAATCTTATCCACCTTTTGGGTGATTATAGAGGCGGCTTTTTTCACGTCGAGGAGCGTCGTCTTGATGAACTGCGGCGACTCCTTCAGCTTGTCGAGCCAGTTTTTCAGGTAGGCGCAACTGTCCTCCTTGATGTGCTTCGTCATGCCGTAGCGTTGCGAGACCAGCGCACTGCCGAGTTCGGCCACCAGTTCCTCCCTGGCATATTCCGGAGAACCGAAAGCCGCCGGATCGAACCGGTCAAGCACATTCTTTGCGCCGGTCGAATGCGTCATCTCGTGGAAAAGCGTCCCGTAGAACGATTCCCCGTCTTTGAACTGCTCCTTCTCGGGCACAATGATTTCATTTCTCGTTATGGAGTAATACGCTTCATTCTGGTGCATCGGCTTGATCGGGCAAATCCAGAGGTTGTCCTTTATCATCGTATCGACGGGAGCGAAGCTGAACTGCTCGCCGTTCCCGATTTTAGGCTGCCCGTTCTCCTGTTCCAGCTTTTCCCACATCTCCGGACGGGCCTCCTTCAGGTTGGTCTGCGCCACATTGAACACCCTGAATACCTGCATCTTCGGATAGATGTTGTACTCTTCTTTCTCTTTGTCGGAGAGCTTCTTGTAGTCGTCGTACTTGATTTTTCCCTTCGTTTCCTTGTGTATGCAGGTAAACGTGGTCAGCATGACCGGGAACGACTTCTCTCCGCGCAGCACCGACACACGGGGCAGCTCCTGTCCGTCCTTGCCGGGCTTGTTGAGCCGCTGCACGCAGTCGAAGGTGCAGAAGCGCGGAATCGTATATCCCTCTTTCTCGCAGTGCAGGAGCAGTAGAAATGCGTTCATTCCGTTGTACTCGCGCCCGGAGAGGTTGCGCGGCCATTGCAAGGCATTCTCGGTGAACCACGGTTTCCTCCAGTCACCCTGGATGCTCTCGATTTTCTCGATGAGCATTTCCGCAAAGAGGTCCAGTGCCTTATCCTCGCTGCTCGGCCCGTCGTTTTTCGGTTTTCTGTAACCAGCCATGATCGTTACAGATTGGAGCTATCCTGTGATGCGACATATTGCGCGAGTTCCTCCACACGGCAGGAAATATCCGCTTTCCCGTTATGCAGCGATACGGCCATCTCGCCCTTGGCGTCCACCTTGACACCCGGCTGCAGCCACTCCTCGCACGGCCCGTTGAAGCAGAAGAAACGTACCCACTGGTATTCGAAGCCGTTATCTACCTTCTCCGTGCTGAACGCCGAGAACACCGTGTAAGGTTTGTCGTTCTTGTCCTTTCGCTGCTCGATGTTTTTGCCCACCTTGCCACGGAAGGCCATCTCGCCCTTGAGGGAATCCGCGTCGTCCGCCGAAGCCGTACCGATCCGGTCGGCGAAAAGGTTGAAATAGAGTTTGTCGCCCCGGCGTTTCAGGTACATCGTACCCGTGACCTCTACACGCGAGCCGTTCCGGTAGCCGGAGGCTTCCTCCTCGTTGCCGTCTTTGCTCACACTGATTTCGACCGTACCGCTTTGGCCGTCCTTACCTTGGATTGCGACACAGAGCGGGAAAGAAAGGAACATCTTATCTTCCTTGCCTGTGCGTGTCGAAGCGTCGCGGCCGATAACGCCGCACACCGTTACATTACATTTAATCATAATTCCTTTGTCTTTTAGTGATACACATACCACTTCGGACATCGTGGGGGCTGTTGAAGTTGAATACGCTGAAAGACATCTTCTAATCGGGAGCGCGTATCTTGATGTAGATAATCCATGCCGCAATCAGCACCTGCACGCCCACGATGACGAGGGTCGCCACCGGCCCGAACAGTCGGTAGCAGACCAGAACATGCAGGCCGAGAGCGGATACCCCGAACAGACACCGGCATAGCCGTATCATCACGCATCTTATTATCATATCGCCATGCTTTTATCGTTTCAGGTTTTCCGTCTGTCCCTGCTGCTCGGACATTCCCTGCTCGAAGTTCCTCGAAGCCGCCTCCGAGAGGATGACGGTGTTCAGCACTCCGGCAATGCGCAGCCGCTTGGCTTCCTCGGGGAGGGTGTCGTTGTTCAGCGTGGCCGACAGGCGGCTCAGTTCGGCGGAGGTCAGCTCACGCGATACCTCGATGCTCCCGTTGTCCGCCCGCAGCGTGGCCCTGCCGTTTTCCCCGATTACGAGTTCGCAGGCTTTCATGCCCGTTACCAGCGGTTTCAGGTCGATTCTCCGGCTGTCCATAGCCGCCGAGATGGCAGCCCTCTGTTCTTCCTCGTTCCTGTTGTCAATCTGCGCCGCCAGCAGCATCAGCGAGGTGAAGGCGGTCATCGCCATCTCCACGATCGGGTCATTGCACCCCGACATTCCCACGCCGCTGTCCTCCGAAGAGAGCAGCTTCTTCATCCACGCGTCGGGAGAAAGGGGCTGGTTCTCCCTGACGCTTTCCGCATCCCTGTATTTGGCAAGCAGGTCGTTCCCGTTGTGCAATGCCTGTTGCCTGATGTTGCCCTTCTGCGCTATCTCCGCCAGATACGCCGCCGGGTCGATGTCCCGCTGCGTACCGTCCGCGTGAATCTGTTTGACATCGAAATGCAGATGCTCCCCGGTCGTTCGTGTTCCCGTGTTGCCCGAAGTGCCGAGCCGCTGTCCCGCCTGCACCGTGTCGCCGACCTTTACGGCGATATCGCCGAGGTGCATGTAGGTACACTGCACCTTGCTGCCGTCCTCACGGGCATACTCCACCGTGACGGACTTACCGCCGGGTGTGTTGCCCTTGCCATTGACGGCGACCACCTTGCCGCCTTTCTCGGTGGCCAGCACCGCATCGCCCTTGCACCGGATGTCTATCCCCGTGTGCATCCGTTTCGTTCCCTCTATCGGGTCCTGACGCATCCCGAACGGCGAGGTGACGAACAGAAATTCTTTCCGTTCGACCGGAAACGAATATTCCTTCGCGTTTTCCGATTCCCGACGAGGGTTCTCTTCCACGCCGAACTGCTTTCCCTGCGCCTCCATCTCCCGCATGACCTGACGGTCATACTCCTGTAGCCCGTTCCGTTCGATAATCTGTTGCAGGCTGGCGGCATAATGTCCGCCTGTGGCATAGCCCGCCTGTTCGAGGCCCTGCGTCCAGCCCTTGTAGTCGTCCGGGGCGAGCGTGAAACAGCGGGCATAGCGGCCGTTCTCTTTCAGGAAACGGGAGTGATGCTCGTATGAATCACCAACGCTGTCGTAGCTGCAGAACTTCTCGTTCGGCCTGTCATCGGTATATAGCCCATACCGGCCGCCTTCCGCTATCCACTCCGGCGTGGCCTTGATGCCGAAATGGTTGTTCTCGGTCAGTGCCAGACGGCTCTGCCCGTTGCTACTCTCCAGTATTCCTTGTGCAAGGATGACGGAGGCGGGAATGCCGTACCGCCGCATCTGCTCCATCGAATACTCCGCATACCGCTCTGCATATTCTTGATTTTTGCTTGCCATATCTCTATCTCCTGAAAGTCGGGTGTTGTTCGTTCTCGTTTTGCTCGCCGGTTTCCTGCTGCAATTCAGATGCGGCGCAATCTATTGTATATGCCCGTAGTGCAAGAATCTGCTTTCCCGTTTCCTTGTTGTCATGTTCGAATACGAGTATCATCTTGTCAGGATCATAAGGAAGCCGTTCCTTTTGCGGAGGCAGGCTCAATTCGTTGGCTATGGTCTCCGCATCATACATGGAAGCATAATAGCTGCCTTTATGTTTGAAAAGGACAATTGCTTCCGGTTGTTCCTCCTTTATTTCCTTGTATCTGCCGTACAGTTGTTCGGGCAAGTTTTCTATAGGCATCCCGTTTCTCGGCGAAACGGGTTTCTGGACAACCTCGTCTGTACGTTTGGCCGTTACCTCCCTGTTTTGCCGTTGCAAATCTTCCTTCTCCTGTTTCTCGCCGGTGTTCTCTTCCAGCGTCTGTCCCTTACGCAACACGTCGGCAAAGAGCGTGGCCGCCAGATGCCGCTTGTACTCCGTTTTGTCCTCGGCCACCATCATACGTTGCCTCTGCTGCGAGGTAACGCTCCGGGGCTGCATCTTCTGCCCGTCGATGGTAGCCACGCATTGGGTGTCACCCTGCTTGGTCTTGTACACGGACACCCGCTGGATGCGGTTCAGGTCGATGTCCTGCGCCTCGGTGCTGAACAGGTCCACCTTCAGGTCAGGCTGCACTTCCGCCAACGTGTAGTATTTATGAGCCAGCTCCATGCGGACCTTCTCAATGTTATCCATAGACTGCCTGAGCGTGGAGAAGAACCGGTTCACATCCTCCTTGTCGGGATAGATGCTGTATCCTTCCTTGTTCTCCGGCTTGATGTAGAGCGCCCAACGTTTCTTGTCGTCCGGAATCATCTCCGCACGGACAATGTTCACATCGTTCGCCCGTTTGACCGCGGAGGTCACGTCCAGCGTGGAGAGCGTCTCCATCGTCCAGTTCTTCAACCGGGCCAAAGAAACCTGTTTTTCGGCGAAGTAGCTGTCATCGGGCCGATACCCCAAAGCGCCGTCGGGGTTGAAGAAGCGCACGTTCTCGATACCCTCTCTCCGCAATGCCCTGCCGATACGTGCCTTGTTCATGCCCGGTATCTCGTTGTCCACCTCCGGCGATGCGCCGGCAGGGAGTATCACGTCCGCCGACTTCTTGGCGGGGTCGATGACGATGACAATGGTTTTGTCCTCCTTGTTCGGGTGCTGGCGGATCTCGTCGGCCACGAAATAATGCTTGGGCAGTTGCTCCTTCATGTCCGATGTCTGCCGCCGGTTGCGCAGCGTGGCGTACTCGATTTTCTCGCCTTTCTCCGCCTTGCGGATTACTTCGAGGGCGTTGTTCACGTCGCTTTCCAGCGCGTCGATCAGGCTGGGGTTCTCCTTGAGTTCCCGGTTCCAGTAGTCCACCAGTTTCAGGCTCTCGTCGGACAGACGGGCCGGCAGTCCCAGCTCCAGCATCTTGATCCCCGAGGCGGCTTCCACGACCAGACGCTCCTGCTTGAGGGCGTCTTCCGAGGGAGCCATGCCGTTCTTCATCACCATGCCTTCACGGGCGAGCCGCTGCTGGTGTCCCGTGGCGCTCACAATCTGCCGCAGGGCCTCCTGCACGTAGTCGTTGTAATGTTCGAAATCCCGCTGGCGCGGCATGTAGACCGCATCCTTGTCCGTCTCGTAGTGGGGCATACCGCAGCCGTCCGAGCGCACGGGCACGAGGTTGTCCCGCATCTTCAATAGGAAACTGTTGAAACGCCCGTGCAGCCGCCGTTCATCGGCTTCCGAGTAGCCTCTCTCCACGGCGCTCCCGTCTTTCAGCAACACCGAGTCGTAAGCCTCCTTGTCCACGTAGGGAAATGTTGTCTGGTCGATGTTGAAGAGCGTGCGGATCTCCCGGTTGTGTACGCCCTTGTACTGTTTCCGTACCTCCTCGTCCAGTTTCAGGTAAGCCTCGCGGCTGATAATGTCCTCCGGGTTGTTGCGGTGGACGTATTCAGCCCAGTTGTAGAACAGGAACGGCACGCCCTGCTCATGTTCGCGTACCGCCGTGCCGCGTGCCTTGGCATCGCTGTAAAGGGTGAACAGGTTGGTCTTGCACCCGTTCCTGTCCGAATGCAGGGCCATGAACAGCCCGTTGAAAGGACTCACGGCGACACCTTTCGGGTAAAACTTCGGGTAGCCTTTGCCCGTGGCGTTGAGCCAGTGCCCTCCGGCGTTCGACGCCTCGTTCAGGGCAGTGGAGAGCAGGGCGACCTGCTTCTCCTGGGCGTTCTTTTCTATTTGCGACTTCTCTTTCATATCCGTATATCTTTTTCATTGACATCATTATTGGATGCCTCGTGTCCGCACGACGGTCTCCGTCTCCCCGTTGTCGTAGTTCCGCGAGGCGATCTGGCGGAGCCGGTCGCTCTGGGCGAGTATGGCATTGGCCAGCGTGTTCAGCGGCAGCGCCCCGGCACGATAGGCGTCCGCCACCGTCGGGCTGAGCTGCACGGTACAGGGCACGCGGTCTATCGTGGCGATCAGCGTGTTGCCCTGCAGCACCGGGTTCACGATGCGCGGGTTCAGCGGTTCGTCCGCGTAACGCTTGTACTGCACGTTCCCGTCGGCACTCCGGTTCGGTTGTTTCCGTCCCAGCGCCTCGTGCCCCGCCTTGTTCAAGAGGTTCGCGCCGCCCAGACCGATAAGCAGCATTTTCAGCATAGGATTTTTGATGAACACGCCCGCCACGATACTCGCTATGGGCAGCAGGTTGTCCTTTATCCCCAATGATTGCGTCTTTCCCGTGAGCACACCCAGCAGGATGTCGGGCAGCATGGCCAGTATGTAGCCCAGATTGCCCGTGACATCACCGAGACCTTCCAGCCCCAGTGTGCGCACCAGACTGTCCCAGCCGTTCTCGTTGGTCTGTGGAGCCTGAACTTCCTGTGCAGTATGTTCTTCCCGTATCTCTTCTTCGGCCGGGACGGTTTGCTCCCGCACTTCTTCTACTTTTTCCACCTTTTCCCTCTGTTCGCCTTCCGTGCGTGTCTGTCCGGTCGTTGTAGCCTCACGCCTTGCCATACCCTGCAAGTAGGCTTCCTCCTGTCCGGGAGCGACGACAAGCGGCACATCCTTGTACCGTTCCGCCCGGTTCCGTTCCCCTTCGCTCTCCCTGTTGTTCCCGTACCACATCGGCATCTCTGTCTTTCCCGTTTTCCACCAGTCCGTATAATTAAAGTTCATTACCGGAATCTTCTTCTGCAACTGCCCGTTGGCTTCAGCCACGAGTGCGTTCTCTTTGGACGGCATCGCGGCGGCTTCCCTGCGGAAACCGTCGAACACGTTACCGTCGCTGCCGAACACCCCCTTGCTGATACATTGCTCCACCGAAAGGTCCTCCGGCTCTTTGGACGCGAAATGGTCGGCGACAGCCGAGATAGCCACATCCGCACCGACAAACCGTGCGAACGTCGCCCACGAACCCACGCCGCCCATCATAAGGGTATCTGCCGAAGCCCCCAACACCTTGGCCGTTCCTTTCTCCAATCTGCTCGGCCGGTAGGCGGCCTCGCCTCGTCTCTCTATCTCTTCGGCCAGCGGCGAACGGCTCAATGTCTGCGACAGTCCCAGCAGGCTCGACTCCGCCGCCTTGCGGATAATGTAGTCGGCTGACGACTTGGGCATCCGGTCCTTGACCAGTTTGTCGATCATCAGCCGCTCCACCCGGTAGTCCACGTAAGCGTAGGCAAGGTCACAGCCCAGCTCCCCGGACAGTGCGTCGTAACGCTCCCTGCCGATTTCCCCGACAACGGCGTTGCGCCACTCGCCGGCCATGTAGGCGAGGTCGTGCTGTATCTCTTTCGATGCAAGAATCTTACTCTTGCACATTTCAATGTAGTCCTCGGTTGTCTTGGAGTTCCATTCGCCCGTCACCTTGAGTGTCTGGTAAGGGTCGGACATCGGTTGGGCCGATGATGCCATCATGCTCAGGATACCGCCCAGGGAGGTGGAATACTCCTTCATCTCTTCGCCCTGCTTGCGGGTCAGGTAGGCTTGCGTCTCTCTCATGACGGGTGCGAGATGGCTGTGGAAATAGTCGCCCATGAGCGCCTCTATCTCCGCGAATCGTTTGCTCTGCTTTATTCCGTCCATATCGTAATATCTATATCATGTTTATCTGTTTCAGGAGTTGTTCCTTCGTCTGCTCGATGGCGTTGTGGTACACCTCCATCTGCCGGGGAAAGAACTCTTCGAGCCATGCGTCCTTCTCGATGCGGTCGTGAATGAAGCGTATGGCCTGCTCCCGTTCAATCTCCACCGAGGCTTCCCCTTCCTCCCGGTTGTTGAACCATGCCTTGGTCCACCATCTCACTCCGGCACGGTCGGGATAGACGGAGACGATTCTCGGTATGTCGAAGCTCTGGA
>OWIT01000094.1_pt1 | contig 52764 bp, 37 predicted proteins | sample 1732681 | NCBI WGS metagenome assembly OWIT01 (sample SAMN05065741, study PRJEB22554) | human gut metagenome | biome: ENVO:2100002; feature: ENVO:00000062; material: ENVO:00002003 | host: Homo sapiens | place: USA | reverse complement strand
CAATTTCCGGGCATGAAACTTTTTGCAGCTTTTATTTGGTTTTATCTTAGAATTCATGTATGATGACGAACGGCTGCCGTCGTGAATCGATCTCGGAGCCCAAGCGTCATTATGTGATCGGATTCTCCCAATGTACCAACGACCTATGGCGTCAGATCATGATGATTCAGATGCAAGCCGAAGCGGCCAAATATCCGGAATTGAGCATTGTGGTCAGCAATGCGCATAACAATACACAGTTACAGATCGATCAGATTCGTGAATTCATTGAGGCGAAGGTCGACCTGCTCATCATCTCGCCGAACGAATCGGAGCCGGTGACACCGATCGCCGTCGAAGCTTTCGACATGGGAATTCCGACAATCATCTGGGATCGTAAAATACATTCGGACCATTACACGACCTGCATCAGTGCGGATAATTACGATATCGGCCGTGATGTGGGACGCTACATCAACACCATATTATCCGAAGGGTCTACGATTCTCGAAATTACCGGATTGATGAGCTCTTCACCCGCTGTGGAACGGCATAAGGGATTCCTTGCCGAAGCGAGTGAAAGCTATTCGGTGCATACCATTCCCGGCGACTGGAAACCCGATGTGGCAAAAGAGCGCGTGGCGGCGATCGGCCACTATAACGATATCGATCTGGTTTTTGCGCACAACGACGATATGGCACTAGCTGCCTACAATGTGATCAATGCAGCCGATTCACTCTGTGCGCAGCGGATAAAATTTATCGGAATAGATGCGCTCGTCGGAGTAGATGCGGTTCTCGACGGCAGACTGCAAGCCTCATTCCTCTATCCCACGGGAGGAGACAAGGTCATGGCGATCGCCAGACGTATCCTTCTTGGTAAACGGGTAGAGAAGAGCTACCAACTGCAATCGGCACTCGTCGATTCTCACAATGCCTACACACTCAAGGCGCAGCAGGAACAGATAGTCAGTTATCAGGAACAGATCAACAAACAGAAAACGGTTCTTGAACAATATGACCGAAGCGTTGACAATCTGAAATATTCATTGTGGGCCGTCATAATTATCGCCCTTGTTGCGGGAGGAATGGGCATTTATGCCATCCGATTGAATCTGCGTCTCCGGCGCCGCAACGAAATCCTGACCGCAAAAAATGCTGAAATCGAAATTGCAACCCGTGAGTTGATGGATAAGCATGCCCAGATAGAGAATGTAACGGCTCACAAATTACAGTTTTTTACAAATATAACCCATGAAATCCGCACTCCGCTGACGCTGATCCTCAATCCGCTCGACAGCATTGTCAAGCGGGAAAAGGACCCCGAAATTCAACGTAATATCTGGACGATTCAGCGTAACGCGCGCCATCTGCTGAATGTCGTGAATCAGATTCTCGATTTCCGGAAGATCGAAAATAATAAAATGATGCTTACGCTGAAACAGGTGGATATCGTGCAGTTTACACAAGAGATACTTAGTTATTTCGAGACTTATGCCGAAACGGAAAAGATCGTCTATAAATTTCGTACGGACACGTCGCATCAGCAGTTGTGGATTGATACCGATAAAATCGAACAGGTGTTGCTCAACCTGCTTTCAAATGCTTTCAAATATTCGCCCAAATACGGTACGATTTTGGTGTCGGTGACAGATAACGGTCCGAGCGTACTGATCGAAGTCGAGGATAACGGGAAGGGTATAGATAAAGAGAGTCTTCCTCGTATTTTCGACCGTTTTTATGCGCTCAAGAACACGTCGAATTACAGTACGGGGATCGGATTACACCTGACACGGGAATATGTCGAACTGCATCATGGATACATAACGGCGGATAGTCTTCCGGGGGCTTATACCGTTTTCCGGGTCGAACTGTTCAAGGGAAAATCGCATTTCGGAGAAAATGTCACTTTTGACGAAACTCTTCCGACGAATTATCTTGCGGACGAGGTGATCGACGACAATAAGGTCAATGAGTTATTGGCCAAGAAATATAACGAAACAATCGTCATTGCCGAGGATGATTCTGAGATACTCGCCTATCTTAAAGATGAACTTTCAACGAACTTCCGCGTTATTGCCGTCAATAACGGTTACGATGCCGTTAAAGCCGTGATGGATGATGAAGTATCGCTTATCCTGAGCGACGTGCTGATGCCTGCGCTCAACGGATTCCAGTTGTGCAGCAACATAAAATCTAACATAGCGACCTGTCATATTCCGATCGTGCTGCTTACGGCTCTTTCGGATGACAACCAACGGATTTACGGAATTGCAGAAGGTGCTGACGAATATATTCACAAGCCGTTCAATATGCAGTATGTCCGTCTGAAAATTATCCGGATTATCGAAGAACGTAAGCGCCTTGCCAGTACATTCGCCCAAAAATTCGGTCGTCTGACGAGGCACGAAGCCGCCAATCTTCCTTGTGTGGACGATGTGTTCCGGGATAAACTCTTCAATCTGATCGAGGCGCAGCATAGCGACAGCAATTTCAAAATCGAACTGATGAGCGATATGTTAGGAATGTCGAGAATATTGCTTTATCGGAAAATCACAAGTATTTTCGGAATGTCCCCATCGGATTTATTGCGTAATTACCGGTTGCAGAAGGCAGTTCAACTGTTAACAGATCAACGGCGCAATGTAAGCGAAGTCGCCTATATAGTAGGATTCTCTTCACCCGCTTATTTTGCAAAATGCTTCAAAAGCGTATACAATATGACACCGACGGAATATATGTATCGAACGCGAGAATAGATGGTGATTTAAAAACCTCGTTTATCTAACTGTGACTCGTATTATGAAACACTTGAGTTAGAACTCATATCTGGATGCTCAAAATGTCAATTGTTAGATAAAAACACAAAATATGGCATTAATACATTAATAATCAAGCTAATGAGATGAATTTACCAATATAGTTATTGGTAAATCAATTCGGTTTGCACTAGAAGAATTTGGATGAATGGTGACTGTTTGGATTTTTCTGTATGTTTTTGTAGTTCGTCGTAGTTATTTGAAACACTGAAATTCAGTATAATGGGCTGAAAAATAAACCGTTGCCTTCTGTTACCTACTCTCCTATACAAAGATGTAACGACCTGATAAACCAAGTCGTTACATTTTTCAAGCCCACACCTTTCGGGCCGGGGCGTATATGGTGCAGAACACCGGAGGACTAGTCCTCGTCGCGGTACATGTTCTCCACGTAAATGGCGTGCTGCTTCGCCACGCGCTTCGCGATCGAAGGCTTGGTGAAGTACTGGCGGCGGCGTAACTCCTTCAGGACGCCCGTGCGCTCGTATTTACGTTTGAACTTCTTCAGGGCGCGCTCGATGTTTTCGCCCTCTTTTACCGGCATGATAATCATAATATTCTACTTTTTATTGTTTTTTTAATTCTTTCGTTTACTTAAAATCCTCCGGGACGCATATCTTCCGATACCTTTTCCCTTGCAATGTCGCTTCGTCTACTCGTCGTCAGGTCCGCTTCGGGGGCCGAACCGCAGATAGGGAACCAGCCGTGCTGCCTCCTCGCGGGTCATTATGTCGTCTTCGATCAATTCCTCTGCGGTACTCCAACCTCCTTTCAACTGTCTTCGTTTAAGTAATTTCCGAAGGGTCTGCGGCGGAATGTACGGATGCCGGCCCAACTCTTTCGGGGTTGCAAAGTTAATATCAATTTTCCGAATTTCACAACTATCGCAGTAAATTTGTTTCAAAATTTTCTCATAATTGCGTTCCGTGACTCCCGGAACCTCTGCGAGTTGCTCCGCACGGAGGAATCCGCCGAGCCGGTCGCGGTAGCCGATAATCGAGACGACGGTCTTCTCGCCGATGCCCGCCACACTCCTCAGCGCGGCAGAATCGGCCGTGTTGATCTCGACGGGAACGTCGATCGGTTCCGCTTTGCGTTCGGGGAAGATGACGTAAGGTTCGAGCGCCGATGCGACCGAATCGCTCACCACATAGCACGCCCGCAGCTCCTCCATGTCGTAAATGCCGCTCAGGTCGCGCCATCGGACAAAGGCTTCGGCCTGCCGTTTCGACAATGCGCCGATGGCCCGCAAGTAACGCGCGCTCACCGTGTCGATGCGGAACGGCGCGGGCGGCATCGGCTCGGAGACGACGCGCCCCGTACGGTATTCCTGCGGAGCGATGGCATACTTGCGTCCGATGCGTATGTAGGGCTCCAGCCGGTAAAAGAGCGAATCGCTGATGCCGTAACAGAGCATCACATCTTCGGGAATACGGAAAATCTTGCCTGCGGCGCGGTATTTCAGCAGGCTCACGGCTTCGTGTTTCGTAAGCCCCAGCCGCCGCAGGCCGTCGTAATCCACGGTGTTCGGATCGAACGGCCGCATGACGACCGTATCGGCCCGCTCCTCCATTTCGGCTTCGACCCGCAGGGCCGCCGCGGGATCGGCCTTCGGACGCACGAGGACGATGCCGAGGACCAGCAACCCGGCCAGCGGCAGAAAAACCGCCACGGCCCGAATCTCACGTTCTGTAAAAAACTTTCCCATATGCAGAGACTATTTACATACCGTCCGGCAAAGGCCGGAACCTACCACTGCGCACCGCCGGAGAGCAGCAGGCGGCGGTAACGCCGCGAAGGCGATTCCACGAAAGCGCCCAGCCCGTACTCCGTCCAGCGGCGATCGACCAGCCCGACGGTCGCTTCCGACGCCGTCACGACGTTGGGAAACCGCGCCGGATTGCCGCCCTCGCCGGGCCGTTTGCTTCGCGCGTCGATCACGAGCGTCGCCCCCTCCGTCCGCACGTCGCGCCGCGGATCGGTATTGGCCGCCGCGAGCCACAACAGCTCTTCGGGCATCAGCTCCGCCGCCGCGGGGTCGAACAGCACGAAATATCGCACCCCCTCAGGGGTTCGAACCCCGGCCCCCGGTTCCGCGAAGGCAAGCGCCGCGCCCCACTTTTCGAGCAGATCGGTGCGGCAGCCCTCCGGCAGAGAGAGTTGCGGTACGGATTCCGACTGAGACGCGGGGTTCAGCGCAGCTCCGGCTGTGGTAGCGTCTATTGCAATTTTACCGCCGAAGCCGGGCGTCGCCGTAGCATGGTCCAGCACATCGAGGATTCCCTCGCTGCGAACGAGGTCGCGCACGGGGTCGATCCGCCGCAACAGCCGCGCCAGCGCATCGGAATCGCGCACGTCGGTACCCGACGGCACGACGAGCAGGTATTTGTTGAACATCATCTGTCCCGCGCCCCACAACGACTGGGCGACTTTCACGGCCTGCCCCTCGTAACGGCGGTCGATCGAAACGACGGCGACGTTGTGGGCCGTACCGGCTTCGGGCATCGTCAGGTCGCGGACTTCGGGCTGCAGGGCCATGCGGATCGGAGCGAGAAAGATCCGCTCCGTCGCGCGGGCGATCCATGCGTCCTCCTGCGGCGGAATGCCGACGACCGTAGCCGGATAAACCGCATCGCGTCGGCGGGTCAGGGCCGTGACATGGAAAAGCGGATAGCGGTCTTCGAGCGAATAGAAGCCCGTATGGTCCCCGAAAGGCCCCTCGACCGCCTTCTCTTCGGCCGGATCGACATAGCCCTCGATCACGAAGTCGCAGTCGGCCGGAACATAGATATCGTTGGTAACGCACTTCACGAGTTTCACCGGACGGCGGCGCAGGAACCCGGCCAGCAGGTATTCGTCCATGTTGTCAGGCATCGGAGCCGTCGCGGCGTAGGTATAGACGGGATCGCCGCCCAGCGCGACCGAAACGGGCATCCGGCGGCCCAGACGCTTGTAGGCGTCGTAATGGCGCGCTCCGGTCTTGTGAACATGCCAGTGCATACCCGTCGTACGGTCGTCGAAGACCTGCATGCGGTACATGCCGACGTTGCGCACGCCCGTTTCGGGATCGACCGTATTGACCATCGGCAGGGTCACGAAGCGGCCTCCGTCCGCAGGCCAGCATTTGAGGACCGGAAGCGCGGAGAGCGCCGCCTCGGCCCCGGTCAGCACGACCTGCTGGCATGCGCCCCGGCCCGACACGGTCCGGGGAAACCAGCGCGCCATCTGGGCCAGCATCGGCAGGGCGCGCAGTTTGTCTGAGAGCGAATTGCGCGGCGCGGCCGCCTGCTTCAGCAGTCCGTCGATACGCTCCGAAAGTTCATCGAGCGCCCCGACGCCGAGCGCCAGCGCCATGCGGTGTTCGGAGCCGAACAGATTCGTCAGCACGGGAAACGCCGTGCCGGTATTTTCGAACAGCAGCGCCTTGCCGCCGCCCGGCGTCTTGGAGATGCGGTCGGTAATCTCGGCGATCTCCTCGACGGGCGATACGGGCGCCCCGATCCGGATCAGTTCACCCTCGCGCTCCAGCCGCGCGATATATTCATTCAGACTCCGGTACATGCTCCAATGCTTTTTTTACCGATCCGTAACGCAGCAGCAGTTCGCGGGCCCGCGTCTGGTCCAGCCCCGAAGCTTCGGCCACCATGCGCGTGCCGCGGGCCACGAGTTTGTCGTTCGTGAGCTGCATATTGACCATGCGGTTGCCCTCGACGCGGCCCAGCCGGATCATCACGGCGGTCGAGAGCATGTTGAGCATCAGCTTCTGGGCCGTGCCCGCCTTCATGCGGGTCGAGCCGGTCACGAATTCGGGACCGACGACCGCTTCGAGCGCATACTCCGCTTCGGCCGCCACGGGCGAGGCGGGATTGCAGGTTATGGAACCTGTAAGCAGTCCGTGTTTCCGCGCCGTGCGCAGGCCGCCGATCACATAAGGCGTCGTTCCCGATGCGGCGATGCCGATCAGCACATCCTTCCCGGTCGGGGCGTAAGGCGCCATATCGCGCCACGCACCTTCCATGTCGTCCTCGGCATGCTCCACGGCCCGCCGCAAAGCCCCGTCACCCCCGGCGATCAGGCCGATCACACGGTCGAACGGCACGCCGTAGGTCGGGGGCAGTTCCGAAGCGTCGGTGACGGCCAGCCGGCCGCTCGTGCCCGCACCGATATAAAACATGCGCCCGCCGCACTCCATGCGCTCGACGATGCGTTCGACCAAACGTTCCATCACCGGAATCGTCGTCCGCACGGCTTCATGCACGCGCGCGTCTTCGCGGTTGATACCCGTCAGGATGTCGTGCACCGACATCCGCTGTAAATCGTCATAGGCCGAAGCCTGTTCGGTTATTCTGTTTTCCATAATGATATTCTGTCAATCCGGCCGCCGGAGAGCGGACGATCGTCACCACCTCGCGGCCGCAGCGCGTCAGCGTTTCGCGCAGCAAATCCCCGAAAGCGGCCGCAACGCCGCCCACACACGCCACGGGCAGATGGACGGGATAACCGCTCAGGTTGCGCTCGGCGAAATCGGCGAAGCTCCTCTCGACCATGTCCCTGATATCGGGGCGGTCCAGATGCGCATGGACAAACGGCGCGAACGATGCCAGAAAACGGTTGGCGTAAGGTTCCCGGTAAACCCGGCGGATGATCTCCTCGTAAGTCAGTCCGTGCGCCGCGAGAAACTCGCCGCGCAGGGAAATATGCCCTTTGAAGATGCCGTTCACGAGGTTGCGCCCTAACGTCGCGCCGCTGCCCTCGTCGCCGAGAACGTAGCCCAGCGGCGGTACGTTTTCCACGATTTCGCCGCCGCGGCACCAGCACGAATTGGAACCCGTGCCGAGGATGCAGGCCACGCCTTCGCCCCGGCCGAACAAAGCCCGCGCCGCGCCCAGCAAGTCCGATTCGGCTTCGACATGCTCCGCACCGAAACGGTCCGCCAACGCCCGGACCATCTTCGCCGTCGCGTCGGGAAACGTATGTCCGCACCCTGCACCGTAAAAATAGACGGCTTCGGCCGCGCCGCAGGGCGGAAGTTCCGCAAGGGCCTCGCGTATCTGCTCCGGCGAGTGCTGCACGGCGTTGATTCCCCGCGTGCGCACCTCGCGGGTATGCACGCCGTCGGTGAGCAGCCAAGTGCATTTGGTCGATCCGCTGTCGGCAATGATTTTCATGAAAACAAAAGTAAAAAATAAATGCAAAAAAAACGGTTATCCGCGTTATGAAATCACGATTCCGCAGCGGACGCGGTATCAGCGCGACACCGGACACGGTCCGGAGCGCGGTATCGGGCAGGAGATCAAGCGCGACGGCGGCACGGTATCCGGCACAATATCAGGCGCGGGGCCGGATTCCGCCACCGGGCACCGCAGCGGACGCGTCACCGGCCAGAGCTGCGTCCGGCAGAACCGTTTTCCGCCCCGGCGACCGCATGCCGGTCCGTCATTCGACCCGGACATTCAGCACGCACTCGTACGCGCCCCGCAGGATCGACGCGCGGACTTCCACCCCGAATTTCCGATCCGGCCAGAATTCGGACATTACGTAAAGCACGCTTTGCCGCGAACATTCGCACAACATCGGCGTATTCACGCACCCCGCACGGTGCAGGGCACAGGAACAAGCCTCGAAACAGAGGTTGTACTCCCGTCCCGCACACACGCTTTCGCCACGAACGCCCTCCAGTTCGTCTATTTTCACAAAAAACCGGTCCAAATCCCCCTCCGCCGCCTCGAACAGACTGCGGTAGAGTCCGAACGGTCCTCCATGCACGCAGTTTACGGCGCACGCACGGAACAGCACCTCCCGCTGCTGCGGTTGCAAATCGGCAATCCCCTGCTCGAATCCGCGAAACCAACTCTTCAAATACTCCATACTTATTATAATCAATCCGGCGGCCGCACACTATTCGCAGCCTCCGGAGAAGCAAAGATAAAGAAATAATCCGGGCGGCAAGCCCGGATTATCGCACAATACGTCAATACTATTTACTATGGAGCGCATCAGCGCAGGAAAAGCAGCTCGCGGTACTTGGGCAGTGGCCACATCTGGTCGTCCACGATCTCCTCCAGCTTGTCGATATGGCGGCGGATCTCGTCGAAGAAAACCGACACGGTATCGTGGTAGGCGATCGCCTTTTCGCGCATCTGCTCGATCTTGTTGGCCTTCTTGCGCGCGTCGATCATTTCGCCCGTAAGACGCTGAATCTCCGCCGTATGATACTGAATCTTCTTGATCAGCGCAATGTCGGCCGAAGCGTTCAGTCCCGGAATCTGCGACATCTTGTAGACCTTGTCCAGCAGCAGGGCTTCGTATTTCGACGCGATAGGCACGATATGGTTCATCGCCAGATCGCCCAGCACGCGGCCTTCGATCTGAATCTTCTTGGTGTAGGTCTCCCACTTCACCTCGGTGCGGGCCTCCAGCTCGACATCGGTGAAAACGCCCATCGAACCGAACATTTCGAGGGTCGCCTTGTCGAGGTAACGCTCGAAAATCAGCGGCGTCGAGGTCTCGCAGTCCAGACCGCGCTTCTTCGCCTCGGACTTCCACTCGTCGGAATAGCCGTTGCCGTCGAAACGCACCGCCTTGCAGGCCTTGATCATCTGTTTCAGCACCTCGTAAATGGCCTTCTCCTTCTTCATGCCGGCTTCGATCTTGGCGTCTACCTTTTTGCGGAACTCCGTCAGCTCGTAGGCCATCGCCGTGTTGAGCACGATCATCGCTTCGGCGCAGTTGTCCGACGAACCCACGGCGCGGAACTCGAAGCGGTTGCCCGTAAAGGCGAACGGCGAAGTGCGGTTGCGGTCGGTGTTGTCGAGCAGCAGCGTCGGGATGTGCGAGATGCCGCTCATCTTGAAGACGTTCTTGGCGTCGAAACGGATCGCGTCGTCGCCCTTGCTGGCGGCCAGTTTGTCGAGTACGGCCGAAACCTGCGTGCCGAGGAAGGTCGAGATGATGGCCGGAGGCGCTTCGTTGGCGCCCAGACGGTGGGCGTTCGTGGCGCTCATGATCGACGCCTTCAGCAGGCCGTTGAACTTGTAGACCGCGGAGATGGCATTCACGAGGAAGGCGATGAACTGCAGGTTCTCCGAAGCGGTCTTGCCCGGTCCGAACAGATTCACGCCCGTGTCGGTGCCCAGCGACCAGTTGTTGTGCTTGCCCGAACCGTTGATGCCCTTGAAGGGCTTTTCGTGCAGCAGGACGCGGAACCGGTGACGGCGGGCGATCTTGTCCATCACGGTCATCAGCAACTGGTTATGGTCGTTGGCGAGGTTAGCCTCCTCGTAGACCGGAGCCAGCTCGAACTGATTGGGCGCCACCTCGTTATGACGGGTTTTGACCGGAATACCCAGTTTCAGGCATTCGTATTCGAGGTCTTTCATGAATGCCATCACGCGGGTCGGGATCGCACCGAAATAGTGGTCCTCCAGCTGCTGGTTCTTGGCCGACTCGTGGCCCATGAGCGTACGGCCCGTGAGCATCAGGTCGGGACGCACGGCCCACAGGCTTTCGTCCACAAGGAAATACTCCTGCTCCCAGCCCAGATACGACACGACCCGCTGCACGTTCTTATCGAAGTAGCGGCACACCTCCGTCGCAGCCTTGTTCACGGCCGTGATCGAACGCAGCAGGGGCACCTTGTAATCGAGCGCCTCGCCCGTATAGGCGATGAAGACGGTCGGAATGCAGAGCGTCGTATCGACGATGAACGCCGGCGACGTCGGGTCCCACGCCGAATAGCCGCGGGCCTCGAACGTATTGCGGATGCCGCCGTTGGGGAACGACGACGCGTCCGGCTCCTGCTGTACGAGCAGCTTGCCGGAAAACTCCTCCAGCACCGAACCGCAGCCGTCGGGATCGGCGAAGGCGTCGTGCTTCTCGGCCGTACCGCCCGTCAAGGGCTGGAACCAGTGCGTGTAGTGGTCCGCGCCGTGCTCCAGCGCCCACTGCCGCATGCCCGCCGCGATGCTGTCGGCTACCTCGCGCGTCAGGCGCGTGCCGTTTTCCATCGTATCGACCAGCGCTTCGTAAGTCGCCTTGTTCAGGTACTTGCGCATGGCGGCGCGCCCGAACACCTTCTTGCCGAAATAGTCCGACGGACGTCCTTCGGGGGCATTAACCTCGACGGCGGTGTGGTTTATAGCCGCATCGACCATCTTGAATCTGAGTAATGATGACATAATCAACTGAATTGGATTAGTGTTCCGAAAAACATACGGGCAGGGGAGAAACCGAAATAATTGCTAAACTAAAACCTAACCTGAAATTCAACGGACAACTGCCTCGCGGCAGGCTCTCTCCGACCTAACTAACCGGAGGCTTCTCCCCCGCCGCCGTATGTATTGTTATCTGGTTGCAAATGTAATTATTTTTCCGTTACGTTGTTTTTACAAAAACGGCTATTTTTCGAAAAATACCGATTTTTTTCAACATTTTCTGAAAAATAAGGCCATTTTTCAACAACAAACCCGAATTTTCACGCCATTTTCCGGAAAAACACCTCAATTTTTCACCGAAATCCCAAAAATCGCAATTTTTGGTTTTTTCGCAAAACAGAAGTAATAAAGAACATATTTCAACTATTTTACCTCCGACAGAATCGACCGTTCAGCCCGCTGGCGAAAGTAAACGAAATGCACCACATTATAAAAAGAAATTATATAGTGTTATTTTATTAACAATTTCTTGTTTCAATCATTAATAATTTTGTACCTTTACAAGCAATTTTGAAACAACACTTATACTAATCTCTAAATAGTTATGGCAAATACCAAACGTGAAAAGCTGTTCACCGAATTCCCGCCGGTCCCGACCGAGAAGTGGGAGGAAGTGATTACGGCCGACCTGAAAGGTGCTGATTACGAGCGCAAACTGGTATGGAAAACGGGCGAAGGATTCAACGTCCGTCCCTACTACCGCGCCGAGAACCTCGAAGGCATCAAGTTTCTGGGCTCGCAGGCAGGCGAGTTCCCTTACGTACGGGGTACACGCGCACACAACCGCTGGCGCGTACATCAGACCGTAAGCGTCGTATGCCCCAAGGAGGCAAACGCCGAGGCGCTGAAGATCCTCAACGCAGGCGTCGATTCGCTCGGCTTCTGCATCGCGTCGGAGGCTTTCACCGCCGCCGACCTCGACACGCTGCTTGGCGAGATCTGCATTCCGGCCGTCCAGCTGACCTTCTGCGGTCAGAAAACGGCTGACGTAGCCGAACTCGTACTGGCGAAGATCGAAAAAGAGGGCATCGCCAAAGAGGATGTCCGCATCGCGTTCTGCATCGACCCGCTGGTCAAGGGCCTCTCGACCAAAGGCGACTTCTGCTCGCCCAACGGCGAGAAGTGCTTCGCCCGCATCGCAGAGCTGATCCGCAAGACCAAAGAGTACAAGCACATCCGCGTGGTGACCGTATCGGGTCAGATCTTCGGCAACTCCGGTTCGACCATCGTCGAGGAGCTGGCCTTCGTCCTTTCGGCAGGCCATGACTACCTCGTACGCCTGATGGACGCAGGACTGACGATCGAGGAAGCCGCACGCAAGCTGCGCTTCTCGTTCTCGGTAAGCTCCAACTACTTCATGGAGATCGCAAAATTCCGTGCGGCGCGCATGCTGTGGGCCAACATCGTCAAGGGCTACAATCCCGAAAAGAACTGCGCCTGCAAGATGCAGATCCACGCCGAGACGTCGAAGTGGAACCAGACCGTATACGACCCCTATGTAAACATGCTGCGCGGCACGACCGAAGCCATGTCGGCCGCAATCGGCGGCGTATATTCGCTGGAGGTTACGCCCTTCGACGCATCGTTCGAAAACCCGACCGAGTTCTCGAAGCGCATCGCCCGCAACGTCGAACTGCTGCTCAAGCACGAGTCGCACTTCGATCAGGTGGTAGACCCGGCCGGCGGTTCGTACTACATCGAGAACCTCACGCAGTCGATCGCCGCCGAGGCGTGGAAGCTCTTCCTCGAAATCGAGGAGAAGGGCGGCTACACCGAAGCCTACAAGGCAGGCTTCATCGCCGAGCGCATCAAAGCGTCGGCTGCAGCCAAGGACAAGAACATCGCAACGCGCCGCCAGATACTGCTCGGCGCCAACCAGTATCCCAACTTTACGGAGGTCGCCGGCAAGGAGATCACCGCCGAGTCCGTTACGCGCAAGCAGGCCGAGGGCAACGTGCTCGTTCCCTACCGCGGCGCCATGGCGTTCGAGGAGATGCGCCTGCATGTCGATCGCAGCGGCAAGGAGCCGAAGGCATTCATGCTGACGTGCGGCAATCTGGGCATGGCCCGCGCCCGCTCGCAGTTCTCGTGCAACTTCTTCGCATGCGCCGGCATCAAGGTGATCGACAACACCTACTTCAAGTCGATCGAGGAGGGCGTGAAAGCCGCGCTGGAGTCGAAAGCCCAGATCGTCGTGGTCTGCGCCAGCGACGACGACTATGCCGAGGCCGCTCCCAAAATCAAGGAGCTGCTCTGCGGCAAGGCGATCCTCGTGGTTGCCGGAGCGCCCGCCTGCGCACCCGAACTCGAAGCGCAGGGCATCACCAACTTCATCAACGTGAAGTCGAACGTCTTGGAAACACTTAAATTCTACCTTAAAGAGATGGGAATCTAATCATGAGAGCTAAATTTTCAGAACTGACATATGACGCAGGCCAGCAGAAGAGCTGCTGCGCCTCGAAAGGCTGCGGACAGGTCGAGCCGTGGCTGACGGCCGAACGCATTCCCGTCAAGGGCGCCTATACGGCCGAAGACCTCGAAGGCATGGAGCACCTGAACTACGCGGCAGGTATCGCCCCCTTCCTGCGCGGTCCCTACTCGACGATGTACGTGATGCGTCCGTGGACCATCCGCCAGTATGCGGGTTTCTCGACCGCCGAGGAGTCCAACGCATTCTACCGCCGCAACCTCGCCGCAGGCCAGAAGGGTCTGTCGGTGGCGTTCGACTTGGCGACGCACCGCGGTTACGACGCCGATCACCCGCGCGTGGTGGGCGACGTGGGCAAGGCCGGCGTGTCGATCTGCTCGGTCGAGGACATGAAGGTGCTTTTCAACGGCATTCCGCTCGACAAGATGTCGGTGTCTATGACCATGAACGGCGCCGTGCTGCCCGTGCTGGCCTTCTACATCGTAGCCGGACTGGAGCAGGGCTGCACACTCGACCAGCTGGCCGGTACGATCCAGAACGACATCCTCAAGGAGTTCATGGTGCGCAACACCTATATTTATCCCCCTGAGTTCTCGATGCGCATCATCGCCGACATCTTCGAGTACACCTCGAAGAACATGCCCAAGTTCAACTCGATCTCGATTTCGGGTTATCACATGCAGGAGGCGGGCGCAACGGCCGACATCGAGCTGGCCTACACGCTGGCCGACGGTCTGGAGTACCTGCGCGCAGGTATCAACGCCGGCATGTCGGTGGACGCCTTCGCACCGCGCCTGTCGTTCTTCTGGGCCATCGGCATGAACCACTTCATGGAGATCGCCAAGATGCGCGCCGCGCGTATGCTGTGGGCCAAGATCGTGAAGCAGTTCGATCCCAAGAACCCCAAATCGTTGGCCCTGCGCACCCACTCGCAGACTTCGGGCTGGTCGCTCACCGAGCAGGACCCGTTCAACAACGTGGCCCGTACGGCCATCGAAGCCATGGGCGCCGCACTGGGACACACCCAGTCGCTGCACACCAACGCCCTCGACGAGGCGATCGCCCTGCCGACCGACTTCTCGGCGCGTATTGCGCGTAACACGCAGATTTACATTCAGGAGGAGACCAACGTCTGCCGCGAGGTTGACCCGTGGGCAGGTTCGTACTACGTCGAATCGCTGACGCAGGAGATCGCCGACAAGGCTTGGGAGCGTATTCAGGAGGTCGAGAAGCTGGGCGGCATGGCCAAGGCTATCGAGACCGGCATTCCGAAGATGCGTATCGAGGAGGCAGCGGCCCGCAAGCAGGCCCGCATCGACTCCGGCACCGAGAAGATCATCGGCGTGAACGAATACCGTCTGGAAAAAGAGGCTCCGATCGACATCCTCGCAGTGGACAACACCGCCGTACGCGAGAGCCAGATCAAGCGTCTGAAGGAGTTGCGCGCCAACCGCGACGAAGCCGCCGTGAAGAAGGCGCTGGCCGCGATCACCGAGTGCGTGAAGACCAAGCAGGGCAACCTGCTGGAGCTGGCCGTCGAGGCCGCCAAGGTCCGCGCTTCGCTGGGCGAGATCTCCGATGCCTGCGAAGTCGTCGTAGGCCGCTACAAAGCAGTTATCCGTTCCATCTCAGGTGTATACAGTTCAGAAGTGAAAAACGACAAACAGTTCGAGCGCGCCAAGGAGTTGTGCGCCGAGTTCGCCAAGAAAGAGGGCCGTCAGCCGCGCGTCATGATCGCCAAGCTCGGTCAGGACGGCCACGACCGCGGTGCCAAGGTAGTTGCCACGGGTTACGCCGACATCGGCTTCGACGTCGATATGGGCCCGCTGTTCCAGACTCCCGAAGAGGCCGCCAAGCAGGCCGTCGAGAACGACGTGCATGTAGTGGGCGTCTCGTCGCTGGCCGCAGGCCACCTGACCCTCGTGCCGCAGATCATCGCAGAGCTGAAGAAGCTCGGCCGCGAAGACATCATCGTCATCGTCGGCGGCGTGATCCCCGCACAGGACTACGACCAGCTGTATAAGGACGGCGCCGCCGCCATCTTCGGCCCCGGTACGCCGATCGCCACCGCAGCTATCAAGATACTCGAAATTCTGCTCGCCGACTAAAGCGACTGAAAGCAATAGCGATACCCTCCGGTTTCCCGGAGGGTATTTTTTATCCGTTCGGGGAAAAGAGCGGAAAGGCGGACTATGACGAAATTCCCTGCTTTCGCAAAAACCGACCGATTTACACGAAGCGCACCTCCGACAACAAAAGGAGCTGTCTAACAAGTCCGATTTTTAGAATTTCACCCCCGTCAGATAAAACTCTGGCAGGGGTGATTTCCAATTTCGGGGACTTGTCAGACAGCCCCTCTGCTTAAATCCGGTGCGAACGGCCTACATGCACGCTTCGAGTATCCGGCGCGCCGCGGCGCCGTCTACGTTCTGCGCTTCGCCGTACTTGACGCCGGAGGCATTGAAGCGGCGTTCGATCTCCGCAATCGTCGTTTCGCCGATCCCCTCCTCCGAAAGCCGGGTCGAAAGCCCCAGCGAACGGAAGAATTTTTTGGTGGCTTCGAGCGTACGGTCGATGCGCTCCTCTTCCGAACCGTCGGCAATGCCCCAGATCCGTTCGCCGTATTGGAGCAGTTTTCCGCGCTTCTGCTCCCGGAGCACGCGCAGGGTGCCATTGATGACAATCGCCAGCGTCGCACCGTGTGTCAGTCCGTGCAGGGCCGTCAGCTCGTGACCGATCATATGCGTCGCCCAGTCCTGCGTCACGCCCATGCGGATCATGTCGTTCAGCGCCAGCGTCGCCCCCAGCATATACTCCGACATCACGGCATAATCATGCTGGTTCTCCCAGATTTTCGGAGCGATTTCGATCACCGTATGCAGGATGCCCTCGGCCCAGCGGTCCATCAGGCGCGACTGGCCGGGCGTGGTCATATACTGTTCCAGCACATGCACGAAGGTATCGGAGAGCCCGCAGGCGATCTGCCGCTGCGGCAGCGAGTAGAGGGTTTCGGGATCGAGAATCGAGAAGACCGGATAATCGCCGTAAAAGGCGTACTTCTCCTTGGTTTCCTGACGCGAAATGACCGAACCCGAATTCATCTCCGAACCCGTGGCCGACATCGTGAGGACGGTGCCCAGCGGAACGGTTTTATCCGCCTGCCCCTTGAGCACGATATCCCACGGATCGCCGTCGTAGAGCAGGCCCGCAGCGATGAGTTTCGTACCGTCGATGACCGATCCGCCGCCCACGGCCAGCAGGAAGTCGGAACCGTTCTCACGGCCCAAAGCCACGGCCTCGCGGACCGTCTCGACGGAGGGATTGGGTTCGATGCCCCAGAATTCGACCCAGTCGCGCCCTTCGAGCGCCTTCACGACCTGATCGTAAACCCCGTTGCGGCGCACGCTGCCGCCGCCGAAGGTAATCATGATCTTCTTGTCGGCAGGGATCAACTTGCCGAGTCTGGCGATCTGTCCTTTGCCGAAAACCAGTTTCGTAGGATTGTGATAAATGAAATTATTCATAACGGTATGCGATAAGTTTTAATACGGCTCCTAAATATACGCAAAAATAACAAAAAGAACGCCGGAATACTCCGGCGTTCTTTCTATGTCTCGAAAAATCGGGTTTAGAAATATTTTCCGCGCAGGTCCTGAATCTTGGCCATCTGCTGGATAGCCTGCACCGAGAACTGCTGGGCCATGCTCTCGGCCATAGCCTGCGCACGCACCTTCTCGCCTTCGGCAGTCTGCTTGTCCGAGGTCTGGATGTCATCCACCTCGAAGACATATACGCCGCTCAGACCTTTGACCGGAGCCGAGAGAACGCCTTTCTCGGTCGTAGACGAGATAGCGCCGATCAGACGGGGCTCGAAACCGGGACCGTTCACATAGAAAGCCCCGAAGGTCACGTTGTCGAAGTCTGCGACTTCGGTTCCGAGACTCTTGGCCTGCTCGTCGAGCGTGGAGCCGGAGAGTTCCTTCACGATATAGTCGTACTTCTTGTCGCGGAGTACCTGAGCACGGATCTGTGCCGAAACCTTTTCGAGGGGAGCGAATTCGTTGTCGTCGATCTCGGTCAGCATGGCGATCACATAATCCTTGCCTACCGGGAAGATTTCGGAAACATCGCCCACCTCGGCGCCGTAAGCCCAGCGGGCGACGTCGCGCGAATCCTCAAGACCGCGGATCGTACGCTCGCCCTGCGCCAGCGACGCGATGCGCGGCGTAACGGCGGCAGCCGAAGCGGCGTCGTTGAACGCTTCGACCGAACCTTTGGCGTTCACCGAGAAGGTGCCGGCCTGATTGTGGATGTCGCGGCGGGTAGCGGCCGAAGCCTCGACCGGGTAGGTGATCGAAGCGACCTGAACGTGCTTCGACGGTTTGTCGGCACGGTAAACCTGCATCAGCTGAATGGCGTCGCCGGAAGCGATCTTCACGATATCGCCGGTTTTCGCATTGGCAAGCGCTGCAGCGAATTCGCCCGAAAAGGCCGAGAACGGCATGACGCCCACCTCGCCGCCGTTGGCGGCGGTAGCGTCATAAACCGAATACTGCGCAGCGACCTGAGCGAAGTCGGCACCGCCCTTGAGCACGGTCAGCAGACTGTCGGCCAGCGCCTCCTGCGTATAGGGAAGTACGATGTGGCGGATGCCCATCGAGTCGGGAACGATCTTGGTATCCAGCGCGCGGGCCATCGTCCACTCGTTGTTCTTCAGTACGGGACCGTAGGTGGCGCCGTCGAGCAGGGCCTTGGCCTCCTCTTCCGAAAGCTGCTTCGCCGAGACGTAGTTGTCGGCGATTTTGCCGTTGCGGTTGGCGCGGACAAACGACTTCAGCTCTTCGGTGGCGGCGAACTGCGCGCCGACCTCGGCGACGCTCTTTTCGAGCGCCAGCATGTCGTCGTCGGTCGGAGAAACCTCGAACACGACATACGAAAGCGCACGCGACGGCGTCTGCTTGAACATGTTCTTGTGGCTGTTGTAATACGCCTTGATGTCGCTCGACTTGAGCTGAATCAGCGAATCGGGAACGGCCGAGTATTTCTTACCGGCCCACTTGCCGGCATAGGTGTTGTTGGCGGAGTTCACACCGTTGGCCACTTCGAGCGAGTTGACATACACACCGCCCTTGATCAGGCCGAGGAACTTGGCGACCTCGCGCTCCATGCGGGCCTGCTCGTTGAGCTGCGCCCAAGCCTGCTGCGCCTGCGCGTTGGCTTCGGCCTCGGAGAGGAACTGGTGAACGGCGGCGACGTTGTACTCACCCGTGCGGGGATCCGCGAAGGCATTGTAGAAAGCCTGCGAAGGATGCTGGCCGCTGACCATCGACATACGTTCAGGCTCGGTAACGCGAAGGCCCATCTTGTCGAATCCGGGAGTCAGCACGTATTTGCCGATCAGGGCCTGCCATGCAGCGTTGGCAAGCATCGCCGACTGCTGTTCGTTGCTCTCCTGAGCACCGCTCTGCGCCTTGACCTGCTCGTACTGGTTGTAATACTCCGAATAGTTGATCTTTTCACCGTCGATAACACCGACCCGGGGGTCGTTGCCTGAGAAGCCCATTTCGGTCTTCAGGGAGAGAATGAAAGCCAAGAGGGCGCCTGCGATGACAATCGACAGCACGATGCCGAACTTGGTGCGTAAAGTGTTTAAACTTGCCATATAAATTGTAAATTATTCGTATTGTTTCGAATTAGCAGTCAAAGGTAGTAAATTTATTCGGAAAAGGCCCTTATTATGCCATAAAAATTCTCACAACTTCCGGACCCGCGCCAAGTCGATCCGCGAACGCGTCGTACGCAGGATTCGCACCTGCAGACCGCCGACGAAAACGGTCTCTCCGGCCGTGGGAATCCCCTCGTAATTGAAGATGATGAAACCCGCCAGCGTATCGTATTCGCGGCTCTCCTCGATACCCAGACCGTATTTCTCATTGAGGTATTTCACTTCGAGACGGCACGAGAGGACATACTCGTCGGGGCCGACCTGCTTTTCGGTCAGGTCGGGCACGTCGTGTTCGTCCTCGATCTCGCCGAAAATCTGCTCCAGCACGTCTTCGAGCGAAATGACGCCCGCCGTGCCGCCGAATTCGTCGATCACCACGGCGATGTTGGTGCGGTGCTTGATAAAGTTCTGCAGCACCAGTTGCAGCGGCATGGTTTCGGGAACGAAATTGACCTGCATCATCACGTCGGAAATACTGGCCGGACGGGTGAACAGACTCTTCGAGTTGATATAGCCGATGATGTTGTCGATGCTCTTGCGCCAGACGAAGATGCGCGAATACTTGGAATCGACGAAACGCGCCGTGAGCTGTTCGATGGTCGTATCGTCGATGTCCACTGCCTCGACGTCCACGCGCGGCACCATGCAGTCGCGCACCCGCAGGTCGGCGAAATCCAGCGCGTTCTGGAACAGCTTCAGCTCGTTGTCGGGTTCGGGACGCGGCTCGGAACTGTTGGTGTCGAGCAGCGACGCGAGGTCCTCGCGGTCGAAACTGTGCGTCGTCGTCCGCTCTTCGACGCGGCGGCCCGTCAGGCGCAGGATGCCGTGCGAAATGAGCGTCGTCAGCCGCGCGATCGGATAGAGCAGCAAATAGAAGAAATAGATTACCGGCGCCAGCGCGCGGTAATAGAAGTTCGGATTGTTGCGGAAGACCGACTTGGGCAGGAATTCCGCGAAAAAGATGATGATGACGGTCGAAACGGCGGTTTCGATCGCCACGGAACCGTTCCGGGCGATGCTCTCCCACCCCAGCGCGTAGAAAATACCGCGCAGCAGCAGCGACATGTAGAGCGAGTAGATGACCAGCGCGATATTGTTGCCCACCAGAATCGTGGTGATATACTGTCCGGGGTGGCGGGAGAATATATCCGCTATGCGGTCGAACATGCGGCTCTGCTTGCGGTCGATCTCCAGTTTCAGGCGGTTCTTGCTCGTAAAAGCGATCTCCATACCCGAAAAGAATGCCGACAGCAACAGCATCAGGACAATCAGTATGACCGAAGTAAGCATCTCTTATTGGGTTGATTGTATCTCGTCATCGTCCAGTTTCAGATCCACCGGCTTCATCTGCTGCTGTTCCGTTCTGGGCCGGGCTTCGGCAGGCTCCCCTGCGGGCGCCGGTCTGCCGGGCGCATCCTTGCGAACGGGCCGCCGGGCCGGAACCGGAGCGACGGCGGGCTTGACAGCGGGTTCGGGCATGGGTTGGCCGACGGATGCAGCGGCGGTTTTACCGGACTGCGGCGCAGGGACAGGTCCCGACGCCCCCGTCCGGGAGCCGGCAGTCGAGTCGGGAACGACCTCGACCTCCTGTTCGGTGGGTTTGACCTCGACCTCCATGCGGCCTTTCATGCGGCGGAAACGCCAGTCCTTGAACTCCTCGTCGGATTCGAAACCTTCGCCGATAAAGACGTCGCGTCCGTCGTTCTGCACGATTTTCGAATCGACGTTCGAATAGATCTTCTTGGTCTGCTGATTCCAGAACAACTGCTGCGTGTAGAGGTTCTTGCCGTCCGATTTGACGACCACGACATTGCCTTTGGCCTCCCACAATTTGCGGTTCTCGTAGTAGATGGCGTAATTGGCCGTCAGCACGGCATCGACCGTGGAGAGCGAATCGTCCTTGTAAGTGGTGATCTTGACTCCCTTGCGGAACTCGCGGTAAGGTTCGCGGGCCAGCGAATAGCCCTCGACCAGCGGAGTTACGAAATGGTAGGAACGGCGGCCGTTCTGCGATTCGACGATCGACAGATTTTCACTGTATTCGGTTCTCATCGTCTCTTCGGAAGCCGCAGCATCCTCCGCCTCGTCGCGTTCGCAGGAGAATAGCAAGATAGCACTCCCCATAACGGAGAGTGCTACCATGGCGTATCTTGCGATGAGCCTGTTCATTTATTAACGGGGACGTACGGAAGTCACGACACCGGCGGCCGTACCGCAGGTCACGGTATAGCGGGAACCGGCCTGCAGCTCGTTGAAGAAGCACTCCTCCGAGGTCGGGAAACGGCTGCGGAACGCATTCAGCGACGTTTTGGCAGACTCGATGTATTCCGAATCGGCAGGCAGCAGTTCGATGGCTTTCGACATCGTGTCGTAAGCGGCCCAGAAGGTAGCCTGACCGGCAAAACCGCCGCAGTTGGCAGCCGAAATGGCATAGCACTGAGCCAGCACGTAATAGGGCACGCCGTCCTCAGGATTCAGGTCGCGGGCCTGACGCGCAGCGGAAGCGGCTCCGGGGATATCGTTTGCAACCAAGTCGATCAGCGCGATGCGCACCAGCAGCAGCTGACGCTCCGCAGGATCCTGCTCGACGGCAAGCGCCTCGTTGAGGTATTTGATCGCCTTGGCGTAGTCGCCCTTGCTCTGGAAAGCCTGCGCAAGGAACATGGCGGTCTCCGAAGAGGGTTTCACGGCATAGTATTTCTCTGCGAGCGTGAAATAGAAGTCGCCGTCGCACTTGGCGCGCGACATCAGCGCCACGGCCTGCGCCAGCAGCGCCTCGTCGTCGGGAGCCGCTTCGAGCTTGCCGCGGAAGAGCTTTTCGAGGTTCTCGCAGCTTGCGGCACCGCTCAGACCGAACGCGGCGTCGAACTGTGCCTTGTACTCGTTGGCATTGGGATTCTTCTCGAAGAACGGCGTCAGACGGTCGTACTCGGCAATGATCTCGTCGGGCAGCACCTCGTCGGTGTTCTTGTAGTCGTCGCAGAGGTTGCTGAAATAAGCCACGACGGTTTCGGGATCGGTGTTGTCGCCGCCGGCCTCGATCGCGGCACGGAACGCCTCACGGATACCCTTGCGGTCGCTGGGCTTGTAGCGCAGGTACTCGCGTGCCTTCTGATCGAGAATGAAAGCGGCACCCTGCTTGGGATGGTCTCCGAAATACTTGGCGCGCAGGTCGTACATGAGCATCAGCGAGTCGATATACGTATTCTTCTCGGCGACGCTCTTGGCGCGGTTGATCTTGTTCTTGTAGATCACGGCGCCGCGCTGGTAGAACGAGACCGAAGCGGTCGGAACGCTGTTGATGAGTTCATTCAGATAATGAGCAGCGGCATTGTAGTCGCGGTTGTCGCACGACTCCTTGAGGAAGTTGCTGTTCAGAATGTTCTTTTCGCGTTGTTCGGGCGTGTCTCCCCACTTCTCGTACTGCGGAGCGCTGAAGTCCTGAGCCAGAGCCGTCGCCCCTACGAATACAAGAGCAGCGGAAAGCAGAATTTTAACGTTTTTCATCGGTCAGAGATTAATTTTTGTATTTAATTTTATATGTTTTAGTGTCCGTCGGATGTACCGAAATCCAATGCAATTTACTGCCGGTTCTCCAAAAGTGCAAATTTTCGGGTCAAAAACTAATCGTATTTAGGCCGCAGGAACCAGTACTCGCCGTTCTCGCTGCCGGCAAAGAGCGTGAAGCCGATCGAGAATTTGAAATACTGCTGCCGCACCAGTCCGAGGCGTTCGGCCAAGTTGTAACCGCGGCGGCCGTATTCGACGCCGACGTCTATGGACGAGATGGCGAGGAACTTCACGGGCACCCCGACGCCCAGCGTCACGGCATACTGTCCCAGTTTGTCACCGTTGTAGGTCTGGTTGTGGGTTCCGTAGCGGAATCCGGCCCGGTAGGACCAGCGTTTCAGGAAATTACGCACATCGTAGCGGTTGGGGGTGTACTCCACGCCGGCCTTGATCGTGTGCGTATCGGTATACGCCACCGCAAAGGCGCTCCGGTCCGGTCCGCTGACGCCGGTGGATTCGGTCTGCCTGTTGCGGCCGCCCCAGTCCTGATAGACGTAATCCACACCCATCGTCCACTTGGAGGTCTGGTAGAAGACACCTGCCGAAAGCTGACGGGGCAATACGAGTGCCAAATGCGTCGTATCGCCCTTTACGGTGGAGTTGTAGAGGTCACCCACATAGATGTTTTTCGTCACCGTGGGATTGAGGTCGCCGCCGAAATCATAGGCGGCGCCCAGCGTCAGGGCGCGTTTCTGATTCAGGATGGCGTTCCACTGCACGCCGATCTGCCCCTTGATGCTCGAAATGCTGTAGTTGTCGGTACCTACCGTCGAAGAGTAGGAGCCGTCGCCCGTGATCGGGGTCGGGGTCATCACGAACGAGCGGTCGATATCGCCCCAGTAATACTGCGCGGCGATACCCAGCGAGAAGTTCTTGAAAAGCTCCCAGCCGACGCCGAGTTTGACCTCCGTCACGTCGCCCTCGCCCTGATAGACGTACTGCGCGCGGCCGACGTTGCCCCATACGGGATCGGACGGATCGTAGTCATGGGTGTATTTGGTGCGGTAGCCTACCGAACTGTAAGGCGTGAGGCTGAAGCCCAGACCGAGCTTCTTGGCCAGCGGCAGCTGAAATGCGATGTCGTGGAAGTTGAAGGTGTTGTAGGCCGTGCTTTTCGACATGCCGTCGACCTTCTGGGAGTTGTAGTAATTCTGGCCCTCCAGCCCGAAGTTGAAGAGGAAACTCTTCTGCGGCGCGGCGCTGAAAGCCGCCGGATTGAGCAGATTGACCACGCCCGAACTGCGCATGGCCACACCTACACCGCCCATCGAACGCATCGGCAGGGTGCCGGGCGTGTTCTGTTCGCCGATGCCGTACATCGTGTAGGGAGAGAATGCGTTAATACTGCTTGTCTGGGCCGCTGAGGCATAGGGAATCATCACGGCTGCAATGACAACCAGTTTAATTAAGGTGTTCTTCACTTGCATTGTACTCTAAAATTCTATTCAATCCACAAAAAACCAGATTACAATTTGCAAATATCGTATTTTTAATTCGTTTAACAAAGAAATTCGCGTCTCCTCCGGTAAAAATTACGCATAAATCCTCTATTCGGCTGCGCATGCGGGCCGCATAACCCTCGATTTCGAACGTGATTCCGTTCATCACGCCCAACTCGATGGCCTGCCGGGTGTTAAGCCCCGCAAGCTCTTCGCTTTCGGTCGCAGCGCACAAAGGCAGTTTGGCCGTATAGTCGTGCAGCGCCCTGAAACGGGTCTTCATGCCCGGCGATATGCATCCGCCGCGAAACGTTGCGTCGGCCGTCACCAGATCGATGGTCACCGCCGTACCGAAATCGACGATCAGCACGTTGCGGCCCGGATAAAGCACCGTGGCGCCGACCGCCGCGGCCAGCCGGTCGCGGCCCAGCGTTTCGGGCGTCAGGTAGGCGTTGCCGATGGGTACGGGCGTCTGCGAAGAGAACTCCAGCAGATACTCCACGCGCGGCCGGAGCAGATCGGCCACTTCGTCCACTTCGCCGCGCGTCGAAGCCACGACGGCCCGGCGCACGGGCCATGCCGCGAACAGCTCTTCGAGCATCGACGGATGCAGCCGCTCCACGCAGCGCTGAAAAACGATCTCCCCCCGGTCGAAAACAGCGAGTTTCACGAGGGTGTTTCCGATATCTACTACCAAATTCAAAGCTGCTGCAACGTTTTATATGCGTCTTCAATGTCTTTGACATTCCTAACGGTCATCGCCAGACGATTATTGTGCTGTTTCAACACAAATCTGCCGGGATTCTGCGTGACCTTGCGGAGCAGGTCCATGAAAGTGTCGCTCTTGTAGTAGGGCGAGTCCTGCTCGCCGACGAAATGCACGATCATCAGCCCGTTCTTGACCTTCACGCGCTCCATGCCCAGCCGGATCGCCTCCCAGCGCAGGCGCACCACGTTGAGCAGCTCTTCGGTTTCACGTGGCAGAGGGCCGAAACGGTCCGCCAGACGCTCTCCGAAGGCCAGCAGCGCCTCCTCGTCCTTGGTCGAATCCAGCTCCCGGTAGAGCTTCAGGCGCTCGGCCTGCTGCGCCACATAGGAGTCGGGAAGACCGGCTTCGACCTCGATTTCGATATGCGCGTCGTCGATATAGCGCAGCTGCTCGACCACCTCCTGTTCCGAATCGTTCAGGCCCGCGACATGCAGTCCCTCGGCGCGCAGTTCGGCAATCGCTTCGTTCATGATCTTCTGATAGGTCTCGAAACCGATATCGGCGATGAATCCGCTCTGCTCGGCTCCCAGCAGGTTGCCCGCGCCGCGGATATCGAGGTCCTGCATGGCGATATTGAAGCCCGATCCCAGATCGGAGAACTCCTCGATGGCCCGCAGGCGGCGGCGCGCATCGGACGACAGCAGCTCGTCGGGCGGCGAAAGCAGGTAGCAGTAGGCTTTCTGATTGCTGCGGCCCACACGTCCGCGCAGCTGGTGCAGGTCGCTCAGGCCGAAGTTCTGGGCATTGTTCACGATGATCGTATTGGCATTGGGAATGTCAATGCCGTTCTCGACGATGGTCGTGGCGACCAGCACGTCGAATTCCCCGTAGATAAAGTCCATGATCAGCCGCTCCAGCTTCTCGGCGGGCATCTTGCCGTGCCCCACGCCCACGCGGGCCTTGGGGCAGATGCGGGTGATAAGCCCCTGCATGGTCATCAGGTCCTCGACGCGGTTGTGGACGAAGTAGACCTGTCCGCCGCGCGCGAGTTCCGTTTCGACGGCGTCGCGGATGATCTCCTCCGAGAAGACGTGCGATTCGGTGACGATCGGCTGCCGGTTGGGCGGCGGCGTCGAGATGACCGAAAGGTCGCGCGAACCCATGAGCGAGAATTGCAGCGTTCGCGGAATCGGCGTCGCCGTGAGAGTCAGCGTATCGACGTTGACCGCCAGCTGCGTCAGCTTCTCCTTGGCCGCCACGCCGAATTTCTGCTCCTCGTCGATAATCAGCAGCCCCAGATCGCGGAATACGATCTGTTTGCCCAGAATCTTGTGCGTGCCGATCAGGATGTCGATACGGCCAGCTTCGAGGTCGGCGCGGATCTGCGACACCTCTTTGGCCGTTTTGGTGCGGTTGAGATACTCGACCCGCACGGGGAAGTTGCGCAGACGCTCCGAAAACGAGCGGTAGTGTTGCAGGGCGAGAATCGTCGTCGGCACCAGCACGGCGACCTGCTTGCCGTCCACGGCCGCCTTGAACGCTGCGCGGATCGCCACCTCGGTCTTGCCGAAGCCCACGTCGCCGCAGACCAGCCGGTCCATAGGCTGGTCGGACTCCATGTCCTTCTTGACGGCCGCCACGGTCGTCTGCTGGTCGGGCGTGTCCTCCCACTGGAACGACGCCTCCAGCTCGTGCTGCAGATAGCTGTCGGGCGTAAATGCGAATCCCTTGCTGGCCTTGCGTTTGGCATAGAGGGCGATCAGCTCGCGCGAAATATCCTTGACGGCCTTCTTGGTGGCGTTCTTGAGCTTCTGCCATGCGCCGTTGCCCAGCTTGTAGACCTTCGGCGGCTCGCCGTCGCCCGACTTGTAGCGCGAAATGCGATGGAGCGAATGGACGTTCACGAACAGCACGTCTCCATCCTTGTAGACCAGTTTGATCGCCTCGTGCGCCTTGCCGTTTTCGTTGATCTTCACAAGCCCGTCGAAGCGGCCCACGCCGTGGTCGATATGCACCACATAGTCGCCCGGCCGCAGCTGGTTCAGCTCGGCGACGGTCATCTGTTCGTCGCGCCTGATCTCGCCGTTGATGCGGTAACGCTGGTAGCGGTCGAAAATCTGATGATCGGTATAGAGGCACAACTTCAGGTCGTTGTCCACGAAACCCTCGTGCAGCGTCACCGAAAGGGGCCGCACGACGGCCTGCCCGCGTCCGATCTGGTGAAAGATGTTTTCGAGACGCTCGACCTGCACCTTGTTTTCCGAGAGGATATAGGTCGTGTACCCGCGCAGCGAATTGCGGATCATGTCGTCGGCCAGCATCTCGAAATTCTTGTTGAACTTAGGCTGGGGAGCCGTATCGAACTCTACGGCCGCCGTGGCGGGACGCTCCGGCAGGTTGTCGCGCAGGGCGAGCATCCGGCAGTTCGCCAAATCGCCGAGCAGTGCGTTACGGCTGGTCATCAGGCGGTCGATCTCCTCAGGACGTTCCATGTCGGCAAGCGTCTTGCGGCGGATATCGTTCACCCGACGCAGCACGTAATCGGCGTCGTAGAACCAATAGGCCGCCGCGTCGCCCGCAAACTGCACGAACGACACCTTCGCCGCCCCATCGCCGGCATTGAGGTTGGGAATGATCTCCACCCGGTCGAGTTTGTCGGCCGAGAGCTGGCTCGAAATGTTGAAACGGCGGATCGAGTCCACCTCGTCGCCGAAAAAGTCGATACGGTAGGGTTTGCTTTCCGAGAAGGAGAAGACGTCCACGATACCGCCGCGCACCGAATACTGGCCCGGCTCATAGACGAAATCGACGCGGGTGAAGTTCGCATCGACGAGCGCGTCCTCCAGCACGGCGATCGAGATACTGTCGCCGACTTTCACGGCGATCGTGTCCCGCCGGAGGGTTTCGGCGTCGGCGACCCGCTCGACCAGCGCTTCGGGATAGGTGCAGACGATCAGATACCCTTTCGTGAAGCCCTTCACGGCGCTCATCGCCGCCGTGCGCTGCACCACGCCCTGCGCATCTTCGGCGCCGTAGGCCACCGAACGCTTGTAGGAGGAGGGGAAGAAATAGACCTGCTTCTCGTCCAGCAGGTTATAGAAGTCGTTCATCAGGTAGGCCGCAGCGTCGCGGTCCTCGGCGACGAAGACGTGTACGCCCCCGGTTTTCGCCGCAGCGGCAGCGGCATAGAACGAAAGAGCGCCGCCGACCAGCTCTTTCAGATGGACGGTTGCGCGCTCTTTCTTATATTCGCGGCACAGGCGGGGCAGGGCTTTCGACCCGGCGGCGAACTGCGCCAGCTGCTCGCGGGCAGTCATACGGTTACTTGTTTATCAGGTCGTTGTCCTTGCGGTCGTGGTAATGGACCTCGACGATACCGAGACTCTGGTCGGCGACGACATGCAGCCGCACCTTGTATTTCCACTGCCAGCGGCGGCGCAGCGACCAAAGGCCCTGCTTGAGGAAGGAGGCCACATAGGGGCTTACGACCAGCTTGATATATTTGTGACCGCGGTCATGCGTAAGGAACGAAATCTGGTTCTCGATCTTCTTGTCCAGCAGCACCGTCGGTTCGATCTTGCCCGATCCGTTGCAGGTCGGGCAGACGTCCGAAACCTCCTCCACGGCCACGGGACGCACCCGCTGGCGGGTGATCTGCATCAGGCCGAACTTGGTGAGCGGCAGGACCGTGTGCTTGGCCTTGTCGGTAGCCATCAGCTTCACCATTTCGTCGTAGAGCGCCTGCCGGTTCTGCGCCTTGCGCAGGTCGATGAAGTCGATGATGACGATGCCGCCCAAGTCGCGCAGACGCAGCTGGCGGGCGATTTCGGCCGCAGCGGCCAGATTGACGTCCATCGCCGTCTGCTCCTGATTGTCCTCGGCCTTGGTGCGGTTGCCCGAATTGACGTCGATGACGTTCATGGCCTCCGTATGCTCGATAATGAGGTAGGCGCCGCGGCGCAGCGAGACATATTTGGCGAAGAGCGACTTGATCTGCTTCGAGATGTCGAAGTTGTCGAAAATGGGCACGTTGCCGCGGTAGAGTTTGACGATCTTCTCCTTTTCGGGTTCGATCTGCCTGATATAACCGCGGATGTCGTTGTACATCGCCTCGTCGTCCACGGCGATCTGCGAGAACGAACCGTTCAGCGAGTCGCGGATGATCGTATTGGCGCGGTTCATCTCGCTCATCAGCTGGGCGGGAGCCGTGTTTTTCTTGATCGCCGCGCAGGTCTTGCGCCAGCGGTCGATCTGGGTCTGGATGTCGTGTTCGATATCCTCGTCCTTGGCCTCCATGGCCGCAGTGCGGATGATGACGCCGAAATTCTTGGGCAGCACGGCGGCGGCGATCCGCTTCAGGCGTTTCTTCTCGTCCACCGAACGGATCTTCTGCGACAGGAAGACCTTCGACGAGAAGGGCACCAGCACGACGTTGCGTCCGGCCAGCGAAATATCGGCCGTCAGACGGGGCCCCTTGGTCGAGATGGCCTCCTTGGCGATCTGCACCATGATGTTTTGGCCGACCTGCAGGTAGTCGCCGATCTTGCCCGACTTCTCCACGGGCGGTTCGAGCTTCATGCTCTCGACGCGCAGGCCCCGTTTGCCGGGCTGCTGCGAAGCGACGAGCTTCTGCAACGAAAGAAACTGACCGCCCAGATCGAGATAATGGATAAAGGCGTCCTTTTCGTGTCCTATATTGACGAATGCCGCATTGAGACCCGGCATGATCTTACGTACTTTTCCGAGGTAGATATCCCCGACGGCGAACCCGGTCTGACACTGCTCCTTGTTGAGTTCGACAAGGACCTTGTCCTCGCACAACGCGATGGAAATTTCGGTCGGGTTGACGTTTACAATTAATTCTCTGTTCATCTATATCGTGTGTCGCGCTCCGGAGACGAAGACGCGGAATACTGAAATCGGTTAGGCCGCTTTTTGGTCTGAAGTGGCGGCGAACTCCAAAGGATAAAAACCGTGCGGACCCGTCGTCCGGCACGCGGTCCGGGCGCGGAAAGGCCCCGGACTATTTTTTGCGGTTATCGTGGAGTCCGCCCCGAAACGCCCTCGGAAGAGGATCGGGAAAGGTTAGGACTCCCGGAAACGGCGGCTCCGCACCGAGTCCCATGCCCCGGAAGCAGGATGCCGTCACGAAAAACCGCTGAAAAATAGGTAAAGCTAAAAGAACTTGGGGTTCCTTTAGCTTTATCTATCGTTTAGCACTAAAGTGCTACCCTACTTTTTCTTGTGACGGTTCTTACGCAAACGTTTTTTGCGTTTGTGGGTAGCCATCTTGTGTCGCTTATGCTTCTTTCCGTTTGGCATAGTCCTTGATTTTTTGAGGTTCTTATTTATTTAAATTATTTCACCTTCGCCGCAAAGCTCTTGGCGGGCTTGAAAGCGGGAATGTTGTGTTCGGGAATGGTAATGGTCGTATTCTTCGAGATGTTGCGGGCAACCTTCTTGGCGCGCTTCTTTACGATGAAACTGCCGAAACCACGGAGATACACGTTGTTCTTGTTGGTCAGCGACGTCTTGATGCTATCCATGAAAGCCTCAACGATTGCCTGTACCTGCACCTTTTCAACTCCGGTGCTCTTAGCGATTTCGCTTACGATATCTGCCTTTGTCATTTCTATATAGTATTAAATTATTAAGTTCGTGTGAAGACATTCGGACTGCAAATATACGCTTTATTTACATTTTAGCCAACAAACCGCAGTTTTTTTTCATTATTTTTCCCGCAGTCCTCTACCTGCCACTGAAACAGTACGATAACAAATATCGGGCAAAACTCGCCCGAAAATTAAAATATTATGTGTCAGGCAATTATTCCCCGTCGGACTCCGTCGGACGGACGACACGGCAATCAATTATGGATCAGCAACATAGTCTCTAAGCGCCCAAAAGCGCCCCGACCTTTTGGGAACAAAAATATACCCAAAACACCATCCGGAATTCCGGCGTGCAGGGGCGGAAATCCCGCCCTGCACGCCGGCGCCGAAGCGGTTATATTCCGCGCCGGAAAATACGGGGACTCAATAAACGCCCGGTTTTTGCGTTTGATAATAAAATAACTAATTTTGCAAACTAAATTCCGCTAACGGTATGGTCAAAATACTCTGGGTGGACGACGAGGTCGAACTGCTGAAGCCCCACGTCCTGTTCCTCAAACAGAAGGGCTACGAAGTAGACACCTGCAACAACGGCTACGACGCGATCGACATGGCTTCCGAAGGGGCCTACGACCTGATAATCCTCGACGAAATGATGCCCGGTATGACGGGACTCGAAACGCTCCCCAAGATCAAGGAGGTGCGCCCCACCACGCCCGTCATCATGGTGACCAAGAGCGAGGAGGAGAACATCATGGACAAGGCCGTCGGCTCGAAGATCGCCGACTACCTCATCAAGCCCGTGAACCCCAATCAGGTGCTGCTCTCGATCAAGAAGAACGTCCACCAGCAGCAGCTCGTCACCGAGCAGACCACGGCCGACTACCGTTCGGAATTCGGACGCATCTCCTCGTCGCTGCAGATGGCCGAGACCTTCGGCGACTGGTGTTCGCTGTACCGCAAGCTGGCCAACTGGGAGGTCGATCTTTCGGAATCCACCGACCAGAGCATCAAGGAGGTGCTGACCTACCAGAAAACCGAGGCCAATCAGGAGTTCTGCAAGTTCGTGCGCCGCAACTACTACAACTGGATCAACAGGCGTTCGGAAGACACTCCCGTGATGTCGCACACGCTGATGCGCACCAACATCTTCCCGGTGGCTGACGAGAATCCGAAGACCACGCTGCTGCTGATCGACAACTTCCGCTACGACCAGTGGCGGTCGATCTCCTCGCTGCTGAGAGGCTATTACGACGTGGCGCAGGACGATTTCTACTGCGCTATCCTGCCCACGGCCACCCAATACGCCCGCAACGCCATATTCGCGGGACTGATGCCGCTGGCCATCGACAAGCTGATGCCCAACAAATGGCTCAACGACAACGAGGAGGGCGGAAAGAACCAGTACGAGGAGGAGTTCCTCAAACGGCTGATGGCCCAGAACGGCAAGAACTGGAAATTCTCGTTCGACAAGCTCGTGCGCCCGGAGCAGGGCCGCAAACTGGTGGACAATATACAAAAGGTGTACGACGCCGACTTCTCGGTCATCGTCTACAATTTCCTCGACATTCTCTCGCACGCGCGCACCGAAACCGACATCATCCGCGAACTCACCGAGGACGACGCGGCGTTCCGCTCGCTGACGCGCTCGTGGTTCGAACATTCGGACCTCTACACCATCCTCAAACTCCTCTCGGAACGGGGACACACGGTGGTTATCACCTCCGACCACGGCACCATCCGCGTGGACAATCCGGTGAAGGTGACCGGCGACCGCGAGACTTCGGCCAACCTGCGCTACAAAACGGGCCGCAACTTGGCCTACAACTCCCGCGACGTCTACGAAGTGCTCAAGCCCGAAGACGTGCAGCTTCCGTCGAGCAACCTCACGTCGAGCTACATCTTCGCCTACAATTCGGATTTTCTGGTTTACAACAACGACGCGAACCGCCATATCCGCTACTACCGCAATACATTCCAGCACGGCGGCATCTCGATGGAAGAGATGATCGTGCCCTACATCGTCTTAAAACCCAAACAATAGATGAAAACCATCCATATCACCTCGCAGGACGACCTGCCGGACGTCGCCGAAGCGGTCATCGAAGCCCTCGGCCGCCGCACGGTAGTCGCCTTCCGCGGAGAAATGGGCGCCGGAAAAACGACGCTGATCCGCGAAATCGCCGCGCAGCTGGGCGCGACGGACACCGTAACCAGCCCCACGTTCGCCATCGTCAACCAGTACAAGGGCAAGGGCGGCCGCCGCATCCACCATTTCGACTTCTACCGCATCAACGACGTCCGCGAAGCTTACGACTTCGGCTACGAAGAGTATTTCTATTCGGGCGACCTCTGTCTGGTCGAATGGCCCGAAAAGATCGAGCAGCTGCTGCCCGACAACGTGATGACGGTACGCATCACCGTGGACAGCGACACGGCCCGCACGTTCGAGATCGACTGACACTCCGAGCCTGCACATACGTCCGGCAACACGCCCCGCTACACCGGGCAGGTTGCCGGGCGGTTCATGTTCCGCCCCCGGCGGCGGACAATTTGCCCGTCCCGCGAAAAATCACTACTTTTGCAGGCGGCAGGCTCCGGAAGGGATAAACTCAGGCCGGCCCTGCGCTGAAATCCGATTCACCCATTAAATACAACCATGCAGGAATACATCTCCAAACAGCAACAGATTTTGCGTCCCGCCGAACAGATTTACGCCGTCATCAGCCGTTTCGACAACCTGACGCCCGCCGTGGCAGACAAGGTCGAGGAGTGGCAGGCGACCGAAGACACCTGCTCGTTCAAAGCCAAAGGCTTCACCGTAAAGCTCCGCATGGAGGAGCGCGAAGCGCCCCGGCACGTCAAGATCGTCGCCGACGGCGGCGGAGTGCCGATGGACTTCGCATTCTGGATCCAGCTCCACAAGGTCTCGGACACCGACACCCGCATGCGGCTGGTGCTGCACATCGAGCTGAATATGATGATGAAAATGATGATCGGCGGCAAACTCCAAGGCGGACTGGATCAGATCGCCGAAGGCATCGCCAAGGCGATGAACGCCGCACCGCAATATTAACGCAGAGGCGGCACGGAATGTGGGACCGCATGCGATACGGCCCCCCTGCCCACCGCCCCGCATCCGACCGGCCGTTCCGGTCGGACGCCAGAACAACCGACACGCGACCATGAAACCTACTGCATACCTGACAACCTTTTTGGGGCTTCCCGGAGCATCCGGCGAAAAACGGGCCGCGTGTAATTTCGACCTGACAAGCCGTTATTTCTACAACGTCTCTTCGGAAGAGAGCTCTTTTCAGACCATCGACGCCGAGACCACGGCCGACCTCGACCTCAACGCCGTATTCGAGCGTATCGACCGCACCGCCTCCAAACCGGGACAGCAATATCTGTACGCCCGTCTGAGGACCCTGCGCGGCACGGAAGAGGTGCGGGAGTTCGGTCGCAGGACGGATCATTTCGCCGGGAACGCCGGACATGCCGAACAATGCGCGAAACACCTTTCGCGGCTCTCGGACGACGACGCCTACGACCTGCAAAACCTGATTTTCGACAAGCCGGAGCAGGTGCGCCGCATCGCTCTCGTCTACCTGCTCTCGGCCGCAGCCGTGCTGTCGCTGCTGCTGAGCTTTCTCTATCCGCTGCTGCTGTTGCTGTTTCTTGCCGTCTTCGCCGCGAACATGTATATCCATTACAGCAACAAGCTCAACATTTCGATCTATGCTTCGGCCGTGAAACAGTTGTCGCTGGCGCTGCGGACCGCCCGGCATCTCGCTGCCGAGGAGGTTCCCGGCACGGAGGAGGCCCTGAAGGTCATCCGTCAGGTCTCCGAGGTCGAACGGCGCAGCCGCGTGGTCGGCACGCAGGGCGACAGCGCCAACGAACTGGCCGCGGCCGTATGGCTGGTGCTCGAACTGCTGAAGGCGGCCTTCAACGTCGAGGTGATTCTCTTCCACCGCTTCACAGGCAGCATCATAGCGCGCCGCGACGCCATCCACGGACTGTTCCGGTTCATCGGAGAGACCGACGCCGCGATTTCGGCGGCACGCCTGCGCGGCGAAACGCCGACCTGCCGCCCGGAATTCACCGACGGGAAATACCTGCGGGCCGAGGAGGTCATACATCCGCTCATCGGAGACTGCGTCCCCAATACGCTGGAGCTGGACGGCACGGGATTGCTGCTTACCGGTTCCAACATGTCGGGCAAGACCACGTTCATCCGCACGCTGGTGCTCAACGCCCTGCTGGCCGAGACGCTCGACATCTGCTTCGCCGAGGCATACACGGCCCCGTACATGAAGATTTACAGCTCGATCCGCATCTCGGACGACATCGCCGAAGGGACGAGCTATTACCTGCAGGAAGTGCTGACCGTCAAACGGTTCATCGACGCATCGCAGGAGCCGGCGCCGTGTCTGTTCGCCCTCGACGAACTTTTCAAGGGCACGAACACGACCGAACGCATCGCCGCAGGAAAAGCCGTGCTGGCGCACCTCAACCGGGGGCCGCATCTCGTGCTGGTATCGACGCACGACGTCGAGCTGGCGGACCTGCTCCGCAAAGACGGCTACGAACTGCACCACTTCCGCGAGGAGGTGATCGACGGGAAGCTGGTCTTCGACTACCAACTGCACACGGGTCCCCTCACCACCCGCAACGCCATCCGGATTCTGGAAATGTACGACTATCCGCGCGACCTGATCGCGGAAGCGTACGAGGTGCAGGAGAAACTGACGGAGAAATCGAACTGACGACACGAAAACGCGACTCCGGCTGGAGCCGTCCGTGCGGCACAATTATCCCTGCACCGGTTTGCGCTGCATGAAGCGGCGTTTGAGCCACCCGCGCACCGGTTCGTCGTACAGACGCAGGCACAACCACGCCAGCAGGATGCTGCCGCCGTAAACCAGCGCGCCGTACCCCAGTGCTTCGGGCCATGCGGGACGGGTATCGATCACCCACGCAGTATAAATATAGACGAACGGATAGTGCGTGATATACAGCGGATAGGAGATGTCGCCCAAGAAACCGCAGACCTTTTTCGACACCCGGTCCGTGACTTTGCCGCCCGCGCCGGCCGCTACGACCAGCGGGAAGAGGACGATGATGCACACGGCGTCGTAGAGACCGTTCAGCCACAAGCGGTCCGTCCCCAGATGCGGCACGGCCAGCACGGCGACGACGCAGAGACTGCAAAGCCAGAAAGCGCCGCGCAGACGGACCGGCTTTCCGACGCGCGACAGCAGCAGTCCGGCGATAAACGGATAGGCCAGCCGCGTGAAACCTACGCCGAGCTGTTCGCCGTCGAGCGCCCAGCCGCCGATCATATCGCCCTGCGTCACGGCGAGACGCACCGTAAAGCATGCCGCGACAACGGCGAGCGCCCCCAGCAACAGCTTCGAAAGACGCCGCAGGACAAGGGCATAGCAGATATTGGCGATATACTCGAAGAAAAGCGACCATGCGGGGCCGTCCAGCGGATAGGTCTCACTCCAGCCGCGAATGTCCATCGACGGCGGCACGGGAATCATCAGACACCCCAGCAGCAGGATCAGAAGCATGCGTCCGACCGGAACGCCGGCGATCATTTCGTAAGGTCCTCCGGCGCCGAAGGAGAACGCCGCAGCGCCGATCAGCATGCCCATCACTACCATGGGATGCAGGCGGATCAGACGGCGCTTGAAGAAATCGCGGTAGGTCATGCGTCCCCAGCGGTCGTCGTAGGCATAGCCGATGACGAAGCCCGAAAGGACGAAGAAGAAATCGACGGCCAGATAGCCGTGGTTGATGATCTGGTCGGCATGGCTCGCGGCATGCGCCTCGAAAAGATGAAAAGCCACGACGACCAGCGACGCGACGCCGCGCAGACCGTCGAGGATCGCATAATGGGGCTTCGAGTCGGGATAGGCGGAAGCGGAGATTGAAAGCATATGGATCAGCGTTTTTTATCGTCAGACAAGCAGGCTTCGAGCCGTTCGAGCACGGCTCGCACCGTGGGGAAACCCCCGGCGGCATGGGCCATCGCTTCGGCCGGAGTGCACCAGACGACCGTCTCGATCCCCTCTTCGGTCTGCGGTACGAGGTCGCCGCAGGCCACCGCGCGCAGTTCGTACCAATGGGTGCGTTTCAGCTCCCAACGCTCGGTCTTCGGGAAATAATAGGCGTGCCACGTCCGGCACAGCGGCCGCACCGGTTCGGCGCGGACACTCGTCTCCTCGGCGATTTCGCGCGCGGCGCACGCTTCGATGCGCTCGCCGCATTCGAGATGTCCCTTGGGCAGGTCCCAGCGGCCGTTGCGGCGCATCATCAGCCACTCGCCGCGGTCGTTCACCACCACGCCGCCCGCCGCTTCGATCTGCGTAAAATCAGCCGCAAAAGAGCGGAACGCCGCGTCGGGATCGGCAGAAACGATTGCGACGCAGTTGTGCGATTCGAGAATTTTCGTTACCTTCGCTCGTGATAGGTCCGCCGGATCCGCGGGCACGACGGCATAGCATTCGCCGCCGGGCGCGTCCGAAGTGAAAATCACGGATTTATCTGCAAAATATACGGTATGGTTCATGCCGATCGGATTTGAATGCAAAAATACGAATAAATAGAAGAAACCCGACCGAAAATGAAAAAATTACTCCTTTTTATGGCTATTGCAGCTACGGGACTGAGCGCATGCGACAGCAGGCGGCCGCAGCCCCTTACCATCGACAATGCCCTGACGGCCGATGAGATCGCCGCAGGCATTCTCACCCCTGAGGTGATGTGGAAAATGAGCCGTGCAGGCTCCTCGTCGCTCTCGCCCGACGGGCGTACGCTCCTCTATGCGCAGACAGACTACAACATGGCCGAAAACCGCGGCGTGACGACCATCTGGGTCGAAGACCTTGCGACCAAGGCCGTGACGCGCCTGACCGACACCGCGTCGAACAACGCCGATCCCAAGTGGAGCGCCGACGGAGAGAAGATCTACTTCCTCTCGGACCGCAGCGGCTCGATGCAGGTATGGGAAATGACGCCCGCAGGCGGCAACGCCAGACAGCTCTCGGCGTTCGACAAGGACGTCGAAGGCTTCGGCATCAGCCCCCGCGGCGACAAGGCATGGTACGTACAGCGCGTCGAGGTCTGCGACCGCAAGTCGTCGGACGTCTACAAGGACATGGACAAATCGAAGGCCCGCATCTACGACGACCTGATGGCCCGCCACTGGAATTACTGGGACGAGGGTTCCTACCTGCATATCTTCGTCGGCGACTTCGGAGCCGAGGGGCTGAAGCCCGGCGTGGACATCATCGGCAAGGACGCCGCGTGGGACGCTCCGCTGGCGCCCTACTTCGACATGGCCGAAATCGCATGGAACAACGCCGGAACGATGCTGGCGTACACCTGCAAGCCGCTGACCGGCACCGAGTACGCCGTTTCGACCGATTCGGACATCTTCGTCTACGTCCTCGAAAACGGCGTGACGCAGAACATCTGCAAACCCGTAAACGTCAATACCGGCGAACCGATCGCGGACATGGCCACGATGGCGGGTTACGACAAATACCCCGTCTGGTCGCCCGACGACCGGCAGATCGCTTTCCTGTCGCAGCGCCGTGCCGGCAACGAGTCGGACAAGGCGCGCCTGTTCCTCTACGACTGCCAGACGGCCCAAATGCAGGACCTGACCGAGGATTTCGACTACAACGCCATGAACGTCGTCTGGAGCGGCAGCGACATGCTCTACTTCATCGCCCCGATCGAAGCCACGCACCAGATATGCCGCATCGCGCCTTCGGTCGGCGAAGTCGAAGTGGTGACCCGCGGCGACCACGACATCAACGCCTTCTCGATGGCGGGCGACAGGATCGCCGCCGAAATGTGTACGATCTCGATGGCCACGGAGTTCTTCGACGTGAATCCCGCCGACGGCACGCTGACGCAGATTTCGGCCATCAACAAACCCGTCTACGACAATATTAGAATGGGCGAGGTGCAGAAACGCTGGGTCAGGACCACCGACGGCAAACAGATGCTGACGTGGGTGATCCTGCCGCCCGACTTCGATCCCGCCAAGAAATACCCCACGCTGCTCTACTGTCAGGGCGGTCCGCAGAGCGTCGTTTCGCAGTTCTGGAGCTACCGCTGGAATTTCCAGCTGATGGCGGCGCAGGGTTACGTCGTCGTTGCGCCCAACCGCCGCGGCCTGCCCTCGTTCGGACAGGAGTGGCTCGACCAGATTTCGGGCGACTATTCGGGCCAGAACATCCGCGACTACCTCTCGGCCATCGACGACGTGGCGAAGGAACCTTGGGCCGACGAGAGCCGCATGGGATGCGTCGGCGCATCGTACGGCGGATATTCGGTCTATTTTCTCGCCGGATGCCACGAGAAACGGTTCAAAGCCTTCATCTCGCACTGCGGCATCTTCAACTTCGAGTCGATGTACGGCCAAACCGAGGAGCTGTTTTTCATCAACAACGATTACGGAGGTCCCTACTGGGATCGGTCGAATGAAGTCGCACAGCGCTCCTACGCCAATTCGCCGCACAAATTCGTCGAGAAATGGGACACGCCCATGCTGATCTTCACGGGCGAATACGACTTCCGCATCCCCTACACGCAGTCGCTCGAAGCGTTCACCGCCGCCCGCGTCCGCGGAATCCCGGCCCGTCTGGTGGAGTTCGAAAACGAAGCCCATCAGGTGTTCAAACCCCAGAACTCGCTCGTCTGGAACCGCGAGTTCTTCGGCTGGCTGAACAAATACGTAAAATAACCGTCCGAAAGGCTCGATATTGAAGGCCGTCCGAATCGTCGGACGGCCTTTATCGTTCGCCAAGCAAACCTTTTCGCTCTTTCTTAAACCATTTCAGCCCGTCCGCCGTCCGCCAAATCTACCGGTTCATTGGAAGAATCCGCCGGTTCGTTGAATTTATTTTCATCTTAGTCAGGACCTTCCTACATTTGCTTTCGACGCAATTAACAGATTTTGACTATGAAGAATGTAACCACCCACCGGGCGGGGAAGCTGTGCTATGTCACACCCCTGCTCGAACAGATCGACGTGCAGCCCGAAAAGGGATTTGCCAACTCCTTCCCCGGCGGCGGCGTAGAGCCGACCGGCGCAAGCTACGACGATTTCTATTTGGATAACGAATAAAAAACGGCGCAGCTATGAAAAACTTCCATAAAGCTCTGTCAATCCTCGCTGCGGCCGCACTGTTTGCGGGCTGCAGCAGTTACGACGAGACGAACGATCCGGCGCGCGCCGGCAATACGTCCGTAAAGCTCCTTGCCGATGTCGCCGACGACGCCGAAACCCGTGCCGGCATCTCCGTCGGGGAAAGCACATTTACCGGATATTGGGAAGAGAACGACGCTATGGGAATTCTTTTCACCGCCCCCGGCTCAACTCCCGAACTTCGGCCGTTCACCACCAACAACAACGACTTCGCATTCGAAGGAGAGCTGCCGGCGCAGAGCGGTGCGTGGCAATACATGGCTTTCTATCCCCATGCGACCGTAAACGGCACCAAAGCCAGCATTCCGTTCGGCAACCTGCGCACCCAAAGCGGCAACGCTTTCAACTGCGCCTCCGACGCGCTGGCGGCCCCCATCCTGAGTTTCGCCAATGCCGAACCGGGCAAAACCGACGAAGGCGATCCGGTCCGATTCACCCTCAACCGCCTGACCTCGATTCTCAATCTGGAGGTAAAAGGCGGAGACAATGCCGACAAGGTCCGCTACCTGCTGCTGACTTCGGAAAACGAAACCCAAACGCTCTCGGCCGCGAGCATCGACTTCGACATTTCAGACATGGGCTCCGGACTCGCATTCAGCCAAACCGCTCCGTCGAACCTCACCGCGCTGGGCTTCGAGCAGGGCACGGCTCCCGACGCCAACGACATCAACGCCTTCTTCAACATCATGCCGGGGAGCTACGACAAACTGACTGTAGACGTGATTACGGCACCCCGGATCGGTACGGTCGCCATCGAACGCGGGGCAGACAAACCGTTTGCCGCAGGCAAGCTCTACAAGCGCGCCGAAACGCCCGTCTTCGCTCCGCTCGAAGCTCCGTCGTTCGACTGGCCGGGGGACATGAGATCGACCAAGCGCACGAAATCACCGTGGACGACAACAACCAACTCACCTACTCCGCCGCCATCAACATCCATGTACCGGGAGGCATCGCCGGTCTGGAAGTCGATGTTTCGTCGCCCGTACTGAGCATGCTGGGCATTTCGAAACTCGACCTGTTCAACGATTCCGACGTCATCGAGGAAATCTCCTTCGCAGATCTCGGACTCAGCTGCCAGACCGAAATACAATATAAAAAAGAGTGCGTTTTCGACATCACGGCACTCGTGCCGATGATCCTCCTGCTGGGTCCCGACCCCGGCAGCGAACACGTCTTCGACGTCAAGGTGACCGATCTCGCGGGGCAGGTGACCGAGCAATCGCTGACCTTCACGGCCCCGGCGCTCGTGCGGGTAGATCAAACGGACCTTTGGAAAAACACCGCCTCGCTGACGATCAGCAATCAGTTCGCCGACGCCGGCAGCGTCGTGCCGGAGTACCGCATCAAAGGCGAAAGCGCATGGAACGCCGCCAGCGTCTCCGGGCCGAACGACGACGGCAGCCGCACGGCCCTGATCAGCCCCGACTGGACCACCGGCACCAACGAAGCGAGGCTGACGATCCATAGCGTCGATCCCAAGACCGGCATCTTCGCCCGCAAGAGCTACGAATACCGACTGCTCGCCGACGGCGCAACAGTCGCTTCGGGCGAATTCACGCCCAAAAACAACCTCGGCGACGTCATTCCCAATGCAGGCATGGAGAGCTGGAGCACGAAATCGATGAAAAAGATGTTCTCAGGCTCTGCCAACGCACCCTATCCGAACGCCTATATGACCAGTTCGGGAACCGACAAATTATGCACTCAGGCAACATATCCCGGCATGGTCGGTGATTATTGCGCGCAACTCGCCGCGAAGTATGCAGGCATCGCATTCGCTGCGGGCAACCTCTACACCGGAGATTTCGTGATGGACGGCACAGTCGGTTACGCACAATTCGGACAGCCGTACACCTATTCGGCACGTCCCGCCGCCCTCAAACTGAAATACGCCGCCGAGATAGGCGAAATCAACCGGGTCAAGAACGATCCGCCCGTAAGCACCGGCATCGACAAAGGACGCATCTTCGTCTGTATCGTCGAATGGAGCGACCGCCATGCGGTGCAATCGGGCACCACGGTGGACAAGACGACGTTCTGGGACCCCGAAACCGTATCGAGCCTGAACGAAGGCAAAATCATCGGCTACGGTCCCGCCTACATCACGGAGTCTCACACCGGCAGCATGAAGGATCTGGCGCTTCCGATCGTCTATTACGAAAAGACGGACACACCTCCGACGGGCAACTACACGCTGGTCATCTCGACCGCGACCAGCTATCTGGGCGACTACCTGACCGGATGCGACGCGAACAAACTCTGGGTAGACGATTTCGAGTGGGTATACTGATCTCCCGATAACAAACCCGAAGGCCCCGCGGCCTTCACCCCCGACCTCCCTGCGCCTGCAGGGAGGTTTTTTGTTGATTTCCACCGCCTTGCAATATTGCCGCAATCGATTCCGGTTCCACAAGGCAAACATGCCTTTTCGTGATGAAACACTGCCCGTTCATTGAATTTATTTTCAGATGATCCGCTTTCCGCCTATTTTTGTTAGGTCACTTTAAACTATTGCATACCATTTTAAACTATTGCATACCATGGAAATTGTATCAACCACGAAAGGGGGGGGGCAATACTCCGCCCCGATGATCGAGACGATTGAGGTCGCCGCGGAAAAAGGATTTGCCACGTCCGGAGACGTCCCTTCCTCCGACGGAATCAGCCCCCTGAGCTGCTACGACGATTTTTATTTGGGCGAAAACGAATAAAAAACCGGCAGCCATGAAAAAACAAGTCTCTCTTTTAACGCTGACCGCAGCGCTTCTCCTCGGCGCGTGCAGCACCTACGAGGAAGTTCCCGCAACATCCGGCGACGGAGCAACTGCCGTCGGTTTTCTCGCCGATATCGCTCCCCGCGAACAAAGCCGCGCCGACATCAACGTCGATTTCGGCACCGGTCTTACCGGCACATGGAACGGCGAAGACAAACTCGGCGTCCTCGCCAACGACTTCTCGAAGCTCCTGCAATTTACGTACACCACAGACAGCAAGGCTTTTACAGGCTCGCTCTTCGGCTCCGCAGGCACTTGGGCGTACCGCGCCTTCTACCCTCACAACGGAAACGCCACCGTTTCCGGCACGACCGTAACGGTTCCTTTCAGCGCCCTGCGCACCCAGAACGGAAACAAATACAACAGCGAATTCGACATCATGGCCGCCGACGCCATCACCCACAACAACGCCAAGCCGGGCAAAACGCCGGAAGGGAATGCCGTAAAGTTCAATCTTCACCGCATCACCTCGATCCTCGCGCTCAAACTGCAAGGCGGCGCTGCGTCGGAGAAAATAGCCTCCGTCATGCTGACGTCGAAAAAACCGATCGCCTCCGAACAGCTGACCTTCACCGTTCCCTCGGACCCGAACGCCGCATACGATCCGTCGGCTATCAACCCGACGCTGGTCGCCGAAGGCACCTCCGCAACAGGCTCTCCCATCTCGATCGACTCGAAGCACATCACCGTCACCTACGCCGACGGCACGGCTCCTTCGGCCGATTACAGCGAAACCTTTTTCAACGTGCTCCCTGATGACAGCTACGGCGACCTGACCTTCTCGGCCTGCACCGACAAAGGCAACGCCGCAAGCTTCACGATCCCCCGAACGACATCCGTCGTCGCCAACTGGGTCTACACGGTGGAGCGGACCGAATCATTCACCAAAGCCGCAGCCCCGACCGTCGAATGGATCGGCCACGAAGACCTTACGACACCCACCGAACTGCTCGAAAGCGGCAACAGCGCCAATATCCGGGTCAGCGCACCGGGCGGCATCAAGTCGATGCAGGTGGATATCACTTCCGCCCCCTTGGCAACGCTGCTTCCCTTGGTCAACCTTGCCGAATCCATGGATTTAACAAGTCCTGCCACGGAAGAGATGGCAAGCATGCTTGCCCAACTCGGTTTTCCGACTCCGGCACAACTGCTCAACCAGCAGCATGTGTATTTCCAGATCGGCGGTCTGATAGACATGCTCGCCATGGTCTGCGCCGAGGTGACCGAAACGACGAACTCCAATTTCAAATTCACCGTAACCGATAATGCCGATCAAACTGAAGAGATTACGTTGCAATATGTAAAAACGGTTTTCTCTCCAACACTCAAATTAACCTCCGCAGATCTTTGGACAAATACAGCATCATTCGACTTGATGTACATCCCGGAAAGTGCAGCATCCATTACTTTAACCTACAAGAAATCAACAGATACGACATGGCAGACAGCAACAGTCAACAATAAAACAGCTACAATAGCCCCCGAATGGGAAGACATGACTAATGCAGACTGGTCTACCCCCAACACCGTATTGCCATACTCACGGATTAAAACAGGCACGGGTATCTTTGCAGGAAACACCTATGATTACATACTAACCATAGACGGAACGCCCTACCAAAGCACTTTCAAGACAGATGCTGGCAATTTAATTCCTGACGGGGATATGGAAAATTCCAATTTACCATGCTTCACACAAAACGGTAGCGCATCTTCAACATTTTGGGGAAGTGGTAACAATAGTCAAAGCAGCAGTCTCTGCAGCCCCAATACATATCAAAATGGGAATAGGGCAAAATGCCAATCTGCAGAACCGGGATTAGGCCGAATCAAAGTATTGGCAGCAGGTAATCTCTTTACAGGAACATTCAAAATGGATGGTACCTATAAAGGAGTTGTGACTTTTGGACAACCATACAAATGGTCCGCACGTCCTTCTGCTCTTAAGTTAAAATATCATGCTACAATCGGCACTATAAATCATACAGATGGGGCCGATATAAAAATAGCCTCCGGACAACAAGATAAAGCCAGAATCTTTTTTTGCATTGTTGATTGGACTGCACCACATACAGTATCTTCAACTCCTAATGTTAAATTCTTAGGCTCTTATCTATCCAAAGCAGAAACAATAGGCTCATGGGATCCCGAAATATCGAATAGCACAGACGAAGGTAAAATTATCGGCTATGGTTCAATGTGGATAGATACTAATACAGTCAGTGACGAAATGGCAACAGCCATTATCAAAACCAATTTCTACGACAAGACCGCAGTCCCAACCGACGGCAACTATTCGCTTGTTATTTCATGCGCTTGCAATGCCTATGGAGACTATTTCAACGGTTGCTCTGGTAACACGCTCTACGTAGACGACTTCGAGTGGGTATACTAATCCTCCGATAACAAACCCCGAAGGCCGTGTGCCTTCACCCCCGACCTCCCTGCGATTGCAGGGAGGTTCTTTTATTAGGCACCGCCCGCACCGCGAAAGAAGGGCGCGCAAGCCATTTCCCGGCTGCGGAAAGACATCCGAAGAGAGGAGAATCCGGTCCGTCGGAGTGCGGCGCGTCGAGTGTTCGTGATGAAAAATGCGCTGTTCGTTGAATTTATTTTACAAATCCGCGGCACATGCCTATTTTTGCATATTGTCAACAAAAGACTGCATCCATGCGAACAAAAACCCGGACATCCCGCTCCAAACAGACGCTTCGGGACGTTTCGTATAAAGGCGCCCCGACCGGGACAGTCAAAGCGGCACATGCAGCTGACGCTCCGGCAGCGCCGTCCGCAAACGGCACGACCGACAATATTCACCATTGAACGACCGGAATACCATGAAAAGACAACTCATATACTTAATGGCATCGGCGGCCCTGCTGGCGGCCGGATGCTCCACGGAAAACAAGGCCGAAGGCACGGAATACGGCACGCTGAAGGTCAACTGCACCGCCGACGGTTCGATCGTCGCCGCATCGGACGACACTTCCCGGATGCCGGCTGCGCCCTCCGTCCCCCAAGCCGGCGATTTCACGCTTACGGTCACCGGAGAATCGGGGACGCAGCAGTGGGATACGCTCACGGAATTCGAGCAGAGCGACGCCGTGTTCCGAATGGGAACCTACGCCGTCTCCGTCGCCCACGGCGACCCCGATGCGGAGGGAATCGACAAACCCTATTATGCCGCGGAGAAGAGCGTCGAGGTGCTGCCCCGTCGCGCCGAAACAGTGGAGATGACCGCTACGATCGCCAACTCGCAGACGGTGGTCCGCGCCACGGAACAGTTCCTCAACTATTTCCACGACGCGCAGTTTACCGTAACGACGGCATCGGGCAACCAGTTCGACTTCACGCCCGGCAGCACGCCCGCCGACGAGCCGGTATTCGTCAAAAGCGCCACGACGCTCAAGGTAACCGGCACGGCACGCCGCCAGAGCCAGACCGGAACCGACGAGGGGCCTAAGGTCACCTTCTCCGAGCAAACGCTCGAAGCCACTTCGCCGCGCACCTGCCACGTTCTCACTTTCGACGCCAAGGATGCGGGCAGCGTCACGCTGACCGTCACGCTCAGCGACGACTACACCGAAACCCGGCCGATCGACTGCGAGGTCAACGAGGGCGCTATCGACGATACCAAATAAGGAATAAAAACAGCAAAAGATATGAAGACATTTACCAGACTTTTTACGATGTTGGCGGTTGCAGCGTTCGTTGCGGCAGGCTGTGTGAACGAAGAGCCTCCCTACAAGGAGGAACCCAAACCGACGCCGGGCGACGCGACGGGCTTCCTGTCGGTAAGCGGCCTTTCGATGCGGGTGGTCTATGACGAGACGGACGTTCGTCCCGACGACACTTCGGACCAAACACAAAGCCCGCAGGCCGTATCCGGCACCCGCGCCGAGCAACCCGACGTGGACGGTTTCATCGTAGAAATTCTCGACGCCGACAACGCGCAGGTATTCAAAAAAACCTATGCCGAACTCAAACAGCAGCTCGCCGAGCCGATGGAACTTCCGGTGGGCGCCTACCGCATGGAGGTGCGCTCGAAGGAGAGCACTCCGGACGTAGCGTGGGAGCACCCGGTTTACGGCGCGACGAGCAGCTTCACGATTTCAAAGGCGCAGACGACCCAGCTCGAAGAGGTGGTCTGCACATTGCAGAATATCAAGGTCACGGTGGATTATTCGTCCGAACTGGCCGGCATGCTGACCGACACCAGCAAGGCGACCATATCGCTGGGCCAGACCAGTCAGGAGTTTCTCAAAACCGAAACGCGCGCGGCCTACTTCAAATCGCTGGACATCGAGAATACGCTGGATTTCAACTTCGACGGCGTTTTCGCCGACACCGACATCCCCGCGCAGTTCAGCAAGCAGATCACGGGAGTCAAGGCCGGCCAGTGGCGTAAGATTTCGGTCGTAATCAACTATGCCGACAAAGGAACGCTTCTGTTTCAGGTAACGGTGGACAACAACATCATTCAGGACAACTCTTTCGTCGTAGACGGCACCGACAACCTGCTGGAAGAGCTTCTCGAAGACCCCAATGCGCCGACTCTCGCATGGCCCGGACATGACATGTCCAAGCCTTTTACGCTGACGGACGCCATATTCGACGACAACGGCAACTGCATCGAACCGTTCGTCTTCGACCTCGCATCGCCCAACGGCATCGAGTCGCTGCGCGTCAATATCGCTTCGACCAGCAGTCAGTTCATGGCTTCGATGGCGGCGATCCAGCTTCCCGAAACGTTCGACCTCTGCGCGCTCGACGCATCGTCGCCGGCAGGCATCATACTCAAAGGATTCGGCTACCCTGTAGGCGGCGAACTCAAGGGCCAGCAGGCCAAGAGCTTCAACATCGCAGGGCAGATCAAGGCGCTCTACGAATTCGACGGCACGCACACCTTCTCGTTCGACATGACCGACGCCAAAGGCGTCTCGACCGCCGCCGCGCTGACGCTCGTCGTGGACAAAAGCGCGGGTCAGGAGGGTCCTGCAATCGTCTGGAGAGGCTATGATATCGACCAGCAGTACGAAGTGCAGAAAGACATGGTCATCGACATCGACGTGACTGCAACTGCAGGCATCAAGTCGTTCTGGGTTACGATCGACTCCGAGGCACTGAAAGATCTGCTTCCGGTCATCAACATGCCGGAGAAGTTCGACATCTGCGACGTTCCGGCCGATCTGGCCGCGATTCTCCACGACGAATTCGGATTCCCGATCAACGAACAGGTGAAGAACCAGACCGCCGTAATGTTCTCGATCACCAAATTCGTCGAGATACTGCTGAAGATTCCGGGCGAGCATAACTTCGTCCTCGACGTGACGGACAACAACAACGTATTGACGCACAAGACCGTCAAACTCATCGTTAAAGCCGCCGAATAATGAAAAGACACATCACATATATCGCCATGCTGCTCACGGCACTTACCGGCGCGTCATGCTCGCAGGACGAAACTCCTGCCGGCGACGGGCGCACGGGCGTGATGGCGATGACAATTTCGACCTCGCGGGCGGAAACCAACGGCGAATACGATCCGCTGCAATACCAGAAAGTGTATATCTATAACAGCGAGGGCGGGCTGCTCCGCAAATACGCCGCGAAAGACGATATTCCCGAACGGCTGGAGCTGCTCTCCGGCACTTACCGCGTAGCGGTCGAGGCGGGCGAGGAGGTCCCCGCGGATTTTTCGAAACGCTTCTACAAAGGCGAGGAGACATTCACCGTCAAGCCCGGAGAAACGACCCATGCGGAGGTAGTTTGCAAGATCGCGAACACCGTCGTCGAAGTCAAATTCGACGCTTCGATCGTCGAGAATCTCGATCCGGGCTACTTCGTATGGATAGCCGGCACGGACAAATTCGACGAGGCGGAAGCCGAGTCGGGTGGGGTTCCTGCGCTCAAATTCACGGACGAAGGCACGGGCTATTACACCCTGCCCGCAGGTACGACTTCGCTGGCATGGATGTTCCGCGGCACGCATACGTCGGGCAAGGAGGTCGAGATGGAAAACACGCTGACCGAGGTCAAGGCCGGCGGCAAATACGTCTTCACCTTCCGCTACTCCCCCGACCTGCCGGGTTATATCGACGCCCTGCTGATCCGCGTCGATACCGAGACGGAAGACAAGGACGACGAGATTATTTTCAGTCCCGATCCGGCCCTTCTCACCGAGGGATTCGACAACGACGAGGTGCAGAAATACACGTCCGGCGAGAAGAAATACCGGATCATGGCCTTCGCAGAGCTGAAAAAATTCACGGTCTCGGTCGGCGACGACAGCTACGACCTGCTCACCGGCACGCACGAAGGCATTTCATTCACACCTACCGATAAATACAACACCGAACTGACGTTGTCCGACGCCTTCTTCGCAGGACTAGCGGGCGGCGACCACGCCGTGACGATCCATGTGGAAGACGCCAACGGCGGCAGCAACGAAATTTCGACGACCTACCGTCTGCAGGGACTGGTTCCGGTTACGGAAAAAAGCTACGACCTCTGGGCCAATACTGTAACGCTGCAGGTCGTGGATTTCACCCGGTCGGCAAACGTAACGTTCGGTCTGTGCGGCAGCGACGGCCAATGGAAATACCTGACCGGCACGTCGCAGGGCGACGATTTCATCTCGGCGACGTTCGCACCGCAGTGGCAGGAATCGACCAATGCCAACGGCCATACGGTCTACACGCGAGAGGCGGGCACCGGAGTCGTCGCAACATACGGCTACGAGTACAAAGTCACCATCGACGGAACTGAAAAAAGCGGTTCGTTCACGGCCGGAGCGGCGCAAACGATTCCCAATGCCGACATGTCGGGGTGGAGCATGACCAGCGGTTTCGCATTCCCCAATGCGGAGGGAGGGGCATTCTGGAGCAGCGGCAACAACACTATGACAAAAACGCTCTGCACCTCCACCGACGTAAAATTCGGCAAGGCGGCACCGGCAGCCAAACTCACCAGCACCAATATGCTCGTTCTGGCCGCCGGCAACCTTTTCACGGGAACATTCGCTTACAAAAGCTTCACCGGCACCGTGCAGTTCGGCCAGCCTTATGACTTCACGGTGCGCCCCTCGGCGTTAAAGGTTAAATACCACGCCAAGGTCGGCACGGTAGATAAAGTACGCACCTCCGGCGATATTTGTCCCTACATCAAGAAAGGCGATCCGGACATGGCGCGGATTTTCGTTGCCATCGTCGATTGGAACGCCCCGCATCAGGTAGTATCAGCCATGACCACTACCAAAGGCGCTTGGGACCCGGAGAAAGGCATCGACAACGTATCGGAAGGTAAAATTCTGGGATACGGTTCGCTCTGGATCACGCAGTCGACGGAGGGCGACGATATGCAGGACGCCGAATTGGACATCGTATGGTACGACCATGAGACGCGTCCCAGCGGGGGGGGGTACTCACTCGTGATCTCATGTGCCTGCAACGCCTACGGCGATTACTTTACGGGCTGTTCGACGAACGTCATGTACGTCGACGATTTTGAATGGGTATATTAACGACTAAACGCACGACAATGCGCAAAATAACCATCAGCACGCTCCTGACCCTGCTGTATCTCGCAGGTACGGCTCAGGCGCTGCGTGCGCAGCAGACAACGGAGGACGCGTCCCTCCCGGCCGACAGCGTCGGACAGGAACGCGCGCTCACAATCAATGAAATGCGCCAACAGCGCGGTCTGACCGACACGCACAACCTCTTCGTCCCGCGCGGACAGTGGATATTCGGAGGTACGGCTTCCTACTCGACCCATTCGAACGAAACCTACCGGTTTCTGGTCGTCGAAGGCATCGAATCGAAGGGCTACACCTTCAAGGTCAGCCCGATGATCGCCTACGCATTGCGCGACAACATGGCCATCGGAGGACGCTTCATCTACTCGCGCTCGCTGCTTAAGCTCGACAAGGCCGACCTCAACCTCGGCGGCGAGGATTCGGACCTCAACTTCGAGGTGAACGACTACTATTCGCTGCGCCACAGCTACTCGGTGGCGGTAATCTGGCGGCAGTACATTCCGCTGGGACGCAACAAACGCTTCGCGCTCTTCAACGAAATGCAGCTGTCCGGAGGCGGCACGCAGGCGCGCTTCGCCAAGGATTCCCCGGTGAAGGGCACCTACGAAACCGGCTATACCTTCTCGCTCGGCATTTCGCCCGGCATCGTGGCCTTCGCGACGAACAACATGGCCGTCGAAGTAAACGTCGGCGTAATGGGTATCACCTATACGCACACCAAGCAGGTACACAATCAGGTTACGGTCGGCAAGCGCGACGCCAGCATGATGAACTTCAAGGTCAACATCTTCTCGATCGGACTCGGTATGGCATTCTATCTCTAAAATCGGCAAGCACATGAAACGAATCATACTTTCCATCTTCTCGGTATTCATTACGCTCGGCGCCGCAGCGGAGACAGAACAAGCCCGTCCCGCAATGCAGCAGTCCGAAACCGCTGCCACCGCTGAAACGCCTTCGGTCACGGCCGAATCCGCCGCAGCCCCCGCGGCGCAGACAGCAGCGCCCGCCGCGGAACAGACAGCAACGCCCGCCGCGGCGCAGACATCCGAAAACCTGCAGACCGCAGACGCATTTGCGACGCCCGCACCGTCGCCCATCGCCGCCGAAAAGCAGAAACGGCCCAAGGAACAGCGCTTCCTGCCGACGCGCAAACGCATAGACCGCGAAATCAACAAGCTCAAATTCGCCTACAAAGGCGAAGTGATGATGGGGCTGACGGCGTCGTACGGCACCCTGTCGAGCGACGATACGGACATCATGCTCATCCTCGACAACATCAACGCGGACGGTACGGTTGCTACGGTCAAACCCTTTGTCGGCTATTTCTACCGCGACAACAACTGCATCGGCGTGCGTTTCGGCTACCGCCACATGAGCGGCACGCTCGACAACACCTATTTCGATGCCGGCGAGGGCAACGACCTATCGGGGCAGCTCCCCTACATCGACCTTTCGAGCGACAACTACTCGTTCGGCATCTTCCACCGTTCGTATGCCGGACTCGATCCCAAGGGGCGTTTCGGACTCTTCGCCGAATTCGAACTGGCCCTCTCTACGGGTACTTCGAACTTCCTGTACGACCCCGACCGCAAGGAGGGCGGCAACCCCAATCGTACCTACAGTGACAATACGCAGGTAAAACTTTCGTTTAATCCGGGAGCGGCCGTCTACATCTTCCCCAACGTCTGCGCGACGCTTTCGTTCGGGCTGGGTGGCATACAGTACAATTCCGTCACCCAGAAGGATGCCGACGGCAACAAGGTCGGTTCGCGCAAGGCTTCGAACATGCGCTTCCGGCTCAACATCGCAGCCATCAATTTCGGCATGACGATCCATTTGTGGGACAAGAAAAAGCAGTAAGACATGAAATATTTCCGCATACTCTTCTCGGCAGCAGCGCTTCTTTTAGCCGCTTCGTGCATCGACAACGACGTGCCTTATCCCGTCGTCGAACTCAGGATCGCGGGCGTCGAAGGCAGCGGCTTCACCGTGTCGGGCATCAGCATCGCCAACCGCACCGTGGCGCTTACGCTGGATGAGAAAACCGACATACGCAAAGTCGGCATCGACAAGGTTACGTTCGACGTCGCGACCTCCAATCCGATGATGACCGACACGGAGTCTTTCATCGGCCAGATCAAAACGTCGCGGCCCCTCAGCGGAGAATTCGACCTGCGTTCGCCGCTGTACGTCACTCTCTCGCTCTATCAGGATTACGAATGGACGATCGTGGCCGAACAGCCGATCGAGCGCGCCTTTACGGTCGCAGGCCAGATCGGCGCGACGGTAATAGACGCCCAGAAACGTACGGCGACGGCCTATGTGGCCAAGGGGACGAACCTCGGCGACATTACAGTCACCCGGCTCAAACTGGGTCCTGCCGACATCACGACCTACTCTCCCACGGCGGAAGAACTCTCGGCTTCGGGCTTCGAAACGATGCGTTTCGTCGATGCGACCTATCACGGAACGACCGAACGCTGGACGCTCCATGTCGAGCATACCGACCTGAAAGTAGCATTCCGCGAAACCGATCTCTGGAACAACACGGGCGTCATAACCGCCATGGTAACGGAAGAGGAGTATCCCAATGCTGTGATCCAATACCGTGTGAAAGGCACCGACGAGTGGCAGGCGACGCAAAAGGGCGAGCGGGACGAAACCGGACTCTTCACGGCCGCTGTCACCCCCGAATGGACGAACTCGACCAACGCCGCCGGGCTA
>OWIT01000083.1_pt1 | contig 55448 bp, 51 predicted proteins | sample 1732681 | NCBI WGS metagenome assembly OWIT01 (sample SAMN05065741, study PRJEB22554) | human gut metagenome | biome: ENVO:2100002; feature: ENVO:00000062; material: ENVO:00002003 | host: Homo sapiens | place: USA | reverse complement strand
GTGCACCAGCGACAGGACGTGCATCTTAACGAAACAATTCTATGTGCGCAAGTTGAGCACAGCTTACAAATGTTTCTAATTGTTGTATGTTTTATGCAACCTATCTTTTATTTTGAGCTTCCAAGGCCAAACCTTTTAAGACTAGATTTGTATTGATATGAGCTCTCGGCATATGATCCACTGCACACTGATGCAGCGCTTCATAGCTCTCAATTCCGCCTCCGGTCAATACAACGATAACCGGGGCATGATCGCTTTTCTTTTTAAGTTTTTCTATTGCGTTTTTAATCAGTCCTATTTGGCATTCGATAATGCCTGTGGTCACTGCGTCCTCTGTGTTTTTAGGAAAATCCACCAATTCTCCTGAGCTCACGTTCAACGCAGGAATTCTTTCCTGCAGGGACTTGAACATGACATCGATTCCCGGGGCAATCCTTCCGCCAAGAAATACGTAGCGATCTCTTTCGAAATTTATTTCATCCACAGTTGTCGCGGTTCCAAATTGAACCAATACTATGGAGTTGCCAAAGTATTGAGAAGCTGCCCCAAGCGCCGCAAACCAACGATCAGCACCTAATCTGGAAGGACTGTCGTATTCGTTAATCATGGTTAACGGACCTTCAAATTTTTCTTCTGCCCTCAGCCAATGAACCTTGCCGCCTTTGCAATTGACTAATTCTTCAAACTGAGCTGCCAGTGGCTGTTGAGCAACAGAGCAAGCCCAAGCTTCTTCGAAAGGTAATCTGCTCAAATCCGAGACCAAAACCGAGCTCAACTGTGTTTTGCTGTCGTGCAGGTACGCTCTGGGCTTCTCCATGTTTTCCAGGGAAGACCATTTCAATGCCGAATTACCGATATCTACGAGAATATTCGTCATAGCCTTAGCGAAGCCTCTCCGATACAAAATGCCTTTTGTTGGTTACCGTCCTGCAAAAGAATACGCCCCTTTTTGTCAATTCCCATGTTCTGTCCCTCGGAAACTATTTTTTCTCCTTCGATAAGCCTTAATTTCCTGCCTTTATAAAGATCGGAGTGATTCCACTCTTTAATTTCCTCTGCTGAGAATTTCTCCGGAAGACTTCGTACCGCACGAATGATTTCTTCACATGCGCATGACAGAATCAGGCTTCGAACTCGCTCTAACTCTTCAGGCTCAATATGCTTAAACAGAGAGCCAACCGGCGAATTTATATTTCTGACAACTTCCGGATCCGTTGCCAGGTTAATTCCTACACCGATGATCAAATAAGCCATACCTTTTTTCTGGATGACTTCCGTCAAGATTCCGGCTGTCTTACCTCCGAAGCAATAAAGATCGTTAGGCCATTTAATTTTTACTTCTTCCTTAGCTGCAGCAGATAGGACCTTTCTAAGTTTTAGGGCGATATAAGGACTAAGAAGTGCCAATCTCTCCGATTCTTCCTCAAAACCAATCAGCAGCGAGAATTTAAGACTTGCCGGCGAATCCATCCATTTCCGTCCCTTTGTTCCTTTTCCCGCTGTCTGTCTTTGTGCCACGACAAGAATCGGCTGAGCCAAACTGCTTGCTTCCCGCTTTACGAGTTTTTTTAAGTATTCGTTTGTCGAATCAATCTCGTCGAAAACCTGTAGCAAGCATTCTTTTTTTATCTTTTCGACACACTCTGTCTCTAAATAATCTTTCATAAAAGAAATTAGCGGTTATATTCATAAAACAAGAAATATAAGTCCCTCTTATCCCAACTGAAGCGATAGAAAATGAGGAGCCTTACCTATTGCCATGCTTAGAAAATTCAAACAATACACAGCAAAACTCTTTGTTTCTCTGCTCCTGTTCGTGCCATTACTAAACGGTGCTTCAGCAAGTTCCGACAACTTATCGTACGATGTGTTAAGTCAGCAGTTTATACAAGCACCGGCCGACTTTCTTGTCCCTTTCTCGAAAAAGCTATATAGCTTTTGTTTAGCAAAACAAATATTGGAGAAGGTGGAAAGCAAAAAAACAGAACTTAACAGCACAATCACAATTACCCCGGAAGTCCTCGCCGGACATCAATCTTCAAAAGGAATCTTGCTGGGTGCTGATAAAGAAATATCAATAAAAGAACTATTAAGAGCATTGATCTTTTTACAAGCCCCTGAAGCGAACAAAATCGCGCTTCACTGGTTGGAAACGCTCTCAGACAAAAAAGATGAACCAGCTAAAGCATCAGAATCTGAAAAAAAGATAAATGGAAAATCTCTGCTTGAAGATGTCGGCTTTGTCATCAGAAACCTGCCGAAAGAAGTTGGGCAAATAACTGATCAAACGGTAGAGATTCAGGAAAAAAACTTTCCCTCAAATATCCGAATCAGTCATTCTGAAAAATCCGACTTACTCTTTATTTTAGATAATTCATCAAAGGTCGCTTTAGGAGCAGCCATTGTTGCAAGTCGTCTGAGAGAAAACAATCTCAGAATCGTTCTCTGTCTGGTTCACGACTCGGATTCAAACGCCCTGTTTCCTGAAATTGCACAAGCCTTAGTCAGCTCCGTTAACCATTTTGAAACCGCAAAAGTTTTCACTGAAGGCAAACCGGTGACCGTCATTCCTATCATTGACGGTGAACAACAGAACATAGCTTTGGCCCCAAAGCAAGATGTTTTCATCACTGTTTCCTCAGATGAGTTAAAAAAACAAAAAACACCTAAAGTGGAAATGATTATTGAAAGAAAAGAGCTCATTAAGGCTCCGGTAACGACGAATGAACCTTTGGCAAGAATTAATATCAAGCTTGGTGACAGGGTTCTTAAAACTGTACCTCTTTATGCCGTGGCTGATGTGGCAGAAAAAAAGAGCAAACTGTCCGATATTTATAAAACCTTTAAACAGATTATCGAGTAAATAATGGCTGAACAAGATAAGAAAGATCTGCCGGAAGAACTTCCGGCCCCTTTATTGCAATTTCCGTGTGAATTCCCGATGAAAGTTGTCGGCCAAAGAACTGATGATTTTGCCCAGCAAATTGTGGCGATTATAGAAAAACACGCCCCGGACTTTAACGCCTCAGAAGTGGAAATGAAGGTTTCCGGAAAGGGAAATTATCTCTCTCTGGGATTTTTGGTGAATGCAACTTCTCAGGACATGCTGGACGACCTCTACCGCAGTTTGACTGCCCATCCGCTTGTTAAGTTTGTCCTCTAGAAAAATTGGTTATTAAAGATTTGGGTCAGGTCGATTATTTGACTGTTTGGCAGGAAATGATCGACTTCACAAAAAAACGCGATCAAACCACTGAAGACGAATTCTGGATCTGCGAACACCCGCCGGTTTTCACACTTGGAACCAGTTTAAAAAATAATACCTTTCCCATCAGAGGAATACCTTGTATTCACACAGACCGCGGAGGAAAGATCACCTACCATGGCCCGGGACAGTTAGTCGGTTACCCGCTGCTTGATCTTAGAAAAAATCATCTTTATCCGAAAGAACTCCTTAACCTTATCAATCAGACAGTTCTCTCAGTCATGAGAGAGTTTGGGGTCGAGGGAGTTTTGGTCGCCGGAGCTCCGGGGATATACGTTTCTAAATCGGGCGGTGCCGGTCAATTTCAAAACCTGGCTAAGATTTGTTCAATCGGCCTTAAAATCTCCGGCCATAGCTCCTATCATGGTTTTGCGCTCAACGTCAGTGCAAATCTTGAACCCTTTTCTTACATCAACCCATGCGGTTATGAAGGATTAAGGATCGTAAACTTAAACAAATTTGCGCAAAACGCCACTTTAGAATCTACAAAAAAAGTTTTAATAGAGAAAATTAAGGAACAGTTCTGTGAAAAGCGTTGTTAAAAAAGAAATCCGTCCTCACTCCTTTGCTGCATGGATGGCCTTCATGCGGCCGAAAACCTTTTGGATCGCTGCCGCTCCCGTCTGTGTCGGTACGGCTTTTGCCGGAGCATTAGCCGGCACGTGGAACCTATGGATTTTCCTTTTCACATTGCTTGGCGCCGTTTCCATTCAGGCCATGTCCAACATGGTAAACGACTATGCTTACAACCTTAAAAAAGCAGAAAACGGTACACGCGTTGGTTTGCCGAGAGCTACGACCGAAGGCTGGATCTCTATGTCCGCAGCAAAGAAAATGGTCGGCTTTTCTATTGTTGTTTGCTCCCTGTTCGGTATTCTCTTGATCGTCATTGGCGGCCTTCCGATCGCTTGTATTGCAGTACTTTCGCTTATCTGCGGCTTTTGCTATATGGGCGGCCCGAAACCTATCGCTTACACGCCTTTCGGAGAATTTTTAGTTTTAGTTTTTTACGGTCTTTTCGCAGTCAGCGGAACTTACTGGCTTCAAACGCATAGTTTTAACTGGCTCACTTTAGTTCCGGGCCTTAGCCTCGGGTTAATCGGAGCGGCTATCTTATTCGTTAATAATTATCGGGATTTGGACCATGACAGATCTGTCGGCCGCTATACGTTGGTAGCTGCATGCGGTCGAAAACTTGCCAACACGCTTTATATGCTGATGATTTTCCTGCCCTTTGTTTTTATTGGCTGGATGGTACCGCTGAATCAGCATTATTGGCCGTTCCTTTTTGTTCTCATGGCCCTTCCCAGAGCCAGCTTCCTGCCTCATCTTTTAAAAACCAGCCCTCAGGAGAAAATCACGATGGTTATGTTCAAGACAATCCAGCTTGAACTGTTCTTCGGCTTCTTATTAACGCTTTCCGGCATAGCCGTTGCCTTCCTCTCCTGGCCTTCTACACAATTAGCCGCTAATTTGTTTGTCTCTCCCTTCTGACGTATGGACCATTCGGACTTCAACAAAAACCGAGAAGTTTTAAAAATTAAAAACTACAAGGAGTTCGTCTCTCAAGAAAAGCTTAAAAAACCTGAATGGCTGAAAATCAAAATTTCTCCCAATAGGCAAACGATAAAAGAGGTAAGGAATCTTCTCGCTTCCAACACCCTAACGACCGTTTGCGAGCAGGCTTGCTGTCCGAATCTGGGAGAATGTTTTAACGGTAAGCGCGCAACCTTCCTAATCATGGGGAATATTTGCACCCGCCGATGCCCTTTCTGCGATATAGCGCATGGCTACCCCGATCCTCTTGATCCGGACGAGCCTAAACGGCTAGCTGAGGCTGCAAAAACTCTAGGGCTTAAATATGTGGTCATTACCAGTGTCGACCGGGATGACCTAAAAGACGGAGGAGCTTCGCATTTTGCGAAATGCGTTCACGAGCTAAGAAAGCAAGAGGGCGTAAAAGTTGAAATCCTTGTTCCGGATTTTCGCGGAAGAGTAGAACGAGCAATTGATGAACTTCTTTCTGCACCGCCCGACGTCTTTAATCACAACATTGAGACGGTTCCAAGACTTTATAAGGAAGCGCGGCCGGGAGGTAATTACCTTCATTCACTAAATTTATTAAAAACATGGAGTGAGCGCTCACCTTCCATTCCGACAAAAAGCGGCCTTATGGTAGGTCTCGGAGAAACAGATGATGAAGTATTCGAAGTGATGAAAGAACTTCGGGAACACGGCGTTTCAATGCTCACTATCGGTCAATATTTGGCGCCAAGTAAGTACCACATCCCAGTAAAACGCTATGTCGCTCCGGAGACTTTTTCTAAGTTTGCTGAAACAGCTAAGAATATGGGGTTCCTCAGCTGTTTCAGCGGACCTCTGATTAGATCGAGCTACAGCGCCTTTGAACAGGCACTGGAAGCCTCTACTCTTTCATTGAAAAAGACAGAACATCCTCAAAGTTAGGAATATTCCAAATCGCCTCGGAGAGGGCGTCCTTTTGCTCTCTCCAGTGACGCGCATCCTGCTCGGAATAATTACCTTTCTTGATCGCTCTTCCCGTTTGTACGAACTCTTCCGGAAGAACACCCGGTTTAAGGGCACAACAAAGCGTTCTAGAGCCCACAGTAATCTCAAAATACATGTGACCATAGACACCCTCAGGGGTCCCTTCCGGTGCGTTCTCAAGGACTTCATAAGCCTTTCTCGTGACAGCCCTTGTGGTCATCTCCACGGCGTCCCTCAGACCGGGTCCCGGGAAAGCCGTTTTGAAGGTAATTTCTTTTCTTTCAGGAATACGACCATCCGTCAGCTTATTTAAAGCAAATCGGAGCAATCTGTAGCCTAAAGAAAGTCCCCCGATGCTGTCTCGTCCATGGTATAGAACACAAGCCTCAAAAGGAATATCCAAGCGGACTCCGTCGTCGTATACAGATATAACTTCAGTCATTATTTCAACGCGGTAGGCAGCACAATTTCTTTAATGTTGACGTCTTTTGCCATCATGCCGTTCTCTCTTAGGAATTTCTGGTCGGCAGCCAATTCATCTAAGTCCTTCTGAGTCAAAGTGTCATAAAAGTGGCTTCCATCAGCTAAGTTCTCAGCAGTCTTGACAGAAATTCCGTGCTCTTTAGCGCCGATTTCGAGGGCTTCCTGCTTGTGATCTTTGATCCACTGATGAGCTTCTCTGTTGACCTTAACCAATCTTTCAACGAGCTGAGGATGTTCCTTAGCAAATTTTCCGCTGACCGTGAAAACGAGATTCGGCTGAATCAGTCCCTGAGCAGTTGCAATCGTCTTTGCGCCGCCTTCATTAGCTTTATAAATGCCGCTTGCTGCTAACAATGCAGCATCGGCTTTTCCAGCCATCATTGCCGTCATTCCTTTCGGAATGTCCATATTGATAAAGTTCACATCCTTAGGATCAATACCTTTGCTGGTAAGGGCTGCAACAAGTGTCTGGTGAAGAACCGTGCCTTTAGGACCTACAACCGTCTTCCCCTTCAAATCTTCAATTTTCATTTGAGGTCCGGGTTTACCTACGATCGCAAACAAACTCGTCGGATGAGCCACACCGGTTGCAATACGAATCGGATTACCGGCTGCATTCGCCATAAGAATAGAAGCAGTATTCATTGCTGCGCTGGCATCCAGAGAGCCGGCCGCCATCGCTTGTGTCTGTTTAGCGCCGGAAGTGATGTCGTGCCACTTGACCTTAATGCCGTCTTTTGCGAATTCTTTCTCCATCATCTGATTGTGCTTCATCACGATGTTCTGGAGATTAAACGGTGCCTTTACATAAGCGATATTAATTTCCTGCACATCAGCAGCATTAACACAAGCACCAAGACCAAGTCCGAATAAACAAGCTAATAATGTTTTTTTCATTTCAGTTATCTAAGTTAAGTAAGAAAAAAATTAAATAAAGTTTGCTGGAATGGAAGTAAATTCTGGTCTCCAAAGCGGCGCGGCTTTGGTAAGGCAATATTCACCTCTTGTTTGACTTTTCCTTCTTCTAAAAATACGGTTTTATCGCTCAGCAAGACCGCCTCATTCACATCATGAGTGATCAGTACCATAGTCATACCAAGCTCATCCTGAATCTTAGAGAAGTCCATTTGAAGACGACTGCGAGTCATAAAATCCAAAGCGCTAAAGGGTTCATCCAAGAGCAGCAAATCCGGTTTTGCAATAATTCCTCGAGCTAACCCAACTCGCTGAGCCATGCCCCCTGATAGCTCGGAGGGATACAGCGCTTCTACTTCAGGCAAGCGCACAAGCTCAAGAACTTCTCTAATTCTTTGCTTGCGTTCTTCTTCCGGCAGGTGACGAATAGCCAATGAAAGGTTTTCCTCCACCGTCTTCCAAGGTAAAAGACGAGGATCCTGAAAAACCAAGGAAAGTTTCGGGCTGCTGACAGGACGTCCTGCTTCGTCAAAAAAGGAGATCTCCCCGGCATCGCGTTCTTCCAAGCCGGAGATCACTTTTAATAGCGTTGTTTTTCCACAACCGCTTTTTCCTAACACGGCCGTCAACTTTCCGGGCTCAAGATTCAAGGAAAAATCTTTAAGCGGAGATACTACTCTCCCTCTAGACTGAAAGGACTTACAAATCCCTTTTAGTGTGACACCCGTTACCATTTGCTTTTCATCCACGGAGTCAGACGTTTTCCAAACAGTTGAAATAATTGGTCTCCCAAAACTCCCAGAACGGCAATGCAAAGAATGCCCACAAAAACTTTATCAGTTCGAGACATTTCACTCGCATCTCCGATGAGATATCCAAGACCGGAACTTGCCGCGATTAATTCTGCACCGACCAAAGCTCTCCAAGAATAACCAAAACCCAGTCTCAGGCCTGTAAAAATATTAGGAAGGGACGCCGGAAACTCGATGTGTTTAAAACGCTCCATCCGGTTGAGCCTAAGCATGAAAGCAAGCTCTTTATAGGACTTATCGATTTGCTTAAAACCCGAGAATACATTTAAATAAATCGGAAAAAAGCTCGCTAGAAACACAATAGAGAGCTTTGCCGCCTCTCCGATTCCGAGCCAAAGAATCAAAAGCGGAATAAGTGAGAGCGGAGGTATAAAACGAAGGGCCTCCAATAACAGCTTTGCTCTTTTCTCAGATGCAGGCGAATAATAAAAGAAATACGCCAGAGGGATCGCAACGAGCATTGCAAGGAAAAATCCTCCGAATACTCTGCCCGCACTGGCTGCTATATGTTTCCAGAGCTCACCGCAGACGAGAAGCTCAACAAAACTACTCCAGACCTTTTCCGGCGACGGCAGCAGAAACTCGGGAAACAAGCCAAAATGTGAAACAGCTCCCCATACCAGCAAAAGAATAGCCGGCACCTCAATAAGATTTAGAAAGTTTTTCACCTTTGAGAGCCCCCTTGAAAGGCTCATTATAACTAAATTTAATGAGAATAATTATTATTTACACTTTATAACTTAACAGGCGAGACGGATACTTCCTCAGTGGCTCCCTCTTCCGAGGTGAGCTTGCCGTTTTCTTCAGTCGTTCCTTCGGTAACTTCCGCAGCTTCATTCTGCTGAAGTTTTGAGTCAATCAGCTGTCTTTTTTCCAACTCTTCGGGAGTGATAATCGTGAAAAGACGAACTACCTGAACAACGCCCGGCACTCTCGAAGCAATCTTGGAAATGATTTCGGCTTCTGTTTGAGTGACTGTTCCCAGCAGATAACAAATTCCTCTATCGACAACTACTTTTATAGAGGTTAAGGTTACTTGTTTGTTATCCAGAAGAGCCGCTCTGACCTTACTTGCTGTAATGGAATCATTCATCCTTGTCGTCAGAGAAGAATTAGCCTGCACAGCGAGCTCGTTATATACCTTATTGACCTCATTAATAGACTTCACGATTTCAGTGGCTTTCTGCTTACTGGCTTCGGAGTCTATTTCACCGCTCAACAGAACATTTCCCTCATAGGAAGTTGTGGTGATATGACTGGAGGCAAAATTTGTCTGACTGAGGTGCATGGCTGACTTTGCTTCGATAACGCCATCGTTTGCCACCGCCCCGGCACTTCTCCTATCCGCGGCAACGGAAACTCCTGTGACAGCTGCTGATCCAATTAATACCGGCGCGCAAGCAGTCGACATCAAAAGGGAAGAAGTAACAAACAACAAAATAGCGATACGAGAAGGTTTCATTTTGGACCGTTACTGTTTAGTTAGTAGGGCAGTTCGCCTGCATCTGCTCCATTTTACTTATGAAACTTCGATTTTCATGAGTTTAGAAGTCGCTCACCTCTTAATTTATTGAAAAATTTTTCCAAAACGCCAACTCAGACAAGTTGTTAACAGAGTTATCAACAAGACAACTATTTGTTTATTTATTATTATTTCAAAAATCAAACAAAATCTTTAAACACAATTGAGTTCATGCCGTTTGATCATCCAATCTTTGAAGTTATTCACGCAATAAAACAGTCAATACACAATATTCTTTATTAATCTATTAATGAAATGTGTATTAATAGGGTTTTAGAAAAATGTTAATAAGTTAAATTTTCCTAATGTATTCAGTAAATTAAACAGACGATAACTTCGTTCAAAATTCCTAAACGGCAAGTAAATTTATGTGGACAAATCGAGCTCCCTGTGTTTCATCATCTCTTTTTCCACTTCTTTTCCACAAAAATCACAAAGATTCGCGATTGTTTTGTTCATAAATAACCGGTTTCTTTCACTAAATCCGAAAGGTTGAGTTTTTAACGCTGTTAGCGAAGCACCAACTTAATTTTTATATTAATTATTAATAGATATAGTATTAATAGTGTTAAAAATTATTGTTGATAACCTATCTTTATCTTTAATAAACAAATAATTATATTGTTGATAAGGAGCGATAAAAGCTGCTGACTACTAACTAAGAGTAGTTAACAAGATAGGACCTCTCGTTTTTATTCACAACTAAAGCCAGAAGTTATTCACAATTTTTCCATAAAGAAGGTTCGGATTTGATCAAACAATCGATAGGGTTATAAAGTTGTTTTAGAGAAATTAGTTTGATACGGCTTTTGAATAAGATCCAAAACAGTCGGATCTTCACAGGCCGAAGCCAATGAAGGAAGAAGTTTTTTTGGAAGGAAAGAAAATTAGAAAAAAAACGAGTTAAATCGAAGTTTAATTCGGTGTATATAATTAGCTACAAGAGTTAAAGCCAACTTTAATTATTTAGATTTAAAAGAAAAGGCCGGCATAGCCGACCTTTCTGAAGCGTAACTAGAGATTAGGTATCGATATTTCCCGCTAACAAGGCGTTGTCCTCGATAAATCTTCTTCTCGGTTCAACCTCATCTCCCATTAATTTTGTGAAGACTTGGTCTGCCGCAATAGCGTCTTCAATTCTCACCTTAAGCAGGCTGCGCTTGGTAGGATCCATTGTGGTTTCTTCCAGCTCTTCAGCCTTCATCTCACCTAGCCCTTTATAACGCTGCATCTTTTTAACACCGGCTTTGCCGATCTTCAGAATGAACGAAATGGCTTCGCTGAAGTTGGAGATTGGCTGAATGGTTTCCTTGTTGTTCGTCGTTCGTACTAAGCAAGCACCCTCATGCAGCAGGTTCTTAAAGGTAACGGATGCAGCTGTCAAAGTCAGATAATCCGGCGTCTCAATGAAAGCCGGTGTAATTCTGCTTTCGATGATATTGCCAAAATGAGTGCGTTTAACAATAATCGTCGGGACGTTTTCTTCTACAGCGTAGCCGAGAGAAATCGCCGGATCAGTTATCTTAGCAACCAGTTTCTCGATTGAATCGGCAGCTGCTTTGTCTGAAGATAAGTCAATCGTTGCGCCTGCAGCAATTGCTGTAAGAACGCTGGCATCAACAAAGCGAGAGAACTTAGAAATAATATTCTGGGCGTCGCTGTAGGCTAAGAAGTATTCCTTCAGTTTGTCGCCGGAAATTCCTTGTTTGTTCTCAAAGGCTTCTTTAGAAATGTAAAGATTAGTTCCTGTAATGCCTTGGTCTACGAGGAATGTATACAGTTCTTTATCATCTTTGATGTATTTCGTCTTCTGACCGTATTCAACTTTGTAGAGCGGAGGCTGAGCGATATAAACATGACCTCCCTCAATGAGTTTCGGCATTTGACGATAGAAAAGCGTCAGCAGCAGAGTACGGATATGCGCACCGTCCACGTCAGCATCCGTCATGATGATGACACGGTCGTAACGCAGTTTATCCAGATCAAATTCATCACCGATACTGGTACCTAGGGCTGCGATTAAGGTTGCAATCTGCTCACTGGAAATCAGTTTCTCGATTCGTGCTTTTTCAACGTTAAGAACCTTTCCTCGCAAAGGCAGGATCGCTTGGAAAGAACGGTCACGACCTTGTTTTGCAGAGCCGCCGGCGGAGTCACCCTCCACGAGGAAGACTTCGCAGAGAGAGCGGTCTCTTTCCGAACAATCAGCCAATTTACCGGGAAGGCCTGCCGAGCCGAGCAGACCTTTTCTGCGTGTTGTTTCTCTGGCTTTTCGAGCTGCTTCTCTAGCACGGGCAGCGTCCATAATCTTTTCGCAGATGATTCTTGCGTCTTTTGGATTTTCTTGGAGGTAGCTTTCCAAAGCGGTTCTAACTACCTGTTCTACTGCAGGGCGTGCTTCAGAGGAGACCAATTTATCTTTTGTCTGAGAACTGAATTTCGGTTCAGGCATTTTCAGCGATAAAACGCAGGTCAAGCCTTCGCGAATATCCTCACCCGTGAGGTCGATCTTCTCTTTCTTTGCAAATTCAGATTCCTCAATATAACGTTTGATGACAGCTGTCATCGCACTTCTTAAACCGTTGACATGCGTTCCGCCGTCTTTTTGAGGAATATTGTTTGTATATGCGAGGAAATTTTCCGTGTAGCCGTCTGTCCACTGCATGGCGACTTCGACGTTGATATTTTCCTCCGGGTTCACTGTAACTGTCTTGTTGGTATAAAAACAGTTGTCATGGATTTTTGTTTTGTCTCTGTTAATAAAATCGACAAAACCGCTCACACCTCCGGCGAATTGGAAAACTTCGTCTTTTCCTTTTCTTAGGTCTGCCAAGTGGATCTTGACACCATTGTTGAGGAAAGAGAGTTCTCTAAGGCGTGAAGAAAGAACTTCGTAGTGGAAATCAACGGTACCGAAAATTTCCGCATCTGGTAAAAATTGGACTTCGGTGCCGCGTCGATCGGTAGCTCCACTGACGTGCATCGGAGAGATTTCAACCGGGCCCGTGGGGGTCTGAACTTTCTCAGTGAGTCTGTCCTGAAGAACACCTTTTTTGAAGTTTAAGTAGTGCTCTACTCCTTCTCTGCGTACAGTGAGTTTTAACCAGGAAGAAAGAGCGTTAACGCAAGATACGCCTACGCCGTGGAGGCCTCCGGAAACTTTATAGCTGTTTTGGTTGAATTTTCCGCCTGCATGGAGCTCTGTAAGAGCGATTTCAGCCGCACTTCTTTTTGGTTCGTGCTTGTCGCTCATTTTTACATCGGTCGGAATACCACGTCCGTTATCAACGACGGTGATGGACTCATCGCGATTGATGGTGACATTAATGTGATCAGCATAACCGGCCAAGGCTTCATCGATCGAATTATCGACGACCTCAAAGACAAGGTGATGAAGTCCTGTTCCGTCAGACGTATCGCCGATGTACATGCCGGGACGCTTACGAACAGCCTCCAGACCTTCTAATACCTGAATCGCGTCCTCTCCGTAGCTTTCCTCGGCAGAGTAATTCTTGTCTTGCATTTCACTCATTATTTGGCTTACCTAATATTCTGACCGTGAATTTCAAAGTTAAATTTTCATGGGCATCACGACAAACTTGAAGTTGTCGTTATCTGGCATTCTGATTAAAGCCGGATTTTTCTGTTCGCCCAGGGAAATCCTGACTGAGTCGTTCTTCAATACATTCAAAACTTCGATGAGGTAGGCGACATTAAAACCGATTTCAATCGGAGAGCCACTGTATTCAACGGAGATTTCGTCTTCGGCTTCCTCCATGTCCGCATTGTTGGCGGCGACATTAAGGTGGCCCGGTGTAAGGTTCCAGCGGACTCCCATAAGTTTGTCGGCTGTTAAAGTTGCGACTCTCTGGAGCGAGCTTAATAATTCCTGACGTCCGACTCTGAATTCTTTTTCATTGTGTTCGGGAATGACTCGCTGATAGTCCGGGTAACGGCCTTCAACAAGTTTGGACAAAATCTCAATGCCGACGAACTTAAATTTAATCTGGCGTTCGGAAATGTAGACCTCAATGGGGTCTTGAGAGTCAGGAATCAGACGAACGAGTTCTTTAACCGTCTTTCTGGGTAAAATGGCATCAAGTTTCTTATCTGCTGTTTTTTCCGCTTCTACATCACAAAGTGCGAGTCTGTGACCGTCGGTTGCAACGCCTCTCACTTTGTTGTTTTCTGCACAGATATAAACGCCGTTCAAGAAGTAACGGACATTGTTGACTGCGCAGGCAAAAGAGACCATGTTCAGGAGATATTTGAACCGAAGGCAGCTCATCGTAAAAGCATGTTCCAAATCTACTTCAGTAATGACCGGGAACTCTTCTGCGCTGATTGTTTGGAGTTCGAACTTACTCTTACCGGAGCTCAGGACTACGTGATCACCTTTTTTGGAGAAAGAAAGCGGATTGGTGTCGGGAAGCGTCGCCAGAATATCTGTCAGTTTTCTTGCGGAAATCGTCGTAGACATTTCTGAATTTTCTTCACCTATTTCCGCAACAGTCAGGATTTGGAGATCGAGGTCGTTTGCGACTAAGGTTACCTGCTTGCCTTTTTGAACAAACAAGATGTTCGAAAGGACCGGCAAAGGCTGTTTTCTCTGTACAACGCCGCTTACCGCCTGAATGGGCTTAAAGATATTTTCTTTTTTGGAGTTAATGAATACAGAGGTTCCGGCCGTTTTATCAATGCCTTCATTTACAGCAGCAGGTCCGTTTTCTAACTTAGTTTCATTCATTATTGATCTCCGTTAGTTCCAGTTTTTTAAATCTTGTTCAATCAAATGAAGCGTGTGATTCAGCTCTTGATTCTGAGCACGTTCCTTTGTGATTTTCTTAACAGCATATAGAACGGTAGCGTGGTCTCTTCCGCCGAATGCGTATCCGATCTCAATAAGACTCTTTTGAGTCAGCTCTTTTGCAAGATACATCGCTATTTGGCGCGCATATGCGACATTGGCCACTCTTCTCTTTGAGTGCATATCTGCAATTTTGATATTGAAATGCTCGGCAGTGGACTGCTGAATATTTTCAATTGAGATACGCCCTGTTCCCGTAATTCCCTGCAGAGCCTCTTTAGCAAGCTCCTCGGTAATAGGTTTTTTAAAGACTTCCGCACGCATAATCACGCTATTAAGAGCACCCTCGAGCTCTCTAATATTCGTGTTTAAACGAGTAGCAATAAGGTAAGCAACTTCTAACGGAAGTTTGACGCCCTGTTGTTTGGCCTTCTGTAAAAGAATCGCGGCTCTTAATTCAAACTCGGCGGGCTCAATGGAGACGGATAGACCGGCTCCGAATCTTGAAATCAAACGCTCATCAAAGTCAGATAACTGGCGAGCATAGGTATCACAGGTCAAAATTATCTGCTTGTTTTTTGGAAGCAGAGCTTCAAAAATATTAAAGAGACGCTGCTGTGTTCCGCCGCGCTTGCATAAAAACTGGACGTCGTCGATCAGAAGAGCATCGAGATTTCTGTATTTATTGTCAAACTTTTGAATCTTCTCGTCAGAGTAGCGGCCGCCAGCAGACAGAGAAACGACCTCATTAATAAAGCGGTTCGCTGAGATGCACAAAAGATTGGTATTGGGATTATCCTCGAGGATCTTTCGGCCGACCGCGTGCATCAGGTGCGTTTTTCCTAAACCGACGCCGCCGTAAATAAATAAGGGATTGCAGCGCTCGCCGGGAAATTCCGCAACTAGCATTGCCGAACTTCTTGCGACGCGATTAGCGTTTCCGATCACAAAAGTGTCAAAAGTCAGACCGGAGTGAAGACCGCACTTGGTCGCAATTTCATCAATGGACTTAGGGGCTTTTTCCTCTTCCGGGAGAGTATTGGCAGGCCCGAGCAAAGGCTCGGAAATCATCGCGCCTTTGTTAGGGTCTTTCACCGTTATTTTAAGTTTTATCTCACGACCGCAGATTTCGGAGGCTTTTTCCTCAATATCTTTTTCATACTGCGCTTTGATGAATTTACTATGAGGAACAGAAGGTACTCTAATATTAATAATGTCAGGCTCGCTGTCCTCAGTGAATTCAACCTTTCCAAACCACGGAACGAAGACTTCTTCAGGAATAGTATTCTTGAGAAAGCCTAACACCGACTTCCAAACTTCATGCATTTAAGTTTCCGAGAATAACTTGTCGACTCTAAGTCTATTTTCAAACTAAACGATCATTGTACCTTATTTGGCGTTATCTCCTATTAAGATAATAGGGGTACAGCAGGTATAAATAAAAAGGCGCTAAACACCGTCTAAAACGCCTTAAGCCGCGATTGCTTAAATTTTGAGACAGGTTCCTTTGCTAATAGGAAGAGCGCTCAAAAGCGGGGGCTTCATAAAAAGCCGTAACAAAATAATTTCTTTTAATTTGACAAGTTACGTTCTAATGAAGTCTAATATGTGGTTTCTCAAATTAGGGGACTGGTCCCCTAAAAGCATTAGTAATTTTAGTTTTTGCGGCCGTTCGCCTGGCCGATTTAAAAGGAATAAAAATGGCAACAAAACGTACATATCAGCCTTCTAAGGTTAAACGTGCTCGTACACACGGTTTCCTCGTTCGCAGCCGTACACGCGGCGGCCGTAAGGTGCTTGCTGCTCGTCGTCGCAAAGGACGTCACGTTTTAGCTCTTTAATCCTTAAGGATTATTCAAATTAACGATGGCGTTAGGGGGCCGGGCTAATTCTTTTCCTCAAAAAGCAAAAATCAAGAAGTCTCAGGATTTTTTGACCGTTTTAAAAGCAAGAGGGAAAGGGGTTGTTAGACTTTCTGGACAATGGTTCGAGTTGAAGGCCGTCCTTACCCAAGGAAAAGTCTCCTCAAGATTTGGTCTTACGGTCGGAAAACATTTTTCTAAACGTTCAGTTGACCGAAATCTGGTGAAAAGAATATTGAGGGAAGCCATAAGGCACTCGGTTCTTACTCATCCCGCAGAGTCCCCTTCCGCACTCCAAAGCCGAACATTCGTTCTCCGCTTAAAAAAGAAAGTTCCGGTGCCTGCTGAAGGCGCCCGTCTAAACTCTCTTAAAAAAGAATTGTCGGAGGATGCGAACCGACTATTGAACCAGTTAGAGGCAAGAATTCAGATTCTTGATCAAGGAAAAAAAGATGATTAAAAATCTCTGTCTTTTCATGATCAGGGGTTACCAGTTTCTTTTTTCGCCTTGGGTTGGCCACAACTGTCGGTTTCTTCCTACCTGTTCTCAATATTCCTATACATCCATACAGCAATTCGGTGCCATCCGAGGAGTTTGGCTTACGTTTTTTCGGATCCTCCGCTGCAATCCCTTCGGGGGAAGCGGAATTGACGAAGTTCCTGACAAATTCAAATGGAATTGTTGGTGCCGGGATTGTTCGGATCAGGAATCTCAGGCGTATTTTTTTCAATCTAAATTAGAGAAATCAAATCATGGGAAGTGATATTCAAAGAGCCCTCCTATGGATTCTTTTCGGTCTTTCCGCCTTTATGCTGTACGACCGTTGGGAAGTCTACAACGGCCGCCCGTCTTTCTTCGGGGCTGAAACCCAGCAGGTTGCGACGACGGAAGCACCTAAGAATGAGGCAGCCCTTCCGAGCCAGTCGCAGACAGTATCTCTGCCTGCTGAAGCTAAAACAGCAGTGAAGGCTGAGCCGATTCAGGTTGAAACAGACCTCCTCAAGCTTTCCTTTGATCCGGAAGGTGCCGTCATCATCGGTTCTGAACTTCGAAAAGAAAAACAGACCATTCCTTGGACGGATACCGGCCTTGTCGGCATGATTCTCGGAAACAAGGCTGAAACGCCTGCTGATGTGGTTCTTTTTACGGAACAAAAAGGAAGAACTTATTTAGCGCAGACCGGTTTAATCGGCGGTCCTTACCCGACTCATAAGACTCAATTTAAATTAGTCCCCGGTCCGCTCAAGATGGCTGACGGTCAGGACAATCTCACCGTTAAGTTTGAAGGCGAATCCGGCGGTGTTAAAGTCATTAAGAGCTTCACGTTCGAACGCGGTCATTACGGCATCAAAGTTTCTCATGAAGTGGTTAATAACACGGCATCCGAGATCAAGCCGTCTGTTTACTATCAGCTGACTCGCGACGGTGAAAAGCCTGAAGGCGAAAGCACCATGGTCAACGCCTATACCGGTGCCGCTGTTTACACCGATAAGGATAAGTTCCAGAAGGTCAGTTTCTCTGACATTGCCGACGGGGATAAAGATTTCCAGGCAAAAGCAGATAACGGCTGGATTGCCATGATTCAGCACTACTTCGTCTCTGCTTGGGTTCCGACACAAGGCGTAGAACGTGAAAACTACACGAATACGGTAGGCGAGAAGCTTTATGCCGTAGGAAGCATCCAGCAGATGGATACGATTGCGACTAACTCCTCTAAGACAATCGAAGCAACGCTCTACTCCGGTCCTCAGGATCAGACCCGTCTTGATGCTATTGCTCCGGGGCTGTCCTTAGTTGTGGATTACGGCTGGCTCACTTTCTTAGCTAAACCGATTTACTGGCTTCTTTCCTTCCTTTACGGAATTGTCGGTAACTGGGGTTGGGCGATTGTTCTGCTGACCTGTATCGTTAAGGCCATTCTCTATCCGCTCTCCTTGGCCGGCTACCGCTCTATGGCTAAGATGAAAGATCTCGGTCCGCGTATGAAAGCGCTTAAAGAGAAATACGGCGACGACAAGCAGCGTCTTAACATGGCAATGATGGAGATGTACAAGACAGAGAAGATCAATCCTGTCGGCGGCTGCCTTCCGATTGCATTGCAGCTTCCCGTCTTCTTAGCCTTGTACTGGGTGCTTCTGGCTTCTGTTGAACTGAGAGATGCTCCTTGGATTTTCTGGGTTACTGACTTGGCAGCTCCCGATCCTTGGTTCATTCTTCCGATTCTTATGATCATCACGATGGTCATTCAGTTCAAACTGAACCCGACCCCTCCTGATCCTGTCCAGGCAAAAATGATGGCCATTATGCCGTTTGTCTTCGGTATTATGTTTATCTTCTTTGCCTCCGGTTTGGTCCTTTACTGGCTTGTCAACAATATCTTGTCGATCATTCAGCAATATGTTGTGAACAAACAAATAGAGGCAGACAGAATAAAACGGCAGTCTAACTAATAAAAATCGGGTCCTTCTCTCTGAGTCGGACCCGAAATTTTTTTTGCGCCACTTTTGGTTTTATTTTTTTTGCCAATAAACCAAAAGCAGAATCGGCCAGACCCAAACACTGATGATCCAAAGAATTAAGGAGACAGCGGTCACAGGTTTGGTCGAATTTCGGGTAATGAAACAAAGTATTCCTGCACCGAGCACAGACCATGCAAGGATTAAAATGTAGGCCGTTGCTCGGGCAGTGTAAGAGTCACCGATGAAGCTGCCTACCCAGGCGGCGATCGGGAGTGCGATTAAGACAGCGATTGCGGCTCCGACTAGACGGGACAATTCGTTGTTATTCTGCTTCAAACTCATTCTTAGGTATCTAAATGTCTTTAGTGAAAACTTCACCAATCATAGCAATAGCAACCGGAAACGGAAACGCGGGTGTTGGTATCGTTAGAATCTCCGGCGAGGAAGAAGACGTCAAAGCTCTTTTCCAGAAGATGTTCCCGGGAAAAGAAATAAAACCTCGCTACGCAGAATTGCTTCCAATCAGAGACACTCAGGGTCAAATATTGGATACCGGAATTGTGATTTATTTTCGGGCCCCCTTTTCTTATACGGGAGAATCTGTACTTGAACTGCAGGTTCACGGAGGCAGAGTTCTTCTTAACTGGATTGTTCAGGAAGTGCTTATCTTCGGGAAAGAATTCGGCTTGAGACAGGCTCTGCCCGGTGAGTTTACGGAGCGCGCTTTTTTGAATGGGAAAATTGACCTAGTTCAAGCTGAGGCTGTAGCAGATCTTATCGAAGCAAATTCCCGTAACGCCGCAAAAGCAGCATCTCGTTCTCTAACCGGAGAGTTTTCTAATAAGGTTAATGCATTAAATGATGCGTTAATTAATCTTCGAGTTGAAGTTGAAGCTATTTTAGATTTTCCTGAAGAAGAAATTGATTTCTTGTCTGAATACCAGAGTCAGGAGAAATTAGAGGATATTCAGAATAGATTAGAGAGCGTTCTGGATTCCGCGCGTCAGGGCGAGATCTTGCGAGACGGTCTGAGAGTTGCTCTCGTTGGCGAGACCAATGTTGGCAAGTCCAGTCTTTTGAACTATTTAGCAGGCGAAGAAATTGCTATTGTTTCTGATATTGCCGGTACTACTAGAGATAAGATTCAAACTGACTTAATTATTTCCGGAGTTCCTTTCCACTTCGTAGATACGGCCGGTATTCGTGAAACAGAAGATCGAATTGAACAGATTGGTATCGAAAGGACGAAGCAGGAGATATCCAAAGCAGATGTTATTTTAGAAATTCGAGATATTAGAGATCAGCAAAATAAGAATAAAGACTCGATGCAAACAGCTCTGAAAATGATTAAAGGGAAAGATGTTCCTATCATTACTGTTTTGAATAAAGTCGATCTTATCTCAACTCCTCTTCCGAACACAAAAGATGTTTCACGTGGAACGATCATTGAAACCTCAGCTGTCACCGGAAAAGGGATGCAGGAATTGAAATCCGAACTTCTGAAACTGGCAGGTTTTTCAGAAAATCAGTCAATCTATATGGCTCGAGAGCGTCATATCCATAACCTGCTTAATGTAAAAGAATCGTTAAAGAGAGCCGCTTCTTACCTTAACTCAACTAGCCCTCAATTGGAGTTATTTGCAGAAGAATTAAGAGGAGCTTCCGATGAGCTGGGAGAAATTACCGGGAAGATTTCTTCTGACGATCTTTTAGGAAAAATCTTTAGTGGTTTTTGTATTGGCAAGTAAGCTGTTTCACGTGGAACAAAAAGATGAGTTATTGTTATCCAAATGAATACGAAGTAATTGTTGTTGGCGGAGGAAATGCCGGAATTGAATCGGCAGCCGCCTGCGCAAGAATGAAAGCTAAAACGCTTTTAGTAACCCATAATTTGGACAATTTGGGCCAGCAATCTTGCAATCCATCTATTGGGGGCATCGGAAAAAGCCATTTAGTTAAAGAAGTTGATGCCTTAGATGGTTTAATCGCAAAAGCTACGGATTTTTCCGGTATTCAATTTAGGGTTTTAAATGCGTCTAAAGGTGCAGCCGTTCGCGCTACGAGAGCACAAATTGATCGGCGTCTCTATAAATATCAGATGCGGACAAGAATCGAAGCAATAGAAAATTTGTCTTTGATTGAGGAAGCTGTTGACGCCCTGCTTCTTGAAAACGGGAAAGTTGCCGGTGTCTATTTACGATCAGGAATCTCGATAAAGGCTAAGGCAGTCGTTTTGTGCGCCGGTACCTTCTTGAACGGTAAAGTATTTATCGGACAAACTTCATACCTTGCCGGCAGATCCGGTGACCCTTCTTCGGTAAATTTAGGAATTAATCTGGCGGAGCTAGGGTTACCTAAAGCTCGTTTGAAGACAGGCACACCTGCGCGATTAGACGGAAGAACAATCGATTTTTCTAAATGTGAAAGGCAGTTGGGCGATTCCGAGCCGGTGCCGGTCTTCTCTTACATGGGTTCGCCTGAGGATCATCCGCAGCAAGTGCCTTGTTGGATAACAGATACGAACCAAACGACTCATGACTTTATTAGGAAAGGTTTAGACCGTTCGCCTTTATTTACAGGTGTTATTGAAGGGATAGGTCCTCGTTACTGTCCTTCAATCGAAGACAAAATTCACAAGTTTGCTTCTAAAAATTCTCACCATGTCTTCTTAGAGCCGGAAGGGTTAAATACTTATGAGTATTATCCCAACGGAATTTCAACAAGTTTGCCTTACGACGTTCAGGTGAATTTCATTCATTCCATTAAGGGCTTGGAAAATGTACACATCATAAGACCCGGTTACGCGATTGAATATGATTATTACGATCCTACCCATTTGAAAGACAATCTTGAAAGTAAAGAATTTGATAATTTATTCTTGGCAGGTCAGGTAAACGGTACTACCGGCTACGAAGAGGCCGCGGCCCAAGGCTTGATGGCGGGTATCAATGCAGTTTTAAAAATTAGAGATGAAGAGCCTTTCCTGCTCCGCAGAGATCAAGCTTATCTCGGTGTGATGGTAAATGATTTGATCACCAAAGGCGTGAATGAACCGTACCGTATGTTCACCTCGCGGGCAGAATATAGGCTGAGCCTGAGGGAAGATAACGCAGATGAACGACTTACTGAGATCGGTTATAAGCTTGGAGTTGTGTCAGAAGAGCGCTGGAAATTCTTCCAAGAAAAAAGAGAGCGGTTAGCAAGAGAGACAGAACGTCTTAAAAGTATTTGGGTGAACCCCGGTGTACTGGATAAATTCAGCTTAGAAGAAGTTGTGGGCGCTGAACTTTCTAAGGAATCACAACTCTATGTAATGCTGAAACGACCGGAAGTAGATTATCAAAAACTCAAATTATTGAAGACAAAAGACGGAGAATCGCTGCTGCCTCCGCCCTATCTTTCGGACGAAGACGCTGAAACGCTTACGACTAAAGTTAAGTATTCCGGCTATGAAGACAAACAAAAAGCCGAAGTTCAGAAGAACTTGGAAAAAATAGAGACGGTTATTCCAGAAGATTTTGATTACGATTCTGCAAAGGGCCTGTCGTTTGAAATCACACAAAAATTGAAAAAGATCAAACCGAGAACACTTGGGGAGGCTTTAAATATTTCCGGGGTGACACCTGCGGCGATTTCTATCCTTCTCGTTTATCTGAAACGATACCGAGGAAAGAAGGAGTAAATATGGAAAAGAATCGAGAAGAACTCATCCAAGGATTGGAAAGGCTCGGGATAACAGCCGGTGAAGAAGAGGTTTCAAAGTTGATTTCTTTCTCCGAGCTGTTGCTGAAATGGAATAAAGTTTATAACCTTACAGCGATTCGAGACGAAGGGGACGTAATTAGAAAACATCTGTTGGATTCTTTGACGCTACTTCCTTATTTCAAGTTGTACGGATCAGAAGTAGGTTGCAGAACTTTGGACGTTGGGTGTGGCGGGGGATTACCTGCTATTCCCTTGTCAATCTTCTTGAAAGATTTTGACTTTAATTTAATCGACACGGTTAATAAGAAAATAACTTTTGTCCGACAAGCGGTCATTCAACTGAAACTTCCGAATGTCAATGCTTTTAATGAAAGAGTTGAAAATTTTCATCCATTAAAGCCTTTTAATTTAATTAGTTGCAGAGCATTCTCTTCATTAGCAAGCTTCGTGACGTTAACTGAGCACTTAATTGACGAGAATGGACGATGGCTAGCCATGAAAGGCAAGTATCCGGTCGAGGAAATTAACGAGCTTCCGGCCGGTGTTGGTGTGGAGAAAGTGATAGAGCTGAAAGTTCCTTTCCTGGATACTGAAAGACATCTGATAGTTTTAAAGAAGAAATAAGGAGCTTAAAGTTCGCTTCAATTTTTATTAAGGAAGATGTAACTCAACATCGTCCCTTTATTTGTGAGTTGCAGTGAACAATCGCAGCTCACAAGAAAATGCTAACGCTTAATGAGATTTCAGACTGCGTTCGTCGAACCGGAAATTGTTACTTCGCTTCCTTCCAAAGGAAGTGCATCATAAAAGACGCCCATGCCGATGAGCTGCCCATTGAAATACAGAATATTATTTTGAAAACTCAGACAGTCAGGTGCAGGATTGGTACTTAGACGCGGCTTAGGCTTTACCTGTGGTGTTTTGCACTATGTGGCCGTTCTCGGAAGCATCTTTGCAAATTCTGCATTTGTGAAATCAATGCGCGCTTTAATTTCTTCTTTGTAGGCATCCAAGCCTTTTGTGAGTATGGCGTGCATTGAAGGAGGCAAAGATCGATTGCGGAGCATCGTCTCAAGTTCCCTATCAGTGAGGTCGGAGGCCCTAGGGACGTGTGTGAAGCGTGTGATCTTTGCGTGAGGAAGCAGCTTATGGACGTCTTCATACATTCCGCCTAGCCGTCCGACACCTACGGAAATAATTTCCACTTCGTTGTTTAGTGAATGTTTCCTCAGGAAGCTTTGCATCGGCAAAGCCGGCGTGTACCCCCAGACAGGAAAAATCAGGACGATCTTTCGGTAATTGTCCAAATCTATGTTCAACGGTGAGATGGGAGGAAGTTCTCTCTTCTTTCTGTCCTCTCTCGCGTCATAAGCGTTATAAGGCTCCAAGGTTTTAATTTCTGAGATATCGCAGTGCTCTAATTTTTGAAAAATTTCTGTGACTCTCTTAGAGTTTCCCGAGAAACTATAGAAAATCGCTAACTCTTTTTCTTTTGCGCTTAGGACTGCTGCCGGATTAAAAAAAGAAAAACCGGCGAGAATCGTTAATAAGGCGCGACGCGTTATCGATTTCATTATTTCCAGAATTCCTATAGCCTTCCCCTCGCCTCTTCGGTAGGAGAAGGCGCGAGTCCAGAGTGAGCTTAAATCAGAGAGGAACAAGCACGCTAACCTCACATTCTTGTGGCTTGCTTATTGAGGTCGTTGGTTAATGTCTTGAAGATGTTCTCGAGGCAGACATCAAAGGCGCTCACGGCTCCCGGCATATCGTCTGTTGGCGTGTTCTGTGTTTGGCTGTAGGTTTCATGGAAAACCAGTTTGCCGGAAACGCTTGCCACCACAGAAACTTCCATTTCGACGACAGCTGCAAACGGTTTCTTAACAGCATTGATGAAGAACTTGGAAACAAAGACCGTGAGCTGATAAGCAGGTGTACTGATGGAATTAGGAGAAAGGACAACATTCCATGGTCCACAGTCTTGTATGACTTCGCGTAAGCCGTCTCCGATGAGGTTGCCGGGATTAGATGAAAACCTATTGATGTCTGTGTTGTAGATTCGGTTGTCCTTAATTAACACATAGCAGCGCGTACTGTCATAGGGAGACGCAATCATAGGGGAATTGATGCGCACACTGGAGAGACGGCGTTTCGGTGCTCTGCAGTCCTGAGTGTTTAGATTCGCAAGAAGTGTATAGAGCTTCAGCGGAGGTCTTTCAGGGAGGATTGAGCAGCCGGCTAGTCCGGTTAAAAGTCCTAAAGCAAGAGTTCTTCTCTTCATAAGCGTGCCTATTTATTAACTTGGAAGGGTTCTGCTGTCTTTGGCGCTGGTGCTAAAAACTCAGAGGCGGAACCCGAAATATTGTTCGTAAGATTCTTTAAATTTTGTGCGATCTTACTTAAGTTCATAAGCGTAACCGTTACGTCGTAACCATTGTTAGAAACCATCTGATTTAGATTACGAGATAAGTTTGTCAGGTTGGTTACGAGCTGTTTAGTCTCAGCTTTTTGACTGAGGTTGCCGATTTGCTCAGCAGATTTATCCAGCTGCGCAATGAGTGTGTTCAGCTGGTTGATGTCGAACTGATTGATCTTGTTGTCAGCTTGGTTAAGTAGGTTGGAAAGAGAGCTTCCAAGTTTATTAAAGGAGGACGGATCAATTCCGTTCGCGATCCTCTCAAGATTAGCAATGAGAGATTGGATCACGGGGACGGTTTCCTGGAGATCTTTGTTGATATTTAAAGAATCAAGACTGGCAAGGAAGCCTTTGACATTTTCAACAATTTCATTGCTCAAGCTTGGAGCTGACGGAATGAACAAATACTTAGGTTTCCAATCAAAAGGAACACGATCTGCGGGATATTTCTTCGGATCCAGGAAATCTACAGAGAGATACAAGGAGCCGGTGATGCCCGCAAGCTGTGTTTGGATTCTCAGACCGTGATTAATATAGTCCTGAAGGTGGGATTCAACTTCCTTTCCAGCCAGTTCCATTCTCATTCTTACAACGGCAACAGCTTTGGTCTCAGAAAGAATTTCTTGAGAAGAAGACGGATAGGCTTCCGTCGATAAGAGAATCTCTTGAACCTGTCCGACCTGGATACCTCTAAATTTAACCGGGGCTCCGACTTCTAGTCCGCTGATAGAAAATTGGAAATACGTCTCCATTTCTGCGTACGGCTTTCCAAGGCTCGGGCCGAGAAGTATAAGGATAGAGGCGATTGCCGCTGCAATGGCAGCGACTACAAACAGGCCCAATCTGAAATAATTTGTTTTAACTCCCATTTCTACTCCGCATCAGGTTGAGCATTAAAAAATTGTCTAACCCACGGGTTAGGAGAATTTTTTTGTAAGTCGTTAGGTGCCCCGTCGGCGATGATGGAACGTGTTTTTGGATCAAGCATGATGCATCTGTCTGCGATTCTAAAAATACTTTTCAATTCGTGACTGACAATGACGAAAGTTGCCCCTAGATTGTCGCGAAGTTTGCGTATTGTTTGGTCTAAGTTGGCCGCAGTTATAGGGTCAAGTCCTGCGCTTGGTTCGTCTAATAGAAGAATAGTTGCTCCGAGAGACAGGGCTCTGGCTATGCCGGCTCTCTTGATCATGCCTCCGGAAAGTTCCCCGGGAGTTAAGTTGGCCGAACCGGGCATCTCCATAGCGTTCAGAAGCATTTGTGCAGTCAGGTTTCTGGCTTCTAAGGGTAGTTTTGAAAATTGATCCAACGGGAAACGGACGTTTTCCAAAACAGTTAGAGAACCGAACAAGGCTCCGCTTTGGTACATGATGCCTAAGCTTCGCTGAATTTCAGGAATTTCTTTTCCCGAGTTGATAATACTTTTTCCTCGAATAAGTATGTCTCCGGCCATGGGCGGATTCAAACCGATGATAGTTTTCATCAACGTGGATTTTCCGCAGCCGGACCCTCCCATTATGAAAACAATTTGTTTTTCATAAATATCGAAAGATACATTCTCTAAAAGAATCTTTCCCGGCCAACCCATCGTGAGGTTACGCACACTTATTACGGATTTCTTAGAGGTGTCCATCATATTCCCAACCTGTTAGTCAGAAGAGCTGCAGCACCGTCGATCACGACAATCCAAATAATGCTTTTAACAACGGATTTCGTCGTAGAAGAACCGACGGCAGCTGCACCGGCACCGGTGTTCATACCGCATTGACACCCGATAAGTGCAATTACAAAACCGAAAATTACAGCCTTCACTAACCCGAAAACAATATCGGTCACAGTCACGGATTTAAGTAGCTGTACATAAAACTGTGTATACGTAATGTCGTACATTGCCATGACTAGACCTCCTCCAAGGATCCCTAGGATCGTGGCAAAGACAGACAATAGCGGCACGACAAGGGAGGAAGCGATCAGGCGAGGAACGACTAAAAAGTACATTGGGCTCAGGCCGAAGGTCGTTAATGCATTTAATTCTTCATTAACTTTTTGAGTTCCGAGCTGGGCTGCGAAGGCAGAACCACTTCGACCGGCAAAGAGGATTGCGGTCATAAGAGGCCCCAATTCTCTTGTCATCGCAATTCCGATACCATTGACTACGAAAATAACGGCTCCGAAAATTTGAGCAACTAAGGCCGTTTCAAAAGCGATAATGACGCCCATTAAGAAACCGATAAGGCAGATAATGCCTACGGCTCTGCTGCCGGCCTCATCTGAGACGGAGAGAATTTCTCCGAAACGGATTTGAGACGGATGCAGCAACACGTCTGTCAGAGCGCAGCATGCCGAACCTAAAAAAATGATGCTTTGCTTGGTGGAAGAGGCAGCGTCGTAAAGCCATTTTCCGAGACTGCTTACAACGCCTAGAGATTTTTTCTCGACCGGTTTCGGAGAAAAATTCTTCAGCATTGTGTTGTAAAGCGTTTCAATGCTGGCCGATACGTTGATAAGTTTAAAAGCGTCAGGTCTCGACCGCAGCTCGTATAAGAGTGTCAAACCGGACTCATCACAAAAGGTAAGGTCCGATGCGTCAAAAATAGTCTGTCCTGAACTTTCCGCTCCGAGGACCTGCTCCCATATTTTCACAGAGGTCTCTGCAGTGAGAGACGGCGGGAGTTTGACCGAAAGTTGCTTATCCATCTAGTTAATAGAAATTTAGTTCAGTAGATGCAGAAATTCTAGCCTCCCTGGTATCCATCTCCCTCGGAGAGTGTGTAGATTGGGTTATTCCGGATTCTGATAAGAGTATTCGGTCGCCGCCGTACAAAGGTGAAAAGTTATGTCTGTCATTACTAAAAATTAAACAGCTAAAAACCTTTTTCCCTAATTGGGTAAAATTAAAGAATTTACTAATCGGCTTGAAAAATTTCGGAATATATAGACAACATGGCAAAAATTTACTGTATAGCTAATCAAAAGGGCGGTGTGGGAAAAACGACCACAGCCGTTAACTTAGCTGCTGCGTTGTCTCAGCTGTCTTTTAATGTTTTGTTGGTTGACCTTGATCCACAGGGAAACGCGACGACAGGGAGCGGGCTTGAGAAAAATAATCTTGTTCAATCTGTTTACGAAGTATTGTTGGACAGAGCGGACATAAAGAAAGTGATCACTCACTCCACATCCGGCTACGACATTCTGGGTTCTAATAGAAAGCTTGCCGCAGCCGAGGAAGAATTATTGTCTGCAGCGAGAAAAGAGCTGAGGTTAAAGACGAAGCTGGACGAAGTGTCCGGGCAATATGACGTCATTATCATTGACTGCCCTCCTACACTTTCAATTCTGACAATCAATGCATTTTGTGCGGCAGACGGTCTGATTATTCCGATGACGTGCGAGTACTACTCTCTTGAAGGTGTTTCAGACTTATTGCTGAGTATTCGCGCCGTCCGAGAGCAAGTGAACAGCGGTTTGGTGATTACCGGTCTTTTGAGAGTGAAGTTTGATCCTCGTATTACGCTTCAGCGTGAAGTTAGCGAGCAGCTCTCCGGATATTTCGGGTCATCGGTTTTCTCTTCCGTTATTCCGACAAATGTTCGCCTCGCAGAAGCCCCTAGCTACGGACTTTCAGGGATTCAGTACGACCCCTCATCAAGAGGCGCCGTATCTTATAAAACGTTTGCAGAAGAACTTGTGAAAAAAGACAAGTTAAAGAAACTTCTCAAAAACAGAAAGCGTGAGGGTTGAAGTGGTTGTTAGAAAAGGATTAGGAAAAAATATGGACAGCGTTTTCAGTATGAAAAACGTTGCCGATGTGATAGACAATCCGAAGGTTCCGGAGCCGAAAAGTTCTTTGCCGCTTTCGGCTCTCAAGCCGGGAAAATTTCAGCCGAGAAACGACGTTGAAAATTCCGGCTTGGCCGAGTTAGCACAATCCATTAAACAAAACGGGATCCTAAATCCGATTGTTGTAAGAAAGCTCTCCTCGGACAAGTATGAAATTTTGGCCGGTGAACGACGCTACCAGGCTGCCAAAATAGCAGGGTTGAAAAAAGTCCCGGTAACGATTTTGGACGTGAGCGATAAGCAGGCCATGATCGTTGGCCTTGTCGAAAATCTTCAGAGAAAAGACCTCAATGCTTTGGAAACCGCGGAAGGGATTCAAAGACTCATTGAAGAATTCAAATACACTCATGAAGGTGTAGCAGAGGCTATCGGCCGTTCCAGACCGATGATATCTAATCTTCTTCGTCTGTTAGGTTTGCCGGAAGCGGTTAAGACCATGCTCAGAGCCGGTGAAATAGAAATGGGTCACGCAAGAGCCCTGCTCTCTCTCCCGGAAGAACAGCAAGTCTGGCTTGCCCAGCAAATCAAAGAAAAAGGACTCTCCGTCCGACAGACTGAGGAATACGTTGCGCGTTATAAAGAAAGGGAAAATACAAGCGAGAATCCCCATAAAACGGTGCAAAAAAGCTCGGAATTTACTAAATTTGAGGATGAGCTTTCAAAAATCCTGAATACACATGTAAAACTTGTATCAAATTCTAAAGGAAGAGGTAACTTACAGATTTCATTTAAAAATGAAAAAGAATTTGCCGCAATTCTTGAACTTTTAAGGTCTCTAAATAATAAATAAAGCTATATTTATTGGAACAAACCCTTCATTCAAACGGATGATAATTGATTGATTCAGTTGCTCATTTTGGCCTAACTCATTAGAATGCATTCGGATTTTTGCTGTCAGGACGGGAAACAAGGAGATTTTTGAGACCATGAAGGCCTTGAGAAGAACTGTTTTCTGGCAAAGCGGAGCCGTCATTCTTTGTGGCCTTGTTTCTTGGGTTGCGGCAGGTTCTGTGGCCGGAATTTCATCCCTCTTGGGCGGTTTGGTTTGTGCGCTCCCTTCAATGCTCGTCGTCTTACTGATGCATTTGTTTCGGAATCAGCAAGCCCATCCGTTAGCAATCTTCTTATACGAATTCATAAAAGTGTCGCTGGTGATCTTAGGATTTTTCAGCGTCGCTTTGTTTTATAAAGAATTAAGCTGGCTGCCATTTATTTTGTCAGCTGGAATAGTTTTACTAAGTCATATTTTTGCTTTGGCAAGCAGGAAATAATTGAAGGAATAAACGAATCATGGCAGGCACGGCTACTGAGTATATTCAGCACCATTTGACGCATTTAAACAACATTGGTGCTAAGCAAGGAAGCATTGTCGACTTCAGCGTTTTTAACTTCGACACCGCTGTTTTCTCTATCCTTATGATGCTGTTGGCAGTTTGGCTCATGTACAGTGCAGCCAAAAAAGCCACAAGCGGAGTCCCGGGTAAGTGGCAGTGCGCAGTTGAAATGCTCGTCGATATGGTTTCGGAACAGGCTAAATCCATTGTTCACGGAGACCGCACGTTTATCGCTCCTTTGGCTCTGACCGTTTTCGTTTGGGTCACCCTGATGAACGCTATCGACCTTATTCCGGTTGACTTGATTCCTGCCATTTGCGGCTGGTTCGGCATTCATTACATGCGTCCTCTGCCTACCGCTGACCTTAACGGTTCTATGGGTATTTCCGTCGGCGTATTGCTGCTGATGATTTACTACGGTATCAAAATTAAGGGACCGGCCGGTTTCGGAAAAGAGCTTTTCACTGCTCCTTTCGGTAACTTCATTCTTCTCTGGCCGTTCAATTTCCTGCTGAATATCATTGAATATTTGGCAAAAACAGTTTCTCTCGGCATGCGACTTTTCGGTAATATGTATGCGGGTGAACTCTTGTTCTTCCTCATTGCGCTCCTCACCGGAATGCTTTGGGAAGGAGAAGTCGGACTTGCTGCTTTCGGTGTACTCGGCCAGTTCTTTGCCGGTCTCTGCTGGTGGTTATTCCATATTCTTATCGTGTTGCTTCAGGCCTTCATTATGATGATGTTGACTCTCGTCTACATTGGTCAGTCTCACGAAGGACACTAATTCTTTTCTTTCTTTTGATTTAAATACGTCATATTAAACAAGGAGTTCGTTATGACAAACGTTGCATATGTTGCATTGGCTTGCGGCCTGATCATTGGCTTTGGTGCCTTCGGTGCCTGTATCGGTATCGCTATCATGGGTAGCAAATACCTCGAAGCTTCTGCTCGTCAGCCTGAGCTTATCAACACACTGCAGACCAAGATGTTCCTTCTGGCCGGTCTTATCGACGCTGCCTTCCTTATCGGTGTCGGTATCGCCATGATGTTTGCCTTTGCTAACCCGTTTGTCGGCTAATAAGCCAACCATCCAACAGGTTTCCATAGACAAACTGCACTCGGACCCCGAGTGCTTAAGGGATTAGAAAATGAACATTAATGCCACATTGTTCGTACAGATGGCCGTGTTCTTCGTCGGTGCCTGGATCACCATGAAGTTCATTTGGCCACCGCTCAATCGAGCAATCGAAGAGCGGCAGAAAAAGATAGCTGACGGCCTTGCCGCAGCTGATCGCGGCGAACATGCTTTGGAAGAAGCCAAGAAAGAAGGTGCTTCTATCGAAGCCGCTGCACGTGCCCAGTCGCAGGTCATCGTGGCCCAGGGCGAAAAGCGTGGCCAAGCCATTATTGAAGAAGCAAAAGCTCAGGCACAGGTTGAGGCCGATAAGATTATCGCCGCTGCTCGTGCTCAGGCTGCTCAGGAAGTTCAGTCTGCCCGTGACGCCTTGAGAGATCAGGTTGCTCAGCTGGCTGTTTCCGGCGCTTCCCAGATTTTGGGTAAGGAAGTCGACGCTTCCGCTCACCAGCAATTGCTTGACCAACTTAAGGCGAAACTGTAATCATGGCAGAGATCTCAACAATTGCACGGCCTTATGCCGAAGCTTTGCTGAAGGCCGTCAAAGAAAGTAAGGAAGAGGGCTTAGCTCAAAAGCTTATTCCCGTCCTCGACACCATTGATGAGATTGTCGCCGACCCGAAGCTTAAAGAACTCGCTAGCGATCCCTCTTTAAGCTCGGATCAGATTTACGAACTTATCAGAGGAATGCTGGATAAGGCCGTTCCGCAAGAAGCTGAGAACCTTCTTAAGTTAGTCATCCAGAACGGCAGAATCGAAGCCCTCCCGCAGATCACTGCACAGTACCGCGAATTACTGAATCACGAAAACAAGGAAGCCGATGTCACCATTGAAACGGCCTTCCCCTTATCGGATGATCAGGTAGCGGACCTTATCAAGGCCTTGGACAAGAAGTTTCCCGGAATTAAGCTCCTGCCGAAAGTCGTGGTCGATAAAGACCTCATCGGCGGCGTGAGAGTCATTGTCGGGGACAAGGTTCTTGATGGAACAGTTAAGGCGCGGCTTGCAGAGATGCAGTCTGCCCTCACAAGTTAATTACGGAGTTGAAAAGCTATGCAACTCAATCCGAGTGAGATTAGCGAGCTGCTGAAGCAGCGAATCGAAGGTATGGGTTTGAACACCAACCTTCGCACTGAAGGTACGGTTGTCTCCGTTACCGACGGTATTTGCCGTGTTCACGGTCTTTCTGACGTGATGCAGGGCGAAATGCTTGAATTCCCGAATAACACATACGGTCTTGCTCTTAACCTTGAAAGAGATTCCGTCGGTGCCGTTATTTTGGGCGACTACACACATATTACCGAAGGCGATATCGTTAAGACTACCGGCCGCATTCTGCAGGTTCCCGTCGGACCCGCATTGAAAGGCCGCGTTGTTAACGCCTTGGGTCAGCCGATTGACGGTAAAGGCCCGATCGAAACAACTGAGTTTGACGTTGTTGAAAAAGTTGCTCCTGGCGTTATTGAACGTCAGTCCGTTAGCCAGCCGGTTCAGACAGGTCTGAAGTCTATTGACTCCATGGTTCCTATCGGCCGCGGCCAGCGTGAGTTGATCATTGGCGACCGACAGACAGGTAAGACTGCTGTAGCTATCGACACGATCATCAACCAGAAAGGCAAAGATCTGACCTGTATCTATGTTGCTATCGGTCAGAAGGCTTCCACGATCGCTAACGTTGTTCGTAAACTCGAAGAATACGGCGCATTGGAATACACCATTGTTGTTGCTGCTTCCGCATCTGAATCTGCTGCTATGCAGTACATTGCACCTTATGCCGGTGCAACAATGGGCGAATACTTCCGCGACCGCGGTGAAGACTCCCTCATCGTCTATGATGACTTGACAAAACAGGCCTGGGCTTATCGTCAGATCTCCCTGCTGCTTCGTCGTCCGCCTGGACGTGAAGCCTACCCTGGCGACGTTTTCTACCTCCACAGCCGTCTGCTCGAAAGAGCCGCTCGTGTGAACCCCGAATACGTAGAACGTTTCACTAAGGGTGCCGTTAAGGGCAAGACCGGTTCTATGACCGCTCTCCCGATCATTGAAACACAGGCCGGTGACGTTACCGCTTTCGTTCCGACCAACGTGATTTCTATTACTGACGGCCAGATCTTCTTGGAAACCGACCTTTTCAATGCCGGTATCCGTCCCGCTATCAACCCCGGTATCTCTGTTTCTCGAGTCGGTGGTGCAGCTCAGACTAAGGTCATTAAGAAACTCGGCGGCGGTGTTCGTTTGGCTCTTGCTCAGTATCGTGAGCTTGCTGCCTTCGCTCAGTTCGCCAGCGACCTTGACGAAGCAACACGTAAACAGCTCGAACGCGGCCGTATCGTTACTGAACTGATGAAACAGGATCAGTACCAGCCGCTGCAGGTTTGGGAAGAAGCATTGGTTCTGTTCGCCATCAACATCGGCGCTTACGACGATGTCGAAGTTAAGGACGCTCTGAAGGTCGAAGCTGCTATGCAGGATTACATGAAGATCAATCATGCTGATCTGATTGAGCGCATTGAACAGCAGAAAGCCCTGTCTAAGGAAGACGAACAGCTCTTGACTGAAGCAGTTAAAGAGTTCAAGAAATCCGGTGCTTTTTAATAAGCCACGTTAGAGGATCCTAATGCCAAGTACCAAAGAGATACGAGCTAAGATCAGATCGGTGCACAACACCAGAAAGATCACAAAGGCGATGGAGATGGTGGCTGCTTCTAAGATGAAGAAGGCACAAGATCGTATGAGGGCTGCTCGTCCCTACGGAAATACGATCCGTAACTTAATCGGTCACCTTGCAGACGCTTCTACCGAGGCTGTTCATCCCTTCCTTCGTAAAGTTAAGGAAGTCAATAACATCGGCTTGATCTGCGTGTCCACCGACAAAGGCCTGGCCGGCGCTCTGAATACAAACATTCAGAGACTTCTTGCTCATACTTTCAGAGATTGGGCACAAGAAGGCAAAAAAGTCGAAGCTACTGCCATTGGTAACAAGGGCTTGGGCTTCCTCCAACGCGTTGGCATCCCGGTTGTTTCCCAGGTTACGCAGTTAGGCGACCGTCCTAACCTTGAGCGCTTGCTCGGAGCCATTAAGGTTCAGATCGAAGCGTTCCAAGAAGGCAGAGTTGACGTCGTCTACATTGCCTACTCTCGCTTTATCAATGCGATGAAGCAGGAGCCGGTTATTGAACAGCTTCTTCCGCTCCCGAAATCTGCGGTTGAGACGGACAAGCACGAGAATTCTTGGGACTACATCTACGAACCTAGCGCAGATGGAGTTTTGAAAGTTCTCCTTAAGCGTTACGTTGAGGCTCTGATTTATCAGGCTGTTGCCGAAAACATGGCCAGCGAGCAGAGTGCTCGAATGGTCGCCATGAAGGCCGCTTCTGATAACGCTAAGAAGCTTATCGACGATCTGGAACTGGTTTACAACAAGACACGTCAGGCCGGCATTACCAAGGAAATTACCGAAATCGTCGGTGGTGCTGCTGCAGTGTCTTAATTGAAAAGATATCGAATCGAGGAATACCTATGAGTATCGGAAAGATCGTACAGGTCATCGGCGCGGTGGTGGACATCGAGTTCCCTCGCGACGAAATGCCCAAAGTTTACGACGCACTCGTTCTTGAAAAGGACGAAAACAACAAGCTGGCTGAAGAAGGCCTGACCTTTGAAGTGCAGCAACAGCTTGGAGACGGCGTAGTAAGAACCATTGCTATGGGTTCTTCTGAAGGTCTCCAGCGCGGTATGGCCGTTAAGGCTCTCGGACACGGCATTATGGTTCCGGTTGGTCCGAAGACCCTCGGCCGAATCATGGACGTTTTGGGACGTCCGGTTGACGAAGCCGGCGAAATCGGTGAAGAAAAACGTATGCCGATTCACCGTGCCGCTCCGAAGTTCGACGAACTGAGCCCGTCCGTTGACCTGCTTGAAACCGGCATTAAGGTTATTGACCTTGTTTGCCCGTTCGCTAAAGGCGGTAAGGTCGGTCTGTTCGGCGGTGCCGGTGTGGGTAAAACCGTTAACATGATGGAGCTCATCAACAACATCGCTAAGGCTTACGGCGGTTACTCCGTGTTTGCCGGTGTTGGTGAACGTACTCGTGAAGGTAACGACTTCTACCACGAAATGGGCGAATCCAAGGTTCTGGACAAAGTGGCCATGGTTTTCGGTCAGATGAACGAACCTCCCGGAAACCGTCTCCGCGTTGCGTTGACCGGTTTGACAATGGCTGAAGCATTCCGTGACGAAGGTCGCGACATTCTTCTGTTCATTGACAACATTTACCGTTTCACACTGGCCGGTACCGAAGTGTCCGCTTTGTTAGGCCGTATGCCCTCCGCTGTGGGCTATCAGCCGACACTGGCTGAAGAAATGGGTAAGCTCCAGGAACGTATTGCTTCTACGAAGGTCGGTTCCATTACCTCCATTCAGGCCGTTTACGTTCCTGCTGACGACTTGACTGACCCGTCTCCGGCTACAACATTCGGCCACTTGGACGCCACAGTTGTGTTGTCTCGTGATATTGCAGCTCTCGGTATTTATCCGGCTGTTGACCCGCTTGACTCCACTTCGCGTCAGATTGACCCGCACATCATCGGTGAAGAGCACTACTCTGTCACACGTCGTGTTCAGGCCACTCTGCAGCGTTACAAAGAACTCCGCGACATTATCGCGATTCTGGGTATGGACGAACTCTCTCCGGAAGACAAGCTCGCTGTTACCAGAGCTCGTAAGATCCAGAGATTCCTTTCTCAGCCCTTCCACGTTGCTGAAGTCTTTACCGGTCAGCCCGGTAAGTATGTTCCGATGAAGGAAACGATTCGCGGCTTCAAGATGATTGTTGACGGCGAGTGCGACAAACTGCCGGAACAGGCTTTCTACATGGTAGGCACGATTGACGAAGCTTTCGAAAAGGCTAAGACAATCAAGTAATCCTAGGTGAGGGATCTTCCCTCACCGGCTACCTGGAGAATTAAATGGAAAAAACCTTAAAAGTCGACGTTGTTAATGCTGAGGAAAGCCTTTTTAGCGGCAACGCCGAGTTTGTAGCTCTGCCCGGTATCGAAGGCGAGCTCGGTATTCTGCCAGGCCATACTCCCCTGATTACGCTGATTCGTCCGGGTCTTGTTCGTATTCGCAAGAGTGCACAGGACGAGGAAGAAATTTTCGTAGCCGGCGGAGTTCTCGAAATCCAGCCCTTCCACGTGATCGTCTTAGCTGACGTAGCGATCAGAAGCAAGGATCTCGACGAAGCGAAAGCAAAAGAAGCTATGGAAAAAGCAAAGGCAGCTGCAAAGACTGCTGCCAGCGAAATCGAACTGGCGAAGGTCGAAGCCGAAATCGGTATGCTTGCCGAACAGCTCCGCATCCTTCAGAGAATCAAACACTAATACTTGTATTAGTTCTCTTAAACTCCGATCTTCTCATGGAAGTTTCGGAGTTTTTTCTTTTCTGCTTAGACTAAAATACCAAAGATATACTCAATACATGGAGAATCCAGTGATTTTAGTTTCTACCGATGGTTCCGAGCTTTCTGAAAAGGCAATCGTGACCGCAGCCAAGCTGGCAAAAAATCTCAATACTTGTGTTCTGGGCATAACCGTCGTCAAAGCTAAAGGTTCAGAGACCGCTGCAAGAACTTTGGATGATGTTAAAGATGCTTGTCAGAGAGTCGGAGTTCCGTGCGAAGTCTCGGAAGTTGTCGGAACTTCCATCCCTGACGCCATTCTCAAAGTCGCTCAGGAAAGAGACGTACGCTTTATTGTCATGGCTAGCCGCGGGTTGGGCACGCTCGGCTCTCTCTTTATCGGCAGTTCAACTCAGCAGGTCCTCGCCAAGGCCGACAGACCGGTCCTTGTGGTACGTTAAAAAAAGAACATTTGTTAAAGCGTCTTTCGGGACGCTTTTTTTATAAGGGCTCTTTCAGGATTTGTAATTACAATCCGAATCTGTTAAATCGTAATTTTTGCAACGGCTATGAAACTTCAAAACGATACTTTTCTTCGGGCGCTCTGTAAGTTACCCACAGACTACACACCGATTTGGCTTATGAGACAAGCTGGAAGATACCTTCCCGAGTACCGCCAGACTCGCTCTGAGGCAGGAAGTTTCATGGGACTGGCAACTAATCCTCATTACGCTTGTGAAGTGACCCTTCAGCCCGTGGACAGATACCCGCTGGATGCCGCAATTCTCTTTTCGGACATTCTGACGATCCCCGATGCAATGGGCTTGGGCTTATCTTTCGTTGCCGGTGAAGGTCCTAAGTTTGCAAAACCGGTTCAGGACGAAGCAGCCGTTAAAGCTCTTTATGTTCCTGATCCTTCCGACAAACTGAAATATGTGACGGATGCCGTATGCGAAATTAAGCGCGCATTGAACAACCGCATTCCCTTGATCGGTTTTTCCGGCAGTCCCTTTACACTTGCCTGCTATATGGTTGAAGGAGGCAGCTCTTCCAATTACCGCAAAGTAAAGGAAATGATGTATCGCCGTCCTGACCTTTTCAATGAGATTCTTGAAAAGAATACGGACGCTGTGATTGCTTATTTGAATGCACAGATTGAAAGCGGTGTGGATGCTGTAATGGTTTTCGACACATGGGGAGGCACACTGTCTCACGAGGCTTATCTTAAGTTCTCACTTCCCTGCCTGAAACGTATCGTCAATTCCGTCAAACGTGAGAGACACGGTCAAAAGATTCCTTCTATCGTTTTTACAAAAGGCTGTGCCCCATGGGTTAAAGAGATTTCAGAGATCGGTGCCGATGCGATGGGTCTCGACTGGACAGTCAGTCTCGGAGAGGTTCGTGCATTGACTCAGGATAAAGTTGCGCTCCAAGGCAACTTGGATCCTTCTGTGTTGTTTGCCGGCGAAGATGTCGTGAGACAAGAGGCCCGTAAGGTTATTGAAGATTTCGGTCATGTCGGAAACGGAGGACATGTCTTTAACCTTGGCCACGGAATCGACAAGGATACTGATCCTGAGGTCGTTGCCGCGCTTGTCGACGAAGTTCATTCCTACAGCCGTAAATTCCATTCCCGCTAAGCGTTTCAAAAGCATTTTTCTCCTAGCGGATTTGCTCAAAATTTACGGAAACGGCACTTTAAGTAAGGAGTTCAGTTCAAAATCGGTTCTCGGCTTGAATTGAACTCCGAAGTTTTCATAGGTTTGAAGGAAGATTACTAACATCGGATATGGCAAAAAGGATCGCTAATGTTATCGTGGACTCACCGATTAGGGAGCCCTTGGATTACCTTGTGCCTGCCGATATTGAAATCCAAGTAGGCCAGCGGTGCCTTGTACCGCTTGGAACAAGAAAGGTCGTTGGGATCGTTGTGGGCTTTTCCGAAGAAAGCCGATTCTCAAAATTAAGAGAGGTCATATCCCGGGTTGATGACATCGCACCTCTTTCATTCGGTTGGTTAGCGCTTACTTTGTTCGCCGCTCGCTATTATCAAAGCGGTTGGGGACAGGTGGCGATTCCTGCTCTTCCTAAATTTTTTAGAAAACTTCCCGGGAAACTTCATGAACGTTCGCTTGAACGTTTAAGAAAAGAGAAGAAGCGAGCCGTTAAGGAACCCTCAGAAAAACCGCATCTCAATTCGGAACAGAGCGCGATCGTTGAAGAGTTCCAGATGGATGGGGCGTTTTATCCGGCACTCATTTTTGGAATCACAGGAAGCGGAAAAACCGAGGTTTATCTCCATCTGATGGAGAAGGTTCTATTGAGTGATCCTGCAGCTCAGGTTCTTTTAATGGTGCCGGAAATTAACCTTACGCCCCAGCTTGTCGAAAGGGTGCAGAGTCGTTTTCCTCAATTGGAAGTCGTCTCCTGGAACTCGGGAATGGCGGAGGGACAAAAAGCCTCATCTTGGCTTGCTTGTCATGAAGGCAGGGCAAGAATTTTAGTCGGCACACGTCTCTCGGTATTTGCGAGCTTTAAGTCTTTAAAGCTGATCCTGGTTGACGAAGAACACGATCCTTCTTTCAAATCTCAGGAAGGAGTGAGGTATAACGCCCGTGATTTAGCACTGAAACGAGCATCGATCGAAAGAATACCCATTGTTCTCGGTTCAGCAACGCCGTCGCTGGAAAGTTATAAAAACGCTCTGGAAGGGAAATTCAAATTATTTAAGCTGACGCAGCGGGCAAACTCAAATGCTCATTTACCTGAGCTCTCACTAGTGGATATCCGGAAGGATAAGCCCGTTAACGGCCTGAGTCAGGAGACAGCGGATGCAATTACCGAAACGATTAATTCCGGGCGTCAGGTAATTGTATTTTTAAATCGGAGAGGCTTTGCTCCGGTGGTCGAATGTAAGAACTGCGGATGGCAGTCAACATGTCCTCATTGCTCGACTTACGCCGTATTTCATAAAACTACCGGGCGTTTAACCTGTCATTACTGCGGCTGGTCGACGCCTCTTCCGAAAACTTGTCCGAAATGCGGCTCCTACGAGCTGCTGCCGATAGGACGCGGCACTCAGAGGGCCGAGGAAGAACTGGAAACTCGCTGGCCGGAAGCAAGGGTTTCAAGACTGGATCAGGATTCCGCACGCCAGAGAGGAAGTGCCAGCAAGGTGCTCGATGCAGTTCATAACGGTGACGTCGACATCCTCATCGGTACCCAGATTGTCGCAAAAGGACACGACTTTAAGAACGTCGGGCTGGTGGTTGTGTTGAACACGGATCCTCGGTTGTTCTCTTCCGACTATAGGGCCAGAGAGCGGCTGTTCTCCGTTTTGATGCAAGTCTCGGGAAGGGCCGGCAGAGATAAAACGGAAGGAAAGGTTTTAATTCAAACGCGTTATACCGAAGATGACATTTTCAAGCACCTAAAATCCCAGGATTATGAAGGGTTCGCGGCCGGTGAACTTGAAGCCCGGCGAGCGAGTTTCATGGTGCCTTTCTCTGCTCAGGCTCTGCTTGTCGCAGAAGGTAAAGAGATTTCTTCGGTTCTGGCTTTTCTGCAAAAACTTAAGGCGCTGGCCGAGAAAATCAAAGGTCCTTCCGTGCGGATTTTTGAACCTGTACCGCTGACGGTCCAAAAAGTCATGGATATAGAAAGGGGTCAGTTACTGATCGAGGCGGACAACAAAGTTGAAATGCAGAAATTTTTAAATCGATTTCAGCCCGAAGCCCTTTCTCTGAAAGCCAAGGGTTCCTGGTATATCGATGTTGACCCATTGAATTATTAGTATGGATAGAAAAGATTTTGAAATTATGGCCCCGGTGGGGTCTCGCGAGTCATTGGCCGCGGCCTTTCAGGCCGGAGCAGATTCCGTTTACTTCGGCATCGGAACGCTGAACATGCGTTCAAAATCAGCCAATGAGTTTACGATCGACGATCTCAAAGAGATTGCTTCGCTTTGTGCCGAACGAGGCGTGAAGAGTTATTTAACCGTGAATACGGTTATTTACGACGAAGATTTGCCGCTGATGAGACAAATCGTTGATGCGACAAAAGAAGCCAAGATATCTGCGGTGATTGCCTCGGATGCTGCCGTTATGATGTACTGCAAGCAAAAAGGGGTAGAAGTTCACCTTTCCACGCAGCTTAATATTTCCAACGTGGAGGCGCTGAAGTTTTACAGCCAGTTCGCCGATGTTGTTGTTCTGGCAAGAGAGCTGAATCTTCGTCAGGTAAAACGGATCTACGATGAGATCCAGCAGCAGCGCATTACCGGTCCTAAAGGCGACCTGATCAGAATCGAAATGTTCTGTCACGGTGCTTTATGTATGGCAGTGAGCGGCAAGTGCTACCTTAGCCTGAATAATGCAGGAAAAAGCGCAAACAGAGGTGCATGTATGCAGACGTGCAGACGCGCCTATATCGTTAAGGACAAAGAGCGTGATGTCGAGCTGGAAATTGACAATCAGTACATCATGTCGCCGAAGGATCTTAAGACAATCGGCTTCATGGATCAGATGATCAAGGCCGGGGTTCGCGTCTTTAAGATTGAAGGCCGAGCACGCGGTCCTGAATATGTCAGAACCGTCGTAGAGGCATACGATCAGGCGATTCGCCAAGCTCTGACGGGTGAATGGAATGAAGAGATCAGCAAAGCCTGGGATGCTCAGTTGGCGACCGTTTATAACCGCGGCTTTTGGGGCGGTTATTATCTCGGTCAGACTATGGGCGAATGGAGCAACCGTTACGGTTCACAGGCGACTGAGAGAAAGATTTACGCCGGTAAGGGGATTAAGTATTTTTCCAAAGCTCAGGTTGCCGAATTTTTGGTGCAGGCGGCTGAACTTAATGCCGGAGATAAGCTTCTCATTACCGGTCCGACGACAGGTGCAGTCTATGCCACGCTCGATAATCCGTACGTAGATGAAAAACCGGTGGAAAGGGTCTTAAAGGGAGAGCACGTCACTTTCAAACTTAAGGAAAAAATTCGAGAGAACGACAAGCTCTATATTTTGAAATCGGTGGTAAACGAGGAGCTATAAGTGCTCCGGAGGATGGCGCACCCGGCGGGAATTTTCTTTTATTTAAAATCAATAGGTTATTTAATATATATTCTTGATAGGTACACCCGCCGGTACACTTTGAACATTCCAATACAAATTTGATGGCAACTTAATTCAGAAGCTGGTTTTGAGGATAAGAAGCTAACTACAGACTGATTTTTTACGTCTTAACGCCCCGAAATAGAAACTCTAGATCGGGGCGTTACTCGTGACTGTTTTACGTTTTCTTAGTCAGAGAGCAGGTTTAATTTTCGTAAGTGCTCAATAAATCCGTCCAGAATAAGTTCTTTCCGTCGGATGATTTCTTCTTCGTTAAAATCTGCCACTTTTCCGCCGATCTCGCTTAACTCCGCATTGCAACTCTTCACGTAGTAGCCCGTTTTATCTCTGAAACGGTAATCAGAAGCTCGGATGTTAATACTATCTTCAAGAAGAGCCTTGTTCCCGATAGACTCTACCAAGGAGGGATCCGAGAGCGGCTGGACCTCGTTTCTTTTCTTCGCATAGATATGTTCGATATGAAGAGGCAGATATAGCTGCGGATATTGCTGATCACTTCGAGAAAGGAGCCACCATACTAAGAGAGAACGTGTGATCCTGCGCTGGTTAGAAAATTCGAATCGATAAAGATTGTCGCGAAGCAGCTTTTCCGAGATTTTATTTTCTTCAAAATAATTCGTCTTCCCTTGCACTAACTTTACCATCTCCGGATAAATGGGCGTGCGCAAAGCATTGACTCCAGGCCGAATGAAAGCGTACCCAAGTATGAAACCTATGATTTTGTCCAGAAATTCAATAAACGCATCGTTGTCTAAGGAACCGTCATCGCGTTTATTTTTGAGAAAATAAACACTGGTAATGTACGCCCACATACCATTTGGAGCCTTATCAAGAATATAAAGTCTTTTAAGAACTTCAGAAGAGAAGCTCAAAACGTCTTGAGAGTAAACCCGATTCCAAAAATCCGCTAAGGCAGACAATCCTTCGAAAGAAGACTCTTTTTTGAAAAAGTCTTTGCACTTTTCAGTATAAAAAGACCGCAAGGACGGAGTAGTAGTTTCTTTTACACCCATTCTTGCGCGTTCGAAGTACATGTACCGAGTAAAAAGCTCGTCCATGTTCGAGCTTACGCGAGTATCTGAACCGAAAATGTTCTTGGTAGAAACTTCAAGGTTCTTCCATTTCTGGATAAAGTCGTCTTTTTTATTAATCGATTGAAAAAATTTATAAAACTTTGCCTTAAAAATATCCGCATCGGATAAGGGCAACCCACGGTCGTTTAAAGTAGAGAAAATGCGAAGCGCCGTTTCCATAGAGTCTGCTTCTATAGGAAGGAGAATGGCGTTCTTGATCACTCGAATCGCGAATACGCAAGTGTAGGTAGGATATTTTTCTACTAACTCCTGAACTTTTCCTTTAAAAAATTGAAAGTTTTTAGCGTAGAAACTTCGATTTTTTGGACTTACAGTCCCAGTTTTCAGGATAGATAAAAATTCATCTTTATCCTCATCGGTTGCAACCTCAGAGTCGATTTTTAGTCTGTTGAGGTCCGGCTTATCGAACTCATTTGTTTTCCAAATACACTGCTCTATGTTTCTTCTGGTGGCTTTCGTTTCATCATCCTGTGCATATCGGAACTTGTCATAAAAGGCTCGGAGAAGAAGCAAGATGGTGGTTAGTCTTTGCTGGCCATCGATTACTTCAAATTTTTTATCCTTGTTTTGGTATGTAACAATTGGGCCAAGGTAATACTCGTCGTTCTCGGAGTCAAAATTGTTCTTGTCTTCTTCAGGTATAGCAAACGAAAAAAGGTCATTCCATAAGGTTTCGCATTCTTCTATTCCCCATGCGTAAGGCCGCTGATAATCTGGGATGAGAAAGTCCGATTTCTTAGAGGAAAAGAGGTTGTAGATACTCTTCTGGTCAACAGATAATTTAGACATAGTAAGAATATTTAGAGGTTGAGCGCCTGTCGAAATCAGGCTTTTGTAGTTAGGGATAAGAGTTTGTTGTTACATTACGGGGTAATTATACAAGGACATATACTTATCTTGCACTTTTATTAGTAAAGACTCCTTGGTCTTTCAATGCCTGGATACAGTTCATTAATAGTTGGGGAGCCAGTCGTTCTGCAAAATACCCTATGAACATTGACTGCGTGAAGCCAACGCTGTTATCAGGTGAGAAAATGGAGTTTTTCTTCAGCATTTCTAGTCCATTTTTATCTTTTAGTTCGTCTCCGGACAAGGGACAAATTATCATTTCTCCCTCACAACAAACCTCTGCGTCCTCGTAGCGGATTTTCACTTTTCCGTGAGTTTTCTGTTCTGCCCTTGTGAGAACAAGTGGAGCGAACAAGTTCCTTGCTGCGGAGACTCCTTTACTCAGATATTCCCGATAAGTAGATATTTCAAGAGAAGTGGCTTCTTTGTTTTCAACAAAATTTAATTCTCTCAAGATTTTTTTGAGAGAGTCATTGACTTTAATGGCTTCCCAATAATCACTACGATATTCTTCAATTAAGGTTCCATTATTAAAGAAATTTAAAGGGGGGATGGTTATCTGGACTTGAGTCGGAAACTTTAGTTCCGAAGGGTTGAAAATCCTTAGTTCTTGATTGAACCAGGAGTAATCGTCACCATAAAGTGCCGTAGTAATGGGGTCAGATGTAGAGGCGCAACCACCTAAAGTTAAGGTCGAAGATATGATAAAAACGCGTCTTTTCAATTTTATTCTCCTAGGAATTTTTACAGTTTAGGGAAAAACTACGTAAGTTCCTATCAATTGCATGCCTTTATCGCTATCTCCTTCAATAAAGAGATGTCCACCCTGTCTCAAGGAATTAAAATAATTTGATAACTCATAGAGTTACAGAATAATTGCTGAGACAAGATGGACACAGGATTAGGACGGGATGCACCTCTCAGAATTCAGTCTTGTCTAATACTCCGTCTACGACTCGCATAACATCACCCAGGCAACACACAGTCAATTTTTGTCCCTTAATTATCTTTCTGACAGGCCGTTTAGGTTCTCCTTTCGCGTCTCTCCAAAGACCAAGGGCTGTTAACTTTCTTCCTAAAACTATTTCAGAAAGCCTATTTTCGTAGAGCATTCGATCTCTCCGCTTTAATTGGACACAGAGCTCTTTAATGCTTATTTCCCTCACATGTAACTGCTTGAAAACCTTTATGATCTGCAAGAGTAGTTCCTGATCTTCGGATGGAAGCTTCACTTCGCTTTCTTTAATTGAAGCGAACTTGATAAATCTTTCCTTCCAAATGGGAGTGGAGACAGAAGATTGGTCATAAATATTGAGCGCTTCATTGAGTTTTAACTGATTGTTTTTCGCGAACCTTTTTATATCGCCAGTGTCGGCCAACGCAATTCCATTAATCCACTTTTGCCTTTCCCTCCCGTAAAGACCGAAACTTAATCTAGCGTCTGAATACGAAACAAGCCTTCTTTGGAAAGCAACATGGTAATCTTCTACTGCTCTCCGAATTTTTCGTTTTATTTCAAGAAGAAGTTCCAAAATCTCAGGGCGTTCTTTGTTTAGAGCAAAATCGTCCACGTTATTTATTTCAGCCTGGGTCGCCCTCCTTAAATTGACAAAAATGCATCGACTACTAGTCGTCTTGTCTAAGACCATTGGCAATTGAATTCCGATAATGCATTTTGGGCCAGTAACAGAAAAAAATTCGATATCTCTTTTTCCTTCTTGGTTTTCTCCCGTTGTTCTGACCACTTTTGCGCCCCTTGTTACCCCAGAATTCAATGCATAAGTCAGTTCTGCGTATGATGGCCTTTTTATGTATTGATCTAGTTCGTCGATGACAACGGTCGGAGAATATTTATCGCACATTCTGAAAAGGACGGACATCGATGGTGCAAAGGTGTAATAACCTCTACAACATAAATGGCAAATCAACTCTCCAAGGGAGCTCTTGGCACAGCCTTCGAATGGTGCTGATATCGCTAATATCGGGAAGTAAGTCGCATAAGGACTGAACCATGAATGAACAATCCACAATGCACAAATGGCTGCATCCATCTCTGAGATAATGACAAACCTTCGAATGGTTTTCTCTATAAGCTCAAAGAGTTCAATGAGGTCTACCTCTTCCGGCCATTTTTCGACGTCTTGTGCCCAAACCGGTAATTCTTCGTCTTTTTCGGTTAGAAGGTTCCTAGACTCGTCCCAAAACTTTTGAAGATCTGCAGAAGTAATTCCGTACTTTTTTGTTAGTTCCCGTCTTCGGAAAGGAAGTTCGTCGGCCTTTATGGAACGTAATTCCTCCAGGAGAGCCTCCTTTTTGTTATGCGCTGAATCATTGGGAGTTTTATCTCCGAATGCTCTGTTTTGTTCCGTAGAGAGGGTATCTAAGTTAGAATTGATTTGTGCGGATTCCAGGACAACTTTAGATTCGCTTAAAGGCGCCTTCTCGGGCCACGGGAGGGCGCGCATCTCCTTTTCATTTTTCATTTATTACTCCTGTTTTCCTTTTCCAGCTCGTGACTAACTATCCAGTTGTAAACATCGATGACTTTGTAAAGTACGAGAGTGGAGGAGAGCCTGAATGCTTTGGGGAAATCGGGTCTTTTTTGAAGTTCGCTCACAGCCGAGCGGCTTAATGGAATTCCTCCCATATTCAAATACGTCTGCAATGTCTTTGGTCGCATGAAACCCATTGCAATATCGTTCTGGCCGTCAAGGGGCACGAGGATATTTGACGGTAGTTTTGTTTTAATGCCTGACATCGAATACTCCTTAAAATTTGATCACTTCGCTCTGCACGAGAGAATTTTTTTGAGTTTTCAAAACTCTATATTTCGTGGTTTGTTTTACTGAGTTGATAGAGTCGGAGGCGCCCTAATTCGTATTCGTTTATTTCGCTTGCCTCTACTTGTTAACGAGTAAAAATGTTTGTTAAGAAAATCAAAATCATTTTTTTTAATTGCAGACAGAAAATTCTCTTCTTCTGCAGCTTTAATACTTTCCACCTCGACGGTAACCTCTGAGGTTTCACTTTCTGGACAAGGTTCATCCTCTCGGATTCGAGAATTCTCCTGGCTTTGACTTATTTCTTTGTTCAGCGCAAGGCAAAGAGCAGCCATTGCGTTTTTGATGTTGTTTGTGGATTTACTTCCGGAGTTCCTGAAGAAAATTAAAAGACAATTCCACAATAGCTCTTGTGAATATCCCTCTTTCTCTGGAGCAGGAAACTCTCGATTTTGGATATGCTTCTCCAAACAAAAGGCGCTACAGCCTAAAATTTCTGCGACCTCTTCAAGCGAAAAATAAGATTTTGCTTCCCCGTGTAGCAGTATTAAAAATTTGAGCTCGTTCGCAAATGAGGGTTGAGTATGTATAGTTTGTAAGACTTGATTTTTTATCTCCCTCTCTTCTTCTTCTGTTAGTTTTGCCCGAATTTCTTGATCAATCCAACAAAGTGCCTTCCATTTTTTTGTTTGTAGCAAGTCCTGAGATTAGATACGGGGAAAAGTAGTTCCAAGCCCAGACGAGGAGGGAGAGAGGGAAGTCTTCTTGAAAACTGGATTAAGAGGGGAATTTTACTCATGGCACGCTCCCTTGATATAAAGTGAAGCGCACCCTCCTAATTCATTAGCTACATAGGAGTCTTGAGCGTCGTTATTGGCGTGCTCCCCTGGGTCAGGGTCAGCGGATTTTTTGCTTGTTTGTCTTTTTCTGATTGTTGATGAGCTCCGATTCTCCCTTGAACGACCGTGAGTCATGAAAACCTTCTTTAAGGTTCCATAAGCTTTTTTCAGAGAAAGTCGATTAGTGCGCCGTCTGTGAAACAAATGGAAAAATCGTGTGCATCTGAATAGGTACTTTGAAACCTCGAACCCAAAAAACTCGAGGAAGAGCATGACCCGATGAAGATTCGAGATCTCCTTGATTCGGAAAATGTAGATGAGAGGCGGAACGAATGCCAAAAGATAAAAAAGCTTAAACCAATCTAATCCAGCTTTATTGAGAAAGAAATTGATCAGACAATATCCCGCCAGCAAAAAAAAGTAAGCACAGAACTTTTCTGCTGCAGTTTTTGATCGGCCCGGATCTTTTCTCCAAAATAAGTCGGCAGTCATGTCCCAGAGGGCTCTAAGAGGGACGACAATAATCCTCTTCTTCGTCCAACTAGACTCACTGGAGTGGTATGCGCTGCAAAAGCAAGTCCAAACCGTAACACATAGCCAGGCGCTGAGCACAGATGGAACGATGTTGCTGAAAGTGAGAGTAAGAGACACAAAAAAGGAAAGAAGTAGAGTAGTTATTCCTACCCAACCTTCATTGTTTCTCTTGACGCTACTATCCATCTCTTTTTGCCGCTTTCTTATTACTTACATAACCCATTATTAAAGAAGCTTTTTTTAAGTTCAAGACATAAGGATGAACGTAAGGGTTATCCTGACCAGGTATTTTTTCATAGGTCTCTATGTCCGCAATCGATCATTTACGGACATATCGCCATTGACTGTCCGTCAATTATCAAAATTAGATACGTACAGGTTGTATAATACGTACACCCTTTTTGGAACATACAGGCTCTACATCATGGGACGAGTTTTCGCTTATTGCCGCGTTTCAACAAATGAACAGAATCCGGAAAATCAAAAACTGGAAATACTGAATTCTGGTTTCCATATAGAGCCAAAAAGATTCGTCGAAGAAAAGATTAGTGGTTCTGTCTACGCGTCTAAAAGGCCTGAGTTTCTCAAACTTCTTGACCGCTTAGAAGAAGGAGACTCTCTAGTTGTCACTAAGCTAGATCGTCTTGGTAGGAATGCTCTCGACGTGAGGCAAACTATAGACCTATTGGCCGAAAGGGGAATCAAGGTTCACTGTCTGGCGTTAGGAAGTACCGACTTAACCAGCTCTTCAGGAAAGATGACGATGACAATCCTCAGTGCCGTAGCAGAATTTGAGAGAGATTTAATCATTGAGAGGACACAGTCAGGCTTGCAGAGGGCAAAGTCAGAAGGAAAAAAGCTAGGGCGAAACTTTTCTCTGAACCAAGCTCAACAACAATCTGTAATGTCTGACTTAAACTCTGGTAAATCAGTTTCGGAAACAGCAAGAAAATTCAAAACCTCCAGGCAAACTATTCTCCGCATCCGAAATAAGAACAATACAACCCTTTGATTTGTTAGAAAATGGAAAACCTAAATCAAAAGTCTCTAAACGCTGCTCTTTGGGCGGCTGCCCATGAATTGCGGAAAACAATGTCCGCTGACGTTTACAAGGATTACCTCCTTCCTCTTGTTTTCTATAAGAGCCTGTCTGATCGAATGCTTTATGAGGCTTCAGACCTTTTAGAAGAAAAACCCGACACTTTAGTTGGAGCACAGAGGATTTATGAAGAGGCATCCAAGGGAGAAGACTGGGCGCTCCTTCAGGAAGAACTAGTCCTAAGATTTGGATGTGTGCTTGCTCCCGAATTCACGTTTACTAGTTTCTACGACCAGATTAACCATCAAACATTCTTGCTTTCTAACCTCGCCCAAGCCTTCAGAGACCTGGAGCAATCTCAAGGAGAACACTACGAAGGGCTTTTTGAAGACTTTGATGTCGATTCAAAGGATCTTGGCAAGACACCGGCGAAACGAAATGAATTAATTGCGTCCGTTATCACTGCCCTATCAGATCTGAATTTCAATGACTATTCCGATGATGCGTTGGGCGATGCTTATGAATATTTGATCGCTCAATTCGCATCCGAGTCTGGCAAGAAGGCTGGAGAGTTTTATACCCCACGTTCCGTTTCAGAACTCATCGCTCAGATTGTTACCTACGGGCAGCAGGATAAGGTTGGCTTTTCTGTGTATGACCCAGCCATGGGTTCAGGGTCGTTGCTTTTACAACCTAGAAATTACTTAAATAACACCCCCGACTTAAATCGTAGCGACAAAGTCCAATTTTTTGGACAGGAACTGAAGAACCAGACGTACAACCTCGCGCGAATGAATATGATGCTGCATAAAGTTCCGACTGCTATGCAACACCTCAGAAACGGAGATACCCTTGATGCAGATTGGCCTGTCGAGGAGCCCACTAATTTCGACGCTGTGGTGATGAATCCCCCATATTCTCAGAAATGGGATGCCAAAGAAGCCTTACTCACAGATCCGCGGTTTGCTCCATACAAAAAGTTGCCGCCAGCGAGCAAAGCAGACTATGCGTTTTTACTTCATGGTTTCTATCACCTGAAAGATACGGGAACAATGGGTATCGTCCTACCTCACGGTGTTCTTTTCCGAGGAAGTTCTGAAGGAACAATTAGAGAAACGCTCCTAAAAAATGGAAGAATCTATGCGGTAATTGGGTTGCCTCCTGGAATATTCTTTTCTACACCAATTCCGACTTGCATCTTAGTTTTAAAGAAAAACAACGAATCAAGAGAGGTTCTCTTTATTGATGCATCTAAGGAATTTACGAAGGACAAAGCTAAGAATATCCTCGAAGAAAAACACATAGAGAAGATTTTCGGGGCTTACAACGAAAGGAAAGATGTTGAAGGGTTTGCTCATTTGGCAACCTTTGAAGAAATCGAAAATAACGATTTCAATTTGAATATTCCAAGATATGTCGACTCTACGCCTAAGGAGGAAGAGATAGATATCAACTCAGTATTCGATGATCTTGAAGCAATTGACAAAGAATTATCTGTCCTGACTAAAGAATTAAATGAAGAATTTAAAGAGCTAGGGATCTCGAGGATGATCTAGGAGCAGATATGACAGAAGAAAAAAAATCAATGGTTCCAAAATTGAGGTTTCCTGAATTTACTGCAACTTGGGAACAGCGTAAGTTAAACGAAATAGCCTCAATATATGATGGAACGCATCAGACGCCAAGATACACCAGTAACGGAATTCCTTTTCTATCCGTAGAAAACATTACAACGTTACAGTCAAGTAAGTTTATCTCTGAGAAAGATTTTCTTAGAGATTTTCCGGTATATCCCAAAAAGGGAGATGTACTGTTAACGAGAATTGGAGATGTAGGCACAGCCAATGTTTATGAAAGAAATCAAAAGGTTGCATTCTATGTGAGTTTAGCTTTATTAAAACTTAGAGAAACTGATCCCTATTTTGTTAATGCTTCCTTTAGAAGCAATTCTACAAGAAAAGAAGTTTGGAAGAGAACCCTCCATATCGCATTTCCGAAAAAAATTAATAAAAACGAAATAGGGAAAGTAAATATTCAAATTCCTTCTCTCGCGGAACAGCGGAAAATTGGCATCTTTTTTTATTCATTAGATAGGCTTATTACTCTTCATCAGCGAAAGTTGGAAGGTCTTAGCAAGCTTAAGAAGTCTCTTCTTCAAAAAATGTTCCCGAAAAATGGATCATTAGGACCAGAACTTCGTTTCCCTGGTTTTACTGGCGATTGGGAACAGCGTGAGTTAAAAGATGTAGCTGAAATTGTTGGTGGCGGCACTCCATCTACATCAGTTCCAGCGTATTGGAATGGTTCTATTGATTGGTATTCTCCGACCGAGATTGGTCAAGAAAACTTTGCAAAAGGAAGCAAGAGAAAAATTTCCAACGAGGGGCTTAACAATAGCTCTGCAAAATTACTTCCTGCACATAAAACTATACTTTTTACGAGCAGAGCGACAATAGGTGAGGCAGCAATTCTCGAGAGGGAAGGAGCCACAAATCAGGGGTTCCAGTCAATAGTAACTAAGGAAGGGGTAGATGTATATTTCTTGTATTCTTATAAGCATCACTTAAAGAAACAGGCTTTAATAAAAGCAAGCGGTTCTACCTTTTTGGAAATCTCTAAAAATGAAGTAGAAGGGCTTCACGTGCCAGTCCCTTCGGGTGAAGAACAAGCCAAAATTGGATCGTTTTTCAAACTTGTAGATAAAGCTATTACTCTTCATCAGCGAAAACTTGAAAGTTTGAAAAAACTAAAGAAATCCTTGCTACAACAAATGTTTGTTTAGTCGTTGTGAGGGCCTAAACGAAATGTCTACACCAGAAAAAATACTTGAACAGAATTTAATCGCTCAACTGACAACCGGAGTTTCTCAATGGACGTATCGGCCGGATATCAAAACGGAAGAGCAACTCTGGGAAAATTTCCGAGAGAAACTCAACAGAAACAACATTGCTGTACTCAACGGAGTCAAGATTACGGACTCAGAGATGGAGCAAATCAAAAATAGACTGCTTCAAGAGTCGATAACGAGTTATAAAGCGGCTTGCTGGCTGACCGGAGAACATCGAATTGTCCAGGTTCCGTTGGTAAGAGAAGATGCCTCTCTTGGTACCGTTTATCTGCAAGTCCTGAACAATAGAGAAATAGCTGGCGGAAATTCTTCTTACGAAGTCATAAACCAGTTCTCTCCTGACGGTGCTGACAGAGATCGGCGGTTTGACGTCACTCTTCTTATTAACGGCCTCCCCTTAATCCACATTGAATTAAAGAATCCCGATCATCCGTTCATGGATGCCTTTAGACAAATAAAAAAATACTGTCGGGAAGGCCAATTCAAAGGTTTATTCGGTTTTGTCCAAATGTTTGTTGTCTCCAACGGGGTCGAAACAAGGTACATCGCTGCAAACAAGAACGGTGAAATGAATGAAAAATTCCTGTCCCGCTGGGTAGACGAGAAGAATGAACCGGTTGATGATTACCTTGGCTTCGCTAAGGATGTTTTGAATATTCCTGCAGCCCATTTGATGATTGGTAATTACAGCGTTATCGACCAAGAAAAACGCAAGCTCATTCTGCTGCGTCCATATCAAATCCACGCGATAGACAAGATTAAAGAAGCTTCAAGGAAGCAGGAGTCGGGATTTGTATGGCACACGACAGGTTCTGGGAAGACTCTTACCTCCTACACGGTGACGAAGAATTTGTTAGATATTCCTGCCATCGATAAGACGATTTTCTTGATTGATAGAAAAGATCTGGACCAACAAACTTCCAATGACTTCCAATCCTATGCAGAAAACGATGATGTCGATATCGAAGATACTGCGCGGACGTCTGTATTAGAAGATAAGTTATTAAATGACAGCAGAATTGCTATCGTCACAACGATTCAAAAATTTCAAAACATCTTGAGGAAGTATTCCAAAGATCAACTTTCTCCTCAGTTAGAAAAGGCGCGTCAAAAGCTAAAAAACAAGCACTTGGCTTTTGTAATAGATGAATGTCACCGCACAGTGACTCCTGAAACGAAAAGAGAGATTGAGCGCTTTTTTGACAAACCGGGGAAAAAATCGCTGTGGTACGGTTTCACAGGAACCCCTATTTTCGACAAAAATAAAAAAGCTGCAAAAGGCGATCTTCCAAGAACTACAGAACAACAGTTCGGTCCGCTCCTGCATACCTATACCATCAAAGAAGCCATTAAAGATGGCGCCGTTCTCGGGTTCCAAATTCAATCTTTAGGTCATTCGGAAGAACAGATTCGGCAATTAGCTTTGGATAACAAGCTCTTCACTGAAGAAGAATTGACAAATAAACCTCAGGATGAAATTGAGACAGCAGTAATCAACCACTACGAAAGGAATGGAGAATTCTACGGGACAGATGAACACAAAAATCAAGTGATTGACTACATCATCAATAAGAGTGAAGGGAAATTTGGATTAAATGCCGGAGAAGGAAACACCTATGAAGCGATTCTCACCTGTTCTTCGATAGCCGAGGCACAAAGATATTACCAGCTAATAAAGGCTTTTAAGGACAACGGAAAAATTGATAAACGAATCATCCAGAAACTTCCGGATTTCCCAAAAGTAGCCATAACTTACACCGTAGGCGAGAATGACGAGAGTGCTGAGGTGAACCAAAAGCACATGCAACAGTCCCTTGAAGACTATAACCGGATGTTCAAAAAGAACTATGGTCTGGAAGATATTGCTGCTTATAACGCCGACCTGAACAAGAGGTTGGCTAGAAAATTGCCTATTTATAGCGTAAGAGATGAACAGCTGGATTTGGTTATTGTTGTGGACAGACTTCTAACTGGTTTTGATGCGCCGTGCTTATCGACTATTTTTCTCGATCGAGCGCCGATGAAACCCCAACACCTAATCCAAGCTTTTTCTAGAACAAATCGTCTTTTTGATAAGACTAAACGCTATGGTCAGATCTGCACCATGCAATATCCAGCAAATTACGCCAAGAAAATTGACGAGGCCCTAGTTCTTTATTCTTTAGGAAGTTCAGGTGATGTGTCGGCTCCGGATTGGAAAACAACCAAGGGAAAACTTAAGGCGGCTGTAAAGCAATTGCGCAATATTGCACAGACTTCGAAAGATGTTTTGGCTTTGAGTGATGAGAAAGAACTAGCTGATTTTATATCTGTATTTCAAGCCGTTGACAGATATTTAGCCTCAGCACGTGTTTATGACGAGTTCCAGGAAAAAGAGATCCAAAAGCAATTTGGGATCAGCTCTGAGGAATTTGAACAATATTGTGGGGCTTATCAAAATGCGCTCGAAAAATTAAGGGGAATTCAAAAGGGGAAAGACAATCCCGATCCTGTTTCCCTCGTAGAATTTGACTACGAACTAGAATCAATTAGAACCACAGAGGTTAACTATAAGTACCTAATCACATTGATTCAGTCTCATATTCCTGTTAGTGGAGATACTGAAACTAGAAATATTTCCGAAGAGGAAGACAAAAAGATCTGTGCCTACATTAATGAATACAAAAAATCCAACCCGCATATTGGACAAATCGTGGAACAGGTTTGGTTTGAAGTTCGAATGAATCCGATGAAGTTTGAAGATCAGGATGCCTGGACGATAGTTCAAGAGAGAGTGCAAGAAATAATAAGCAAAGAGATCTCTGAATTCTCCCGGAAATGGTTCGTAAGCGAACAGGAGGTCGGAGCAGAAGCGATGAGCTGGAAGGCAGGAGATTCGGTCCACCTCACCGGTGATTACGAAGAATACAAAAGTTCCGGAAATTCATTGAGCAAGCTGAGATACATGAGCGAACTAAGGAAGGCTGCAGAAAGTTTCTTTAAAGAAACGGTCGTACCTTTCAGAAAGTTCTAGCAGAAATTTCCCGCTTCAAAGTGAGGTACATAGAAATAATTCAAATTGTTCCTTCTCGGATAATAAAAAAGGAGAAACTAATGGCAATATTTACGGCAACTCAGTTTGACTGTGATAATCCTTGGACCGAAACCACGGACAAGGATGGATGGGCGAATGATCTTTTCGCTATTGTCTATAGAATAAATAAGAACTGTAAAGAGAATATCTCTATCTGCGTCAATGGAGAGTTAATATCTTCCCACCTCGAAGAGCTCACTGATGGCTGCGCGGACTTTTTCTCCGATATGGTAGTAGGCGATAGTTTTCCACGTGTAAAAGTTACAGTAATAACTCCGGAGGAGAATTTTGAATTAGTCTTTTCTCAGGAGAATATAAAGACTTCTGAAGTAGCAGTAATTGAAGGTTATTATGACCCTCCCGGAGAGCTATTGGAGGATGCGAAGAACCTTGGAGCTTGGATCGGAAAAGTTCTCAAACACACCTTCTCGGTGGAATTCAAGTACCACCCTCTACTTGAGGATGTTCTAAAGAGCACTTTCTATGGTTGGGACAAAAAGAAAATAAGCGGCGATGATGTCAGAAAAGAGGCCGAACTTGATAAGTCCCGAGAGGATGAGAGCTGGAAAAAAGATTTGCCTCTCATTGAGACGATTAGAGAACTTGAGTCCGATCAACTTTGTCCAGGAAAGGTACGAAGAGATCTCCGCTTAACAATAATGACGCTTGGAACTCAATCGGGCGCTCGTTGCGTTGCTTTGACTGAAGGCGGAGATTTGCTGACATTACGTGTTTCTTCGGAATTCTTGTGAGAAATACGATGGCCGTGGGCAGATAATTATCGAGCGTGGGCAATTTTTTCGT